>WNGO01003071.1_pt1 | contig 10719 bp, 10 predicted proteins | sample 5400511 | NCBI WGS metagenome assembly WNGO01 (sample SAMN13153380, study PRJNA577476) | soil metagenome | isolation source: 20 cm soil or saprolite under Garry oak tree replicate 2 | place: USA:California | collected 2016-06-15
CGTGGAGCAGCTCGATGATGATCTTCATCTGCGGATCGACGGGGTCTGGCGGGTCGTCCGGTCCGGCGACGCGGTGCGACTTGTAGGACGGCATCGCGTCGACGCGGAACTGCGGGCGCCAGTCGGCATCGAGCGCGACGAAGAGCTTCGAGGGGCGACGGTCCGGCACCAGACGCGAGATGAAGTTCAGGAATCCGAGCGCCGCGTTCACGTTCGTTCCATCGGGAGCCTTCCAGTCGGGCACGGCGTGATACGCGCGATACGCGAGGCTGGCCGCGTCGACGAGAAGAGTCGCGCCGGCTATCGGCGTGCGGCGGGTGCGGCGAAGACGGTGTCGAGCGCGCCGATGAAGCGATCGTTCTCCGCCGGCGTTCCGATAGAGGCCCGCAGGCACCCGTCGCACCCGGGCCAGATAGAGATGTCGCGGATGAGGACGCTCTGCTCGAGGAACCGCGCGTGCACGTCCGGAGGCTTCTCGTTCTTCAACCGGAAGAGGATGAAGTTGGTCACCGATGGGAAGACCTCGATCGCCGGGACGCGCCGGAGCGCGGCGAGGACGCGCTCGCGCTCGCGCTTCGCGAGCTCGAGACGGTGCCCGATCGATTCCTCGTCGCGCGCGATCCGCGCGGCCACCGCAAGCGTCAGCGTGCTCACGTTGTACGGGAGCGCGGCCGCGGTGAAGTAGCCCATGAGGTCCGGATGCACGATGAGCGTTCCCACGCGCAGCCCCGCGGCCGCGAGCACCTTCGAGAACGTCTTCGAGATGACCATGTTCGGGAACTCGTCCATGCGCGAGACGAGCGACTTTCCGGCGAAGTCCGAGTACGCCTCGTCGACGAGGACGAGCGTCTCGGGAAACTTTTCAGCGACCGCGAGGATGACGTCGGCGTCGATCTCGCCGCCGGTCGGGTTGTTCGGGGTCGTGAAAACCACGATTTCGGGACGCGCCTTCGCCATCGTCGCGAGCGCACGCTCCTTCGTGACCTCGTATGGCAAGCCGACCATCTCCTCGACAACGGTCCCGCCGGCGAGCTGCGTCAGGCGTCCGTGCATCGAGTAGGTGGGGTGGAAGAGGAGCGTCTTTCGCCCGTGACCGCCGAAGACGAGGAAGACCTGGAGCAAAAGCTCGTTGCTGCCATTGCCAAGGATGAGCCGCTCGGGCGTGGTCCCCCACCGTGCCGAGAGGACCTCGCGGAGCTCATCGCCACGCCCGGGGTACCTGTTGAGAAGGACGCCGTTCAGCTCCTCGGCCGTGATGTACCGGCCCGCCACGTTCGGCTCGGGCCACTCGTTCGCGTTGATGCGCACGTCCGCCTTGAGCATCTGGGTCCGGTAGGGCTGGAACTGTGCGAGTTCCGCTCGCGGCCGCGGCATCTTCCGATCGCTCATCCGTCTATAGCCTGACACGCGCGGGCCGCTCGCGCTCTCCGCGCGAACGGCCCGCCGCTGCTTGGGGGAGGTGGGGTCGAGTTAGCGGGAGCTACGTCCTCCCGTGGCCTTCTGGTCCGCCTTCACGGCCTTCGTGGTCGTGTCCTTCCTGGAGGTCGGAGCGGACGTCGTGAGTGACGATGTTGTGGGCGTCACGGTCTTCGCCGTCACCGTGGCCGCCTTTAAGACTTTTGGGCTTAGTGCTCCACTACCGGAGCAGCCGGCCGCGACCTGGAGCTTGGTCGAAAGTGCGCTCAGCGCGGCGTACTGGTCGCTCGTGAGCGTGCGCTGCCCGAAGGCCATGAGGTGGGCCAGCGTGCCCGAGCTCGAGCAGACCTGGCTGTTGCCGTACGCGAGTGACCCATTGAGGTCATCGATCTTTCGGAGGAGCCAGCGCTCTGTGTTGCGGTCGACGTTGAAGCTGATGACGAGTGTCGACATATCGGCGAGCACGTCCGCGGCGCTCTCGGACGAGAGGGTGACGACGACCTGCGTGGTCGCGTTCGTCGACTCATTCGCCGGGTCGGTGACGGTGGCGGTCACGGTGTAGGTCCCGCTCGCCGCGTAGACATGGGACGCGCTGAACGCGGTCGTCCCGGCCGCGAGGCTCTGACGCTCCGAGGCACCGTCGCCCCATGTCATGAGGACTTCGTGCGTGTCGAGGACGTCGGCATCTGTGAATGTCGCGTCGACGGTGACGTTCGCCCCGCTACCGCTCACTCCAAGCGTGAGGTCGGCGGGCGCGTGGTTGCTTGAGAGAACGACGAGATCCGCGCTCGAGCTGGACCGTGCGTTGTCGCGATCGACGACGGTCGCCGTGATGGTGACCGCGCCGGCGGCGGCGTACGCGTGCGTGAGCGAGAACGAGCGCGTGCCAGCAGCGAGGGAGTCGCTCGACGACGTTCCGTCACCCCAGTTGAGGGTGAGCGAGAACGTGTCGGCCGTGCCCGGGTCGGTGAACGAACCGGAGACTGTCACGGTCTGGTGATCAACGACCGAGCTCGGTGAGAGCGACAGCGTGCCCATCGCCGGTCCGACGTTCGTCGCCGAGATCGACGCCCCGGCGGTGACGGTGTGTCCGGCGCTGTCCTGAAGAGTCAGGCCGACCGAATACGTGCCGGTGTCGGCGTAGACGTGCGACGCGTCGAACGTCGTCACGTCCGATGAAAGAACGACTGGAGCGCTTGTCGAACCGTCGCCCCACGCGACCGAGACGGTGTGCGTGTCGAGGGCATCGGCGTCGGCGAACGTGAGTGCGAGGCTCGAGCTGCCGCCCTCGTTGCCGGCGGTGACGCCGAACGAAACGACGCTCGGAGCCTGATTGGCCTGGTGAACGCTGACGGTCGAGGTCGCGGGGGCCCAGGCTCCCGCGTTGTCGGTGACGGTCGCGCTCACGATGTACTCGCCGTTGGCGACGTACGTGTGCGCGTCGGTGGTGAAGGTGAAGACCCCGGCGGCGAGATCCATCGTGGTAAGCGCCGAGCCATCGCCCCAATCCAGCTTGACCGCGTGCGTGTCGAGGGCACCGCCGTCGGTGAACGTGCCTGTGGCTGCGACGGTCCCACCCGCCTCCAGATCGGTCGCGGAGAGGGCGAACGACGTGATCGCCGGCGCCGCGTTCAACACGGCGAACGTCACGAAGCGCGAGTTGGAGAAGATCGGGTCATTGACCGTGATCTGGACCCGTACATCTGTCGTCGTTTCGTCCGTGTAGGGCACCGACTTCTGCACCGAGAAGCTGCGGTCCCCCAGCGGCAACGTGTACGTGTCGTAGGTGTTGTCGCCCCATGAGACGTCGACCGTGTGAAGGTCGGTCGCATCGGGGTCGGTGAATGTCGCGGTTGCGAACGGTCTGTCGCCTTCGTAGACAGGGGCGCTCACGGACCACGTCACGATCGACGGCCTGGTCGCCGCGAGTGCCACTGACGACGATCCCACAAGGCTCGTCGCCGCAATGGCGATGCTGAGTCCGCCCACAAACGCCGGTCGCAGCAAAGCCTTCATATCTAGTTACCTCCGCCGGGAAACCCACCCCAGCAGGGCGAACGCTAAATAGGCCGGTCACCCGTAACGAGAGACGAAGAGGGCCTACGCGAATCCGCCGTCAGGGTCAGGGTCCTACCCCGGTCGTACTCCCCCGAGCGGGGGGTCTTCGCCCGCGTCCCCCGTTTTCGGGATGCCTGCTTGCCCGCCGCAGCGGAATCTCTGCGTCAGGAACGGGAGGACGACAGGTGAACGGACCCATGCAACATCGGCTCGGCCACGAATGCGCTCTCTGCGATGCGCATTCGAAGGCCGCTGAGCGCCACACCGCTCGGCCGCACGTGCGGACGATGCGGTACCTGCCGTGGATCGCGCCGCTGGTGTTCTGTGTCCTCTTCGCTCCGTTCGTTGACGGCGCGGCTCGGGGTCTCCTCGTCGGGACCGTTTTTGGCCTCTCCGCCGGCGCCGGACTCGCGGTACTGGCGACGCGCATCAATCGGCACATCGCGGCGACGACGCTCGCATCGGCGACCGAGGAGCTGAAGGCCGAGGCAGATCAGCGCGTGGCGATGGTCATCCGTCAGTTCGAATGGGCGGTGAACGACGTCGCGAACCTGCGCGACGCGCTGAAGCGCGCGCAGGACTCACGCGCGACGGCCGAAGCGAACGAGCTTCGTGTAAAGCGCCGTCAGCACCACCTCGAGCGCCAGCTGTACGAGGCGCGGATGACGATCGGCGAGTACTCGCGTGCGCTTGGGAGCGAGACCGAGACGCCCGACGACGAGCCAACGGTGCTGCCGACCGGAGACGATCTCCTCGTGCCGCTCACGTGGCGCGTCTTCGAGGAAAACATGCTCACGTGGCTGCGCTTCGAGAGCGCCGGCATCGTGCCGTCGCAGATCCGGATCATGAACGAGCACGAGAGCGTCATCGCGATCAGCGCGCACGCAATGGACACGCTCAAGGAAGGCGCGCAGGTCTCGCTCGTGCTTCGTGCCCCTGACCACGTCGTAGCGACCCTGGAAGGTCGGCACCAGGGTCGCTTCACTTTTGAAGCGCTCGTTGACGACACGTGGTGCAAGGTCGAGCTCAAAGCTGGTGGCCGCGCGGCGTCGAAGGACAAGCGCTCGCGCGTCTGGCGTCCCGAGGACGACCGTCGGCCTCAGGCGCTCATCGCCTAGATCTCCGCGAGCCGCCGAAACGCGGACGGCGGCGGTCCATCCTCGAGACGTCGTCGTATCGCCGCGGCGCACTGCGCGGGACTCTGGACCGACGTGTCGACCTCGAGGTCGTAGATCCCCGGGATGTGGACGGCGGTCTGCCAACGCTCGACCGGAGACGGGACGGGTTCTGCGTCCGATCCAATCGCGTACTCGCCTTGCCTTCCGACCTGACCCGCGTCGCGCCGTTGCATGACGACTCCGATCGGGCAGCGGACTCCGACGAAGAAGACCGGCAGCCCCGCGAGACGACGGGCGCTATCGGCGAGGATCTTCGCGTCGTGATGACCGACATCGACGACGACGTTCAGACCGGCTCTGCTGTGAGCCGCGACCGAGTCGTAAAGCGCCGCGTAGAACGAAGGAACGAGCGATGCGAGCTCGTGGTCGTCTTCTCCGGGACGGAGGCCCATCCCGGGTCGGTACCGTTTCGGCGTGACTGCTCTCACGAACACGTCGACGCCGAGATTCATCCACGGTCCGTCGTAGGTGTCCTGGATGACCGCGACGATGCTCGACTTCCCCGAGCGCGGCGCGCCGTTGAGGATCACGATCTGACCTGGTTTCGTCACGTCGGTGATGGGCATGATCAATGGTCTAAGGCTCCGACCAGCGACTTGCATCGCGGTGAACCCGCTCTAGGGTCGACCCAAATGCGGATCGCCCGCCTCGCATCGGTTCTCTCTCTCGCGACCGGCGTCATTCTCGGTTTGGGTCTTCTCTTCGGACCCTTCTTCTACGGTTGCACGACGACAGCGGTCGAGCCTGGTCAGACCCCCGCGCCGGAGGTCTGTAGCGGCTCGAGCCTTATCGAAGTCCAGGGAAGCGACCACCTCTTCCCCGCCCCGCTCCTGTGGATCTTGATGTGGTCCCTCGCACCCGCGCTCGCCGTGATCGGCGTGTGGCTCAGCGCCCGTCCCCGTATATGGCTCATCGTCCTCGCCCTGCTCATGGAGCTCAGCGGGATCATCAGTCTTGGCGGTGGTTTTATCTTCACGGTTCTCATCGAACCGCTGCTGCTGATCACTTTGGCGGCGTCGCTCCGCGCCAGGGCTCAGATGGGATAATTCATCTGCTCCTTGGGGAGTGGCCAAGCGGTAAGGCTCCTGACTCTGGATCAGGTAATCAGTGGTTCGAATCCACTCTCCCCAGCAGCCAACGATTTCGGAGGTCGTTGGACACTTTACGCCGGGACCCTGCTCACGGACACCTGATCGAAGACACTTTATGCGAGACCCTTTCGCAACTACCGTTGCCTCGGATGCACCTCAACACGACCGAGACGGCCTTTGTCGACGCGGTCCGCCGCGAATTCGGCTTCCTAGTCACTGACGGCGGATTTATTGAGCAGCCCATCGGTTGGGACGGACAGGGCATCTCGGAGGTCTACCTGCATCCGTCGCTGAAGATCAGGAACTACCTCGAGGCCAACGTGGTCTACGAGGCCTGGGTGACGCCGTTGAAAAACGGCGTTGAGCCCGATCGCTACGACGAGCAATCTAATGAGGTCTTCGTGGACTTCAACATCGACGAGATAACGCAAGAAGGTCAGACCAGAAAGTTGGACCTTGGCCAATTTCGATTTCCCGATGTTGAACAGCTTGAGAAAGCAGTCGGTGTTCGCGCCTCGGTGGTTCGCCAGAACTTGGCAGCCCTGCTCTCGGATGATCGTCCGCTCGTCGGTTTGATTCGCGATCGCGTGCGCGAACGCCAGTTGACCAGCCTCATATCGCGATGGATTGAGTTCGTGGCGCGCGTGCGTGATGGATTCGGCGGGACTGTCTACAACTACGTCTCGGGCATCTACATCCGCGCAGCGATCGAGTCATATCTCAAGTGGCCAGGAGTTATGGACCCCGAACTGAATCAGCAATTGCGCCTTGCCGACGATGAGTTCGACAGCCTCACCATGCCGATGCGGTATGCCGGTCCGTCCAAGCTCTCGAAGCTCTCCGCGAGGGCGAGCCGCTGGTGGAGAGCGCCCAAGAACATGGAGGGCAGGCTGCGCGAATGGTTCGCTCGTTGAGCCAAACACCAGTGACGACCGCGATCAGAGAGACGCTTTGGTCGTTCCCTCGTCCCTGATTTTCTTGGACACCTGACCCTCCTGATTATTGAGAGGCTGATTGTCCTGATTCGCTAGCAATTTGGTTGGCGGGCCTCATTTACGGGCACGTGACTCTGGATCAGGTAATCGGTGGTTCGAATCCACCCTCCCCAGCAGAGTCCAATGATTTGACGTTCCTCGGCGAATGTTCCCTGTAGGTAAGTACCTGACGGAAAATCAGATATCGCCTCTCCGCATACCCCATGCGGTCAGGTGCCTGGCGATCGTCCCGTGTGGGATGCAAGACGGGACCATTTCATAGGCAAATCAACTAGCTATTGCGGTTAGGCCCGGAGCTCCGTCTACTCTCGACCAGCGCGCAAGAACGGCCCGTCTCGTCATTCAGCCTTGACCGTCGTGAGCTCGGTGCTGACCCAAGTGAAAGGAGACCGCGAAAGCCGTGGCCTTCACGACCGCGCGTCGGACTTGGAACATTGAGCGGAACGGACGGACGTTCCGGGTCGAGATGGAAGACGAATACTTTTTCGGCCGACGGATGGTGCGTGTTGACGGCAACGTCGCCTACACCGGCCGGACAGTTCTTGCCGATCACAGCGGTGCATACCAGTTCGACCTCGGAGCGGAGCCGGCCTTTCTGAGAATCAGCACGAACGGCTTCCGCTATTTCTACGAACTGGTCACTCAGCCCTTTCCGAACACAGCGGCTCGGGAACGGCGGAATACCAAGGGACTCGTGCAGGCACCTCCCAGTCTGGCCGGGATCGCCGTGCTTGTTTTCTTCGGCTTGGCGTTGGTGGCCACGCTTGTTCTGCTCGCAGACGGTCGCCTCTGGCGTGAGCCAGTAGTAGCGGTTGCCGGTGTCTCCGTTGACGCCGTCGTAACGAGGGCCGCGACGACGACCTCCGATGCGCGCCGGATCGCATATCGCTTTCAGGTCGGAGCCGAGAGTTTCACGCACGAGGGTTTCATCTCTAGCGAGAGGTACGAGGGCGCTCGGGCTCTTGGCGTCGTCCTCGTTCGCTACCTGGCGATCGCTCCTGAGGTAAACGCCTTCGACCCCGAGGTTGGGGACGTGCTCTTCGACGTCCTGTTCAGCGTCTTCCTCGCTGCGATGGCCGGCTCATTTCTCTTAAGTGGGGCACGGACCTTCGGCGACTACCGGACCTGGAAGCGACTGTCCGTGGCGGGCGTGGATACCGACGGTCGCGTCACGCGCGTGCGGACGCTTCGCAACCGCTACATGGCGGCGGTTGGGTGCGCCTTCGAATACGCATACACAGCGAGTGCGTTCGGTGAGTTTCGCGGACACTCGGGAAGCTTCGGCCTTGATGCCGCTATGCGTTACCCGGTCGGAAGTCGTGTTCCCATTCGTTACGACCCGGACCGCCCCGGCGACAGCATTCTCCTAACGCCAGCCGGCTGAGCCTTCCTGAGCGCAAGCACAGGAGCAATCCGCACGCCCGGACCGGTCGTCGCGCGATGTGGCACGAGCGACCTGGTCTTTCCTCAGGAATTACGAAAACGCGTCAGGAGACGCCTTGCCCACGCTGTGGCGCGCTCGGCGATCCCGAATCGGATTAGGGGATGATCGGCCGGGTCGCCCTTCGGCCTCCAGGCGGGTCCTCGCAACGGGGGACGGTAAAGGTTCTGAACGATCTTCTGGAGCTTGGGGTCGGTCACGTGAGGCATCACATCGAGATCCCCGGGGGCCTCAGATGCGTGCCGCTTCCGAAGAGCCTCCCACGACCGCAGAAGTTCGTCCCACTTCAATCGCGACTTGGGTCCTAGGTAAGCGTAGATAGCCGTCGGATCGAGTTTGGCCCATCCGAGGTGCCCTTGTAGATCCTCGATAAAGCCAACCACGAGCAGATTGAGGTCTTCCTCGGGCCCAGTCGTCAGAAGGTCTTCGAGACGGTTGAAAAGTCCGGGCAAACAACTCCTGTCCCCGGAGACAAAGGACTCAACGACAACGTGTGCAAGAGCGGATGCTTGCGAATACGGAAGCGGGTTGGTCGGGTCAGTGTCCATCCGGTCGAGGCGCTCTTGCTGCCACATCTCCTCAAGGTCGGGGCAGGTGGAGAGGAGCGCGCGGATGGACTGGTTGGTGCCGGCTTCTGCGGTCGTGAGCGCAGTTTAGTCAGAGCCCTGGCCTGATTCGTAATCAGGTTTGATGCGCACGCACCTTTCAGCAGTCGAGTCCACGTCCAGCCGTCGCCAGCGACGATCTAATCGCCCGCGGAGAAAGAGGCGCGTATAGCGTCATCGGCCACGCCCGATGCGACAGCCTCTTGGCCGCTAGGGGTCAAAAGGATGAACACCTCTGTGAAGTCACGCTCCATCGGGTAAGGTCCGGCCGACCAGTTCGCAGGTTCTCGAACCGCACGAGCTGCTAGGTGAGATGGCAATTCAGTCCAACCCCCAGAACGCAATCCCGCCTCGCCACGTTCTGCGGCAAGCTTGACCCATCCCGCGCCAATGGCCCACTCAATCGCCGCGGTAACTTCCTCGCCGGCCCCAAATCGCAGTTCCCACAGCGAGGCTCTCTCTGCTGCGGCGAGTAGAACCTGCTGCCTGATGGTTGACAGGCTGCTCGTCCCGAGTGGGCCTGGTCGAAAGTCGTCGAGACCTGACATCAGGGCGAATTGGCTGGACGGCACCCTTGGATCGCGAAACCGTTTGGTGTCCGGAAAACGACCCGGCTCCAGAATCCAATTAACTACGGCCCAATCGAGCAAGGCTTGCATTTCCTGTGGCGAGGCTTCGGCGAACATGGCCTTGAGCTCTTCGGCGGTAGCTCGACTCCACGTGCTGGGATCGTGAGGGTTTCGCTTAGTCATCGGACTGAGGATCGTAGGCGGTACCCAAAGCGAATCTCGGAGTGATGGTCGCGCTCATAGCCCCTCAGACGATCCGAGGTACCGTCGCCGCCCATGAAAGCCGCCGAGGCGCTGGAACGGATCGTCTACCTGCTCGACCGAATACGCGAGAAGCCCTACCGGGTCCGCGCGTACCTGCGAGCGGCCGAGATCGTGAAGGCCCTCCCGCCCGACGAGCTCGTCGCTCGCGTCGCCGCCGGCACGCTCGAAGAGCTGGACGGCATCGGTCCGAAGACGGCCGCGATCATCACCGAGGTCGCCGCCACCGGTTCCACCGCGTACCTCGACAAGCTCGAGAAGGAGACTGCCCTCACCGTCGGCATCGGCAACGAGCTCGTCGCCCAGCTCAAGGGCGACCTCCACGTGCACTCGCTGTGGAGCGACGGCGGCGCCGAGATCGACGTGATGGCGCGCGCCGCCCGCGGCCTCGGCCACGAATACATCGCGCTCACCGATCACTCACCGCGGCTCACCATCGCAAACGGTCTCTCGCGCGAGCGCCTACTGAAGCAGCTCGACATCGTTGCGGCGCTGAACGACGACTTGGCGCCGTTCCGCATCCTCACCGGCATCGAGGTGGACATCCTCGAGGACGGCAGGCTCGATCAGGACGACGACATCCTGGAGCGGCTGGACGTCGTCGTCGCATCGGTCCACTCGAAGCTCCGCATGGAGAAAGGGGCGATGACGCGGCGGATGATCGCCGCCATCGCCAACCCGCACACCGACGTGCTCGGCCACTGCACCGGCCGCTATGTGGTCGGCCGTGGCCGGCCGCAGTCGGAGTTCGACGCCGAGATCGTGTTCCACGCCTGCGAGCGGTTCGAAACCGCGGTCGAGATCAACTCCCGACCGGAGCGCCTCGACCCACCGAACGACCTGCTCGCGCTCGCCGTCCGGATGGGCTGCCGGTTCGCGATCAACACGGATGCGCACGCGCCCGGTCAGCTGGAGTGGCAGCCATACGGCGCCGACAAGGCGGTCGAGACCGGGGTCACCATCGACAGGGTCGTGAACTCGTGGTCAGCCGATGCGCTGCTCGAGTGGACCCAACGGTAGCCTCGCACGCGCGGCATCGACCAAGAGCAAGCCGTGGCGGGGCTGATCTGATTCGTAGTCAATCCGCGGGGCGGTCATTCCGCTC
>WNGO01004963.1_pt1 | contig 10719 bp, 7 predicted proteins | sample 5400511 | NCBI WGS metagenome assembly WNGO01 (sample SAMN13153380, study PRJNA577476) | soil metagenome | isolation source: 20 cm soil or saprolite under Garry oak tree replicate 2 | place: USA:California | collected 2016-06-15
TGCGCCAGCTCGGCGATACGGAAGGCGCCGCTCGGGAGAGCCGCGCTGGAGCGGAAATCGCCAAGCAGAAGACCAACGAGCAAGCCGCGCTGTTTGCCACGAACTCCGGCCGGCGGTTGCTCAATGCGGGCGACGTCGATGGCGCGATTTCGCAGTTTCGCACGGCCATCCAAGCGGTGCCAGGATACGCTCCGGCGCATTACCAGCTCGGCCTGGCTTTACAGCGAAAAGGCGACAAACAAGGTGCTGCGCGAGAATTCAAGACCGCGGCTGAGCTCGATCCGCGCCTGAAGCCGCCGACACCATAGCGGGCCATTTCCGCTTCCGACTAAGCCGGCTCCTTGCGCAGCGCGACGAGCTCCGACCCCACGGGCACGCCGCGCGTCACCTTCACATGGATAACCGCTTCGAAGGGCTTCAATTCGCCGGAATTGGATACGGCCAGCCGCAGCAGCAGTCGCTCCAGGTAATCCGGCTGGCAAACATATTCGACCGCGGCTTGCGTTCCAATGGTCGTGGTGCCGGCAAGAATCAGCTCGGACCGCGCGGGATTTAGCCCCTTCACCAGCGCAATGACGGAATAGTCGTCGGCCAGGGTCTCGTCGGAGCGCGTGGCCAGATAGGATTTGAGTTCGCCCGTCTCGGGATGAACATTCACGATCGCGACGCTGCCGGCGCGTGGGCCGGAAGAGATTTGCCGAAATAGGAATTCCTTGGTGCTGGGAGTTTCCAGAAGCGTGAGATTCTCCGAGGGCGATCCGATGAAAATCAAATCGTTGTTCTTCGCATCATCCAAGGAAAACAGGCTCCCGCGTTTGACGCGAATCTGCTGGTGAAGCTTCTCAAAGACGTTGTCCAGGGCATGCACCGCGAGGACTTCCCCGACGCCGGTGTAATGATCGAGAATGTGCGGGTTTCCGTCGCGGGAAGACTTGTAGTAGCGCATCCCGCTGTCGGGCCGGCCCACAAAGGCGGCGTTGCTGAAAATCACCCAGGGTTCCTCGGGACCGGTGAGGAAACCTTTCCAGAAAACGCGCAGAGCCGTCGGGACATCCGTGCTTCCCTCCCCCAGGCGCGCTTCCGCCGTCCGGCGGTTTAGGAAGCGGTCCGTGGCGACGGCAACGATCGCGGAAAGAACAGCGGACGCCAAGATGACCCCGGCCAGCCATTTCCGGGGAGTCTGCTCCGCGCCCGTCGAGGATTCGTGCAGCGGGCCATGGTTTCTCCCCGCCCCGGCGGCACGCTCGTGAAAAATGAGAGCGTAGGTTCCACGCGGGAAATCGATCAGGATTGCGTCCTCCGTGCCTTCCGACGCGTAATACTCGGCCAGCTTGCCGCGAAGCCTTCCCGCCTGCACGCGCACCGTGGAGTCGACATGCGGATCGAAATCGCTTGGCCGCCCGAAGACCTCGGTCGCAATTTGATACTCTTTGGGGGCAGCGCCTGGGTGGTCCAGCGCATAACCGTATCAGACCCTAAGAGACTTACCGGTTACCGGAAAAACTGGTACAAGCCATCACAATTGTTCGTGGGCCTAGTTGCGGTGCCTCTCCGTCAGAGACAGAGGAAGGGGAATTGCGAAACGCGTACTGTCGAGGAGTTTGGGGGCCATTCGCTCAAGAAGCCGTTGGTTGACACGTCGCCATTTAATTGATCTCCATTGGGGGGGCTTTTGGACTGTGCGACTCGCAACAGGCCAAACGTCAAGCATAAGTTCTTGTCTCGTATACGGAACCCGATCCATAGAGTGAAATTGCGCGGCTCTGAGGCGGGGAATTGTATTCAATCTCGAATGTCTCGCGGGAAGGTAGAGTGTTCAGGAGGGGTGTCATGAGAAAACACGTTCGTTGGGGGTGGATTCTCGTTTGCTGTTTGGCATTTTTGCTGTGCACCAGCACGGCTTCGGGTCAGGCGGTATTTGGAAGTATCATTGGCACAGTAACGGACCCGCAGGGCAACGCGGTGGCCGGGGCGAAAGTGACCGTCACATCCGTGACGAAGAGCTTTACATACGATACGACGACAAATGAAAGCGGGAACTACTCCGTCACGCATTTAATTCCCGACACTTACAAAATCAAAGTGGAAGCCCCTGGGTTCAAGGCTTTGGAAGTTCCCAGTGTCGGTGTGTCAGCCGATAATGCGGCGCACGTCGATGCCCAACTTCAAGTGGGCGCGGTCACGCAATCCATCGAAGTGACCGGCGAGGTCCCGCAGTTGAAGACCGATCGCGCCGATGTGGACATGGAATTCAGCCAAACATACGTGGAAGAGTTGCCGGTGTTGAATCGCAACTTCACGAATTTCGAGCTACTTTCACCCGGAACGCAAAAGCTGGTGGGGTGGAGCCACGCGGCCACGGAAAACCCTCAGGGTGGAGGGCAAATTTTCGTCAACGGGCAGCATTTCAGCGGGACCAATTTTGAGCTAGACGGTACGGACAACCAGGATCCGATTCTGGGCATTATCGTTGTAAATCCCAACCTGGACGCGATCAGCGAAGCAAAAGTTTCGCTGCAAGATTACGATGCCGAGTCCGGCAAAGCCACGGCAGGCACGGTGAAGGTGTCCATTAAGTCCGGTTCGAATGAACTGCACGGCAGCGGCTTCTACTATTATCGTAATAGCGACCAGCAAGCGCGCGATCCCTTCACGAACAAGCCTGGTGTTCCTCTGGCTGCAGCCACGTGGAAGCAATTTGGAGGATCTGTCGGCGGCCCCATTATTAAGAATAAACTCTTCTTTTTTGGCGACTACCAAGGTACGAAGCAACAGCAAGGTATAACCAATCAATACACGATTCCGACCGCTTTGGTGGAGAGCACTTGTGGTTTTGGAAAACCGGGTAACTGCGACCTTAGCGAGTATTTGACTGCTTTCGGTCCCGTGAACGGTCAAATTTTTGACCCGCTCACAGGCGACCGTGCTGCGGGAACCGGCCGGACCGCTTTCGCGGGAAATCTGGTCCCGAATACGAGGATTTCGCCACAGGCTACGGCGATTCTTGCCTTGTTCCCAAAACCAACATCGGGCGGCGTGAGCAATAACTTGGTCACAACCGGCGCAGGCCCGTTCGATCAGTATTCTTTTGACACGCGCATTGATTATAGCGCTCCGCGCAACTATCAAGTCTTCGGGCGGTTCAGCCTGGACTATTTCTCCCTTTCCGGCAAGGGTGGACTGGGGGCGTTAGGTGGACTTGGCTTCGGCCCGGGCGGCTTGAACGGCAGCTCCAATGTTCACAACTATAGCCTCGCTACGGGCTTCACAAAGCCGATCGGCCCGAAATGGCTGACCGACTTCCGCTTTGGATGGTTCAAATACAACCCGCAAACAGCCTACTCCGATGCCAACGCTTCGCCGATGGACGGATTTGGGGTTCCCGGACTGAACAGCGGCCCTGGTGTTGCGGGGCCTCCGGTCACTGGAGGCTTGTCTGGTATCGATTTTAGCGGTACCGGCGGGTTTACAGCCTTCGGCGACGGCTTAAACATCGGACGCTGCAACTGCCCGTTGACGGAAAGCGAACAGCAAGTTCAATTCGTCAATAACTGGACAAGATCGCAGGGCAATCATACGCTGAAGTTCGGCGGAGATATTCGCTATGCCAAGAACCTTCGCGTGCCGAGCGATGCCAGCCGTACCGGTCTGTTGCACATCAATGCGGGAGACACGGCAAATGGCGGCGTCGGTGGTAATAGCTTTGCGACATTCTTGTTGGGCGACGTAACCTCGTTTGAGCGGTTCGTCAGCACGAGCTTGAACGCCGCGGAACGCCAGAAGCGTTGGTTCTTCTATGGTCAGGACTCCTGGCGCATATCTCCAAAATTTACGATGACCTACGGCTTGCGCTGGGAGATTTATTTCCCGGAGAGTGTCAACGGCAAAGCCCAAGGCGGCTTCGCGAACGTCGATACTGGCATTATTCGCGTGGCTGGCATAGGCTCGAACGACTTGCACGGAAATGTGGAGAACACGTACAAAGCGTTCGCACCCCGGCTCAGCTTTGCCTATCAATTCGATCCAAAAACGGTCCTGAGAATTGGTTACGGACGCGGATTTGATATCGGCGTCTTTGGCTCGAACTTCGGGCACGTCGTGACGCAGAACCTTCCGGTTCTCGCGAACCAGACACTTACGGACACAAACTGCACGCAGCAGCCGTCTTGCGGCGCGGGTGCGACGAACGACCGAAGCGCTGTGTTTACGCTGGCCCAAGGCCCATCGGCTTTTGTCCCCGTCACGGTTCCATCCGATGGCATTCTTCCACTCAGAGGACCTGCGGGCAACGTCAGCCCGAGAATCAGGCCAACCGTTCAGCGCCTCCCAACGATTGACCAGTGGAATGCCACAGTGCAGCGCCAGGTGACTCCCACGTTGAACATCACAGTTGCCTACGTAGGTAACAAAGGCACTCACGTCTTTGCCGGCAACGGACCGTCCTACAATACAAACGAGGCCGCAATTGGCGCAGGTACTTTCGCATACAGCTGTACTCCCAATCCGCTGCCCGCAACGACGTTTGATTGCAAACAAGCCTTCAAGCCGTTTATTTCGCAAGCCTTCCGACGCCGGCTATTCCTGAACGGGGTCCCGGCGTTTACGTATCCAAACTTCCTGGATTCCAGCGGTAAACCACTTACATGCTGCTCAGATAGCCCCGGAGATTACTTCGGGAACGATGCAGATAATAAATACAACGCCTTGCAGGTGAAGGCCGAGAAGCGCGTCAGCAGGGGTCTGCAATTCCTGGCGCACTACACCTACTCCAGAGCGTATTTCTATGACGCCGGCTATTTCTCCGTGGACAAGAAATTTGCCTGGGGTCCAGACGACTTCAACCGCAATCACGCATTCGTGATCAACACGGTGTACGAATTGCCGGTCGGCAAGGGCAGGAAGTTCATGAGCGGGGCAGGCCGCGCCACGGACTTGCTTATTGGCGGTTGGCAGCTCACGAACACGCTCAACTACAGCGGCGGTCTGCCCTGGACACCCAGCCTTGGGGAGTGTGGCCAGATTTCCGATGCCGGGCCATGCCGTCCCAACGCAACGGGCACTCTTAAAACGGGAACAAGCCGAGATTCCAGCGGTAACCTGCTCTGGTTCACGCCGTTAGCGAATGGAGCTCTGAGCCAATCACTTCCAGAAATCAAAAATTCCGCAACGGACATCACCGGTCAAAATGACCAATGCTTGGTTGCGCGACCGACATCCGGAGGGTTTTCGCTGCCCGCTTGCGGCCAGATCGGTAATGTCAGCCGCAATTCTTACCGTGGTCCACGCGGGTTCTATTCTGATATGGCCCTCGCCAAGACGTTCAATATTACAGAGCGGTACAAGGCGCAGTTCCGCTTTGACGCTTACAACGTGTTCAATCACCCTGTGCTGGCCTTCAGCAGTACCCAGGGCAACACATGCATAGATTGCGGCGGCGACTCTGGCCGAATCAGCGACATCGAAAACAACAATTCACCAGGTTCACCGGCTGGTATGCGGCAACTGCAATTTGGCGTCAGATTCACTTTCTAACCAAGAACGAAGACGCCCTACCACCCCGACGGGGAGCCTTCACCGGCTCCCCGTTTTTGTTCTGACTTTGTACGGGATAATTCAAGCGATGGCTCAGGCAGATAGACAAGGTTCTTTGCGCGGCAGTAAAATTTTTCGGAGCGCCTAACTTAGCTCGGGATATGTTCATGCACGCCTCTAGCGTGATTTCACAAGGGCGTTCTTTCGCCTTCACTCTGCTAATGGCAGCCGCTTTCGCGTTAGCTTTGCCTCTTTCGCAGGCCTCCCAAAAAACGGCGCTGCATCTTGACGGGACCGCGGCGGACCCTTTTCAAGAAGCCTCGGGAAAGCCTGTGGTGCTTGTTTTTGTGCGCACGGACTGCCCCATCTCTAACCGCTACGCACCGCTGATTCAGCGAATCAGCTCGCAGTACTCAAACAAAGCGGCCTTCTGGCTCGTCTATCTGGGCAAGACGGCCTCGGCTGATAAGATTCGCCAGCACGAGAGCGAATACGGCTATACCGTCCCTGCGCTGCGCGATCCACAGCACGTGCTTGTCGCGGAAGCCCAAGTCCAGGTCACGCCGGAAGCGGCCGTTTTCGATGCGCATCACCGGCTGGTCTACCACGGCCGGATTGACAATTTATATGAGGACGTCGGCCGTAGCCGCCCGGCGGCTACAACGCACGAACTCGACGAAGCTATCCAGGCCGTCTTCAGTGGAAAGACGCCACCGCCCAATTCACCCGGCGTCGGGTGCTTCATCGCGGACCTCGAATGACCTCTTCGTCTCGAACCGTCGTTGCCTGCTTGCTTGGGATTGGCTCCGCTGTCGCAGTGGCTTTTGCCAATAACAGTGGCTTATCGGAGCGGCTTCCCGTTCCTGCAGTTCAGCAAGTGACCTTCAATGGCGATATCGCTCCGATCCTTTTTCGTTCATGTGCCATTTGCCACCACCCTGGCGAGGCCGGCCCATTCGCGCTGCTGAGCTATGCGGACGCCAAGGCACGCGCGCGCCAGATCGCGACCGTGACCGCGAAACGTTTCATGCCACCGTGGTTGCCGGAGCCGCAGGAATTGAAATTCGCTGACGAACTCCGTTTGTCGGAAGATCAGATAGCCCTTATTCAAAAGTGGGTGGAAGAGGGAGCAAGTGAAGGAGCTCCTGGTGATTTACCTCCTGCCCCCCACTTTGTTCCCGGCTGGCAGCTGGGCCAGCCGGACAAAATCATTGAGGCAGAAAAACCGTACACCCTTCCTGCCAGTGGCTCCGATATGTATTGGAATTTCATCTTTCGGACGGCTGTCGAGCGTACCCGCTGGTTGAAGGCCATCGAAATCCGCCCCGGCGACAAACGGGTCGTTCACCATGCAAACATCCTCGTGGATCGCACCCAGTCCGCCCGCCGCCAGGAAAAAGTGCCGGGCGCGGGTTTTCCTGGCATGGAGCTTAAGATCGAATCAGAGACATTCGATCCCGACAGCCACTTCCTCTTCTGGAAGCCCGGGACCATGCCGAGATCCGAGCCTGAAGGCATGTCTCTGAGACTGGATAAAGACACCAATCTCGTTCTAAACATCCACTTGCAGCCGTCTGGGAAGCCGGAGAAGATTCAGCCGAGTCTTGGGCTGTACTTCACCGACAAACCTGCAACCCTCTTCCCGCTGCTGCTCCAGATGGAAAATGACCGCCAACTGGACATTCCCGCTGGAGAAAAACATTTTGTTGTTACTGACGATTTTACTTTGCCGGTCGATGTGGAACTGCTGGCGATTTACCCGCACGCGCATTATCTCGGCAGGGACTTACAAGCGCTTGCTACTCTCCCGGACGGTTCGAAAAAACGACTGATTCATATTCCCGAGTGGGACTTGAACTGGCAAGCGGTGTACCGCTACGCGGCTCCCGTGCCGTTGCCGAAGGGCACGACCATCTCCATGCGCTACGTCTATGACAATTCCAGCGAAAATCCTGCCAACCCAAACGACCCTCCACGCCGCGTGGTAGCCGGAAACCGCTCCAGCGATGAAATGGCCCACCTTTGGCTTCAGGTTCTCCCCCGCACCTCCCCAGACACGGCGCTCGATCCACGCATGGTGCTGCAGGAAGCCATGGCCCGGCACAACGTCGAAAAAAACCCTGCCGACTTCGAGGCGCACTACAACCTTGCAGCCATGCTCGAAGCCCGCGGGTTGCCAGCAGAGGCAATCGCGCATTTCGAATCTGCCGTGCGCCTTCGCCCTCATGACGCCACCGCGAACAATGCCCTTGGTGCGGCGCTCTTCGCGGCGGGCCGTGTTGGGGATGCCATTCCGTATTTGTATGCCGCGCTGCGCGCGCAGCCAGACAATTTCGATGCGCACTACAATCTGGCAAATGCCCTTGCTTCTGAGGACAAGTTCCTCGAAGCCATCGAACACTATCGGGCCGCCATCCGGTTGCGGCCAGACGACGCCAATGCGGAAGCCAACCTTGGCAGTGCGCTAGCCGAAACAGGTGCGCTCTCCGAGGCTAAACTGCACTTTGAGCGGGCGCTGCGAATCGATCCCAACCATAAGTTGGCGCGCGAGAATCTCGAACAAATCACTCGCGATTCCAAGAACCCTTGAGGGTAACGGACAACCGACTTGTTCTTAAGATTCCAAGAATACGGGCCGCCAAAAACCTGTGGCTCTGCCAGGCGAGGAGCTCTCTGTCTGACCACGACTTTCATGATGGGAATGTTCTCTGCTTTTTTGGCTGCATGCGAAGGGACCTCTGCGCATACGATGCTGCGAATAGGGCCGCAGCAATCGGGCGAGCCGGTCAAGCAACCGCCAAACGGGTCCAGGGATACACCGTTTGCCGAGGCGAGGCGTTTATCGCAGCAAGGAAGATTCGACGAGGCGATTGGGCAATTGGAAGCGCTGGCAGCGAGGCAGCCGGACGCAAAGGGACTCGCGCATGAATTCGGAATCGTCTACTACAAGAAGAGCGACTACCTGAAGGCGGTGGCCAGCTTCAAGAAAGCCCTAGAAGAAGATCCGAAGGATAACGAAGCGATGCAGTTGATGGGGCTGTCGTATTATCTCGCCGGACGGCCGGCGGAGGCGATCGCGCCCCTGGAGAAGGTCCAAACTTGGTACCCCAGCGCGAACGTGGATGCCGCCTACATTCTAGGCGTCTGTTACATCCAGACAAAAGATTACCCGAGCGCGCGTAAAGCGTTCGCGAGGATGTTTGCCGTGCCGCCCGATTCTGCTGCCAGCTATCTGTTCACGGCGCGCATGATGCTGCGGTTTGACTTTGACGTGATCGCCGAGGAATACGCCAAGAAGGCGGTGGAGCTGGATCCCAGGCTTCCGCTGGCGCACTCACTGCTTGGAGAGATCTATCTTTTTAAGTCGCGGCTGCCAGAGGCTACGGAGCAGTTTCACAAGGAGCTGGATCTCAATCCGGGCGACGCGGCCGTGTACTACAAATTGGCGGACGCTTACACGCGTGCGCAGAAATACGAGGACGCGGAAAAGCTCCTACAGCGCTCCATTTGGCTCGACGCCACGTCCACAGGCCCGTACATCCTGATGGGGAAAGTCCTGGAGAAAAAGGGGGAGCCGGCGCTGGCGGCTCGCGCTTTGCAGCGCGCCCTGGCGATGGACCCGAACAATCCCATTCCTCATCATTTGCTAGGGCTAGCCTACCGCGAACTTGGCAAGGCCGAAGACGCCGAACGCGAACTCAAATTATCGGAACAGTTGCAGAATCGTGCGGACCCCAAGCCTTGAGGGATCGATTCGAACCGTAGCACCGTAAGGGAGATTACTCGTGCCGAAGCTGATGAAGGTTTCTTATCTCGCGATCACACTAGGCCTTTGCCTGGCTGCGATTCCCGGCCGCGCGCAACAGACGCCATCCCCGGCCTCGCATGCTCCCTCCGCGCGAGTGGCACAAAAGGAAGCGAGCCGTGGCGCGCAAGACCCGTGGTGGAAGCACGCGGTGATCTATGAAATTTACCCCCGCAGCTTTCAGGACTCGAACGGCGACGGCGTCGGCGACATCAACGGCATCACGTCTCGTTTAGACTACTTGCACGACCACGGCATCGGCGCCGTCTGGATCACCCCGATGTACCCTTCACCGCTCGTGGATTTCGGGTACGACGTCTCCGACTACACCGCCATTGACCCCCTTTACGGCACGCTCGCGGATTTCGAACGCTTGGTCAGCGAGGCAAAAAAGAGAGACATCCGCGTGATCATGGATTTGGTGCCCAATCACACCTCCGATCAGCACACCTGGTTCAAGGAGTCGCGTTCCTCGCGCACGAATCCTAAACGAGACTGGTACGTCTGGCGCGACGGGAAAGGCCCCGGCCAGCCTCCCAACGATTGGCAGTCGTGGTTTGGCCATTCTGCATGGCAATTCGATCCTTCGACCGGTCAGTATTACTACCACCACTTTTACGTCCAGCAGCCGGACTTGAATTGTACGGCGCCATGCGCTTCTGGCTGGATCGCGGCGTGGCCGGTTTCCGTCTCGATGCCGTCTCCCGCCTATTCGAAGATCCGAACTTGCGCGACGACCCTATGTTGCCCGGCAAAAACGCCTACGGCGATCCGAACATCCAGCACAAATACACGGACAACTTGCCGGAAATCCACGACGTACTGCGCGAAATGCGGCAGGTGGTCAATTCATATCCGGGAAATCCCGTTTTGATCAGCGAGGCGGACGAGCCGAACATTACAGAGCTCACGAAAATGTACGGTGCGAAAAACGACGAAATCCAGTTGCCCATGGATTTTCAGATTGCCGACGTGAACAAGCTCTCCGCCCCGGAGTTCCGCAAGCTGCTGGATGAAGTGGACCGCAACGCCGCCCACGGCCAGCCCCAGTTCTTTTTCAGCAACCACGATCAGCCCCGCCAGTGGGACCGCTATGGCGATGGGGCTCAGAATGATCAGATTGCCAAGCTGATGGCAGCTCTCCTTCTCACCACGCGGCAAACCCCGCTGATGTATTACGGCGAAGAGATTGGTATGCGGACCACACCTCCGGCTCGCAAGGAAGATGTCCAGGATCCCATCGGGAAAATCGGTTGGCCCGAAGAGAAAGGCCGCGACGGCGAGCGCACACCAATGCAGTGGGACACAACGAAAAACGCTGGCTTCAGTACCGCGGACCACACTTGGTTGCCCATCCCGCCCAGCGCCGCGAAATATAACGT
>WNGO01007991.1_pt1 | contig 10719 bp, 9 predicted proteins | sample 5400511 | NCBI WGS metagenome assembly WNGO01 (sample SAMN13153380, study PRJNA577476) | soil metagenome | isolation source: 20 cm soil or saprolite under Garry oak tree replicate 2 | place: USA:California | collected 2016-06-15
CCTCGAAGATCGATAGCGCGGCCGCCCGTGCGCGACGCATTAAATCCGCATCAGTCTTCAAGTTGCCGATCTTGAGCGCAGGAAGACCGCTTTGCGCCGTACCCAGCAAATCGCCCGGGCCGCGCAACTCCCAGTCGGCCTCGGCTACTTCAAAACCGTTACGTGTTCTTTCCAAAACGGCGAGCTTTGCCGAGACTTCGTTTCGCTCGGCGGACGTGAGTAAAATGCAATATGATTTATGCTCTCCGCGACCGATCCGCCCCCGAAGTTGATGCAGTTGTGCCAGACCAAAACGCTCCGCGTTTTCAACCAACATTACAGTGGCATTTGGAACATCGACACCGACCTCCAGCACAGTTGTGCTGATTAACGCGTTGGTCTCGCCGCGCCGAAAGCGTTCCATGATCTGGTGTTTTTCAACCGGCGCGATGCGGCCATGAAGCAATTCGCAGCGAAACGGACGCAAGCGTTCCTGCCACAGAGCGTACTCCGCTGTTGCCGCTTTGACGTCCAATTTTTCGCTCTCATCAATTAACGGATAAATCACGTAAAGCTGGCGACCCCTTTCCAATTCAGTTCGCAAAAAGGTAAGAACCTCAGGGAGCTTTGCGTGATCGCGCACAGCGGTAACGATTTTGCCCCGGTTTCGCGGCATTTCATCGATCGTTGAAACGTCGAGGTCGCCGTATATGGTCATCGTCAAGGTTCGCGGGATCGGCGTGGCGGTCATCACCAGCACGTCGGGCGCCGGTTCGCGCGTGGTCAATCGGGCGCGTTGCGCGACCCCAAACTTGTGTTGCTCGTCGATGACGACGAGCCCGAGATTAGAGAACGAAACGGATTCATAAAGCAACGCGTGCGTGCCGACGATAATTTGCGGCTCGTCTATCCGGGTAGCGCGCGCGTCCCGCGTGCTGGTTTCAGCGTCCCGCCGAAACAATCTTTCATTCCGGACCTCATCATCCTGCGTCCAAATCCACGGATAATCCTCGTTCTGCTTTGCCACTCCGGAGTCCCATGGATTGCGAAGAATGTAATGGAACTTCTCTTTCAGATCTCGATCCGATCGGACATAACGATCAAACTGCTCCTTTTTCCAAACGGATCCGTTTTTCTCCTCGAGCTGATTAATTTCATGCGCCGCGAACGATTTGATGGAGTGCAACAACTCCTTCAGCGGCCAAAAGATCACATTTCCTTTTTCGTGATTTTCCTTTGGCCAAGGCTGTAGCAACAGGTGCACATGGTCGGGCATCACACACGCAGCAAAAAGCTCGTAGCGCTTGTCATGAAAATATCGCAGCGCATCAAGGACGATGGTGCGGGCCTTGGGGGATAGGCACCGATCTTTTTCCGTGCCGATCGTCACAGCGTAAATTGCCCACGGTTTCTCGAAATGGGGTAGGCGTCGGCGAGAATACTGCGCGCCAACTGCAGTGTCCGTTTCAGGAAAAGTCCGCGACGGCGCGACGCCGTCGCCAACACGCGAGACGCGTGCGCTACCCGGATCAAACAGCGGCAGGGGCCCGCTCTCTTCCTGTCGCGCGGCTGTTCGCAATCCAACACGCACGCCCAGCGGATCGAGCCAGCGCCTCAGCACATCGTAGTGTTGCTCAGCCAGAATTTGCGTCGGCGCCATGAACGCCGTCTGATATCCGGCTTCAACTGCCAGAAGCATGGCTGCTATGGCAACCAAGGTTTTGCCTGAACCAACGTCCCCCTGTAACAATCGGTTCATTGGATGACCAGTCGCAAGGTCGCGTCGGATTTCCTCGATGACTTTCTTCTGTGCACCGGTGAGTTCAAACGGAAGCGACTTCACAAATTTGTCGAACAATACGCCCGACCCGCAGTGGGCCTGGCCCATGCGAATTGATGCATTCGTGCGTCGCGATGCAATCAGCAGTTGCATCGCAAAAAATTCAGACAGGACCAAGTTTTCGCGGGCGGAATCGCGTTCCTGCCAATCGCCAGGGAAATGGATTGCGCGAATCGCTGTCGAGCGCGTCATGCCAGCCTTCATGAGTGCGCGCGGCAATGATGGTTCGAATCCCGCGGATGCGGGAGCGACGTCATTCAAAAGCCTATAAACAATGCTGCGTAACGCGCGCTGCGAAAGACCTTCGGTTGCGGGATAGATCGGTGTGATTCTGCGAAAGTGAATCGATATTTCCTCATCGTTCTCGATGATCTCGAATTCCGGGTGATCCATGCAAATCCGCTTTCCGCGCAGGCGGGGCTTGCCAAAGACAACCAGGCGTTGCCCGGTCATAATCATTTTCTGCACGTAATGCAGGTTGAACCATCGGCACACCAGAGGCTCACTTAGCGCAGTTGCCTTCGACTCCTGGAGCGTCGCCTCAAAAATTTTCTTCCATCCGCCAAAGCGACGCAGCGAAGTCTTAATCACCTCGCCGCAGAGACAAACCGGAACCTCGCTTTCATCGCGCGGAAACTGCGGAAACTCAGCGCGATCTTCGTGGCGCCGCGGAAAATGAGTGAGCAAATCCTCGACCGTCTCAATCCCGAGTCGCCGCAGTGCGAGCAGTTTCGGGCGCGGGATCCAATTTAATTCCTCGAGCGACTGCGAAATTGCAGCGCTGGCGTGAGGTGATTTCGGAGCCGCTGCTGATCCGTGATCGATGATCTGTAATCGCTTAGATGACAATACGCTGTTCACTATTCACTGGTCACAAGCGGCGCGCTCGGCTCGCCGCACCGCTTCGATCTGCATGGCGACTAATGTCTCACCTCCATACTCATCCGCGCGAATTCGGAATGCGATATCCCACGGCGGCGGCGGCAATTGATTTGCCATGCCGTCAAAATAAACGGCACGACGATGGCGGTCACCTTGCTTCAGACGAAAGATCAAATGCTTTTCGTTCACCACGCGCGGCGGTGCGACTGGCTCGATTTCACGCGCGAAGAAAAGCGGCTGCGGATTTCCATTTCCAAACGGCTGCAACAATTCGTGCCAGCGCAAAAATTCGACATCGATGTCAGTGAACGCGAGCTCATGATCCAGTTGCAGGCAGGGTTGCAAAGCTTCTTCGGAAAGAAGTTCGCGCGCGGTGCTGCGAAATGCTTCGGCAAAATGATCGAAATTTTCCTCGCGCACTGCCAGCCCGGCCGCCATCTCGTGTCCGCCGTATTTCTCGAGGCCATCAGCGCAACAATTCAGCGCTTCGACCAGGTTCAATCCCTCGATGCTTCGCCCGCTTCCCTTGCCGATTCCCTTCTCGTCAAAGCCAACTACTATCGCAGGCCGATGATATTTTCGAACCAGCCGGGACGCTACGATGCCGAGTACTCCAGGATGCCAACCCTGCGCGCCGATCACGATGGCGGCGTCGGCGGCCGCGTTGAACTGATTTTCGATCTTCTCGATTGCCGCGTCGAAGATTTGCTTTTCCACTTCCTGGCGGTCTCGATTCTGCTGGTCAAGCTCCGTCGCAAGCAGCATTGCTTCGCTTTCATCTTGCGTCAGTAACAGACGCAAAGATTTCTCCGCTGTGCTCAAACGCCCCGCGGCATTCAATCGCGGTCCGAGCCGGTAGCCAATGTCCTCAGGCAAGATCGGCTGCCGAACTCCGGCCACTTGCATTAATTTCTTCAAGCCGATGCGCGACGTCCGCGCAATCTCGATCGAGCCGCGCTGGACCAGAACACGGTTTTCGTCACGCAGCGGGACGATGTCCGCTACTGTGCCGAGCGCCACCAGATCGAGTTTCGATTTCAAATCGAACCCGTGCAGGGGCCGCGTCTTCAACAGCGCATGACAAAGCTTGAAAACGATTCCGACGCTGGAGAGGTATTCGAAGCCGCATTCCGTCAGCTTCGGATTCACCATCGCCACACAATCAGGTAACTCGGATTTCGGTTCATGGTGATCCAGTATAATGACGTGGATACCGCGTTTCTTCAGATCAGTCACCTCATTGACTGACGAGGTGCCGCAATCGACCGCAATGAGTAATTGTGGCTGATGTTGTTCGACACAACGGTCGACGCTTTCTCGGCTCAAGCCGTAGCCTTCTTCCATGCGCAACGGCAAAAACAGTGCCGGCGTGCCGCCATAGGCACGCAACGTTTCGTCTAACAGCGCCAATGATGTCACGCCATCCACATCATAATCGCCGAAGAGCACGATGGGTTCGTGTTGATCCAGCGCAGCAAGAATGCGAGAAACCGCAGCGCGCATTTGCGGCAGCGAAAACGGATCGCTTAGGGAGCCAAGACGCGGACGGAGGAAGTTTTCAACTTCCTCCGCACAACGAAATCCTTTTCGTGAAAGCAGCCGCGCAATGCATTCCGATCCGCAAATTTCGTTCCATGCAATCGCGCTGCCGTTCAACCCCTCGCGCGACGCCAAGATCCAGCGACTCTGCCGCGCAAAAGTCGGTGGCGGCCCTATGTCAATCGAATTGGATTCCACGCGGGTTTGCACCGATCAGTTTATTCGCGGAGAACTTTCTGACAAGACACGGCGGATCAGGTGCATGTTTCGAATATGTTTCATTCCTAATCAGGAGGGATTGGAGCTTTAAATGAGAATTGTCCGCTGGGTGGCGCTCTGTTGCGTTCTTCTTCTGCTCATTTACGGCGCCTCGCCATATTTTTCATTCTGGCAATTCACGAACGCAGTGCGATCTGGTGATAGCGCAGCGATCAGTTCACGTGTGGATTTTCCTGCCGTTCGAGCATCGTTGAAAAAGCAGCTCGTCGCGCGATTCGTTCACGCGAGCGGGGGTCACAAGCGCTGGGCTAACCTCGGCCCGACTCTGATAGACGCGATCATTGATGCGTACGCGACACCGGAGGGAATCGCAGCCCTTGTTTCTAATCCGGGAGCGTTGAAGAACCTCCAAAATCCGAGGCAGTTCCGGTTTTCGACTGGCAAACCTGAAGACTGGTCGAAGGTAAAATATGCGTTTTTTACAGGGGTGCGCTCTTTTGTCGTTGATCGAGAAGGCATCAAACTCCGATTCCGTTTTACAGGGTTGGGCTGGCAGCTTAACGATCTCGATCTCGGTTTGGCCGGGCAGAGTGCTAAACCATATTGAGCGCAAGATTTGGGTTGGGAAGAAGACTGTGCTTTGCGCAAAGGTTTGCGAAAATTCGCAGGCCTTCCTTTTCTTTTTCTCCAAAGCTGAACCGAAGATGTTCGCGGTAATAGCGGGAACAGAATTGAGGATCAAATTCTTTCTCGGCTGCGATCAACTCGTCGAGATTAGCGAGGTTTTCATCGCGCAATAAACGAAGGCGATTCGCGATTTCTTTTGCATTAACAACTTCCGGGCGAATCAACCAGAGCGCATATACAAATGGAAGATCGGTAAGTTTCTTCCATTGCTCGCCGAGATCCCAAAATTCGTATTGGCCAGTCTGACTCTGACGAAAGCGAATGGCTTGATCTCCGATAAGTAATTGTGCGCGATGCGCCGAACCTGATTCCGCCACAGCAGGCTGGACGCCCGCGTTACGCTGGACCAAATGCGGGTTTAGTCCCATCTGGGAAAGCAGACAGCGCAGGAGATTGACCGCAGTCTCCGATGCGGGATCGAGTTCGATCTCGGCGATCTCGGAAATTTCGCCCTGATGTGCGACGACGACACTGTAAACTGGTCCGTCGGACGAAATAGAGATGTCATCAACGATTCGATAAATGGGGTTCCTCAAAAACTCGAAACTGGAAACAAGCGCGACATCGAGGTCACCGTTTGCCAATCGTTTGCACAGAGCCGACGGGTGATCGGACTCGAGGTCATCTGGCCAGCCGTGAATGAGAGGACGCGCGTTAAGATATTTTACGCAACCGATGCGGAGCGATTTCAACGTGAGAAGTGATCAGTGAGATGTGAGAAGTAAGTGAACAATGACTTTTGCTTCTAACTTCTCACGTCTTACCTCTCGCTTCTCACTCCTCACCAGCATTTACGCGCAGGCGAGCTCGGCTGATAAAGCGGCTGCGTTTTTCGCGGAAGAGCGCGGAGAGATGTGACGATAATGACTATCGCGCTGCACTGGCTCGCGACCAGCTTCACGAATAGCATGCTCCAGTGCTGCTACAGTCTGTTGCTGCGGTGTGGTGGCGCCGGCCATGTGGAAAATTTTTTCTTCCAAAATTGTGCCGTGCAGATCGTCAACGCCATAGCTGAGTGAGACCTGTGCCAGAGGCAGTCCCAGGCTGACCCAATACGCAGTCAAATGATCAATATTATCCAGGTAAATTCGGCTCACCGCGAGATTGCGAAGTTGTTCAAATGCGGACGCACGCTTGATGTGGGCAAGGATCCCGTGGGATTGGGACGGTTCGAAAGCAAAAGGAACAAACCCGGTAAAGCCGCCGGTCTCATCTTGCAGCTGACGCAGGTGGCGCAAATGATCGGCGCGTTGGGCCAGAGTCTCAATGTGAGCGTAAAGCATGGTGCAGGTACTGCGTCCGCCCATTGAGTGCCAGGTGCGATGCACATCCAGCCATTCGGAGGCGGTTTCTTTGCCGCGACAGATTTGATCGCGCACCACCGGATCGAAAATCTCCGCGCCACCGCCGGTGATCGAGCCGAGACCCGCTTCACGCAGTGTTTCCAGTGTATCGCGAATCGGCATGCGAAAGATTCGTTGGGCCAGGTGACGAGCCTCAATTGCGGTGAACGCTTTGATGTGAAGGTGCGGATCCAGCGCCCGCAATCCGCGCAAGAGCTCCAGATACCAATCTTTTTTCAGACTGGGATGCAAACCGCCAACCATGTGCACCTCGGTGACTCCCAGCTGAAGCGCGTCACTCACCGCGCGGACTATTTCGTCAATCGCATATTCAAAGGCGTGTGCATCGCGCTTTTTGGCAGCAAACGCGCAGAACTGGCACGATAGCACGCAGATGTTGGAGTAATTGATATAACGGTTATGGATGTAGGTTGCGCAACTTTCTCGGCGATCGGCCTGAGTTCCTTCGGAATCAGCTTGTAATTCATGCGCAGTCTGAGGGTAACGCCCTCGGCAGCCAAGCATGCACAGGGCGGTACCGGCTTGCAACAAAAACCATGGCTACAAATCTCATGCGGCGTGATTTTTGGCCAGTTGTCGTTTTTCTGCCAAGTTTTGTCTCGTGGGAACGTCTAACTGACCGAATGTCTGGCAACGACCGAGGAAACCAAGGGAGATCGGAAGATGACGCTGACGACTTGCGGCTGATGCGGTTGGTGGGGCGTGGCGATACCAACGCATTCGAGGAGCTCATTGAAAAGCATCAAGCTCTCGTGGCCGGGACTGTGGCGCGCATGCTGGGCAGTAATTCGGACGTGGAAGACATCGCGCAGCAGGTCTTTATTCGCGTCTGGAAAAGCGCGCGTCGATACGTGCCACGCGCCAAATTCACGACGTGGTTATTGAAAATTACGCGCAACTTGGTCTTCAACGAGCTGCGCCGCACAAAACGCCGCGCGCATGTTCCGCTTCAGCCGGAAGCGGGCACAGAGGATCTTCCGTTGAAGGATGACACCAATCTCGCGCCGGATGCGTCACTGCTCGAAGTGGAACTCAGGCAAACGATCGAGGAAGCAATTCTGCAACTGCCGGAGACGCAGCGGATGGCGTTGGTGCTGCGCCGGTATGAACAGCTCAGCTACGAGGAAATTGCCGACGTGCTCGATCTGTCCGTGCCCGCTGTAAAAAGCGTTCTCTTTCGCGCGCGCTCAGAACTCCGCACGCGGCTGAGCAAGTATCTCGCTTAGCAGACGCCCGACTCAAAGAATTGTAGGGCGTCTGTGCCAGACGGCGGGATTGTGTGAGAAGTCGGTGTTTCACAAAACGCCCTACAATTTCCGGAGAGAGCGCGACAGCACTCGGTTTCGAGTTCCGCCTTCAGGCGGCTTCCCCCGAAGGCGTAAACGCGGCACTCCGAACATCGCGAAAGCTCCGCAGATCAGCGTCGATTTCGCTCATCCTCTTCTATAACGCGACCCCTGACCCGCCGAATCCCCTGACCCGCCGAATTTGTGTGTGATGCGTTAAGACGTGCACGCGCCCATCGCTCCCCCGGAAAAACGCGCTCAAAATCCAGCTAACAATGCTGATAACTATCGCGCCCCAAAACGCACTCCAAAAATGATCCACGTGGAATCCGACGACAACGCTTGGCACCACAAGCAGCAACAGTCCGTTTAGGATAAGAATGAAAAAGCCGAGCGTGATGAGAATAAGCGGCGCGCTGAGGATTAACAAAAACGGGCGAACAAACGCGTTGAGAATACCGAGCAAAAGCGACGCGCCAATCAGCGCCGCAACAGTATCATAACGGATCCCGCGGATTACCGCAGAGGCAACCATTACGGCGATCGTTGTGACTGCCCAGCGGAAAACGAAATGTCTCATGCAAACGTGTTTTGTTTAATCTAGCGCTCTGTCAAAGAAGAGCGAGAAAGCACTTGCGAACCGACGGATGAACGATAAAGCAATTGCAATTATCAACACGAATCAATCTGTGCCAAAAAAGAACAAAATTATCCAAAAAAAGAATGAGGCTCCGGCAGAAGCTGATGGGTCGTCTTCAAAAGTGAAACCCAGCAGAGCGTCTCGTCCGCGTGGCAGAGCGACGAGCCGGAAACAGCCAACGGCGGCCGGAGCGAAGATTTCCATCGCTCCAGAAGCGGAAGGATTATCGCAGCCATTAGACGATGCAATTCGTCTCCGCGCGTACTTCATATCCGAACGCCGGCGGAGATTTGCTTTAGCCGGTGACGCGGACTCGGATTGGCTCGAAGCGAAGCGACAACTGCTTTTCGAGGCTGGTGGCCGCTAAGTCTGAGACATCGGTAGCAAACACATGGAAGAGGCTCTGCTCGATTTGGCTGAAGCTCTGCGCGAACGACTCGCAGTGATCCAAGATGAGGAAAGCCGTCGTGATCAGGCAACACACATCGAGCGATTAAAAGCAGTCTCGGAAAAGATCGAGAAACTACAAAGAGAGGTTCCGCAGCCAGTCAATCCGCGCCTGGCGCACTACCTCGAGCGCAAAAGCTACGATAAGGCACTGGAATATCTTGAAGGCAGGGACGATTGAATCTCAGTCGTCCGTAGGCAATCAGCGAATCGGCCTACCGTGAGTACAGCTCGACGATGAGCTGTTCGTTCACGATTGGCTGCATCTCTTCCCGAGATGGAATTCGCGCGACCTTGCCGCTGAGCGCATCGCGATCAACGGTGAGCCAGTCGGGCACGGGAACAATTTGTGTAAGATCAAGATTCCGCAGCACTAACTGGCGGGATTTCGGTTTGTCTTTGATCGTGATCGCGTCACCCGCTTTCACATTGTAGGAAGCGATATTCACAGCGCGTCCATTTACGAGCACATGGCCGTGAGACACAAGCTGACGAGCAGCGCTGCGGGTATTAGCAAGGCCAAGGCGGTAAATGACGTTATCGATACGCGTCTCCAATAGTTGAAGAAGTGTTTCACCTGTCACACCGCGCTTCTGCAGCGCCTTCTCGAAAATCCTCCGAAATTGCCGCTCGAGAAGCCCATATTGGTAGCGCAGCTTCTGTTTTTCGCCGAGCGCAATCGCGTACTCCGATTGTTTGCGCCGGGAACCTCTCGGCCCGTGCATGCCTGGCGGATAATTTTTTCGCTCCAGTGCCTTAGATGAACCAAAGATCGGCACACCGTAACGGCGGCTTACTTTGGTTTTTGGTCCTGTGTATCTGCCCATTTTGGAAAGTCGCTAGTTGAGAAATGATAGTTGATAGCGTCAGACTCTGCGTTGTTTCGGCGGACGACAGCCGTTGTGCGGCACGGGCGTAACGTCGCGGATGACGGTCAGATCGAGTCCCACTGCCTGCAACGCCCTCACGGCGGATTCACGCCCAGCTCCCGGACCTTTTACCAAAACTTCCACTTCTTTCAGCCCGTGGCCCATTGCCTGGCGCGATGCGTCCTGTGCAACCATCTGTGCCGCGTAAGCGGTGCTTTTGCGCGAACCTTTAAATCCAACTTTGCCGGCGCTGGACCATCCAATCACATTGCCTTTCATGTCAGTGATCGTCACGATTGTGTTGTTAAAGGTCGAGAGCACGTGAGCAATGCCCGAATGAACGTTCTTGCTGCCTTTAGCTTTAACGACTTTCGGTTTCTCAACGTCGTCGCCTGAAAGTGACAGGTTTTCCGGAGTTGCTGTGGCAGGAGCTGGCTGGTCTTTCTTTGGCTTGGCAGATTTTTTAGCAGGCTTGGCTTGTGCGTCAGCCTTGGGAGCTGCCACATTCTCGCTTTTTGGGGTTTCCTCCTGAGCCGCCTTTGGCTTTGATTCCTCTATCTTCGGCTCTTCTGGACTCGCGTCGTTCGGATTCTCTGGTTCAGCCATAATCTAATGAGTCATTTAAACTTTGCCGGCTTTGGCTTCCGGATTGCGGATCACGCCGACGGTTTTGCGCGGTCCTTTGCGTGTTCGGGCATTTGTTGAAGTGCGTTGGCCGCGCACAGGCAAACCTTTCCGGTGACGGATGCCGCGATAACTATTGATCGCTTGCAGACGTTTCAAGTTACCTTGCACGTCGCGGCGCAGGTCGCCTTCAATCTTGATCTTGTTGTTCGTAATGGCGTGAATGATCTCGTTCAACTGCTGCGGTGTAAGATTTTTCGCGCGAATGTTCGGATCGATGTTGGTCTGCTCGAGAATCCGCCTGGCTGTGCTAAAGCCGATTCCGTAGATGTAAGTCAGAGAC
>WNGO01003446.1_pt1 | contig 10717 bp, 9 predicted proteins | sample 5400511 | NCBI WGS metagenome assembly WNGO01 (sample SAMN13153380, study PRJNA577476) | soil metagenome | isolation source: 20 cm soil or saprolite under Garry oak tree replicate 2 | place: USA:California | collected 2016-06-15
TCGTGCCGGTTGTTTTCGCTTCATATAATTGGCTTACTTCGATTACAGCGAGGACAAAGGTCGCGCACGTTGGATGGCATCGAGCACGCGCTGCGTCTTTAATCCGTCGGTGAAATCGGGCTCGATCTTTTTGCGCGCGACAATGGCTTTCACAAAGTCGGCGACCGTATGCACAAAGGAATGCTCGTAGCCAATGATATGGCCGGGCGGCCACCAATTTCCGACATACGGGTGGTTCGATTCCGTAACAATGATGTCGCGAAATCCGCGCGTCTGGTTGGGATCAGCCGAATCGTAAAAGCGCAGTCGATTCATTTCCTCCAAATCGAAGGCAAGCGAACCGCGACTGCCGTTGATTTCAAAAGCAAGCTGATTCTTGCGGCCGCGAGCGAAACGTGTCGCTTCTAAATTCAGCATTGCCCCGTTCCGAAATTTGCCGATCACGCTGACGGCATCATCAACATCGACGCGTGCGAACCGTCTATTTTTCGTTAACCGTCTTTTGACAAATGTTTCGCTCACCGCTGAAACGACTGCAATTTCGCCGACGAGAAATCGCGCCAGATCGATGATATGAGCGCCAATGTCGCCGAGAGCGCCGGAGCCGGCGACCTTGGATTGCAAGCGCCAGACCAGCGGGAAATTTTCATCGGCAATCCCAATCCTGGGCGTAGCGAGCGCGAAAATGATAAATGCGATGGCCGATTTTACCGCTATCGATCATTTGCTTGGCCAGCGCGACCGTCGGCACGCGCCGGTAATTGTGACAAACCATGTTCGCGACCCGCGCGCGTTTTACCGCGTCGACCATCCGTCGCGCTTCGGCCACGTTTCGCGCCAGCGGTTTTTCGCAGAGTATCGCTTTGCCCGCCCGCGCGGCGGCAATCGCAATCTCCGCGTGTGAATCGTTAGGCGTGCAAATATCGACGATGTCGATCAACGGGTCGGCGATGATCGCTTTCCAATCAATCACTGCCTTTTCCCAACCCAGGATTTTCGCCGCGCGACTGGTCCCGGCGCGATCGCGTCCACAAATTGCTGCCATCCGAATATCAGCGGGTAAGTCAAAGAAGCGCGGGGCCTGCCGCCAGGCATTGGAATGGGCACGGCCCATGAATTTTGTCCCAATGAGTGCGACCGAAAGAGCGCGGCGTTTCGGCATGTCTGCTAACGAAAAATGTGGAGGCAACCGAGTTCGAGCACGAGCGCTTCCTGCGCGGTCGTGTTCAATTGGTCGCGCATTTCTTCCAGACGCCGGATTCGTTTCAAGACTTCCGCCGTCTTCAATTGCGCTGCGACTTTCTCTGTCGCCTGTGTGCAACTTTTGAGCACGCGTTCCGCCGTCGTGACCCTCGCGCGCAGAACGTCCGCCCACCAGAGAAAGAGCGTCTCGATCAGACGACTCCGCCGTTCGCGATACACACTCTCCGTTAGCGCCTTGTAATAATCTTCGCGCTCATTCAACCATCCCCCGTCCGTGGTATGACGGTAACGCGTTTCCTCGCGCTTCAACGCCATCGCATGTTCGTCCCTGATCTGCTCGCGAATGGAATTGAGCAGGCCTTGGATTCCTTGCGAAACTCGATAGGCCTTTTCGATACTGCGCGATTTTTCTTCCGCTGTCGCACACAGAACCCGCAGCAACTCCATCTCCTGCGGCGAAGCCGCGACCTCGGACGAAGTTCGAAGAGGCAAGCTCAAGCAACGCGACACGATTGTCTCCGGCAGTGCTTCGGGAAGAGCGGTGAGCAAAAGCAGAAGTGAATTCTGCGGCGGTTCTTCCAGCGTTTTTAGAAATGCGTTCGCCGCCTGCGTTTGCATTCGATCGGCATCGTGAATGATCCCGATCTTTTTGCGATTGTCGACGGTGCGCAATTGGAGGGCGCGCTCGAGAGTGCGAATTTGATCGACCACAATTTTGCGCGAGCGCGAGGCGGGTTCGGTCACAAAAACATCGGGCGCTTGCGCGCGCAGAACTTTCTCCGGCGTGGTCTTGTTCAAAGCCGCAGCCAGCCGGGCGGCAACGTCCGCTTTCCCGCTCCCAGCTGGACCTGAAATGAGATAGGCGTGAGCGAGCCGGTGTTTTTTGTGCGCGCGTTGCAAATATTCCAGCGCGCTGTCGGCGGAGAAAGACATTCAGGATGTTTGAAGTTTGATGTTTGGAGTTTGATGTTTTCCGAGGTCGGGAAAGCGTTGAGCAAGTGCATTCCAGATTTGTTGCTCGATTGCGTCGACCGAGCTTCGACCATCGATCAGGACTACGCGTTTCGGTTCATCTTTCGCCAGTTGTCGATAGGCGCGGATCACCCGCTGGTGAAATTCATCAGACTCGTCTTCCATGCGATCGCGAATTTTTTTTCGATTGCCGAGACGCGATTGGGCGATGGCTCGATCAATGTCGAGCACGAAAGTAAGATCGGGAATGCAATCGCCAATGGCAAAGGCGTTCAGCTTTTTGACGAGCCCGCGATCGAGATGCCGCGCCGCACCTTGGTAAACCGTGGTTGAATCAAAAAAACGATCGCAAATCACCCATTCACCGCGCTGCAACGCCGGCTGAATTTTTTCGCGCACGAGTTGGCTGCGGCTCGCTTCAAAAAGGAGCAATTCGGTCTCCGGAGTCATGGCGTGATTCTCTTCAGAATGCTGGAGCAAATGCCGAATAGCTTCGCCAATCGCGGTGCCGCCGGGTTCCCGAAAAGGCGCTGCTGCGATCCCCCACTTTTCCAACCGACTAGCGAGCCGTTTCACCTGGGTCGATTTTCCGCAACCCTCGGAGCCTTCGAACGTGATCAGCGGCATGGGCACGATTTTGCGGCAAAGGAGAGCCATTGTCGAACGCCCCATTTTCGCCTTGTTCGGCTGGCCTCGGAGGGGGAAGTTTGAGACCATGACGGAGGCGGTGGCCGCGGATTTCCTGCCAATGTTGGCGGCGGAAACCCCGAGGCGTTCATTTGTAGTTTCGTTGCACGATGTTGCGCCCTGCACACATAGGGCGTCGGCCAGAATTATCGAGGCGCTGAAACGCGCCGGCATTCGTACTACTTCGCTTTTGGTTGTGCCGAATTATCATCGGCAAGGGAACGCGACTGAGGATAAGAATTTTGTTTCATGGTTGCGCGATCTCGAGGCGCGTGGGCATGAGATTGTGATTCACGGTTATTTTCATGAACGCCCACGGCGTGCGGGTGAACGGATCAGAGAGAAATTCATGACCCGATTTTACACCAAGGACGAAGGTGAATTTTTCGATCTCGATTACGACGAAGCGTTCGCGCGAATTACCAAGGCGCGTGATGAATTCAAAGCCGCGCGGCTATCGCCAATTGGGTTTGTCGCCCCGGCCTGGCTGCTCAATGCAGCAGGGGAACGCGCGGCGCGTGATGCCGGAATGCAATACACCACTCGGATCGACAGCGTGCTTGATCTTCTAACCGGCGAACGCGAGCCAACGCGCTCGTTGGTTTACAGCACGCATTCGGGATGGCGTCGCACCGTCAGCCTGGGTTGGAATGCCGCGCTCTCGCGCAGTCTCGAAATGCGCGAGCTGGCGCGTTTGAGTATCCATCCGCCGGATTTCGAGGCTCCGAAAATCTGGGAGCAAATCCTTCAGTTCATCCAGCGCTTCGCCCGCACCCGTAATGCGACCACCTATCGCGATTGGATTGGGAGGCAGCGAACAAATCGAAAAGCGGCATGAGTCGGTGCGATCTTCACATTCACTCTAAGTTTAGTGCGCGTTCGGAAGACTGGCTTTTTCGGCGGTTCGATTTTCCTGATAGCTGCACCGAGCCGGTCGATCTTTATGCGCAATTGCGCGAGCGCGGGATGGATTTTGTCACCATCACCGATCACGATTGCATTGACGGGTGCCTGGCGATCGCGAATAAACCGCAGACTTTTATTAGCGAACAGGTTACCGCATATTTTCCGCAAGACCCGTGTAAGATTCATGTGCTCGTTTGGGGGATTACGCCAGCGCAACACCAAGATATCTCGGTCTTCCGTAGCAACGTTTTTGAGCTGCAAAAATACCTGGCGGAAAATCGAATTGCGCATGCCATTGCCCACCCGCTCTACAGCGTCAACGGCAAGCTCACCGCCGCACATCTGGAACGGCTGATCCTTCTCTTCAAACATTTTGAAGGCATCAATGGCTTGCGCGATTCTCTCCTCAGCGATCTCGCGACCAAATTGCTGCGCGAACTGACGCCGGCAAAAATTGATGAGTTCGCCAATCGCCAAGATCTCGCTCCCACTCACCCCGAGCCGTGGAAAAAAATTCTCGTTGGCGGCTCCGACGATCACGGCGGAAAATTCTTCGCTTCCGCTTTTACTGAAACGCCGAAGGCAAAAACACCGGCGGAATTTCTCGCGCACATCATGGCTGGCCGCTGTCAGCCCAAGGGTCACGCCGGAACTCCCCTCGCCCTTTCGCACGGATTCTACAACACGCTCTCCGGTTTCATTCAGGGACGTTTTCACGAAAAGCTGGGACCGAGCGCGGCGTTGCTCGAGCAAATGTTTTCGCGTTTCATGGAAGGGCGAGATCCGACGCAATTCACTCTGCGTGAGAAAGCCACCTTCGTTGCTCAGGGTGTGCTTTCCGGAAAGATTTTCGAGCTGGCCAAGCCGGCCAATGTCTCGCTTTGGAACGAGCTCTCGCGCTATTTCGCCCGGCCTGAAGTGAAGGAAAAGATTGCGCGCGAAGTCGAAGTGGTCGCCGAACCGGAACGTCGCGCTTTCCTTCTCGCCAATATTGTATCGGAGCAACTGGCGTTTCGTTTTTTTCAAAGATTCGTACAGCAAATGACGGGGGGAAACCCGGTCGAGGGCATACAAGCGCTCACCGCCATCGCGCCACTTCTCATTGTCCTGTCACCCTACATCTACGGCTTTCACAGTCAGGCGCCCTCGCGCAAATGGTTGCGGGAAATTTTCCAGGAAATGACTGGCACCGTTCCAGAGAAATTGCGCAACACCAAACGCGCCTGGTTTACCGACACGCTCGAGGATGTGAACGGCGTCGCCACTACTATTCGCAAAATGACGGCAGCGGCGAAAAACGCGGGCGCCGACCTTACTGTTGTGACGTCGCGCAGCGAGATTCACATTACCGACATTCCGATCAAAAATTTCAAACCGATCGGCGAATTCGAGCTGCCTGAATATGAGCTGCAAAAACTTAGCTTCCCGCCGATCCTGCGCATGCTCGATTACGTTCAACGCGAGGGATTCACTGAGATCATTATCAGCACGCCGGGACCGATCGGGTTGACCGCATTGGCGGCGGCGAAAATGTTGAATCTGCAAACGAGCGGCATTTATCACACGGACTTTCCGCAATACATCCGCATTCTGACCGACGACAGTTTTCTTGAAAGTGTGGCCTGGAATTACATGCATTGGTTCTACGGCCAGCTCGATAGCGTTTTCGTCAACTCGGAGGAATATCGGCGAGGCTGGATCGCGCGCGGATTTGCGCCGGAAAAATTGAAAATTCTACCGCGTGGTCTGGATACGACGTTGTTCAGTCCGGAGCATCGTGATCCGGCCTTTTGGCAAAGGTTCGGCGAACACAACGGCGCGATTCATTTGCTTTACGTCGGCCGCATTTCGAAAGAGAAAGACCTCGATGTTCTAGCGCAAGCCTACCGGCAACTGCGCAGCGAAGGACTTCCCATTCAGCTCTATCTCGTCGGCGACGGCCCCTATTTACAGGCATTGAACAAGGCGTTGCCCGAGGCAGTCTTCACCGGTTATTTGCGCGGCAAAGAACTCGCCGCCGCCTATGCCTCCGCTGATGTTTTTGTTTTCCCCAGCACGACTGACACTTTTGGAAATGTCGTCATTGAAGCGCAGGCTTCCGGCGTTCCCGTAATTGTCTCGGACACGGGCGGGCCGAAGGAACTGGTCGAAGCGAACGTCAACGGCGTGGTTACGAAATCGCACGATGTTGAAGATTTGGCCCGAGCCATCCGCGATTTAGTGAACGATGAACGCAAGCGCGATCAGATGTCACAGCAGGCGCGGCAGGCCGTGGTCGATCGTAGTTGGCCGGGTGCGTTTCAAAAATTCTGGGCCGCGACCGAAATCTAACGATTCATGGATAACTCGATCGTTCGCGCGACGCTGTTGCTGGCCGCGGGTATTTTTATTGGCTTGGTAATTGGGGTGACGATCTCGCCTGCGCATCGCTCTGATTCAACTGGCGCACAACCTGGTGGTGGTACCTCTGCCGCCACCATAAACCCGAAGGCGAAATCAGGTTCACGTCTGGAATCGAAAATGGAACACCCCAACATCTTGCTTGGGGATATCATGACGGTTCCGTTTCAGGAATTGTACGGCGTGCTTTCCATGCTATCGCCGCAGCAGCTGGATGAGTTGGCCGCGCAATTGAAAAACTTACCCGCTGGCAAAGAAACAAATGCAAAGGTTGCTGCATTTTTTAGAGCCTGGGCGCATTTTGATTCCGTCGCGGCGTTGCGAGCAGCAGCGGGATTCAAAATTTCCGAGGCAAAAACGATCGCTGTCCAATCGGTAATCACGAGCGCCGATGCAGCTCAGGCAAAGGCTTTGGCCAAACAAATCCAGGAATGGCCGGCAGATATCCTTAATCGTGAGCAACGGAATGGCTTTCTGAATTCTCTGCTCGTGAAATGGTCGGACCTTGATCCAGTCGGCGCCGCGAAATTCTTCGATACCATGCAAATGGACGCGATGCGTTTCCATCCCGCTGCATCAGTTATTGCGCAAAATTGGGCTGCGATTGATCCATCGGCTGCAATCGAATGGGCACGCGCCCATGGCGATACTCAAGGATTCCAAGGGGCAATGAACGGCGCGATCAATGGCTGGTGGTCAAAGGACCATGCAGCCGCGGAGCAGTACGTAGCGACGCGGGCGACTGATTCAACCGGGCGTCAAATGGCTTCCACCTTGACCAGTTATATTTTTTCCAAAGATCCGGAACATGCCAAAGAATGGGTTGGTAAACTGCCGGATTTGGACACGCGCCGGCAGGCAGAACACGTCTTGGTTATTCAAATGGCGGTTAACGATCCACAGGGCGCGAGCGAATACGCGGCTACCCTTCCGGCCGATGTCCGCGAGGCGACATTGGGCGGCGCCATCAACTACTGGGCGGCCAGCGATCTCGCGGCCGCGGGCGAATGGATCAAGGGACTGAGCGGCCCGGCACGGGATGAGGCGGTCGCCACTTATACTTATAATTTGCTGCGAAAAGATCCCAACGCCGCAGCGGCATGGGCTGTGACTATTTCCGATCCGAAAATTCGCGATAAATCCCTCAATGGGATTGCAACCTTTTGGCTGAACAAGGATCCGGCCGCAGCCAGCGCGTGGATTCAAAACAGCAACTTACCAGCCGCGGACAAGAAGCGTTTGTTGACGTTAGCCCCAGGCGGCTAAAGGGGCCGGAACACAGGGCTAGAGCCCTCTGTGGCGCACAGGCCTGAGGCCTGTGTTCCAGCGGTCGAATCCGCGGGCGTCCATCAATTTCTTTGGTTCCCAAACTGAGTTTCGGAACCAGAAAACAAGGAACCGCATCTCCAGTCCGTCGAGGCGATTTGGAAATCGCATTTCCTTGGATCAGCGCATAAACAGCGAGTAAAGTGGCCCCCGTGGATTAAGCAGTTCGTGCTTGTGGTGCGAGACCGCAAGGTAGGCCTGCGACGTCCAAAGTAAAAATAAACATAGTCCAATTACCGTTAGACGACCGAACGTCACCGGTAGGATCGTGCTCAAGTTCACAATCACGCGTCGCTTTGTCACCTCGACGGCAAAGAGCGCAATGAGAAGAACAGCCACGCCGAGAAATGGAAACGCGAGCCAATTGAAATAAATTGCGCCGCTAAAATCGCCGTTAAGCAACAAATGCAATGCGCGTGTCATCCCGCAGAAAATGCACGGCAATCCCGTGATCGCGCCACACGAGGTATGAAACGGCAGCCATCTTCCTGCGATCACGGGATCGATCCATCGCAGGATCAGGAGAACCGCGGTCGCCCCGAGGATGAATGCCAGACGGGCCACCAGATGACGCGGATGTTTCTTCGAGTCGTCTCGATAATCCGCGACCGCACGTGAAAAAATGCTGGCCTCCGGCCCCTGATTTCCGACCTCTGATGTGTTGTTAGCCAGCGCCTTCATGTTTGTGGTGGCGGTGACTCGGGCGGCTCATACGACGAACGCTCCGGTGGATTCGGCGATTCCGGCGGACTTTGCGGGGCTGGCGAAATCGTTTCCTGAGTTGGCGCAATCGGCGAGGCCGGAACGATCGTTTGCACTGGCGGCGGAGTAGTCGTCTCCGGAACCGGGATTTTTTTCCACACATCCCAGTCGGACCCGAATTGGCGCAAGAAAAGAAGCGAAAAGGAGCGAAAGAAGACTGGAACAGGCAACACAATGACGGTGCCAATGTAAGGTAATGCTGCCAGGCAACAGGTCAGGCACGTCACCAAGCAACCCACCATGATCCATCCGATCCAGAGCGCGATCATGAATAAAATGAAGAGAATGAAAGGAGCCGGTTCATCGAGAACCAGTTGCAGGAGACCGCGGGCAGCCTCGCCCGGCGAACAGCGCCGCGCATACATCACCGGCGGCATGAAATAAGTGATCAGATTTACCACAACCACGAATGCGACCCAGGCGAAGACGGCGATTGGCACGAGAACGAGCAGCGCCGGCGTGTTCGAGATGTGGTAATTCCGCCACAACATGAGGGAACCGAAAACCAGCCCAGCTAACAATGCTACGACGGCAATCGAGGCGACCACCAGCACGATGAGAAAAAGAAAAAAGCGATTGCCCTCGCGGCGAAATTCGCGCCACGGTTCAGCAATCGCCGCGCGGTTTCGGACGATGCAATCGATGAAAATAAAACGTCCACGCGCCGTGATCCAAAGCCAGAGAATGAGAAACGTAAAAAAGACAATGACCAGAACCGCGATGAGGACTAAGAAGAACACGCCAGCATGGTCCATATGGAAGGAGCGGAATTGGAATGTCGATTGTGTATCTGACGTATTCCAACCGCGGAAACTCCAGGGATTAATACTTCCGCCGCCACTGTTAAGCCAACCGCTGAGAAAGGCGGCGAAGCCAATGACGAGCCATTTTGTAATATCGAACGGGCGAAACAAGGTTAATCTCGTTAGCTCGATAGCCTGATTAAAAGGCGCGAGAATTTCGATTTTGCGGGCCGGCCCGTTCATAAACGCATTTCAATCGTTTTTTCGGGCTCAACAAGCAAAACATTTTGTGACGTAGCTGCCCCAGCTCAATGTGCTGTCGCCAGCGGCAGTTTAGCCATTCTGCCGCCGGTGACGGCGGCAGCTACACCAAGAAGCTCAGCCGGTGTGTTGCACTTCCATTCCCACGACGCAAACATCGTCGTCGAAGGATTTGCGTTCGGAAAACTGACGGACGTCGTTGATGACGCGGTCGAAAAATTCCTGGGCCGGAAGGGCGGCGTAACGAGTGACAGTAGTGTGCAGTTGCTCCTCAGTGAAGAGCCTGCCGGAAGCATCTTCGACTTCGAATAAGCCGTCAGTGAAGAGCATAACGCGGTCGCCTTTTTTCATCGGACTGCTTGAGGTGGCGTAACTGGCAGTTGGAAAAAGTCCCATCGCCGGACCGGGGCGCCCGTCGCCCTGAAGTTTCTGCGCAGCTCCATTACCGTGCTGAATGTGAAGGGCGGACGGATGCCCGGCATTAGCGAAACGCAACTGCGCGCGTTCGACATCAGCCACGACATAAAAACAGGTCGCGAACATAGTGGTGTCGGCTTGTTTGAGAATGACAGCGAGAGCGCGATTAACCCGTGTGAGTAGCTGGCCCGGATCGGCCGCCGCCTGCCCATGCTCCTCGACCAATCCGCGAATCATGCTCGTAATCAGAGCCGAACGCACCCCATGCCCCATTACATCGCAAATAAAAACACCCACTTCTTTTTCTCCGATGGGGAAGACATTGAAGAAATCGCCGCTGACGTCGCCGGTGGGGAAGTATAAACTAAGAAACCGTAATGCGCTGTCCTGGGCAGGGACATCCGCGGGAACGGTCGGAAACTTTTGCGGTAAGAGGGCGATCTGAAGCTCGCGCGCCATCTGCAGCTCTTCTTCCATTTGTTGATTCTTGGCGCGCAATTCGCGGGTGCGCTCCTGCACCTTGTTCTCGAGATGCGCATTAAGCGCGAGGAGTTCGGCCTGAGCAATGTTGCGCGCAGCTTCAGCGCGATCGATTCGTCCGCCGACCAGACTGGAAATCTGCGAAATAATCACCGCGATCAAAGCAGCGAAGACAACAGCGCAGAGCGCGGAAGTGACCGCTGGGTTGACATGTATGCGTGTTGGTAATGTCGCATTGATCCAACCATTGATTAGCGCCGCTGCGGTAATCAGGGGCACAAACGCGCGCAGCAATACCGCGCGAGTGGAGTCGCCAAGAAACGCTCGCAACGGCCATTCCGCTGCGCCCGCCGTCATCATAATGCCGATCCCCGATAGAAAAAAACCGCAGGCGGTGGAAAACGCGACCGGAATGGTATGGCCGCCATAAAGCAATGGCGTTCCGTACCAGTAGCCAACGAGAACAACCGCGCCGATAATAGTGGCGAACACGCCGAGAGGGCCTGCAAACTTCGCTGGTTGCTTCCCGGTAAGGGCGAGTAGCCCGGTTCCGATAAAAA
>WNGO01003731.1_pt1 | contig 10717 bp, 11 predicted proteins | sample 5400511 | NCBI WGS metagenome assembly WNGO01 (sample SAMN13153380, study PRJNA577476) | soil metagenome | isolation source: 20 cm soil or saprolite under Garry oak tree replicate 2 | place: USA:California | collected 2016-06-15
GAATTCATTCGCAAACAGTTTGGGGATGGGTGTTCGGTGATCGCGGGACCGGCGCAGTTTGTTGCCGATCTTGACGGAGACGGCAATGACGATCTGGTGGTGGCCGCCAAGTGCAAGAATCCGATGGCGGACAAGGACGAATATAACTTCGTTGTGACGGATCCTTATGACACATTTCTCGGATACGGAGATGTGAGGATCACGTCCACGTTTGCTTCGAGCGAGCCTGAGCGCCGCGGCATCAGCCTGCTGATCATTCACGGTGACGAAAAGGACGGATGGCGCGCAGAAAAGCCCAAAGCTAAATTCCTGATGATCAATATGCCGTTCAAGACACTTGTGGTAAAACGCCTGGTCATGAAGAAGAAGACCGTCCTTGGCGTATATATGGAGGAAGCCGGCGAAGGCGAGAACACATCGTCGGTGTTGTTCTGGGACGGGAAGAAGTACCGGTATACGCAGCTGGGATCGACGATGGAGTAAGGGAAGTCAGCGGTCAGTTGTCAGTTTTTGGATCTCTCGGTTCAACGGTTTCAATCTGCAATCTTAGCCTGCAATCTGAAATTTTGAATTCCGCTTCATACTTTGCTCCTGCATTACGGGGAAGTCAGTGGTTCCCACCTTGCTGACGTTCGAGTCGGCAAACTTGCATACGCGATCCAGGGTCGCCTGCAGTTCCTCGCTATAGCGGACAAGATCTTCCTCGGTTGCATCCTTTGGCACCTGCATCAATTTTCCAAAGCGCAGCAGGACTCGCGAAAAGGGCTTGGGGATCATCATCCTGTCCCAACTGTTGAGAACCCATGCTTTTTCGACTCCCGCGTGAAATGCGCTTAGAGGCAGCCCCGCGGAGCGCCCGAGTCCCACGGGCCCGGGCTTAACCTTGTGGCGGGGGCCACGCGGGCCATCGAGCGTGAACGCCACGGTCCAGCCTTGTTCGAGGGCACGGCGCAGTCCTAGCAGCGCACGGACTGGGTTGCGGCTGCTGGATCCCTTTACCGCCACATATCCAAACTTTTTAATAATGCGGCCCATGTATTCGCCGTCGTAGCTGAAGCTGCTCATTACGTGGACACCCATGTCGCGGCAGACGTAGGTTGCGGGAATCATGCAGGAGTGCCAGAAGGAGACGATCAAAGGACGCTGATCCAACGTTGTCTGCGCACCCTCTTCGAACGAAATCGACACGCGCAAAGTGGATCCGATCAGGCTATTGTAATAGCGGCCAAAAAAGATTCACCGCCGAGGTCGCTGAGAATAACTTCGCGGAAAAAGGCGTCCGACAACATCTCCGGCGATGTTACGAGGTGAAGAATCCGCTAGTTCTCGAGGTACGAGTCGATCCAGGTCTTGATCTTCAGGCGGCGATCGTCTTTGGAATCAAAGCGTACTCCCAGCGATCTGGGTTTGTTCCAGCTGACGGTGCCGCGAACATTGACCCGGGGCAGAGTCATCAGCGCGAAAGAAATCTCGACGTTCACTCCTGACGAGAAATCCTCAGCCGTCTTGATGGACATGCCGCCGGAGCTGATCTCGATGCTGGTGGCGCTGACGCGGCGGCCGTCACCAACCAAGGAAACTTCCGTCATGACGGGAATGCGGACGTAGCGGCGGAATTCATGCAACACGAGCAGTCTGGTGGCGCGCACCAGTTTCAGCATTGCGGGCCGTTCGAGAGGTTCCTGGAACATGGCGTTGATGCCGTAGCGGGAGTAGCGCATTGTGTCCTGCGCGCTGCCGCCGACACCGTAAATCACGCAGCGGCTGTTGGAGCGGGAGCCGCGCGTAGCTTCCAGTACGGTCTCGGAATCCGTCCAGCTTGCTAAGGGAAGCACGCAGGCCTCGAATTTTTCGCGGCGCAGGCGCTCGGCTGCCTCAGAAATCACGGGGACGGGTTCGATTCCGAACTGCCGGAAGCACTCCGCCAGGAGCATGTGGGTTGAATCATTAAAGCCCACCAATGCGGCGCGGGCAGCGGTTTTGCGAACGATGGGGGAGGGTGAGACGGTTGTGGCGAAAGCTTTATCCATGTCGGGGAAGACTCTACTTTCGATGGTCATTGTGCGTCCATCTGGGCGCGCTGCAAAGTTCCAAAGGGACAACGTGCGGCGAGAGAAGGGTCATTACTAAAAATGCAACGGCGTGAAAAAGGACATTACGAGGCGGGAGGCGGCGTCAACTCTGGCTCTGCGGGACGCGCGACATTTGTGGGGATTTGCGTTCAAGAGTCAAAATCCCCACCCCTTCGGCTTCGCTCAGGGCACGCTCTGTCGCACAAAACGCGACAAGGATGGGGTCCCCGGATTTAGTCAGCTATTCGGTCCAGCGGCGGAAGAGGAGAGCGCCGTTGGTGCCGCCGAAGCCGAAGGAGTTGGACATAGCGTATTCGAGGCCGGCTTTGCGGGCGTGGTTGGGGACGAGATCCATGCCGGCCGTGTCGGGGTCGGGGTTCTCGAGATTGACGGTGGGTGGCAGGATTTGGTCGCGCAAGGCGAGTACCGTGATGCCCGCTTCGAGACCGCCGGCGCCGCCGAGGAGATGTCCGGTCATGGACTTGGTGGAACTTACAGCGAGCTTGTGATCTCCAAAGAAATTGCGAATAGCGTGGGCTTCCAGCGTGTCACCGATCGGGGTAGATGTGCCGTGCGCGTTTACGTAGTCAACGACAGTGGGGGCAACTCCAGCATCGCGCACCGCATTCCGCATGACGCGGAATCCGCCTTCGTGCTCGGGAGCGGGCTGCGTGATGTGGTAGGCATCGCCTGACATTCCATACCCGACGATCTCGGCAAGGATAGGAGCGCCGCGCTTGCGGGCAAACTCCAGGTCTTCGAGAATCATGATTCCGGAGCCTTCGCCGATAACGAATCCGTCGCGGCCCTGGTCCCAGGGACGGCTGGCCTTTTCGGGCTCATCGTTGCGGGTTGAGAGCGCACGCATGGCGGCGAACCCGCCGACACCCATCGGAGTGATTGCGGCCTCGGCGCCGCCCGCGATCATGACATCAGCGTCATTGTGTTGAATGATGCGGAAAGAGTCTCCAATCGAGTGCGCGCTGGTGGTGCAAGCCGTGGCTGTCGCCTCGTTGGGGCCCTTGGCGCCGTAGCGCATCGAAACCTGTCCGGCGGCAAGATTGATGATGGCGGATGGAATGAAAAACGGGGAGATGCGGCGAGGGCCGCCTTCCATCAGGTTAGTGTGCTCGCGCTCGATGATATCGAATCCGCCGATGCCGGAGCCGATGTGGACGCCAACCCGCTCGTCATTCTCAGCGGTGACTTTCAGACCCGACATCTGCATTGCTTCATCGGCTGCCGCGAGGGCAAAGTGGATGAAGCGCCCCATCTTCTTGACTTCTTTCTTCTCCATGTACTTCAGAGGGTCGAAGTTTTTCACCTCGGCGGCGATCTGGCAGGCGAAGTTGCTGGCATCGAAGCCGGCGATGCGCGCTACTCCACTCTTGCCCGCCAGCAGGGCCTTCCATACTTCATCGGTGGAATTGCCCACGCCGCAGACGAGCCCCAAGCCCGTGACTACGACCCTGCGTCCGTTGTTCAACTATTTTCCCGCCTTGGCGTGCTTGCCGATATAGTCGACGGCATCCTGCACAGTGCGAATCTTTTCAGCGTCCTCGTCGGGAATTTCGATGTCGAAGGCTTCTTCGAAAGCCATCACCAACTCCACGGTATCGAGAGAATCGGCGCCGAGGTCGTCGACGAATGACGCGCTCGCCGTGACTTCACCCTCATCCACGCCCAACTGCTCCACGATAATCTGCTTTACTTTCTCGTCTACGGCTGCCATATGTCTCCTCGCTTGCCTCGATTAGATTTGAATTTCGGATATCTGGTCGCGCAATCGCAGCTTGTCTTCCTGCCTGCTGGCATCACGACCATTAAAATTTCCGGCACACTCTGCTGACTGCGGTACGAATCAGGCGAACGTGTAGTGTAATTGTCCCAATGAATTAGTGTAAAGGAATGGCGATGTCTTTTCCGGCAAAGCCTCTGTTATGTTGAGATTGCAATCCTGATCCTAACGGTTGCTGTTAGCGGAGGTCAATCGGCGGGGTTGCAAGGCCGTGCGCGAGTTCAGACGCGAGGCAATCGAAGCGTATGCGTGCTGTTGTACAACGCGTGAGCTGTGGCAAGGTTACCGTCAACGAATGGATCGCGGGCGAAATCGGGTTGGGACTTCTGGTGCTGCTGGGCGTAGGGCTGGATGACGACGAGTCGGATGTGACCTACATGGCCGAGAAGGTCGCGGGCTTGCGCATATTCGAAGATGCTGACGGCAAGATGAATCGCAGCGTGCTCGACGTTGGCGGAAGCGTACTGGCGGTTTCGCAGTTCACTCTGTATGGAGACGTCCGGCGCGGGAAGCGTCCGTCGTTCGATGATGCTGCACCTCCAGAAGCCGCGCGACGGCTCTATGAGCTTTTTGTGGAACGCATCCGCGCGGCGGGCCTACGCTGCGAGACGGGGCGCTTCCAGGAAATGATGCAGGTGGAACTGGTGAATGAAGGACCGGTGACCATTCTGCTGGACTCGAGGAAGGCGTTCTAGCCAGTCGTTTGCGCTAGAACAGTTGCTCGGAGAGGCTCTGAGGTATTTCACCGCGCCAGCAGGATTGCATCCGCAATGCGCGCGGCTTCCAGCGATGCCTTCACATCGTGAGTGCGAACGATGTGGGCGCCCTTGAGAATCAGGGCCGTTTGAGTGGCCAAGGTTCCGTAGAGGCGCTGCTCTGCTGGAACGACTTTGCCGGCGCCGACAGTTCTTCCGATGAATGACTTTCGCGACGTTCCCACCAGAAGCGGGAATCCCGTCGCCTGCAGCTGTTCGAAGCGCGCGATCAGGGGATAATTTTCGTCGAAGTTCTTGCCGAAGCCGAATCCGGGATCGAGCACGATCCGTTCGCGGCGCACTCCCGCGAGAACCGCCCGCTCTGCCCACTCCTTCAGCTCGCGCTTGACTAGCAGCACCAGGTCGCCAGCTGGAGGCAAATTGCGCCATTCTTCGGGACGGCCGCGCATGTGCATCAGCACCGTGCCGCACTTAAGATCCGCGACGGTCTTCGCCATTTGAGGGTCCCAGCGCAGGCCGCTCACGTCGTTCACGATCTCGGCGCCGGCGTTCACGGCAGCCCGGGCGACTGGCGATTTGTAAGTGTCGATCGACAGGAGTGTTTTCGGATTGCGCTTTTTCAGCTCGGCGATTACGGGAATCACCCGCATGAGTTCTTCTTCTGTACTCACGGCGGGCGGGCTTACCGCGCTGGCGCTCGCTTTGCTCGCTGGGCGGACGAAGGCGTCCGCCCCTACACGAGCTTTTTCGGAAGCGCGATTTGACGATGGGAGCGGCGGACCGGGGTTTACGCGCGCGCCGGGACGGGTTGATTCGCCACCGATGTCGATGATGTCCGCGCCTTCCTCGATCAGGCGCTGGGCTTGTTCTACGGCCTTGTCGCGCTCAAGGAATTTGCCGCCGTCGGAGAAGGAGTCGGGGGTGACGTTGACGACCCCCATGATCAGTGTGCGCTTGCCGAGTTCCAGCGCGCGGTTGCCGAGGCTCCACTGAAACACTGCTCTCATGCGGCTCGATTCTAAATGACATGCAGGTAGAGGGGCGCGGTGGTGCTATCTGCGGCGGACTGCGGCTTCACGCTTGCGCATGGCGTAGGTAGCGCCGGGGCCGGTTCCTGTGGGAGGTTTACGCCTCCCGTCGAGCAGTTCTTTGAGGACGGTCGCATTGTTGTGCGTCTCCATCTTCGAAGCAAACAGCAATGTCAGGCGCTTCTTCTTGTGGGCCAGTTCGTAGAGCCCGCGCAGGCCCTCCTCACATGCGGGCTGGGCCAGCTCCTTCAGATATTTTTTGCGGAAGGTTTCCCATTGATCGGGGCGAGCGTGATACCAGCGGCGCAGATCATTGGACGGCGCGAGATTGCGCAACCATTCATCGACGGCGGCTTTTTCCTTGGTCAAACCGCGTGGCCACAGGCGATCGACCAGAACCCGGGTCCCGTCGCGGTGTGATGCAGGTTCGTACACTCGCTTAATAGCAATCGTCATGGCCCAATTGCCCCAAGAGCTTTGCTCTATTATTGTAAAGCGGCTCGGGAAGCCGCGTACGTATCACCGGATAGAAATCATGCCATCAGAGAAGAATGGTTTTGCGGTGAAGACTCGAATACCTCTCTTTTTCGTGGGTGCAACCGTGTTGGCATTTGCGGCCATGGCCGCCTGCGACGTGGAGCGGCGCAAATCCGATGCAGAACTTGGACTGAACGCACAGCAAGCGGCTGGGCGGCAAATTTACGATACAGAGTGTGGACGCTGCCACGAGCCGTATTCCGCCCGAGGCAAGAAGGGTCCTGGATTGAAAGGCATCTACCAGCGCAAATATCTTTCGTTGAGCGGGCTGCCGGCAACCGATGAGCGCGTCACCGACATCGTTCGCAGCGGGCGTGGCGAGATGCCCGGCTTCAGTCAGAAACTGAGCGCGCAAGATATGCAGGATCTGCTGGCGTATTTGCATACTCTCTAACGAGTGGCATTGAGACGCCACACACGTGGATTACCCGGAGTGAAGAGCGTGGCGAAATCGGAATTGTTTCGCGAGCTGCCGTCGGTGGACGAACTCGTACGCGCACCCCGGTTTGCGACACTGCTGGAGGAACACGGAGCGACTGCCGTCACGGATGCCATCCGTTCGGTGATCGCGCGATTGCGCGAGCAGATTTCCTCCGGGCTGCTGGATGGGGCTGGCTTAGGTCTTGCTTTGGAGGGATTGAACGGCGCGGTCGAGGCTCAGCTGCGCAGGGTTCTAAGTTTCTCATTGCGGCCTGTCATCAACGCGACGGGCGTTATTCTGCATACCAACCTGGGTCGCGCGCCACTGTCCGCGGAGGCGCTGGCACACGTTCGCGAAGCTGGGCTTTCGTATTCGAATCTTGAGTTCGACGTCGTGGCCGGCGAGCGCGGCAAGCGCGATGTTCATGTGGAGCGGCTGTTCCGGAAACTGCTGGCCGAATCCCTTCCTCCTCATGTGGAGACAGCCGCCTCGGCTGTCCCGCCAGGGCGTAGCCCGGCGGCTCCTTCTACGGTTTCGACCATCGTCGTCAACAACAACGCGGCAGCCGTCCTGCTTGCCCTGAATACGCTGGCCGAGGGCGGGGAAGTCATCGTCTCCCGGGGAGAACTGGTCGAGATCGGCGGTTCCTTCCGTATTCCAGACGTGATGGCGAAATCGGGGGCTACGCTTCGCGAGGTGGGCACGACCAATCGAACGCGGATCGGAGACTACGAAAAAGGGATTAATGAGCGGACGCGACTGCTGCTGCGGGTGCATCGCTCTAATTTCGAGATCACTGGCTTCACCGAACAGCCCTCGATCGAGGAGTTGGTGGCGTTGGCTCGACGGCGCGGAATCCCGCTGATGGAAGATCTCGGCAGCGGTGCCCTGGTGGATTTGGAAAAGTTCGGGATTCAGGGAGAGGCCACGGTGCTGGACAGTCTTCGCGGCGGCGTCGATGTGGTGACGTATAGCGGGGACAAGCTGCTGGGTGGCCCGCAGGCGGGGCTTCTGAGCGGACGGTCGGAGTTGATTGCGCGGATGCGGGTGAACTCGTTGTTCAGGGCCTTGCGTGTGGACAAGATGACGTATGCGGCGATCGAGGCAACTCTGCTGGCCTACGTGAAGCGGGAGTACGGCAAAATACCGGCATTGAAGATGATGAACCTGAGCAAAGAAGAGATCGGGGAGCGGGCGGAATCTGTTGGGAGACGAGTTCAATCTGGCAAGGTGAAGATCGAAATAGTCGACGGCGAATCGGTGATTGGCGGTGGCGCTGCGCCATCTTCGGCGCTGCCCACGCGGTTGCTGGCTGTCACGTGTAGCGGTGTCAGTGCTGATGAACTATCCGAGCGCTTGCGCGCGTCGGATCCGCCGGTGATTGCGCGTGTGGAAGAAGGTAGAGTTCTGCTGGACCTGCGGACGGTATTTCCAGAGCAGGATCATCTCATCGTTGATGCCCTGGAACACGCCGCGCAACTTTGAATCGAAGTTTTCTTGGCGACTCTCTACACCATCGGACATTCCACCCGCACGCTCGAAGAGTTGATCCAGACGCTGCGCGCACACCAGATCAGGACTCTGGTGGACATTCGGGCTTTTCCCATGTCGCGCCGGCTTCCACAGTTCAACCGCGAGGCTCTTGCAGAAACCTTGCCGGCTGCGGGCATCCGGTATGTCTGGATGAAAGCTCTCGGCGGATACCGCAAGAAGATTCTGGAGGAGTCGCCGAACATCGCTTTACGCAACGACAGCTTTCGCAACTACGCCGATTACATGCTGACAGATGAATTTGAGGGCGCGGCGGGCGAACTGATCCGGCTTGCGGAAGAGGCGGCCACAGCCTACATGTGTGCGGAACGCGTCTATTTCCATTGTCATCGCATGCTGGTGTCTGACTGGCTGGTGGCGCACGCGCACGAAGTGCTGCATATCGACGGCACGGGCCCGGTGAGGCCGCACAAGCTCACGGCTGAGGCTCGCATGATCGAAGGGCGTTTGATCTATCGGGGAGACCGGTTGCTGTAAATAGACGTCAGTCTTGATCCTCGGCCGCGTCCCTCAGCGGCTAAAGCCGGTTCATCTGTGGCTTCGGCGGCACGGCTTTAAGCCGTGCCCTTTCAAATCAGGCTCACGCCTACTCTCGAACAGTTTCGAGATCGGTGGTTGCAACCGAATGTTCTCAGCTTTAGTATCGCCATAGCGTGCCCACTCCTGGAGACAATCCCAAATTAACCCGCGAACGCATGGTCTCGGCTGCGCCGCTTGAGGACGATTCCTCGTTTGAGTTGAAGCTACGGCCGCAGCGTCTGGCGGAGTTTATCGGGCAGAAGAAGGTCAAAGAACAGCTGGCGGTCGCGATCGAGGCGGCCCGCTCCCGCGGGGAGGCCATGGATCACGTGCTGCTCTACGGTCCGCCGGGATTGGGCAAGACGACGCTGGCGAACATTATTGCGAATGAACTGGCGGTGCACTTCCAGCCCACCGCGGCTCCTCTGCTGCAGATTAAGGGCGACCTGACCGCAATCATCACGAATCTGCAGGACAAACAGGTTCTGTTCATCGACGAAATCCACCGTCTGCAGCCTGTTCTAGAAGAGCTGCTGTATTCGGCGCTGGAAGACTATAAGCTCGACATCATCATCGGGCAGGGGCCGTCGGCACGCACGCACACGCTGGAAGTGAAGCCATTCACCTTCGTAGGAGCAACGACGCGCGCGGGATTGATCTCGGCTCCCTTGCGCGCCCGCTTCGGCATCGTGCTCCGACTTGAGTTCTATACCGCGGAAGATTTGCAGGTGATCGTGGAGCGCTCGGCAGAGATCCTGGGAGTGGCGATCGATGACGCCGGCGCCCGGGAGATCGCCAGCCGCTCCCGCGGTACGCCGCGAATCGCTAACCGCCTGCTGCGTCGGGTCCGCGACTACGCGCAAGTGCGCGGCGAGGGCAAGATCGACGAACCCACGGCCAAGGCAGCTCTACAGATGCTCGAAGTTGATCAGTACGGGTTTGACGAAGTGGACCGGCGACTTCTGCTTACCATCATTGAGAAATACCAAGGAGGACCGGTCGGAGTGAACACTCTGGCCGCCGTGCTCGCCGAAGAACCCGACGCGATCGAAGAGATATACGAACCCTTCCTGATGCAGATCGGTTTCCTCAACCGCACCCCGCGGGGACGCGTGGCCACACAACTGGCCTATGACCACTTCGGCATTACGCCCAACCGGCGGCAGGCCTCCCTTTTCTAGCGAGCGGAATACCTGTCCTGCTCGGGTCGTGAGGACTATTTTTCGGCAACCCGAACAACATTCTTTTGATGTTTTGTGATCAGCGGCTATGGTGTATCTTGCTGGGTTCTCCTCGTTGACCGCGAGGAATTCAGTGAGGGTGCGTGCGTTCGAATCAGGGTCCCAGTTTTCTGCGGCAAAAGGGTTTGCAAGTATTCGTACTTTTGCTGGCGACCACGCCTGTCAGGGCGTTCCCTGTCCGCGCGGCGGGCTTTCAGGCGAGTGGACAAGCGACTCCTCCATCGCAGCAAGTTCCGTCGCCGTCTTCGCAATTGCCCGAGCCGCCAATCCGCAATCCGGAGGTGGAACCTGCGCCCAAGCCTGCGATCGCGCCTCCCGCCATCACGATTCCTCGGCTGTCGCGTGCGCCGTCCCTCGACGATTTCCTGACGATGCAGCCGCAGGGCGACGTGGCGCTGGAAATGGCCAAAGTCACCGGCTTCACGCAGCGCAATCCTCACGATGGTGAAGGCGTATCGGAGCCAACCGAAGCCTATCTCGGTTATGACCAGAAAAATCTTTACGTGGTTTTCGTTTGCTTCGACGATCCCAAGAAAGTGCGCGGCCGGCTGTCGCGGCGCGAAGATATTTACGATGACGATCAGGTCGAGATCATCCTCGACACATTTCACGACCGCCGCCGCGCCTATGCCTTCCAAACCACGCCTCTCGGCGTGCAATGGGATGCGATCTGGACCGAGGCCTCGCGGGAAGAAGAGACGCAAAGCCACTTCGACACTTCATTTGACACCGTGTGGAACTCGCGCGGGAAAGTCACAGGCCACGGATTTGTTGTATGGATGGAGATTCCCTTCAAGAGCCTTCGCTTTCCCGCCACGAAAGTGCAGGAGTGGG
>WNGO01014053.1_pt1 | contig 10717 bp, 19 predicted proteins | sample 5400511 | NCBI WGS metagenome assembly WNGO01 (sample SAMN13153380, study PRJNA577476) | soil metagenome | isolation source: 20 cm soil or saprolite under Garry oak tree replicate 2 | place: USA:California | collected 2016-06-15
CGACCACTCCGGCCACCCAGCGCAGAACCTGCTCGCTGGGCAACGCTGCTGTGTGCGCTCCCCCATCGTCATCCATGAAACGCTCAATCGCAGCAAAGCCTATCCGCGATGAGCCAACCACGATCAAGCGGTGCGCTGACGACATCGCATGCGCCAGTGTTGGGGAATGACGCCTGAGCGCGTGTCGGTCGTCAGCCGATCTGCTCGGCCAGCCCGATGAGAATGCCCTCGGGGCCCCGGACGTAGCAGAGCCGGTACACGTCTTCGTACTGGACCACTTCGTCGACGAGCTGCGCGCCGTGTCTGCGGAGCCGGGCGAGCGTATCGTCGAGGTCGTCCACGGCGAACATGACACGCAGGTAGCCCAGAGCGTTCACCGGGGCGTTCCGGTGATCGGCGACCACAGGCGGCGCGAGAAATCGCGAGAGTTCGATCCGGCCGTGGCCGTCCGGCGTACGCATCATGGCGATCTCGACGCGCTGGTCGCGCAGTCCAGTGACGCGCCCTGACCAGTCTCCTTCGATCATGGCTCGCCCTTCGAGTTCGAGGCCCAGCTCGGCGAAAAAAGAGATAGCGGCATCGAGCGATTCCACCACGATGCCGACGTTGTCCATCCGTTGAAGCGCCACGCGGCCATTCTTGCGGTTCGCAAAGATCACCGGTGTCCGCGAGGCGCGCGGGATCAGGTGTCCGTACCTCTGGTTGGGCGAGCGTCCTTACACTCGAGGCGGACGAGCGCGGGCGCTGGCAGTCCCGCTAAAGACCGTGAAGGCAATACTGATCAGAGCGACTAGGCAGTCTCCGCGCATCCTCTGGCGCGGGCCATACTCCCGGCGTGACTAGCCGCATCTGCTGCGTGGCGCTGGTAGTCGGGGGCGGCCTCGGAATAGCGCCGGCGCCCACCGCGTCGTCAGTTGTGCCGGATCGAGCCGTGACACGCACGATGATCGCTGGACTATCCGTCGATCGGCGCCCGGTCGAACTCATCGAACGTGGCGATCCCGACAGCCCGACGAAGACGCTCGTAGTCGGTTGCATCCACGGTGATGAACCGGCCGGCATCGCGGTGGCAGAGAAGCTCGAAAGTACACCGTTACCGCGCGAGACCGACCTGTGGATCGTCGAAAACGCCAACCCCGACGGCGTTGCGGCTGGAACGCGGACGAATGCTCACGGTGTCGACTTGAACCGAAACTTCCCCTGGCGCTGGCGACCCTACGGCCAACTTGGCAACCGCCATTACTCGGGTCCGCATGCGCTGTCGGAGCCGGAGAGCAGCTTGCTCGCCCGACTCGTGTTGCAACTGCGGCCGAGCGTCAGCATTTGGTTCCACCAGCCTTACGGTCTCGTGGACGAATCCGGCGGCGATCGTGCACTGGAGCGCCGTTTCGCAGCCGTTGCCGGATTGCCGTTGCGGCGCTTGACGCGCTATCCCGGCGGCGTCACGAACTGGGAGAATGCGCGCATGCCAGGATCTACCGCCTTCGTCGTCGAGTTGCCCGGTGGAGCGCCGGCGCCGTTACTGATCGCCAAGTTGATCGACGCAGTTGGGAGCGTCACCTCCAGAAGCTAAACCGCGCGTAAGGCTTTCCAGTTTCAGTTCCGGTAAACGAAGGGCTTGCTGCCGTTCTACATTTTGCTGATGATCGGCAGCGCTTTTGCGTAGGAGCGGTTCGGCGTTGCGGGGTGGTGCAGGCGCAACATCTTCTAGCCCGACGCCTCAGACCCTTGCGAAGGGACTCCAGTCGGCCCGTTCCCAGAGGCGCTCGCCGCACACCATGCAGCGCGGAAGCACATTGTGGACGGTCACGCGATTCCCGCAGGCAGTGCAGGCGAACTGGCCCTTCGCCAAAGTCCCTGCGGGCCAGAACTCCACGTACTCGTCCTCACCGGCGAGTGTCGATGAGACCCTGAACTGCGACTCCTCCACGTCATCCCCTTTCACGAGTGGACCCTGGACAGCGAGCCGCAGCCTTCTTCTTGTAGGTCGGAATCGAAGGTCCGTCAACAGCCTTCTTCACCTTCATTTCCGCGGTTGGCACCTCTTCATGTCACTCGTTCTCGCCGCAGCCGGCGTCTCCAGGGCTACGTCGAACGCCCGCGCCACAGGCGTTCAGGCCCGGGTCATGGCAGCAGGACGGGGGTTCGCGACCCGCTTGTGGGACTGATGCGGGCGAGGGAAACGTAGACCTCGGTGAGGGGAGATGCCCTCGTTGGAAGAGTCGTCTTCTCGATGGCGAACGTCGAGGGAGCGTGGTGTTGTTGCGGAGAGTGAGCGTTGCGGGTGCGATCGTGATCGTCGCCGCGGTCGCCGCGGTCGCCGCGGTCGCCGCGGTCGCCGTGACGCTGCTTGCCCGCGAGCTTGTCGGGGGAGGTGGGCGTGCCTCGCTGACTGTGACGGTCGCGGGTAGGTCTGTGCATGTGGTCGAGGGGACGACGCTGGCCGGGGCCGCGGCACGGTTCGGCTTACAGCCGCGCGCTGGTGACGTCGTCGACGTGAACGGGCAGGCGCTGCGCGCCGGCGTGGTTGCCGGCAGCTTCCTTGTCGACGGTCGACCCGCGTCTCCAGAGACGCGGTTGCGCAGCGGCGACCGGATCACCGTCGTCGACGGTCACGACCGGCGCGAGCCGCTCGTCCGCCGCGTCGTGCGCGTCACCGGTGGGATGGCGAACAACCCACAATTCACCGTCAGCCACACACCAGGCGAGCAGGTGATCGTCAAGGGCGCCCTCACGCACGAGCTGCTCTCGGTGCAGTTCCGCCCGAGCGGGCCGGCGAGGGTAGAACAGGCCGTTGCCTTGACCTTCGACGACGGTCCCTCGCCGCAGTACACGCCGCGGATTCTCGCGGCGCTGACCAGGCTACGGGTGCGCGCAACCTTCTTCGTGATCGGCTATCTCGCGGAGGCAAACCCCGACCTGGTCCGGCAGGAGCTGCGGCTGGGGATGGCGGTCGGAAACCACAGCTACAACCATCCCGAAGTACCGCCATTCGCGCAGCTGCCGCCGCAGCTCCTCACTGATGAGATCGCGCTCGGCGAACAGGTTCTCTCCCGACTGGGGGCGCGGCCGCACCTGTTTCGGCCGCCCGGCGGCAGCACCTCCCCGCGGCTTGTCGCTGCCGCGGCGGCGCTCGGCCAACGCGTCGTCCTCTGGTCGGTCGACCCGGCCGACTGGAGACCCGGCAGCCGCGCAAAAGAGATCGTAAAACGCGTCCTCGCGGCCGTGCGGCCCGGCTCGATCGTGATCCTCCACGACGGTGGTGGCGACCGCTCCGCCACCCTCGCAGCCCTGCCCGCGATCGTACGCGGCATCCGGCGGCGCGGCCTCCACCTCGTCGCCCTCACCGCCAACCCGCGCGCAGCGCAAGGAGCGACCGGCAGCCCGTAGTTCTCAAAGCCGCCCAAAGCCGGGGAGCGCACGCGAACCGCAGAGAGGAACCGCCGAGAGAGACCCAAGTGTCGCTGCCTCGTCGCCATTCAGCCAAACCGCGACGGCCACTCACTTCGAGATGCTGACGAAAGCGGCTGGGCTCGTCAATACTCGACCCTCGATGCCACCAGGATTCGGCATACACAAGGAGGCGCCGCCGCGGGTAACCTAAGCCGAACGCGGGAATCCCCGCTCATGCCACTGCTCGCCCACCTATCCGAGGCGGACATCGGGCGCTACGTCGCCGGAATTGCGAGTGCAGAGACGGAGCGGCATGTGAGGATCTGCGTCTCTTGCATGCACAGGCTCGCGGATGCGGCCCAGCGTGCTGTTCGATGGGAGCGGCGGGGTCTCCTTGGCCGGCTCGTGCGGACCGACTCCTCGCAACTGGTAGACGAGCTGCTGGCCGAAATCGAGGAAGAACTGCGACACCACGCGGCCTGAAGCAGGCGACGAGCGAAGCCGCTCGCCCGGGCGGATTCACATAACACAAACCGCGAGAAACGCGGCCGGGGAACCAATGTCGAAACGTCGGCGATGCCGGCGGTTGACGAAATCGCCGGTCGACCCTCCCCCCAGCGAAACGTCGAAACGTAGGCGGCGCCACGGCCCTCGAGATCGTCGTCGTGCTCCCGCCGCTGTCGCGTTTTGGCGGAAAGGCGACAAGAACTTCTGGTGTCGTGGGGGTCCTGTCGGACGAGGTCTTGAGGCATGCATGTTCGGTCGGGCGGGAGAGGTTTCACTCTCCTCAGAACCTTGCCCCGCAGCTTCGCGGGCTCGAAATCCGATGCAAGTTCCCGTCCTCCAATGAGTCTTCTCTATAGGCGACCCACACGCGGGGGAAGAAAGATGACGGAAAGGGGCGTCGGTGGCAGATCTGCATAACTGCGAGCAAGCGGTCATGGCCGCTGCCTGGAAGGAGCGCGCTGCGCACGCGGCTCTCCGGGAGGGCATCACCCCCCGTCACCCGAGATGGACGGAGCGCGACCAAGAGGCATACGAAGCCCGCTTGGCGGACTGGCGGGCCGCGTCACGCGCCCTCGTCGTTGCGTTGAACCGGCTTAAGCCTCACGACACGGGACAAAGCCGCTTACGGTCGCAGACGACTGCACCAAACGATTAGACGAACTGGCGAGCGCGTTTCACTCTCTAGTTCGCCTGGTCGTAGCGGTGCTCCATCGCGTTCATCCGCGGCTTGAGCAGCATTATCCCTCCCATAACGAGCGCGGCGCCAGCGAGGACAACAAGTGCGCGAGTCGGACCAGCGAACGCGGCCAACCCATAGGCGGCGATTGCGATTCCGCCGAAGATCAAGAGCCATGTTAGGAGCGAATCGCGAACGCCGGTGATCTGTCGCAGTGTGCCAATCAGCATCAGAAAGAGAAATGTCGAAGCGAGTCCTACCGGAGCGCATAGCAAGGCTGCGTAGAAGGATCCCCACCATTCGTTGAATGCATAGAACCAGGCAGCCGCCGCTGCGACCACGAAGACGAGCGCGAAGCGCTGATAGCCAGATTCGAAGTTAGGCGCCAAACCGATCCAGCCAGCGGGTCAAAAGACTGCTGGGATGTTTCCTCACCCACCTGACGCGCCATCTCCATGAGATAGCAGAGTCGGTTCCGAGCAAGGCGAGGTCGTCGAGGCGTTGGACTGACGCTGGTGCGTATGACAAGACCATTCTGAGAAACTCCTGCCTGACGCTGCAGCGGAGCGGTGTGGCCTGCGCGACCACCGGAGAGCGTCCCATTAGCCGAAACCACAGAACTGGTAAAGGGAAGGGACTCGTCGCCGCACGGATTCCGACGCCACCTACGTCCGACCACGAAAACCTATAGCTGCGCCAGGTGTTGTCGATCAGCACGCCCTCTTGCGACACCACGCGGCGAACTCTGCCACATACAGCGCGGGCAGGCTCGGAATCGCGAAGACCCACAGCGAGTTGAGTCCCCACAGCGATTCGAGCGCCCACAGGAGCGTCCCTCCAAGTAAGGCGACCACCATGCAGGGCGCAAAGAAGGCCGTAGCGACGCAGTTGAAGCGCACGCGCAGCGGGGCGTAGACGAACGAGCCAGCGGGCGAGGCAGACGCAGCAATCGAGCCGTCAGCGGCTCCTAGCGAGATGTCGGACTGGAGGTGCACCTCGGAGTTATCGGCAGCGGCCCACGCCCACATGACTTGTGCGACCTGGCGCGTCTACTTCGGCACCCAGCATCCCAGCGGGCCGTTGATCGCGGGCGTCCAGGCCGAACTCAACCGGCTCACAACTCCCCGCGTAGTAGAGAGATTGGTCGCCTGCGCGAACGTCCTGTCGCCTGAGCCGAGCTCCAGTTGAGATTGGAGTCGGCGCCGGCTAAGGAGACGTGCGAGCCTTCAGGCTCTCAGAGTCGTGTAGTGACGCCCCAGTCGGTCGCCTTCGCGATGACGACGCCAAGGATGATGCAGAGGATGCAGAAGACGATGAACGCCTGCTCAAACGTCACCGAGTGACGCTGCATCGGCGCGAACACGATCTGCTGCGTGCGTTTGACTCGGTCCGCCATCTCGTCTACCTCCTCGTCCTACTCCGCCGGTCCGCCGAGCCCGGGCTGAGCAACGTCAGCGCGGACCTCGGGGCTGAGCTGCACCTGCCCTGCCCGCCCGGCAACCAGAAGGTGGGCTGCCTGACGCTTCAGCTTCCCATCCTCCCGGACAAAGTCCACGCGATCGCCCGGCGGGTGTACGGCGCCGACGACGTCCACCTTCTCCCGCTCGCCGAAGAGAGGATCGCGCGCTTCGCGGAACATGGGCTCGGCGAACTGCCGATCTGCATGGCGAAGACCCACCTCTCGCTCTCGGACGATCCGACGCTCCTCAACGCACCGACAGGATTCACGGTGCACGTGCGCGACGTACGCGCCCACACAGGAGCCGGCTGGCTCGTGCTGCTCTGCGGCAAGATCATGACGATGCCGGGGCTGGGGAGAAAGGCCGCCGCCATCGACGTCGACATCGACGAGCACGGGCGCACGGTTGGTCCTTTCTAGTCGCTGAACGCGGCCACTTCAGCTCCGGGTTCAGCAGGTATCGCAGCAGGCTTCGCCGCGCCATGATTCGCGCCCCTCGCGGAAGGCGACGGCTGCGATCACGAGCGCGGCGGCGGGATCAGCCCACCACCATCCCACTAGTGCGTTCGCTCCGAGCCCGACGAGGAGCGCGACCGACAAGTACGCGCAGATCATGTTTTGTTGAGCCTCACCGACCGTTGCGCTTGACCCGAGTGCGTGCCCGACACGTTGCTTCGCGCGTGCGAGGAGCGGCATCGTGGGCGCGGTGAACGCTGCTAGACCGATTCCGACCCAACTCGTCTCGGGATGGTGCGCCCCGAAGAACGTCCGCAGTGACGCTACGCCGACGTAGGCCGCGAGGATGAAGAAGCTGACCGCGACGAGCTGCTGCGCGCGACGCTCGGCGGCCTCCGAATCACGCCTCCGCACAGCGAAGCGCCACACGATAATGAACCCCGCGAGCGACTCAATGAGGCTGTCGAAGCCGAAGCCGATCAGCGCGATAGACGACGCCGCGATGCCCGCGGCGACAGCGATGGCGAACTCCACGAAGTGCCACGCGTTGCCGCCCCATGCGAGAAACCGGGCGCGCCTGACGAGAAGCGCACGCTCGTGGGCTGGAGCAAGCGTCTCGATTGCTGCCGCCATGGTTTTAGGTTAGCCGACGTTCAGTTGACGTTTCTTGCGTGACAGTAGCCGTGTGTCAGCGCGTACTGACTTGCCTCGTGGGGGTCGACTTCCGTGGCGATCACGGCGTAGAACGATGGACAGAACGTCGGGAGCGGCTCCAGGAGCTTGCCACTTTCAGAGAGGGCGATGCAGGTCTCGCCTCCTTCGGTATACCAGCGCCTCGCCTCGCAATCCTGCCGGAGCGGAGCTGGCACAAGGACGATCTCATCAAGAACTTGCATGGTTCCTCGCACCATGTACGACACTCGCGTGTCGTCGGATTCAAGCACCATGGCTGTGCCCGTGGGCCGCGTCGTGGCCCATTGGCCTGTCCATCATCTTTAGCATCCTGATGCCACCGCCGTACCGGAAATAACGCCAGATAAGGGCCGCAGCGACGCCGAGGAAGATGATGTTGAGCACGGATGTGTAGTTGAACGTCACGGACGCCTGGACGACCTTGGCATCGCGCTCGTGGGGGACCAACCCGAGGCCCTGGAAAACAAACTCGACGATAAGACCCGCGGCAACCATCGTCAGGTAGAAGGTCGCGAGCAGGAACCCGGCCATCCGCCAGCCGTAGTACTTGCGGTAGATACTGAGGATTGGCAGCACAAGCAAGTCAGCGAAGATGAAGGCGAGAACGCCGCCGAAGCTGATGCCCAGAGCACCGCGGCCAGTGGGACGTTGCCGATCGAGCAAACGAAGCTGACGATCGCGACCGCTGGCCCAACGATCGGCCCCCAGAACTTCGCCACGGTGCTGTGGTGCTCGAAGAAGAAGCTCTGCCAAAACGAGTTCGGCACCCAGGCTGCGAGCGCACCGGCGATCAGCAGGCCGCCGAAGATGTCTTTCCAGATCGCGGCCCAGTCCATCACGAAGTAGTTCGCGGTCGCCGTAAGGCCTTGGGGCGAACGCAGCCGCTGCCAGAGCGAGCGTCCGCCGGCTAGCACGGACATGTCCATCTCGGCGTGACCCTCCATCGAGCCGAGTCGGCCCTTCTCCGCTTCCGTTCGCGCCTCCTCGACCAAGCGGCGGCTGAGGAAGAGCCGGAAAGCGACAGCGAGGAGGACGATCATCAGCGGCCCGCCGATGAACTCGCCAAGCACGAACTGCCAGCCCAGCAAGAGGGCCATGATGATCCCGAGCTCGATCACCAGATTGGTTGACGCGAACTGGAACGCCATCGCTGCGGTGAAGTCGGCGCCCTTACGAAACAGCGAGCGCGCGAGCGCGACCGCTGCGTACGAGCAGGAAGACGAAGCAGCACCGAGGCCGGACGCAACCGCGAGCGTCTTCGGTGAGTCGTCGGGCAGCAGACGGCGCATCTCGCGCTTCGAGACCACCGCCTGCACCGCGCCCGAGAGCGCGAAGCCGAGAATCAGCGCCCACAGTACCTCCCAGGTCATGCCGAAGGCGAAGCTCAGCGCCCGCCACAGCTCGTGCCCGATCGCGACCGCGACAATCAAGTCAGGCGCCGCCGCAGCCGTCTTCGAGGTCCCAGGTGTGCGCGATCTGGTTGGCGTCGAACTGCCGCCGCGTGATCAAGTACTTCGCCTGTCCCTCAAACGCTGTCCAGCGCCAGCAGTGGCAGCAGCACGGCCCGTGCTCGTCGGCCAGCTTTACGGCCTGGTCGTAAGTGGTCTGTTGCTGAGCCGTTAGCTTGATGCGATCCGAATACGACGTAAGACGCTTGGCAAGCCGTACGGAAACGTCGTACGGGTTTTGAGGGATCTCTGTCATGCTCGCGTACTGCGCGAGGCCACTGAGCTGCTCCGTGTAGTGCGAGAACTTCATCGGCGAACAGCAAGAGCCTTGGAGACGACCATTCGTCGCGACGGAGTCGAGCGATTCGGGCCGAAGACCGCACTTGTTTGAGTGTCGTTGACTCAGGATCGAGAAACCTTGCTTTAGGGTCCGAGCGTGAACCGGCCGATCCACGATGGAGCTCGTGTCGCCGCGAATGACCTGTACGACCGAGACAGCGGCGAGCGCAACGAGGGCGACCGCCCCCGCGCAGACGACCAGCACGGCGAGCCTGAAGCGGATTTTCGGGAAAGGCTTCACGATTGACTCCCTCTAAGCGCCCTCCTGAGATCGTGCGCGACGTTCTTGGGCGTGAGGTCCGGAGGCAGGTGCAGCGTCGAAACCCACTCGCCTTCGCGGTCATAGACGCGGGCATCTACTGAATGGATATCGGCGCTCCCGGTCTCTGCCGCCGCGACGATGTGGAACGCCCGCCAAACGGGGCGCATCTCTTTCAGCGTGCCGATTAAGAAGTCAAGACCAAGCGCGTGTCGCTGGCGAAGGAATCTCCGCGCCCGTTGGGGTGTGTCCCTCTTTGGATTCACGGTGAGAGCGAGTGGAGCAATCTGCCTACGCTCTGACCGCGCGAGCAACTGCAAGGCGTCTCCGACTGCGCTTGCGATCAGCGGACACTTGGTCTTGCAATCAGTGTCAAGGAATGTGACGAGTACGACCCTCCCGCGCAGCGCGTGGCTCCTCACGAGCTTCCCGCGGTAGTCCCTCAGCGCAAACTTTGGCACGAAGATTCCCTTGGGCGGTTCACTTCCCCGATAAGGCCCGGCAGGCGGACCACCCACGCTCGACAAGGCTGTTGATTGACTCCCAGCGGGCAGAATCGAATACACGATCACGCCGACAAGAACCGGCAGCAGTACCGCGCCTGCCAACAATCCAATCGGTACACGACCTTTCCTCATCTCTGCGACTCCAAAGCTTGATTGATCCCCGACTCAAGTTGGTTGCTCGATATCTCTCCGATTCTGTGCGCGACGACTCGCCCACTGCGATCAAGGAAGTACGTTTCAGGCAGCCCCGTCAATCCGTAGGCGTTGTAACTGTGGCTGCCGACATCCCGCAGCGAGACGTAGTTCACGCGATAGCGGCGGAGAAACTTGCGCGCGTCCGAGCTGTAGTCCTTGATGTCAAGCCCCAGAAAGACGACCTTCGCTCGGTGAGCCTCGGCCGAAGCTGCCAGCCTCGGTGCCTCGTGCCCGCAGGGGATGCACCAGGACGCCCAGAAGTTGAGGATAACCGGAGACCCGCGTATTTCCGACAGCGACACGTAACCATCAGCAAGAGACGGCCGAGCCGATTCAGGCCACGTTTCCGAGTGCGGCCACAGCACCTTCAATCGAAAGTCCGGTGCTAAGGGCTTCGTATTGTGGCTTATGGCTGCCACAAAGCCCTTCCCCGGATTTCCCTGAGCGACTTTGTAGACGAGCAGGCCGAGCAGTCCGAAGACGAGGGCCAGCGAGGCAGTCATCAACGCCCAGCCGACGGGCGACCTCTGATGTGACTCGAGCTGCGGATCAGTCGGCTCGCTCATCTCTGCTCTCGCCGGTTCGATTCGGCTCTCCGTCGGCGGAATGACCATGACCCTTCCGCATGAAGAACATCATCAGTCCCATCCCCACGGGGCATGCGAGCGCGCAGACAAGGAGAGCCAAGGCGGCGACGCTCATCCGACTGCGCTCCAGGTCTGCCCGCTGTCGGCACTGCGGTACAGCGTTCGGTCGAATCCGACGACGTACGCGATCTTTGGGTTG
>WNGO01011118.1_pt1 | contig 10716 bp, 14 predicted proteins | sample 5400511 | NCBI WGS metagenome assembly WNGO01 (sample SAMN13153380, study PRJNA577476) | soil metagenome | isolation source: 20 cm soil or saprolite under Garry oak tree replicate 2 | place: USA:California | collected 2016-06-15
CGGTTCGGTTGCAACCGATACCGGTCCGGTCCGGTTGCCGGTTTTTTGCCGGTCTTTTAACCGGACTTTAAAACACTACTCTTAACAGCATGGACAATTTAGCATTAACATACAGAAAGCAGGGAAGGTTGGGTGATGCAGAAAGGCTGCAGGTAGATGTCATGAATGCAAGAAAATCAAAGCTTGGATCAGACCATCTGGACACTTTCATCAGCATGGCCAATTTGGCATCAACATACAGTGATCAGGGAAGGTTGGATGAGGCAGAACAGTTGCATGCCAATGTACTGAATGAAAGAAAAGCTAAGTTGGGACCTGACCATCCTGACACCCTCACCAGCTCAGCTAATCTGGCATCAACATACAGTAATCAGGGAAGGTGGGATGAAGCAGAAAAACTGTTAATGGATGTCATGAGTGTGTTAAAAGAAAAAATTGGATCAGACCACCCAGATACCCTTACTAGCATGGCCAATTTGGCATCAACATATAGTCACCAGGGAAGATGGGATGAGGCAGAGAAGCTGGAGGCAGAAGTGATGAATACAAGAAAAGCACAGCTTGGATCAGACCACCCAGACACTCTCACCACCATGTCCAATTTGGCATCAACTTATATGAATCAAGGAAGGTGGGATGAGGCAGAGAAGCTGCAAGTGGATGTAATGAATGCAGAAAAAATAAAGCTTGGGTCAGACCACCCATCCACTCTTACCACCATGGCCAATTTGGCATCCACATACAGGAAACAGGGAAAGTGGGATAAGGCAGAGACACTGTTGGTGGATGTAATGGATACATCCAAAGGAAAGTTAGGATCAGATCACCCATCCACCCTCACCATCATGGTCAATTTGGCAGCAGTATATGCCAATCAGGGAAGGTGGGATGTGGCAGAAAAGTTACAAGTGGATGTGATGAATGGATTCAAAGCAAAGCTTGGAAGTGACCACCCATCAACTCTCACAACCATGAGCAATTTAGCATCAACATACAGAAAACAGGGGAAGTGGGACGAGGCAGAGGGACTTGAAGAAGATGTGGTGAATGCATTCACAACAAAGCTTGGATCAGATCACCCATCCAGTCTCACCAGCATGTCTGGCTTGGCATCAATATACATGAATCAAGGAAGGTGGGATGAGGCTGAGGAGCGGCAAGTGTATGTGATGAATACATTTGCAGCAAAATTTGGATCAGACTATCCAGACACTCTTGCTGCCATGGCCAATTTGGCATCAACATACAGTAAACAGGGAAAGTGGGATGAGGCTGAGGAACTTGAAGTGAATGTGGTGAATGCATTTTATGAAATGCTTGGATCTGATCATCCATCCACTCTCACCAGCATGGCCAATTTGGCATCAACATACAGGGATCAAGGAAGGTGGGATGAGGCAGAGGAGCTTGGAGTGGATGTGGTGAATGCATTCAAAGAGAAGCTTGGACCAGACCACCCATCCACTCTGTCAAGCATGATTAATTTGGCATCAACATACACTAAGCAGGGGAGGTTGGATGAAGCAGAGAAGCTTCAGGCAGATGCAATGAATGCATTCAAAGGAAAGCTTGGACCAGACCACCCATCCACTCTCACTAGCATGGCCAATTTGGCATTGACATACCAAAATCAGGGAAAGTGGGATGACGCAGAGAGGCTGCAGTTGGATGTTATTAATACAAGGAAAGCAAAACTTGGATCAGAGCACCCAGACACTCTAACCAGTATGGCAAATTTGGCATCCACATACAGGAATCTAGGAAAGTTGCAAGAGGCTGAAAACCTTGAGATCAACTTGAATGCAAGAAAAACAAAACTTGGTACAGTGCATCTGGATACTCCCACCAGCATGCATAGTTTGGCTCAAATTGAAAATATGGTATACTACACATGTTACCTTTGGTTTTACATCTAACCTTTTTTCTCTTGCAAGCCCCATGAACAGACCATGCAGGAAGAACAGAAACAAGTAATTGCACCAATGGTCAGCTCCACTCATTGAGTCAAATGTCAGGCCTGGTCTTACCTTTAACATAGATTGAGTCTAAGTCTGGCAACCAGCTAGCAATTGTATGACAAAATGAGCAACAACAAGACTAAGATGTAATACCACTGCACTTCTCTACTTGTGTATAAATGCTTTGCTAGACTTGAACACTTAGAGACCATAGGGTTGTCAGTGAAGTGACTTACCAGTAGTATTCCCAATCTGATGACATGATGGTCACAGTCTAACAGAATAGTAAATAGTGGAACCATGAGATACATATGTTTGGCATGATTCAAATAAAGGCAGTTACCACCTGATTACGACATGATGGATGATTCAAGTAAGAGTCGTGGCCAAGAATTGAAAGGCTGTGATGTAACATGTCACAGGAAACTTCGTGAAACTGAACTCTCGGCAAAGTGCGTTCCGAAATACATGACCACATACGAAAAGGAGCCCAGAGGCACAACGCCAGGCAAGGCAGGGCGGAAGCCTTTCAAACAAATATGCTGAAGTGAAAGGACTCATGGATTGAATGACAGTCCGAGCCTTCTTTTTCTTCATGCTGCGCGGATCTCGCCTTCAGCTGATTGAGCTCAGGCTTGAGTGCTTACTGCTCTTCGGCTTCCCAATTCTACTCTCCCTATCTCGTTGGTGCTTGGATCGAACGACGGGCCTAGCATCCAAATTCATCAACATTAATATGGCTTGCCGCTGTTCTACCACGAAAGATGAATCATTCGATCATCCCAAGCTATATGTCGCAAAAGTGGACCAAAAAGGCACTCATTCCAAGGACTGATGGGCACACGTATGTGACGAAGGCGCTGCTATAAATTCCAGTATACACAGACAGCAACCCGAAATCTACCATTAAATTCACGCTACCCAGAGTCATCATCCTTCCGACATCCCCCGACCACATTCTCTGGATCTTTACCGTGGCCCTGTAGGTTCGCGGCATCTCATTCAATCCACAGTTCCAAGTGCACGCGTGACGCGCCGTGGAGCTGATCAAGCGCTGATCTGGTTCGCCGCCGCCGCCCCTCCCAGGCTTTATGTTCTGCATGATGTAAGTCTTAAAAACTTCGTCAATATACATTTCCTTACTTACCGGAACCGGAGCAGATCATTAGAAATGCCTCAGGACGCATCAAGGGGAGCCGGAAAGACGAAGAAAGGAGTACGGCACAATCGACCAAGTGCGTATACCAACATAAATTTGTACGCAACTCACGCTGACCTCCGCTTCGATCAGTCCGACTCTAAGCTATTCGCCGCAGTTGATTTTACTTAAATAAAACAATCATAAAACAACTTTGTAACCCAATGACAACCAAAAGCCCCAAAAAAAGAAGATACATATGGTCCCCGTGCTCGCCGCAAATGAACGTTCTGAACGGTGCCCACATTCGTGGTACATGCATAGTGCCCTTTTTTCGAAAGGCAGAGGTATGAAAAAATCTCTCTCATCTAGCTGAAAGAACCACGTCTCCATATCCCGGCGGCCCATACGCGGGGGGAGCGGATGTGGAGCTACGAGAGCTCGATGTTGTTATTATTGACCCATGATCGTTGAAAGGGGAACTTTGGTCAAGCGATCGATGTAGAGTGGCCATGGCATAACAGGGAGGGACGTCAAATGATTGGACCGTTAATGCACCATCTGTCTGACTACCGTGACGGGGAATATGATTCCCAGCTTGGTACTGCTGCGATGGAGCGCTCTGGCGCGGTTCTCGAGAAGTATCTTGTTGGTCTATGAAGAAGTAAAGGAATTGTCACCTTTCGCTAATCAGGAATCCGAAAAACACTCACCATCAATATCGTCGTAGTCGTCGATGTCCAAATCCTTCGTCCTGTATTTATTTCCTTCCTTGCGCCTTTTCTGCAGAGCTTTATGATATAGCATAGCGATCATTGACGCGAAGGTCAACAGTGTAATTCCAGCTGCTAATCCACCTGTAATTATGCCCACACGCCGTCGTTTCTCGCTCCGCATTGACATTGATATTTGTAAGGGTATGCCCATACTGGGCTCTGGAACACTGGATGCTTCGACAGAGAGCAGAGAAGTCGTGGGTTGTGCTTCATTAGACCGTTCGGCAGTAAAAGCCTGTGCAGTTGCTGACATTTTATCACTAGTCCTGAAAACAATCACAATGACAATTTAGTTATCCTGCTTTGCAATGAACGCATATCACCAGAAGTAAAACTCACATCCCGTTCGGTTCACGTTCACTCTCGAATACAACTACCACTTCCATTGTCGGCTCTGGTATGCTTTTGAAAAGAATGAGCGTTGAGAATATGCGAGCAAATGCTTCCAAAAACCTTGTCATAGATATTGATGGCGTAGTTGAGTCGGACATTATCGGCTGCGCATGTACTCTTCCGATGTTTGACCATAGAAGGACAGCCGAGGCGATGATCCATGAGAATTTCATGGCTAAGGCAGGTCACCCTTGCGCTCCGGGAAACGGATGGAATGGGAGGGAAAGATGGTTTCAAACCGGCGACAGGGCTTAAAAAATAGGACTGTGCCAAGAGCGTTAATAAGAAGCGAAAGCCCGGTTGTTCAGGATCAATACATACCTATTGGATTTGTCATTGGAATAGATTAGCTCTTCCAAAGCGACTCTCGGTGGATCCACAACATAATGTCTTAGCAAAATGTCAGCTGCGCGTGCAATTCTGGTATTCGATTATTCATTCTACCCTGCCCGTTACAGAGAAAAAGGTCAACTATCTGAAATGGAGACGGGTAAAAAGAACCTCGATACCTGAGTCTTCCGGGGAGTCAGCAGAGGGAGCTGCGATATTTGAGACACTACGTGCAGTGAGCAAGGTCCGAGACTCCGAAGTCGAGTTGGAAGTAACTCGGAAGTTGGTAAGAGGCAGCAGCGGAGAGATCCGAGCGGAGTGTGAAGCGGGGTGGTGTGACTTGAATGGTTGGGGTGCTTTATGAATTGCCGCCCAAAGTGTTCGCCTGACGACTTGAATTAGAAAAATGGCGGAACCATTAGAGTGTAGACAGTTTGGGGAAGTCCGGAACTAGCGCGCCTTACTAAATGACTTTTCACTCGGTAGGATAACCGACATATAGTGACGTGCCAATAGTTTAGTACTCTACTGTCGTATATATTATACCAACTGGATGAGAAGTTATAATCGAAGAGAGCGATTGTTTCCTCGTAGCTTTTCAAGTGTGCCATAAGGTTTTGCGAGGCACCGTCGACGTCGTTGGAGTCGCTCAATCTGCGTCATGAATATAACAGTCACTGCCGGGGCATTTACCTCCTGTCACATCTAAAGGTATTGCCTGTTCCTGAGCGCGCATATATGATGTCAGCCAGCCAAGGATATCCTTACAGGCTTTCAGAGTACATACAGTAAGAGTTCGATTCAGAGTTCGGTAAAACACATCATGAAACCTTATACGCAACAGCAAGGATAAACCATTCACAAGAAACATGAAGCATTTCTCTAACGAAGCTGCGCAAACCCAACTTGGTTTTTGTTCATATCGAACGCAGTATAGACGTTCGTCATGAAGCTACCAACCAATTTAGTATAATGAAATTTAAGACAACGTTCGCAACTTACGAGTCGCCCAACAACCACACGTCATCTCCAAAGGGAAGGCTCTCTGCTGCAATCGCACCGACGCACATCGAACTTCCTGCGCTTACCAGGCCGAGATTAAAGCTATGCAAATGATCAGTACATCGAGTCTAGCACGACAGCCGAAATCGCTCACCTGGCTTGACTAACCGCCCACGCCTTACCACCCCACTTGAAGCTAATGTTCGGTGTACTGTTGCAGGGAAACTCATAGAACCCAGCCATTTGACCAGTCATTGCTTGACCTCCTATCTTGTCATAGAGTCCCTTGACCGGTCCCGGAGGACCGAAGATGATAGTGGTTCCGCTATCTATTATCGTCTTGAAAGATGACGCGACGGTGTTGCGATTGGTTTGCGAGATTGACGACCGGGTGGTATTCGATAGAACCAGAGTAGTGGTTCGAATTTGTCCCGCCAATGTGGAGTTCAGACCCCTTCGAGGCAAGAAAGAAAGCAAAGACACCGGAGATGACTTTTTGCTGCATGGCGGTTTGTATGAAAGTGGGTTTCCCGAGATTGGAGACGGAAGGGAAAGCCATCCCGAGGAGCCTAGGAAGCATGAATGAACAAACAACCTAGAGGGAAAAGGGTGAGAGGTGTACTAACCCGTCTTCTGGCTGATTTTGGAATACCGGAGAGATCTCTGAAGCAGCAGCCAAATATTGGTTCTTCACTTTGATCCCCGCAACGGTTACTGTGTCCGTATATATGTCTCCCTTCACAGTCGAGTTGTCGTTATATCGAATGGAAAAGGTTCCGGATTCCGTCTTGGACGTACTTGATTTACTGTGGTCATATTTCTTCTTCCCCTTACAGAGATTGCTGTTGCACGAAGACGAAGTGACCCAGAGGTCGGCCGAACCGGTGTCGAAGTCAATGGTGAAAGGTTGGTTAGGGGCACCAATCGTTATTGGTCCGGTCCAATCGGTCCCTTGTAGCTGGTCCGTCAGCGGTTCTGAACCAGTCTTGTAATGTTCTTCCGAACGTGGAACGTGGGCGACGGTGCCGATCATCTGATAACCATGTCGGTGAAGACGATGGTACAAATCGAAAAGTATCACGCACATTTCCTGGCAAATTCAGGCCGAGCGCTGAGTTACGTTGAAGATTGAGGAGGTTCTGCTTGTGCTTGTTCTTGGTCTTGAGTACGGAATGCACGGCTTTTTCCATATCGATTTTTGCCAAGGGAAACGGTGGGGAGTGGCGTTATGTTCCTGCGATGGGGTTGGAAATGAGGAAGAGCAGCAGTGAATGCTGCAAGGGCCACTGTGACGAAGAGTGCCAAGCCGAATTTGTTAAACATGACCCTTGGATTGAATATAAAGGAGCGATAGTAACGAGCGATGGGGTAGATACTAGAGACAGTCTAGGAGAAGAATGAGGGAAGAATGGAGTCAGGGTTCTTTATATTTTGAAGCTTTCGGCGCTTATAGTTATACACTTACGGATTGCATTCAGTACCCGTTGTGCGATTTGATCCAAAACAAAAAGAATGTCGTGCATTCTGGTTCAGAAAAATTAGAGTGCTCTTCTGCGCGCCGAGAGGCTATTCCTCTCCATCGCTTTTCGTGTCTGGTCAAGCAAATGAAGCATTTACGATTATGATGGAAGCTAAGCCAAGTGAAGGGAAAAAACGGGCAATCTTGAAGCTTGAAGTCCATTCCGTAATGCCGCATAAGCATTGATGAATCCAGTCCCAAATTGGCGACTCTGCCAAGATTAAGTTTGACTCTCGTCACAAACCTGCGCCCAACGTCGCCATCTCATTCCAATTCTAAACCTCGCTGCACCCAGTAGTTCCAATTGTATATCTACCCCAATATATATATATCTCAAGTCGAATTTGGTCCCGCCACTATTACCAATCCACTTCACCTTGTGGCCGGCCAAATGTCAGAAAAATTTTACCCTGTGAACTCTCCACTGACAGGAGCGTCTAATATCCGATTTCTGTCCTTGGCAGGCTTGGGTTGTTCCCTTCTTCCCGAGCCCATTTTCAATTCACTGATAGTAAGTATTTCTCGTTGTCATCACGACGACGCTAACCGTGCGAAGCTGTACTCTTTCAGTTTCAGCACCATTCACGGAATGAATTTGCTAACCCATCAACCGTACGTTAACGCTACCGTTATTTGCAATCCAGACCAGTGTTTGTTGACCTATCAGGCAGCTCGCAATATATAATGTTAAATGTGGACTCGGGACGTATGTCAGTGTCAACCATCATGAGAATCTGTGATATATGAGTTCAATGACGTATGTGGAAAGATCAAGGATTCAAACATACACGCGCACACAATATGTCCCACCACAACACCAGGTTACAGGCTCACGTCCACTGGTTGGTTACGAATGCGCTGTAACGACCCACGCGGGGCTGAGCAAGGAATGGTGAACGCAAGTGAGAACGATACCGAGTCGAGGGGGAAATTGAAGCCCGCGCCTGCTTTCGAGCTTCAAGGCTTACCCGTGGATCTTGCCGGTCCAGAAGGGCTATGTAAAGAACGTTTTCGGGTGTATTGCAAGCAAAAAAAAATTGGATGACTCATGCTTATCATCTCTTACGACAGATTGAACATCATCAGCACGGCACGCCTCCTCAGCGCTCTTCCGATGACACCATCAGTGGTTTTGGATGATGGTCCACGAGCCCACGGGACCCACGCATGCTGCCTCTTTATGAACTGGTTTCATTGCCCGCTGCACGCATTTCCGAGGGTATAGTTGTATGGCATCGACTCGGGCTTATTCGCGGTCGTGCATTTGAATGATCGACGCGTCGACTTGTTGCACACAGTAACTCTTCGATTCCAACCCCAGTGTTACCCCACCTTTCTTCCCTTACCCTTGATGATTATTCGCCAATAAACTTGGCCCTGTCGACCGTAGTCACCTCACCAACGATCGTAGCCTGCGTCATGTTGGTCTGGATACTCTTTTATATAAGCCACAAGACCTACTGGACGCGCGGAACTTCGCATTGAGCCCATATAGAATTGTTCTTTTCCCCACCCGAACGCTTTATAACATATGGATTGTGGACTCGCCTTTTGTCTGTCGTATACGGTATGAATATCATAGTGAACACACTCGACGTTTTAGATCGTTTTTGGCCTTTTACTATCGAACCTATGTAATGACAACAACATGCTAATCGATGCTAATATCAGACGCCAAAGTACGAAGAAGGAATAAGGATAACGATCGAAAAGTGCACCATTGCTGCCAACTACGGAGACTTCAGTTTTGACATGACAAGATGTCAATCTTTGTATTAAGTCCATCTGCAATCATATCTCGGATGATGGTTTCATCCTCCTCGTCCAGGTCCTGCAATGAAAGCACTAAATCCTCGAATTTCTCCACTTCATCTGTCCGGGCATGATACCGCGAAAACACCATTTCTCCTAGAATTCCAGGTGATGCATCCAGACAATATTCAAGCGCCAAGTGTGTCAGCTTGGGTAATAATATGTGAGATGCAGGGGGAGACGGGGGATATGTAAGGCGAAGAACCACATCGTCAGTCAACTTGGGCCATTCTCCAATGCTCAGTTCCCGGATGGTTTCAGAAGCCTTGTGTTCAAGGCACTCTAGAAACTCGTCGGCACTGAATTTACAATCGCTAAGCCCCAATTTCTTCAACTTGCAGTTGGAGCGCGTGAGGAAGTCCAAAAGCGACTGTTGTACAGAGGTATAGAAGTCATCATCAACTTCTGGAAAGTGATAATTGAATTCTTCCGGCGCTGGTAATATCATCGAGTCCAACAACGGGCTGCTATCTTCGTAGACATTAAGCTTCAGTTTCCGTAAACGGCGGTTCTCCACTATGGGTTCACGAGGGAGATTTGCATCCTCGTCGGGAACCCGAACTGTCTACTGTAAATTCCTCCAGCTGTGGACACAAGCGTATCGTTTCCAACGCAGAGAAAAGCGTCATTCCATTTGAAATGCTTAGGTAAGAAATTTGACACCAGGGAACTTGCGGGTTCTTAGATGCTTCGAGTCGAAATGGCCATGATAAATGCGTGAGACGCGGACAGCTTCTGAACGGGAAACGGATCGGTTTGTCCATGATTCCTGCGAGTTCGAGTGACCGTAAGAGGGGTGCATTCAGTTGCGGAAGTGACAACGACCGAGTGTCATACAAATAGAGAGCTACATGCTGCCACCTGGATGAATGCGAGTAGAAGGCAGCTAAAATGGATTTGACAAGGGCAGGTTTGGCTCTTGACCGAGGATTATCATATACTAATGAAAGTTGCCCTATATTCAGCGTCAAAGGGAGAGTCCCCGAACGCTTGAGCCAGGTGTCGATGATATGAGCAGCGGCCGATGGATCCATGTCCGGATTACGAATCATGATGCCCACAGAGCTCCATAGCTCCGGCATAGCCAATGCGAGCTCTCGCCACGACGAACAGACGGAGCATGGCAAAAGAGGAGCAGCACGTCTCAACATCTGTGCCGGCATTTGATCTGATGCTATTTCCGGCATGCTGTTCCAGAATATTTCTGCTAGGATCTCGCGGGGAATTTGCTTGATTGGAAAAACGGACTGCATCGCCGTTGGTCTTTGGAGCTCTTTCGGGGCCATCGCATCCATCTCCATCTCCTCCGCCTCATGTTCCCTAATTCCTGTGTAAACGGAATGGCATCTTAGCCACTCTGCAAGTCAGTGGCAGCTGGAAGCCCTGGCTTACAATGTCTATTGTCACGGTTTGCCTCGCGTCCCGTCAGCGCTTCAGCTGTTGCGCCAGAAGTTATCCGATAGCACGGGGACACAGATACAATATCGATAACCATCTCATCGAAAATTTGGCGATAAAAAGGTTAGTTCTAGACTCCGCTGATCCGTTCAGTATCTCCGACCTTCCAGCCATCGCTGCGCAAATACAATGCTCCTTCATTCCGAATTGAAGCGCGAGCACTACTTAATTGCTGAACTCAAGTCTGATAGTGTTTCGAATCTAAAGGAGCTGCGAAGGACATGACTTGTCTTGTGCTTTTTATCAATTGCATGACGACTTCCGAAATTTCAGAACGTTGCGGCAAAATGTTGCACTAATTTTCAATCACGTATTAGGATATGATGAAAA
>WNGO01004855.1_pt1 | contig 10714 bp, 11 predicted proteins | sample 5400511 | NCBI WGS metagenome assembly WNGO01 (sample SAMN13153380, study PRJNA577476) | soil metagenome | isolation source: 20 cm soil or saprolite under Garry oak tree replicate 2 | place: USA:California | collected 2016-06-15
CCGAGGACGAGATCAGCACGGCGATAGACGGCTGCGGCGTCCTCACTTTCGGATTGCCGCTGGAACGAATGGCCAACGCGTTCGCACGTCTGCCCGAGCTGGAAGGCGGCGACAAGGTCGCCGCGGGAATGCGTGCGTATCCCGATCTGATTCGAGGACCGATCGCGAGCGACACGCGTCTGATGAAGGCGCTGCCAGGCTGGATCGCGAAAGGCGGCGCCGAAGGGCTCCTGTGCGCCGCGGGCAGCAGCATCGGCATTGCGCTCAAGGCCGAGGACGGAAACGGGCGCGGGCTCGGGCCGGCGGCGGCTGCGTTTTTCGCCCAACTCGACCTCGATCTGGGCGACCTAGCCGTTGTCCCGCTCGAGAACAGTCGTGGCGAGTTAGTAGGAGAGATCACGATCTAGAAAGAATGCGCTCTTTGCTTTTTCCGGAACCCTGTAATATCCGGACGGCGAGAGGGTGAGCCGGGGGGACGCGGGTATCCGGCTCTTTTGCGTTCGTAGATCGAATCCCCGTCCACCGACGCGAAAACAGCCGGGAGGTAGGCAGCCGTTGCTCACCGTCGAAATCTCCCTTCCTGAGGTCGAGGAGCTGCAGAAGCTCGTCCAGGAAGGTCTCGAGAAGGGCCATCTCAACTACGACGAGATTGCAGCAGGGCTCGACGACGTCGAGCTCACGAAGGAGCAGATCGAAGACTTCTACACGTACCTGGTCGACCACGGTGTCGAGTTGCTCGAGGGCGAGACGCACAAGCATCCGCCGCACGAGCTCGCCCCGCCTGAAGAAGAGAAGGGCCCGAAGCTCGACCTGAGCGTCGAGCCGTCGCTCGATTCGCTGCGCCTCTACCTGCGCGAGATCGGCAAAGTCTCGCTGCTCACAGCCGACCAGGAGGTCTACCTCGCAAAGCGCATCGAGCGGGGCGACATGTCGGCGAAGACGCAGATGATCGAGGCGAACCTGAGGCTCGTCGTCTCGATCGCGAAGTCGTATCTCGGTCGCGGACTCAGTTTCCTGGATCTGATCCAGGAAGGCTCACTCGGCCTGATCCGCGCGGTCGAGAAGTTCGACTACCGCAAGGGCTACAAGTTCTCGACGTACGCGACGTGGTGGATCCGGCAAGCCGTTACGCGTGCGATCGCGGACAAGGCGCGCACGATCCGCATCCCGGTGCACATGGTCGAGAAGCTGAACAAGGTCGTTCACATCGAGCGCCAGCTCGTGCAGCGCCTCGGGCGCGAGCCGCGTCCCGACGAGATCGCCGAAGAGCTCGAGATGACCACGGACGAGGTGCGTGAGATCCTGCGCATGTCGCAGCTGCCGATTTCGCTCGAGAAGCCGATCGGCGAGGAGGAGGACTCGGAGCTCGGCGACTTCGTCCAGGACGAGTCGGCCGAATCGCCGTTCGACACCGCCACGCTCTCGCTACGTCGCGAGGACGTCGAGCACGCGCTGTCCGCGCTACCCGAGCGTGAACGCCAGGTGATCGAGCTCCGCTTCGGCCTGTCCGGCGCGCAGCCCTGCACCCTCGAGGAGGTCGGACGGGCATTCGGCGTGACGAGAGAGCGCATCCGGCAGATCGAGAACAACACGCTCAAGAAGCTCGAATCGCTTCCGGAGGCCCAAGGGCTGAAGGACTGCGTCTAGTGCCCTTCGAGCAATAGACAACGGTCGTACCGGCGAAGCCGGCACGACCTCCTATGGTCGGCATCGCGAGCGATGCCTTAGTGTCGGCCTCTGGCTTGGTGCTCGCGACCCAGAAGCTCGACGGCATTACTGGAAGGACACTAGGGCACGAAGGCTTAGCGGAAGCGGACGAGGTCGGCGCGCACGCTGACGGCGCGGTCGCCGAGGTAGCCGGGCCGCGCCGAGCTGAAGTGCAGGCTCCAGGGGCCCCCGGCGGGGACGCGGAAGCTGAGTTGGATGCGCTGCCGGGGATGCACGTGGATGGTGCGCTTGATTCCCCGGCCTGTGAGGACGATGGGTGTGACCTGGGTGTGCGCCGGCAACGCGAGCACGAGTTCGAGCGTCCCGCCTGTCTTCGTCCACACGGTGATCGCACCCCGTGGCGCGAGCCACTTGTCCGCGAAGCGTCCGGCGGCGAGCAGACGGAGGCGCGGCGTTCCCACCGGACGGTAGAGGTCGAAGATCAGCTCGTGCCGGACGCGCTCCACACCGCTGAGCCGGACGGTGGACGCATACGTCTGGACGAGCAGGGGCCGACGATCGGGCCGACCGTCTACCAGCAGCGTCCCGTCGCCCGCGATCTTCAGATGCTTGGCGTCGAACTGATCGATCGGTGCACTGCCGAGCAGAAGGAGGCGTTTGACGGACGTGTTCCAAAAGAGCTGCTGCCACGATTGCTCCTTGCGCGAGCCGGGCGGCGCCACCAGGTCGACGCTCCCGAGCCGCGCATGGTCGACCCAGCGGATGTCGTGAGGGAGCGTGCTACGCAGGCTTCGGCTCGTCCGGGCATCGAACGCAGATGCGCCCGCTGACATCACGCAGCACGCGACGATCGCGGCTATGACCGCGACAGCGGCGGGCAGCTTGCGGAAGGCGACGAGCGCGGCGAGCACTGACAGCACCGCAGCAACGAGAGCGAACGCCAACGAGCCGTTGCCCACCGACGTGAGACCTTCGAACCGCAACACGGCCCACAGCGTGGGTGAGTCGTCCTTGTTGTGAGCAGCGGCATAACCGGAGAGTGGGACGCGCGCCGCGAGCAGGAGCAAACCGGCGGAAAGCAGACCCACGGGGACTCGACCGGGCAGCCCGCGCTTGACGTAGAGACCGAAGGTCACTGCGAGCAGCGGGACGAGAGTGAAGAGATAGCGCTCCTGGAAGCGCTGTGAATCGGTGTCTGCAATCTGGGCCGCTTCGAGCAGCAGGCCACAGACCAGCACCAAGCTCGTCACTCCAAACGCGATCTCGGCGCGCCCCCGGGGCCGAAAGAGCACGACGGCAAGCCCCGCCAGCGCGCCGGGGACGATCGCCCAGCCGGCGGAGTACATGAGCAGCATCGCCTCCAGACCGACCCAGTGCAGGATCGAGACAGGGTGCAGCGCATGGTTGCCGTGCGCATACACGCCGAACACGCGGCCGGAGCCGAGCGTCGCCAGCAACAGTGCCGGTGGAACGATCAACAGGACGAGCGCGAGCCAGAGGCGGCGCACGGCCTGCACGACGTGGAAACGGTCGGCCACGAGCTCGGCCGCGAGCACTGCGAGCGGAACGATCACGTACTGGATCCGCGCGAGGATCCCAAGCGTGCTGAATAAGGTGAAGGCGAGCTGTGCGCGCAGAGTCGGTTGCGACACGACGCAAACCCCTGCGTAGACCGCCGAGAGGACGAGCGGATAGGCGAGTGGGTCAGCGAGCATCGTGGAGGAGTAGACGCCGTCTGGTACGGCAACGGTCAGCGCGGCAACGGCGACGCCGAGCCAACGTGCGAGCCCGAGCCGGCGGCAGAGCAGGTAGGCCGGGATCGCGGCGAGCGAAAAGAGCACGGCATGAATGCCCTGGGTCAGACGAAATGCGGTCACCGGATCGTCCGTCACGAGCCAGACCGGCGCAGTCACGATCGGGTCGAGCAGCGCGGGGAAGTGCACGCCGGCGCCGCGGATGAGCGGGCGCCCGTGCTCGGCGAGGCTGCGCGCGAGCGAGGGGTAGATGTACTCGTCCGGCAGGTAGTACGGAGTCAGCCGCGCGACGGCCGCAAAGAGGCGCCCGCCGAAGCTGGCCAGGACGATGCCGGCCACCCAGACCCAGGCAGGCACCGCGGCCACGCGTACGAAGGCCCGAGGGGCCGAGACCTCCGGGCCCGCGCGCAGATCTCGGGCGACGTCGAATGCCACGAAATCCCTATCGGCAAGCCGTCGGCATCCCTTGAACGAGGGATAGCTCTTCGGTCCGCTTCAGGTGACCGAGTGGCCAACGCGCCTCGAGGCAGAGCCATCAAGGCCGGAGGCTAAGACCAGGCGGAGCCGGGCTTAGCCGGAGGCGAACTGATGCGGGCGCGGACGCTTCAGCGCCCGCGCCCGGACGGAAGGGAACAACCACCGGACGCCAACACCATTGGAGTGCGCGGGCTCGGCCCGCGCACGTTCAGCGCGAAGCGCCGTAGCTAAAATTCCCGCGCAAAAGCGCAGCTTTTGCGCGGCTAGCGCTGCGCGCGGTCCGCGGGTACGAAAAGGCGGCAGTGGGGGCACTTGAAGCCCCGGTGACGCTCGGTCTGGCCGGCCAGCAGCTCGGCCGTGAACGTTTTCTTGCAGTGAGGGCACACGATCTCGTGCGCCGGTTCCTGGGCGGGGACCTCGGTCACGTTGCCACGCTACCTGTCCTAAGGAAGGTAGAGGCGGTACTCCTCGAGCGCCGCGCGGTCCGGTGGCGGAGGATCGCTGCGCGGTGTCCCGAGATGGATCAGGCCGAGGAACCGCTCGCCCTCCGGCAGGCCGACCGCATCGCGGCCGGCCTTCGTGCGGAGCACATGCGGTGTCCGCCAGTAGCCCGCGAGCCCACGCGCGTGCGCTGTGAGCAGGACGACGTAGATCGCGCTCGCGGTCGCGCAGATGTCCTCCTCGTCCTGCTCGAGGTCGCCGCTGAGCGTCGCAGAAGCCACGATGAGAGTCGGCGCACGCCCGAGCTTCGGTGCTTCGGCGGGGCCGGCCGCTTCTTTCAGCCGTTCCAGAGTCTCGGGCCCGAGAACGCGAAAGCGCCAGGGGTTCGTTCGGTGATGGTTCGGCGCCCACCGCGCGAGCTCGAGCAACTCGTCGACCACCTCGGGCGACACAGGCTCCGGCCCGAAGGACTTGTGCGTCCGGCGTGACCGAATCAGATCCGAGATCTCCGTCAAGCCGCGCACCCTAGTCCGAAAGCACCACCCGACCTCGGCGTCCCTAGTCGGGAACCCGGCTATCGCGTAGATTCCCCACGGGTGGCGGGGCACAGTTCAGGGGCGGCGGTGGCGGAGCGTGCACGCGCGGTGAAGGCGCCGGTCGTGCAGTTGGAGGACGTCCACAAGAGCTTCGGCGACAACGTCGTGCTCGACGGGATCGAGCTGACGGTCAACGCGGGCCAAGCCCTGGTGATCATCGGACCGAGCGGCAGCGGTAAGAGCACATTGCTGCGCTGCGTCAACCTGCTCGAGCCGGTGGACAGCGGCAGGATCTTCTTCGAGGGCGAGGAGATAACCGGCAAAGGCACGAAAGTGCCCGCCATCCGGCAGCGGATCGGCATCGTCTTCCAGCAGTTCAATCTCTTCCCGCACCTCCGGGCGATCGACAACCTCACGCTGGCCGCGCGGCGAGTGGGGAAGATTCCGCGCAAAGAGGCCGAGCAGCGCGCCCATGAGCTGCTGGAGCGAGTCGGGCTGTCCGAGAAGGCGCGCAGCTATCCGCACCAGCTCTCCGGAGGGCAACAGCAGCGCGTTGCGATTGCGCGCGCGCTCATGATGCGTCCGCACGTCATGCTCTTCGACGAGGTCACGTCGGCACTCGATCCGGAGCTCGTCGGCGAGGTGCTGGTCGTGATGCGAGACCTCGCGCGCGACGGGATGACGATGCTCGTCGTCACGCACGAGATGCAATTCGCGCGAGACGTCGGCGACCAGCTGATCTTCATGGACGAGGGCAAGATCGTCGAGCAGGGCGATCCCGTCGAGGTCCTCGACCGGCCGAAAGCAGAGCGAACGCGCCGTTTCCTGCGCCGGACGCTCCAGCTAGCGGACTCTTTGGAAGAGCTCACCATCGAAGAAGGAGGGGTTGAATGAAGCGCATCACCATCGTCGCAGCCGCGTTCTTGATCGCGGCAGCGGCGTTCGCGGCCTGGGGTACGGCCGCACCCGGAGGGAAGGTGGCGGCCCTGGCCGGCCCCACCGCCAATCCCAAGCCGGCGAAGCCGAAGCTGCCTGCACTTCCCAGCGACGTGAAGAAGCGCAAGAAGTGGTTGATCGGTGTCAAGTGCGACTTCTCGCCGTTCGGCTTCATCGACGTGCGAGGGAACAACGACGGCTACGACGTGCAGGTCGCGAGACGCTTCGCGACGCTTGCATTCGGTAGCAAGAAGAAAGTCGATTTCACCTGCGTGACGACGCCGAGCCGCATACCGACGCTCATGTCGGGACGCGTCGACATCATCGTCTCGACGCTCACGTGGACGCAGGCTCGGTCGGAGCAGATCGACTTCTCGATCCCGTACTACTCGGCCACGGGACGTCTACTCGTCCCGAACAGCTCATCCCTGAACCTGGGGAACCTGGGCGGAAAAACGATCGTGACGACTCGCGGTGCGATCTACGCCACGTGGACGTCGAACTGCTTCAAGAACTCGACGCTCCTCCAGGTCGACTCGCCGGCGCTAGCTGTGTCAGCGGTCAAAGACGGCCGCGCCGACACGTTCATGTTCGACGACGCGTTCCTGCTCGGCGTGGCAACGCAGGACCGCGACCTTCGGCTCACGAGCGACAAGTTCCTGAACGTGCCGTGGGGGATCGGCATCCGCAAGGGCGATACGGCGATGAGCCGCTGGGTCAATGCCGCCCTGCGCTACATGAAGAAGAAGGACGAGTTCGTGAAGATCCTGAAGGCGAATGCGCCGGCTCGGCTGGTGCCCGACTTCCTGGACAACGTCCCACGACCGAAGAACACCTTTGCCTACCCGGTCGGCAAGGACGTCGCGAGCATCTGTCCGTGAGGTAACGCGACCGGAGCGGCTGCCTGACGGCGGCCGCTCCGGCGCCACCGGCCCAATGACCCTGGTCGCGAGCTTCGACTGGCATTTCATCTGGGAGCACATCCCGGATTTCTGGACGGGGCTGAAGGCCACATTGAAAGTGGCCGCGATCGGGATCGGCGGATCACTCGCGATCGGGATCGTCCTCGGTGCAGCGCGGGCGCACCGGATCCCCGTCCTCAGCTGGGTGGCCGCGATCTACGTGGAGGTCATCCGCAATACGCCGATCCTCGTCCAGATCTTCTTCATCGCTGGAGGCCTGACGCAGATTCCCGGTCATCCGATCCGGCTCGAGCCGTTCACGATTGCGTGGCTCAGCGTGATGATCTGGGGCGGCGCGTACAACACCGAGAACTTTCGCGCCGGGTTCGAGGCCGTGCCGTGGCGCTATCGGGAAGCAGGTCTCGCGCTGGGCTTCAGCCGGGTCGCGACCTTCCTCAACGTGACGCTTCCGATCGGCGCACGCATTGCGCTGCCGTCCTCGATCAACACGTACGTGTCCGTGCTCAAGAACACGTCGCTACTCACGGCCATCGGTTTCGCCGAGTTGACCGACACCGCTTACAGCTTGGAGAGCCAGAGCTTCAAGCCGAGCGAGGTGTATTTCGCCCTCGGCGCTACCTATCTGCTCGTCGTCTGGACGCTGTCGGCGCTCGTCCGACTCCTTGAGCGACGGCTCGCGATTCCGGAGGAGCGCTGATGCCCGACTGGGCCGGGCCGGTCGCTCACTACATGCTCCACGAGGGTCTCACCGCGACCCTCCGGATAGCGGCGTATGCGGTGGTCGGAAGCACGGTCGTCGGGGTCCTGCTCGGAACGCTGCTGACGATTCGCTTCTGGCCGCTCCAGGCTCTGATCCGTCTCTACGTCGAGGTCTGGCGCGGGTTGCCGATCCTCGTCACGATCTTCCTCGTCTACTTCGCCCTGCCGACGACTCCAGTGATCCACCACAGATTCGGGGCGATTACCGGCGCTGCAATCGGACTGATCCTCTGGGGGAGCGCCCAAGTCGCGGAGGCAACCCGTGGCGCCGTGCAGTCGATTCCGAGCGAGCAGCACGAAGCCGCGTCGGCGCTCGGCTTCGGCTGGCTCGGCCGCCATCGCAGTGTGATCTTGCCGCAGGCTCTGCGGCGCCTCCTGCCACCGTTGGTCAGCCTCCTCGCCAACATCATTCAGAACACGACGATTGCGTCACTCATCGGCGTCACGGAGCTCCTTGCGACGGGTCAACGCTCGATCGAGCGGCTGCAACTCACGCCGCCCGGGGACTCACACGCGTTCGCGATCTATGCCGCGCTCCTCGCGGCGTTCTTCTGTATCTCGTTCCCGCTGACGCGGCTCGCGATCTTCCTGGAGCGCCGGCTGGTCTAGTCGTCCCTCAGGTGGGAGGAGGCGGTTGCCCTCGACTCTGAAGCCGGCGGCTTGGAGGAATGGTCGTGCGACTTCGACTGCATGCGCGAGGTTGGAGGCCATCCAGAAGCAGAGAGCCGCGAGCGGCAGCTCGATCAGCAGCGCTTCCAGCGCTGCCTGCACCATCTCACCGGTCGTGCTTGCGGTGAGGAGGTCGAACCAGGCGTCACAGACGAGGAGCGTTCCGGTGACGGCCGCCGCAACCTCGGCGAACGGCGAGCGACGGGCCACAGCGATCGCGGTCGCGACCATTGCCGTGCCGAGGCCGAGGTCGAAACCGCCCCAGGCGACCCGCCAGTGATTGGCCGTGTAGTTCCGTGGGAGCGTGAAGATCAGGAACGCGGCCCAGGGGACGAGAACGAGGGCGCAGAAGGCGAACGCCGGTGCGATCCACGGCGGCACGAGCCAGCGACCCTCTCCCGATCGGAGGCCTGCCCGAGCCCGAAGCTGGATGCCCCGCATCGGTCCAGCCTAGTCGCGGGACCTATTCTTGCGACTCAGTCATGCGACTCGAGCAGCTCCCTCATACGGGCCTGGTCCTTCGGGATCTGCTTGCGCGCCTGAGCTCTCGCCACTGGGAGCAGAACCTTGCCGGCGAGCCCGTGGCCTTCTGTTCCTGCCATTCGCCGTGGCGTTCGACGTCGTCGAGGTACGCGAAGACGTCGTCGGCCTTTCGGTTGATCTCGGTGCTCTCGCTGATGGGCGCCATCGGTGCCTCCTCGTCAAGCAGTATGGGCCCGATCCTTCCTGTTCCATGCCATGCTGGTCAATTGCGCGAGCGTCCTATCGTGCCGCGTTTCGGGCTAGACATGGTCCTCGGTGCTAGCTTTACTTTCTGAAGGGGTACCTGCGTTTAGGAGGGGACATGGCTCTGCAGCTCGGCGACACGGCACCTGATTTCACGGCGGAGACGACGGAAGGCCCGATCAGCTTCCACGACTGGATCGGCGACTCGTGGGCTGTGCTCTTTTCGCACCCGCGGGACTTCACCCCCGTCTGCACCACCGAGCTCGGCTACATGGCGAAGATCAAGCCCGAGTTCGATCGGCGGAACGTCAAGGTGATCGGGCTGTCGGTGGACCCCGTGGACAACCACTCCAAGTGGGCGGCAGACATCGAGGAGACGCAGGGCAACGCACCGAACTACCCGATCATCGGGGACGCTGACTTCAACGTCTCGAAGCTCTACGGGATGCTGTCGGCCTCGGTCGAGGGCGATCCGACCGCGCGCACGCCGGCCGACAACCAGACGGTTCGGAACGTCTTCGTCATCGGTCCCGACAAGAAGGTCAAGCTGATCTTCGTCTATCCGATGACGACCGGCAGGAACTTCGACGAGGTGCTGCGGGTGATCGACTCGCTGCAGCTCACCGCCAAACACAAGGTCGCAACGCCGGTGAACTGGCAGCAGGGCGACAATGTGATCATCGCGGGCTCCGTCTCGGACGACGAGGCCAAAGAGACGTATCCGGACGGCTGGGAATCGCCCCGACCGTATCTCCGGATCGTGCAGCAGCCGGGCTGATCTACCTCGTTCGTGCCGGCACCCTGAAGCGCAGGTGGGTGACTGAAGGAGACGCAATTACCCTCGTCGCCTCGAGTCCGAGCGGCTCGATTCCGAGCCGGTCGAAGAGGGATGTCCCATCGCCCAGGAGCACGGGAGCGATGTGAATCTGTAGCTCGTCCAGCAGTCCTGCTTTCAAGTACTGCTGGACGATGCTGGCGCCGCCCGCGAGCAGGACGTCCTTGTCGCCTGCGGCTGCCCGGGCCTGCTCGAGTGCCGCCTCGATGCCGTCGGTGACGAAGTTGAAAGACGTGCCTCCCTCCATCACCAGCGTCTCGCGAGCGTGATGCGTGAGCACGAAGACCGGCACGTGGAACGGCGGGTCGTCTCCCCACCAACCGCCCGCCCGGGGATCGGGTTCCCACGCACCTTCACCGCCGCTGAACATCCGCCTGCCCATCACGACGGCTCCGGTCGAGTCGATCGATTCCTGCAGGACTTCGGAGTCGGCGTTTGTCTCGCCGCCCGAGAGGCCGTGACTTTCCCGCCAGCTCGCGGCCGCAAAGGCCCATTCGTGCAAGAGGTCGCCTCCTGCCCCCAGCGGCTCCTCGAGGCTCGGGTTCGGTCCGGCGACGAAACCGTCGAGTGACATCGAGATGTCGCACCTGACTTTTGCCATCGTGATCAGCTCCTTTTTCGGTGTCTTCACGGAAGACCGTGTCGCCCCGCAGAACTCATCGGATCGGGGCTTCAGATCGCGGGCCAGCGCGTTGCGCGAGGTCGCGAGAGATGCCTCGCGCGGCCTCGATGACGGCGGTGGGCCTCGACGTGTCCGGGCACGGCATGTGGGGCTACCCCGAGTTCTACATCCCGGTTCCAGGCGGTTACGAGGACCGAATCGCACGGCCACTTACTTGGCCACGTGCACCGGCATTCCGCAGCGGAGGCGGAAGCGGCCTAGTCTCTTTACGTGGACGAAGCGCTGCGTGCGTATTACGGCAGTGGCATCGAGCTCGGCCGTCTTGAACGCGGATACTGGCGGCTCGAGTTCGCTCGCACGAAGGAGCT
>WNGO01003075.1_pt1 | contig 10713 bp, 12 predicted proteins | sample 5400511 | NCBI WGS metagenome assembly WNGO01 (sample SAMN13153380, study PRJNA577476) | soil metagenome | isolation source: 20 cm soil or saprolite under Garry oak tree replicate 2 | place: USA:California | collected 2016-06-15
GAAATCAGCGAGCGCGAGCCGCTGGCAAAAAAGGCGACCATCGCGCAAGTTTTTGATTTGACGATTGCGCGCAAACTGGAAAAAGAAGGCTTTTTCAAAAACGTTTTCAAAAAACTGTAAGGGGGATTGGCATGACCACAGCTGCGGAAGGGAACGGAGAAAAAGCTGTTACACCATTCAAAGTCGAGCAAATCCAAAGCTGGCGCGCAACGTTGCGCCGCGCCGTCGCCTGGAAAACCGCGCGCTACACCAAGGGCGATATCGAAGCCACCGTAGTTGGGTTCACCGATGAAGCGGGAATTACCGGCTATGGATATATGCCCGCGATGCTGATTGTTGGCGAATCTCCCGTGACCGCGGAAGCTTTGCTGCACACGGCTATCGCGCCGCTATTGAAGGAACAAGTCTTGGGCGTGCCGGATGTGATGAAGAAAATCGATTTCGCCATTGGCGCTAATTTTCAACTCAAGTTTGCCGTCGAAGAAGCGTTGTTGGATTTGCAAGCGAAGCGCATGAACACACCGCTGTTCAATCTTTTCGGCGGCCTGTCCCGCCGCGAGGTACCCGTCATGCGCATGCTCGGTCTCAAGCCGCCAAGGGAGACCGCCGCTGAGGCACAGGCTCTCGTTGACCGCGGCTATCGTTACGTCAAGATCAAGATCGGTCTCGACGACAAGCGCGATATTGAGACGGTAAAGATGACTCGCGAAACTTTAGGCGACGATGTCTTTATCTCTGTCGACGCCAATCAATCCTATGCGCCGATGCGTGCCGTCAAAGTATTGAACCAGTTAGAAGTATATAATCTCGTCGTCTGCGAGCAGCCGGTGCGGAAGGACGACGTGCGCGGCATGGCGTTTGTGCGCCAGAATGTGCGGACGCCGATCATGGCGGATGAAGGCGTCGATACGGCAACCGATGCGCTGCGCTTGATCGAAGCCGGCGGCATGGACGCGGTCAGCATCAAGCTTTGGAAAATGGGCGGCTATTACAAATCGCGTGAGATCGCCGCGCTGTGCAACGCGGCCAACGTCGGCGTCCACGTCGGCAGCACCGCCGGCAGCCAACTCATGGAAGCGATGCAGCTACACTTCTGCGCGGCGATACCCGAGTTGTTCGCAGGCGCGGAGATCGGCGAGTTCGAAAGTTTGAACGATGACCCCGCATCCGGGCTCAACGTCACTGAAGGCAAGCTCAGCGTTTCGAATCGAGCGGGTCTGGGTGTCGACATCGACATGAGCAAGCTGCAAGAAACGACGGCGTTCTGGCAGCCGAAGTGAGAAGGAGTTTCGGATTTACTCCCGCAAAGACGCAAAGTTTTGGACAACGCGGCACTGCGCCGCTCTGACCTTGGACCTTTGAACCTTGAACTTTGAACGCCGCGGTAATCCGCGGTCAAGCGGAGCGATCATGATTCGAGTGGCGTTTTGCATCGGTGGCTATCCGCCGGAAGAATTCAAGCGGCGCGCCGATCTGGCGCTTTCTTATGGAAATTCCGAAATAGCAGTCGGGATTATCAATGTCGAGGCGTCACCGTATTTTTACGGCATCACGCCAACAGAAATTCAGCTCGTCGTGCCAGCCTTCATTGACGCGTATCGCCGCGCTGAGAAAGAAGGCTACGACGCCGTGGTGCCGTTAGGCATGCTCGATTTGGGTGTGGACGGCGGCAGATCGGCGGTGGATATCCCCGTAATCGCACCGATGGAAGCTTGCCTGCATGTCGCGGCTCTTGTCGGCGACCGTTTCGGTCTCATCATCTATCACGAAAAACTACTCGCCTTTAACCGCGCCATCGTCCGCCGCTACGGTATGGAAGAGCGCGTGGTTGGGTTTGGCGTCAGCGGTTTCGACTTGCCCGACTTGACCGCTCATCGCGAGGAAGTGATTGCGAACTTTGTCAGCGAAGCGAAGCGGCTGATCAGTGCAGGCGCGGAGGTGATCATCCCTATGGGTATCAGTCAATGCCCGGTGCATATCGATCCTAAATGGCTGCAAGAACAACTCGGAGTGCCCGTCGTGGAGGGCTTCGGCGCGCCGATCCGCATGGCCGGGCTGCTCGCTAGTCTCGGACTCAAACAAAGCCGGATTCGCTGGCCCAAATCGGGAGCGGGAAAATAGGTAGTGACTGCAGTGTTGAAACTCTCAATCTGGAAGCAAAGTCATGGGGCATGACGACTGGGCCGGTAAAACAATCGGTGGTGTGCTTGATGAAGCGGTCGAGCGATACGGCGATGAGGTTGGGTATATCTTCACGAGCGGAGAAGTCACCTACAATCGCCTCAAACAAACTTCCGATCTCCTCGCGCGTGGTCTACTTCGTTTGGGAGTAACCAAGGGCGACAAAGTCGCGATCTGGATGGCGGGGCATGCCGAATGGGCAATCGTCTATTTCGCGCTCGCCCGCATTGGCGCCATTATGGTGCCGGTCAATACCCGTTACCGCCCCGACGAGATCAAGTATGTATTGAATAAGTCGAAAGCATCTTTGTTGGTCTTCAAAGAAGAAGCGAACAAAGACTACTTGGGCTTGCTTAAACAACTCTTTTTGGGTGGCGAATTTGCCGGCAGTTTGCCGAGCGAAACACTGCCGTTTCTGCGCGCGCTGATTGTGGCTTCGGATCGGCGAATCGATGGCTGCCTCGACTTTGATGAGCTGATCGCGGCCGGCAAAGCGGTACCCGAAAAGGAATCACTTCAAGCCGCGAGCGAGGTGACAGGCGACGATATTGCGATGCTTCAGTTCACTTCCGGCACCACCGCGATGCCGAAAGCGGCGAAGTTGTTCCATGGCGCTATGCTGCGCGGCGCCTGGTGCGGTTGCGAGGTGTTGCAATTGTCCGAAGCCGATCGGTTTTTCAGCCCTCAGCCGTTCTTTCACGTCGGCGGTTCCATCCAAGTGATGCTTACGCCGATCATCTCCGGTTGCCGGATGATTGTGCAGCCCTATTTCGATGCCGGTCAAGCGCTGGAGCTGATGGAGCGTCATCGGTGCAATGTCTTGATGGGTCACCAGCCGCATTACATCGAATATCTTAACCATCCCGATCTCAAAGCAAGAAACCTGGTCCTGGAAAAAGGCATGATTTTCGCCGGCCCTGAGGTCAACAAAAGGGCTTACGACGAGATGGGTATCAAGAAACTGATCAGTCCCTACGGCCTAACCGAAACCCATATCGGCGGCACCGCGTGCGCACTGGATGATCCCTTGGAAATCAGAATGACCACGGTTGGCCGGCCGATGCCTGGAGTGGAGCTCGGCATCCGGGAGCCGAACGGGAAGCAGTTTTTACCTGTAGGAGAGCCCGGCGAAGTCTGTTTTCGCGGTTGGTGCATCACCAAAGGATATTTCGACGATCCCGAAAAGACCGCTGAAGCTTTAGACGAACAAGGTTGGTTGCGCACCGGCGATCTCGGCGTGATCGGTGGGGACGGTTATCTGAGGCTTGTCGGCCGAATCAAAGACATGATCCGCGTGGGCGGGGAGAATGTCGCCGCGGCGGAAATCGAGTCGGTCTTGCTCAAGCATCACGCCGTAAAACAGGCCGTAGCCGTGGGTTTGGCCGACCCCCGTCTTGCGGAGGTCGTCGCGGTCTTCGTTGAGTTAAAGACCGGGGAGCAAGCGACGGAGGCAGAACTGATCGACTTTTGCCGTCAGCGCCTTGCCAGCTTCAAAGTCCCGCGCCGAGTAGAAATGGTGCACGAATGGCCGATGACCGGTGTAGGAAAGATTCAGCGGTATATTTTGAGAGAGTCTTTGCACCGCGCATGATGCGCCCTCCGGTTAATCCTCTAGTCGCTAGTGTGCTAGCTCAGAAATTCGCAACTTAATTCAATCGTCATTCCGGGCAACCCCGGCGAAGGCCGGGGGCGACCCGGAATCCAGGAATTTCAAAGGCATCTGGATACCGGCTTCCGCCGGTATGAGCGCGGCTAGGCGTGATCAACTTATTCGTCGAACTTCCGGGACAGGACGCTAGATCGCGTACAGTGCCTTGGCATTTTCGTACAGGAGCTTATTCTTGGTCTCGTCGGAGACATCCGAGCGCTTTTGGGTGTGGCGCAAATTGTCCGGGAACTCGCAATCCCAGTGCGGAATGTCGGTGGCATAGAGGAAATGATTCTCGCCGACATAGCGAAACGTCTCCGGAAGCAAGGTCTCGTCTGCTTCAAAGCTAAAAAAAATCGGATGCTCGCGCACGCAATCGCTCGGGCGATGCTTGAGGGACGGCGTCTCGATCGCGCCGCGCTTTTCCCAATGCTCATCCATGCGATCCAACCAGTAGGGCAGCCAGGTCGAGCCGATCTCGAGGAACGCCAGGCGCAATTTGGGAAAGCGCGCCGGCACGCCCTGATAGATCATGTTGGAAAACTGCACAAACATTCCCACTGGAAAAGAGACCGTATGGACTTCGGTGAAGGTCTCGAAGGCGCCCGAGGCAAGTTCTTCGGCGCCGTTGGTGCCATGCACGGCAAGGGCGCAGCCCAAACTTTCAGCCTCCCGATAAATCGGATCATAAAACTTATGCCCCAACGGCAAGCGCAATCCGGTGGTGCGCACCACCGCGCCGCGACAGCCGAGATCGCGCACCGCCCGCCGCAACTCGATCACGGCGCTTTCCGGATCTTGAAACGGCAGGATCGCCACTGGCCGCAACCGGTTCGAGATTTTTGCATAGCGGTCGTGAACATAATCGTTGTAGGCTTGGCAGAGCGCCACCGCATACTCCGGTTCACGGATGCGCGAGACATTGCCGAGCGCCGTCGGATATAGAAATGCCTGTTCGATATTGTGATCGTCTAAGAGTCGCAGCCAATCCTTCGCGGTGGGCGCGCGGGGAAAGGCGTGCGGTTCGCGCGGCAAGGTTTGCTGGAGATCGCGGTCCCAGGGTTCGGATGCAGTGAGCGGTCCGCCGCGCTTATTGAATGGCGATTTTAGATACTTTCGCAATTCGTCGGTGCGCTCGATGATATGTCCGTCGGCGTCGATCACTCTTGATCCGGCCATTATTCACCTCGTGATTTCTTGTGCGCTGCGGTCGCGTTACAATTTGTACGCGAGCATGATGCCGTCGCGAAACGGCAGCAGCACGTTTTCGACTCGCGGGTCCTTGTGAAGGCGGTCATTCAAAAGGTTGACGATGCGCGCGTCTTCTTCGGTTGGATTGAGCACCCGGCCGTAGCGCAGCATATTGTCGAGTACGATCAGGCCGCCCCGGCGCACCAATTCTACACAGCGATCGTAATAATAATCGTAGCTCGGTTTGTCGGCGTCGATAAAGCAGAGATCGAAAGGACCTTGCAATGTTTTCAAGGTGTCGGCGGCCCGGCCTTGGCGGATTTCGATCTTGTCGCGATGCGGGCTCTGAGCAAAAAATCGACGCGCAATTTCGATAGCCTTAGGATCGAGCTCACAGGTGATGATCGAGCCATCTGCGGGCAATGCTTCGGCGAACGATAGCGCGCTATAGCCGGTAAACATGCCGACCTCGAGAATGCTTTTGGCCTGTGTCATGCGCACGAGCATTTTGAGAAATGCGCCCTCGATCTCGCCGACCAGGAAATTCGCCGTGGTGGTTTTCTCTTCGGTCTCTTTGAGCAGCCGCTCGTGCAGCTCGGTTAGCGCCGTCGTGTGCCGCTCGCAGTACTCTTCGACGCCTTCGGGCAGCACTTTTACGCCGACGGCCCGCCGATCCTTTCTTTGTTCCATTGTAGAAAAACTCCTTTCCTGGAGGAGGTTATTTCTGAGTACCGGTATCTTGGCCTACTACCGGGTTGGCGACCGCGGCTTCGAGAGTTCTCAACGCTTTCCATTCGCTCGCTGGCCGGACATAGCCGTTGGTACCGATCTGGTCCAATCCCCAGTAGATTTCGAGGCAATGGCCATCGGGGTCGAGAAACTCCACGGCAATTTGACAACCCGCCCGGCGCCGCCCTTCAAACGTGATTGTGGCACCCTGCTCGCGCAACCGCTCGCGCACGTTAAAGACTTCGGCGAGCGATCCAACCTCGAAAGCGATGTGATGCAGCTCTGTATGCCGAGATCGCCCCGTGCCGGTGCCGACCAGCGCAATGGAATGATGGTCCGTATTACAGCGAAGAAACGCAAACCCGCCGGGCTGCAGTTCCTCGGAATAAAGTTCAGTGACCTTGAACCCTAAGACTTTCGTGTAGAAAACGAGCGAGCGCTCCAGGTCGCTGACCTGTAAGACTACGTGGCCGAGCCGCCGGATTTTATACGGCATGGCCTCCGGTGGCGCGATGGTTTTCAGCTTATCGATATCGATCGCCATTGTTGGCCCGATCAAATTCATTAATCACCCCTAGGCTAACACCATCACCGTTATTCGCGCCAGAGAATTTCCTTGATTAGGAAAGCGTAATCGTTAAATCCAATGTTGCAGCAACGTAACCAGTACGGCCAGACGACATTGGCGCTTTTGTGCCGATCTTGTTGTAAACAATGTAAGGTGTAGGGCGATTCGTGAATCGCTCTCGGTAAAAACCTTGTGGGCCGTAAAAGAGGAGGAGAATTATGGATACCGTTGCATCGAGAAAACTAACCCGAGAAGGCGCGATGAAAGTGCTTAATGCCGCAGTTGAGAGAGCGCATGCGTTGAATTGCCATGTGAGCATCGCGGTGGTCGACGACGGCGGCCACTTGATTGCGTTTACGCGCTCGGAAAAAGCCGAGCTCTACTCAATTGCCATTGCGCAGGCGAAAGCGAAGAGCGCGGCGCTGACGCGCTTTCCGTCGGGGAAGAAAAGCCCCACTGGCAACGAACGGGATGATCATCACGCATTGGCGATTACACTGGCCGCCGGCCCGGGTTCGTTCGTGACAATCCCCGGCGGGTTTCCACTTTTTGCCGATGGTGAGATCGTCGGCGCCGTCGCCGTGAGTGGCGCGGGCGCTAAAGACATCGATGTCGCACAAACCGCCGCGGCAGTGTTGGAAAAATAATTCTTCCACCTCGCTATAGGGAGAAACCGCTTAATACTCCACCGCCGCCCCAGGATTGAGCGCTGCGACCTTCACGGGCGCTGCCGCCGAGCGCCTTGATTTATTCTTCGGGCGTGCTCTTGCCAGCGGATTGGCGCCGTGGTGGATCGGCATCGCGAATTTTGGTTTTGGTCAACTCCCGCCTTGCATAGGCGGCATCCGCCGGGTCCGTGGTGAAATGGCCGCCGATTGGAATAAGAATCAAATCGCACTTGTAGTACCCGCATCACGTAAAGAGGAAAGAAACGGCTGGTTTCATGATAGTCGTTCCTAGCATGATTCGGAGACAACCAAACTATAGGGTCAAACGAGAATTCCCGTCACTTTTAGCGCCGTTGGATTCGTTACGCTAATGCAACCTAGGGTTCATCTTTCGCGCTCTTCTCTAATCGCACCCTTGCGACTACTATCGCAGCGAGGAGAATTCACATGGCTGAAAAACTTGCTCCGTTTCGCGCCGACCATGTCGGCAGTTTACTGCGGCCGCCGGAACTTCTGCGCGCTCGCGAGCAGCATCAGAGCGGCGAGCTATCCGCCGCGGCGCTGCGAGAAGTGGAAGATCGCTCGATTCGCGCTGCCGCGAAGCTGCAAGAGGACATCGGTTTTCAGGGTATCACCGACGGCGAATATCGCCGCACGATCTGGCACGCCGATTTTCTGCGCCAGTTCGCTGGCGTCGCGGTCAAGGAGGGCGTCGCCGAGCAAAGCGTCGCGCGCAGATTCAAAGCAGGTGGGCAGGAAATCGAGCGCACGCCCACGCGCTTTGAAATCACCGGCCGGCTTGAGCGCCGTGGCGGCATCGAGACAGATAATTTCAAGTATTTGCGGTCGGTAACGCAGCACACAGCGAAGCTCTGCATTCCGTCACCGACGATTTTGCATATGCGCGGCGGCCGCGCCGCCATTGACAGTCAAGCCTATCCTGACATGGACATGTTCTATACTGATCTGGCGCGCGTCTACCGCGAAGAGATTCACGATTTGGCGCAGCTCGGATGTACGTACCTTCAGCTCGATGATCCGAACATCGCCTATCTTTGCGACGAAAAGATGCGCGAGAGCGTGCGCCAGATCGGCGAGGACCCAAGCGAGCTGCCGCGCACCTATGCGAAACTGATTAATGACTGTGTCAAGAACCGCCCGCCGAACCTGACCGTGTGCATGCACATCTGCCGCGGTAACTTCCGCAGCGCTTGGGCGGCTGAGGGCGGTTACGATCCAGTGGCGGAGATTCTTTTTAACGAATTCAAGCTCGACGGTTTTTTTCTCGAATACGACTCACCGCGGGCCGGAAGTTTTTCGCCGCTCCGTTTCGTGCCCAAAGACAAGAAGATCGTGCTCGGCCTGGTAACAACCAAGACCGGCGAAATGGAAACCGACGACGAAGTCAAACGGCGCATCGAAGAAGCCGCTCGGTATGTTCCTCTCGAACAGCTGGCGTTGAGTCCTCAGTGCGGTTTTTCCAGCACGGTGCTGGGCAATAACATCACCGTCGAGGCTGAGATGGCAAAATTATCCCTGGTGGTGCGCGTGGCGCGCGAGGTGTGGGGTTAGACGAGAGCCCAGAATGAGTTGCGGAGTGAGTCCATTCAGAAAGTAATGAAATAAAATCATCCATGAAAGAATGGACGAAATCGCCCGCGAGGCTGGAACTTTTACAGCCAGGGGACCCGCGCCGCGCACATATCGTGAGCGAGATACTTCGGCTGAGCGACTTATCAAGACAACGTGCGAAATAGAAGTGCAAGCGCAAAAGATATATTGGAGCGACGTGATCGCATAACTAAGGTTGGTCCGTCAAAGTCAGCCGCTTCAATTACGGCGTGTGAGTATGTCGATGGGATTTGAAATACGACTTCGCCGCTTGTACATATCCACGGCGGTTTCGCGGATTAGACCCATAACCAATGTTTCCGATTGGATCTCTCCAGCCTTGGTTTGATATTCGAGTTCTATCTCCCCGGCAGACGAGCAGCAGGTGTTGAGCTGCCGCAACTGTGCCCGTTTACTATCAACGTATTTGCCTGTAGCCCGGAGAATTTCAGGCAGGCTGTCGAATCGAAACTCAGCCTTCGTTTGACGACGCTTTGCCTGACCTTCACGGTCGAGAATTGTGATGCTGTCAAGTGAATACTGGAGTTTGAGAACGTCAGTGTACGGCGGATTGGGATCGCCGCATTGCACGACAAATTTGTCAGTGTCAGCTATTAACTCGAAAATGTCGACGTTCCGGCTTTGCAATGCTTGACCGATGCACCGAAGAGCGCTGGCGTAGTTAGGAAGATAAAGCATACCATTCCCCTTAAAACGCATCTCTCGACACCTGAAGATTAGGACTAGCAAACAGAAATCGCCCCGCAAGTATGCTAGGTTCGCGGAATTGTGGCAAGGCAAAAGCGACTCAAACCTAGCGTCCGCAAATTGACCGACATTGAGGGGATAAATTTTGTCCGCTGCCGCGTCTGGGGTGATCACCATCGCGTCGTAAGCGGACGGCATCTATCCAAGCATGATATAGACCGCCACGAGTACATGGCGGAATACCGGCTCAGCCCCGATCAGCTTATCGCTAAGGCTTTTCGGTTGTTCCGAAGCTCGCGGCCCGGATTTTCTCCGCATGGCAAAAGCGACTGGATTGCCGCGATTAGACAAATCGACCGAACGAACAACAACGGCTCACCTAAATACCTCCAAACCAAGCACAACCACATTTACACCCAAGCCCGCTGGATCTTTGGTGATTTCGACAAAGCATTGAGTGCTGCCGGATTTGATCCAGCAAGGATGAGAGCGCGGGTTTATTGGGACAAGAATAAGATCATCGCGGCCATCCGCCGATTGCGTAAGCAAAAGCTGCCGCTCTACAACCGACGAGCGAAACGGCCAGGACGATGAGAGGCAATATCGCTTCTGCTTTGGTCGTTTTCATTTTTACCTCCTTTCGGATTTTCTCAGTTGTTTTTGAGATTACGATTAGGATGCCAACTATGCATGTGCGACAAGATCATGTGAAAGTATCCGCGCCCCACATGGAGTTAGATTTTCCCGGTCAGGAACAAAACAATCAAAATGACGAGCACGTAAAATAGGCCGCCGCTATGATCGTAATCCTATCCAGATCTGGACGGCGATGTCGGTAACGAGCAAAAGTAACATCACTAATATTGTTTCCATGATTCATCTCCTCGCCGACGATGAGATCAACGGGTATCCCTATGCCAAGTTTTGGTTTCTGGTTTTAGAATCGTCTTTTCACAGCATCCGCCGCATCCTCAGTTTTTTCGCCTCCATGCTCAATGTCTCGCCCCAACCCATAAACCGTGTTGCATGCGACCGAGCCAAGGACACCCACAAACGAGCAGGCTAGAAATAGTCCCGAAAAGACTTTTCTCAGAAAATGACGATCCATTTTGCCTCCTTTCTCATTGAGCATTTGCTAACAGAAAACTGCGAATGGTATGCCAGCCGGAGCGCGTGCCACGGGGTATTAATGCCCTTAACTCAAGATTTGGGTGATGTTGAACTAACGAAAGGACAAGCTTTTGCTGGTTTTGCTTTTAATCATCAGCATGATCTTCGGAACCAGCGACACGATTTGCGCCAAGACCAACGACGACTTGAGGAGTTAAAACAGGAACGGCACGAGGAGATTCGCGAGGGAGACAGGGGTGAAGCGCGTGACTACAATGCGAAAATACGCGAACAGGAGA
>WNGO01008249.1_pt1 | contig 10711 bp, 19 predicted proteins | sample 5400511 | NCBI WGS metagenome assembly WNGO01 (sample SAMN13153380, study PRJNA577476) | soil metagenome | isolation source: 20 cm soil or saprolite under Garry oak tree replicate 2 | place: USA:California | collected 2016-06-15
TGTGGATAGGAAAAATGGTATGGTACAGCGGCAAGGTCTGCAGCATAGAAAGAGACTTGATTGTGTAAGTCATCGGAGGACGCCATAGGGGAACTGAGTGGACTGAGTGGACTGTCATCGTCGTCCTCCTCTTCAGCGGGTGTTGCAGACGAAATAACATAAGGTGCGCCAAGATCTTCTTCGTCTTCTTCATCCACAAGGGCTTTTAGCAAAGTATCAAGCCATTGTGCTTCAGAACCACCCGACCGCGAGGTCGACACCAATTTGCCCGCGTCCGGGAACAAGAAAGAATTGTCGTCTTCCGAACTGGCTTCGATTGCATCATCACTGTGGTCATAATTGTCGGTCGAGTTAATTTCGCTGATATTGATTGGCGCAGCATTTATTGAGGCCGAGGAGTGGATAGAGTTTTTGAGGAGCACCCAACGATGCAGACTGCATCTGTCCTTGCTAACGCTGGACGTATGCAGTTTGTTACGTGCTATGTGGGACAAGCTCAATGGATCCGACGACATAGGAGCTAGTTAGGAGAATGTATGCTGGGTTTATAGGAAGTATATTTTGAGCCTTGAATGGAGAGTTAGCTGGAATTGCGGAGGACTGGGAAACGACATACAGGAAGGCACGCGATAACGGGAAACGGTTAGTGTAAATGTATGCGGTCGACGATTTCAGGTTCAAAGAGAAGAGAGCCGTTCTTTGAGGTACGAACGAGTTTGTTAACCATTCTTGGTTGGGAATAAGCCGCTTAACGGGCAAGCAAGGGACAGAGGGACGACAACAGGGTGATTAGATGGACATTGTCGACGGGGTTTAGAATAGGGAACGGGGAAAAGACAAGTTGAGAAGGCGAGTTTATATGCGTGCCATGTGTCAACTGAGTCAACAACAAACAAACTGGTTCATCAGTTCGTCCCTATGGTTCACCGCCATGCAAGTCATTCTACATAATGATGCAATCCACCCTGCCGCTTCATCCTTCGTCCATCCTCTCGTCACCCTCTTTCACAGTCGCCAGCAGTTTCTTAATCTTATTCAGACTCTTTGGCGATATGTCGCGTGCCACCGCGAGCATCTGTGCCGATTTGACTTCATCTCCTAGTTGCCGATAAACCTTCGCCAACTGGAATATCACATTCGACTCTTCTGGTGATGTACTTCTCAGGTATTCAAGGTCCTTGATCGCCGGCTAATTCGTCATCCCAGATTAGCTCATTTTGGCATCAGCTCGCAGCAAATTCACCTCAAATTGCTTCATTGAAACAAGAATTTTAGCTCTTCGATAACGGACCAATGCGTTCTCCGGAGATAGGCGGACCGCTTTGTTGAACAGTTTCAGTGCCCCTTCTTTATCCCCACGTCGTTCGACAGCCTGTATTGGTTATCCGGATCCGTAAATTGCTCCGTTTGACTCGCCACTCACCATACCCACGCATCCCCAAAGTACGGCATTGTTTGGATGTATCTCTGCAGCCTTACGGTAATGATACTCCGCTAAGCGTATCTTGCTCATCCTAAGATAGCACGTTCCCAAACCGTACCTAGACGAAGAGTCAGATGTCTGGCTTATCTGGCTGAGAACGCGAGCATACCACGCATTGTAATGCCTGGGATCGACACGTAACGCAGACTGAAAAAATGTTACTGCTTTATCGAGATCATCGTCTATCGACTCATGACCACTTAGTGTATAAGCGTAAGCACACGACGGGTCGAATTGTGCAGCACGGCGAAAGCATGTCAGAGCCTGAGTTCGCTCCTTTTGCAGAGAAAATAGATTGCCAACTGCAATCCAGGCTTGAGGGGACTTCGGATCGATATTCATTAATTCTTGAGCCAAGAATGAAAGTTCAACGTTCTGTTGAAGGTATGCCTTCGTAGCACTTGCAAATCTTCGTATAAGGTTATAAAGATAGTATTCTGCCATCTCAGAGTCATATTCCTGTTGCGCCTCGGTTTCATGCGCAGCGGTCGAAGCATTTGGTGAAGTTGGATTCTCAGATGCTGGCGATTGTGTTACGGATGGGGACGAAGTCGCGACGTCGCCTTGTGCGGACGCATCCTCTTCGGCTTCGGAGTCCGCGGGGCGGTTCCGCAGGGGTTGCGTAGCTAATCGACGCCGTTCTCTTACGGTTGTCGGATGCTTCGGGTGATAAGATTTACATAATAGCGGGTTGCGTTAGATGATTCCGATAATGCTGTTGAATTCATCCTTACCTTTAATATATGGGATTGCTTAGTCGTGGCACCTCCAAGGAGTCGTGTACTACGCCGCGTTGCTAAATTAATTGCTGAAGTTGGCGCATTGCTCTTACCGACACCAGCAGTTGATCTGACTGTCGTCACAGGCTGGGAACGACGACCGGATGATGAGAAAATGTTAGCAAAAATTAGGGCCGGGCGTGCGCGTGCCTTTTTCGACGAGTCGTCATCTGGCACTTTCGTGCTCTTCGCCTTAGCTGCTTCTATATGTCTCGCTGTTGATCGCAGCCTCTTTGGAAGCGGGCCTGCTTCATCGGCTGACGACAGTGGACGGGACGGCTGTATTTGGGATGCTATAGAGTGGGCCTGCTTCTGCCGAGGTCGATGGAACGTCTCAGGGGTGGTAATAACGTCGGCCGGCCTAAATGATGCACATTAGGGTAGAAGCCTGATGCAGACGATTGATAAACACGTACAAGGGGTCCCGAGCCACCACGGTCGTTCCTATGCGTTGAACCTGGGGAGCAGTAGGATTACGGATGACATTGTTTCCGTTGTCAGGAGTGCATAGCCCTGCAACAGAGGGACCTATCAATGACTTGGTTTGAGGGACATCCGTAGTCCCTCTTTTCATCGGAGCAGGTCTTGGAGGAAATATTTCGTCAATATCGACCACAGAGCCTGGAATGATATCAGAAAAGAAAAGAAAAGAAAGTCTTTGATTTACCAGTGGCACACAGGCCCTCGAACGCCTCCCACAGATATGGATTAAGGGCTAGCGCTTGACGGAAGTTGAGCATTGCTTGTTCGGGAATATTGCCTTTCAATGCCATGGTTCCGGAGCGACATCGTAGTGCAGCTTCGTCTGGAAAAGGATTTGCGCTTCGCTGGCCTAGAGAGCCTACGCAAATTGAAGTTAGCTGAAGGTAGCAGCCAAAATACAACAACGCACCAGACGGCACATAATCTTTCCTCTTCATTACTTCTTCCAGTGCTTCACGCGCTTGTTGATGGCGGCCGAGAGCGGAGCAACATTTGGCTTTTATCTCGAGACAGCCTATACATTGAACGTCCGGCGCGACATTCACAAGGCATAGTGCGGAATACGTTTGGCTTTCGCGAAAGAGCGCCATTGCATACAAATGACGCGCGTCGTGGTTACGTTGATCCATGGCGAAATATCTTTCAGCATGGAAAACTGCAGTCTTTGTCAAATCTGAGTCCAGACATGACCAAACGAGATGTTGGAAACGCTGGCAAAGATGTGGCAGAAACGATGGATGTGCTTCTTGCTGCATCGCTGCAGCTACAAAAAAGGCCTAGAGTTGCTCGACAAGTAAAGTTACGCGAAAGAGGTTCAACACTGGTGTGAAGTCCCGCCGCCCGTTCAGAAATCATTGTGCTGTCCCCATCTCACGTGACCACGTTTACTACGACTACTCAGATTGACTACCTAGTGTCCATGCCCATGCCCATCTCCTTCATTTTTTTGTTCTGTGGTTAATGTAAGTTATGTCACGGAGATACTCTTCTTTTGCCTTACCTGGAACGCACTGAATCGCATCATCAATCCGCAACAGAGCAACGGCTGCCTCATATGCAGACTTCAGGCTCTTCACCTTGCCCATTGTGGGCTCCAACACCCCGGCATGAACATTATCGCGGACATAGCCACCCATAAGGTCCAGCCCGTACCGCGAATATGCCTTTTTAGGGTCTCCTGTGGCGGCGTTGATGGCAAGTGTTTTAGGAATGGAAAGTAAGGCGCTCGCGAATTCAGCAATGGCCAATTGCTCTCTCGAACCCTGCATTTTCGTCAGCAACGTGATGAGTAGGTTAAACAAGAGACTGGTACCAGGGTTGTGGCAAAATTTTCAAGATATATATTCAGCGCAGCCTCCCCGGCACCACCTCCAGGGACTACTGAACCGCTTTCGAGCGTTCTCTTAATGACACTTAATGTGTCGTGCAGCGCCCTTTCCATCTCGTCTAACATATAATCGTTTGCGCCCCTCAGAATGATTGATGCCGAGCTGACCACCTTGGTGCCTTTTATTAAAATGAGTTCATCATCTGAAATTCTATCCTGGACGACTTCTTCAGCAGTCCCTAGATAGCTTGGTTCGAATGTTTCCTCTCCCTCGAGATTTGCGAGACTTGAAACGAGCTGACCGCCTGTTGCTTTGGCGATACGCCTAAGATCTTCCTTCTTGCAGCGACGCACAGCTATTGCACCAGCCTCGACGAATTCTTTCAGGCACAAATCATCAATGCCTTTCGTGGTCAAAACAACATTGGCACCGGCAGCCAGTATCTTGCGGATGCGTTCCAATGTGATTTCGGCCTCTCTTTATCCTGTGTATCAGCCGAGGAACTGCCACTTTAGTATAATCCAAACCGTTTTCGAATGTCCTCTAGCTGATCAGGATCGTCCACAAGGATTTGAACTCCAAGTTGCATTCGAGTTTTCTGCAAATTGATATCTAGACACGCTATCTTGGCGTTGACAATACGTTTTTTCATCGCTAAGTCTAGCATTAGTATTCACCCTAAATCATCCAATCACAAATTACCTTGACTAGCAACAGTACAGTTCAAGGCATAACCTTGCACAAATAGAGATTCGCGCGCACTTTTTCCATGCGCTTTTAATACGTTGACGGCTTTGACAGGATACTTGATATCGCCCCGCATGTTTATTGTCTTAACTGCCAGCATGGCGTCTACAGCCATAGGAGCAAAAAGGTCATCGTCGCTAATTGAATGACCGTACTTTAGACGATCGATAGCTAGACAGTGACTGACTCACTTTCCAATTATTTTACTGGCCATGGTCGTCTTGGCTACATTAATCAATGCATCTCTACCAAGAGCGTCCACTTTGATGCTCAATTGATCTTGTAGAAATTTTACTGCTTCCTTGCACGCTAATCTATAGCCTGTGATAATTGTTGTTGGATGGATCTTTGCCTTAACAAGTTCATTGGCTCGGAGCAGTAGCTCCGCGGCTATGATGACGACAGACGTGGTACCGTCTCCCACTTCCTTGTCTTGTTTCTGTGCAAGCTCAACGAAAATTTTGCCAGCAGGATGTTCCACTGATAACAGAGATAGGATTGTGGCACCGTCATTAGATATCGTTACTTCCTAGTCATTGTATTAATTGTATGAAGAGGGAACTGAACGCGATCGTGACATATACTGACGCCGATATTATCTACAAGCATCTTGTCTAGTCCCATCGGACCCAGAGAACTTTTGACGATGTTTGCGATGGTCTGAGCAGCGATAACTGGACATAAATTGCGCGGGTGATAATGGGCTCGATAAATGAGAGGTCAACGTACCATTTTGGTCCCTGATGTCTTGACCAGACACACGGTCGCCGCCTAGAAAGGCCCCAGCCCGAGGATCGCGTTGAAACATGTAAGATGAGGGTAACAAGTACTGAGTACTATGTATCGACTCTACGGTACTTTCCAAACAAATAAGGCCAAATTCCAGAAAACGGGTCAGCTGCTAAGTTCCGTCCACCATTGCCGACCTTTGGCATTGCCCGAACCCTCGATCTTACTCGTCGTGACACCAGATTTACTCAATCTAGAGACCTCTCTTTGTCTGTTTAGTGTTTCATGACTTTCTTCTTGCCTACATTTCTTCCCCCGGATAGTAACTACCTTTGCAAGTCCCTTCTCCCAATTATTACGGTGAAGACGATAAACAGCCATTGTCGCTCTGGCGTCTGTTACCTACATGAAAATTGCATGCTATCAACCGACGACTTGTTTATGGGGAACGGGTACCTACGCTTGAATGCTCGCCGCTTTGAATAGTGAGTCCCAACTCTTGCTTAACGAGATTCCGCAATGCGACGTGTTTACTTTTAACAAGCTTGAATTTTCCTGCAAGTAGTTGTGTGTCACGAATATGGGTGCGTGAGTGGGACAGTAGCAGAGCCTGTCGTTTTTGTCCAGGTTTGGTTAATGAGTTCTTCAACGTTCAACAACGTCATACCTTTAGATCGTTATGAATAGCATGTCCAATCACAATCCTGCCTTTCAGAAGCTCAGCCACTCTCTTCTGCACCTTATCGAAAGGTCGAGCTAATTAACGTTTTAATGCAGCATGAGTGTCACGATAAACAACCGAACAGACCTTTCACCATGTCAACATCCCGAATACCGCTATATCTTGTCCTGTAGTCCGCTACCCTTTCACGTTGTTTTACATATTCGTCTAATTGAACCACGCCGTGGTAGTTGACGAGGCTAACTCGCGCGAGAGATGACTCAGATCCATCAACACCAACACCGACCATCTCACAATCAATGGCAAGGTATTTTCCTGGCCTGTAAGTGGGATATGGCCACCGTTTATCATTTTCTGGAAACAGTCCTGACTTACTGTCGCTGCTCGAAGGTGTGTTGACACTCCCCCCAAACCATTTTGCGCAAAACATATAAGGAATCGTCCCCGTGAGACTTCTGCACATCCTCTGCGCTATTGACATTGTCCTTTTCCGGCATTGAAACTAGGGAAGCCGATGGAAGAGAGGTGTCGCTAGCAGTTCTCGGTGAAAATTTTGGATCAGTTGACTTAGTATGCGAAAGTTTTCGACGCTTGCGTGGGGCTCCAGAAGACATATGTGAGCTAGCTGAAGGCGATCCGCGAAGAGACTACATGAAATTGTGAATCAGTGGAAACGGTTAGTACAATCATTTCAACATGCCAGACCGATTTTTTTAAAGCAAGCCAATTCGGAGAGGCATGTTTCTTTGCATTGTCTTGCATCTGGCGAAGGGCGATTCCTTGGTTACTGTAAGGCTCGGAGCTAGAAACATGAGCTTGAGTGCCAAGTGGGCCGTGGGACAAATGATTACAGTCTATCTTTCACGCGAATGGGCAGAGCCGTATGTAGCTCATTCGTTCGCTGATATCGTCCTAACTCTGCTCACCACGTTGCCCCTTTTCACCTTAAGAGGAAGTATGATGAACAACTTTTGGTCGTGGTCGGCCCATGGCCAGCTTCTGGGCCCAAACACGCGCAGTTCATTAATAACGTATCCAGTTGGTTTGAAGTGATGCTGAGGGAAGACAACCCTTACACTTCTCTAAAAGTCGAAGCAATATATCAACAAAAAACAGTGGGTTAAGTTCCAAAGTTATCTACTTAGTATGCTTTGACACATGAGATGTATCAATAGCATCCGAACATTATCGTTGAACTTCCTGCGGAAGCTAACATCGAACATCTACTAGGTGCTCACCACTGGGATGTGTTCTTAAAGGAACCACATAAATCCCGATGGAAAGGACTAGTATCCTACGTGTACGAATACAATTATGATGCGTTCCATCATCCCTCTCGAATCAGTGAGTTCTATCTATTGCACATGTAGTTGTCAAAGCCTCACCCATGACATAGACTGGTACGCTGGAATACCAACTTACATAGCTATAGACCCTACATTTCCCGTCCAATCTCCATACCCCTCGCCAGGCCCTGCTCCCGCTCCTCGTCTACCCTATGCAACCAATCTTCCCAAGCACCTCAGAATTGACAGAAACGCCGCGCCAGCACATGATCCTTACCCAGTGGTACCAGCCGAGGTTGATGAAGCGAAGGTAGGCTATCTCGTGATCGGGAATGCGTGGTGGTGAGAAAGTTTGCACGTCAGGAAGATAAGACTGCGCCAGGCCCTGGAAGTAAACTAGGAAAAATGGACCCATACGAAGAAGGGACTCTGCCTGTTTTAAACGGCTGACTTCTGTACTGACCAGTCCTTTGGATCTATAGAGGAAAAATCCATCAAGATGCTCGGATCTTCTGCTCCTCGTGACTCGAGAAAAGATAACGATTTGATCACGAACAGCAGGGGCGCAATCACCAGAGTCAAGGTGGAATCGACAAACAACGATTACATCCCACCGTCGGAATTAGTGCTCTCCAATGAACAATATTTAAATAATGTAGAACATCAACAATCAACGAGTGTTACAGTAAAGCGCGAAGGCAAGTAACTACTAATAGCCTCGTTATCGTATGTTTACGAGAACCTACCACAGTGGAAGATGATTATAAGCCATCAGAGGAGTTGCGAGCTGCTATTGCTAAACTCCAAGCCGTAGAAGGTAAATACTACTTTTACGACTGTATGGATTGGGTTCCCAATTTTGTAGTGAAACGAGAAGAAAACCCTAAGAAGAGTAGGGCATCTTTCGGAGCACACGATGGTCAGTTACACTAAATCTGTAACAGACTCAGACTGATGTTATATATTGAACGAATCAGATGAACCCGCCACGAAGAGGGTGAAGAGAGAGTATTCCTAGAACCCGAGAGTTACTGTGTTGTCATCGCAGTGTAGTCAGCTGCTTAGTGATTATCGATCATTTCTGATGTAGCAATACCATAACGGACCATAACGACATTCGCAACATCTCTCAGATCTCAGCGCTCATAGAAATGCGTGCATATTACTACGACAACTTGCCTGGTGATCAGCGCCTTGCTCACGACTATGTTCCTTCGCGACCTGTTTCTATCGCTACTTTAGAAGCGCTCGGCGTTAACTATTGGACGGTCCCTGTAGAGGGCTATGAGAAAGAAGTTGATAACATCGCTGCTGCAAATGGGTATAAGAATCGAGACACGATCAACGTGTCGAAGGAGGGATTGGGAGATGTATGAGCACCCTTTTTACTCGACCTTGAATTTGACCCAGATCAATGATGGTAGGCTTATGAAGCCAAGATTCGCGGTTTCTTCGAAGAGTAAGATTTCCCGGCAAATCTTTGTCGAAATTCTTTCTCAACAAACTATCTAGACATCTCCATGAAGACGATGAAATTCGTTATATTTTGTCGGGTAGCGGTTTCTTCGATGTTCGCGGTGCGCTTCATCATCGATTTAATTTAGACTCGCTTGGACCAATTAGGAAAATTAGAGGCGTCAAGTGATGCTTGGGTACGGATTGGGGTCGAGGCTGGCGATCTCCTTGTGATTCCAGCGGGGATATACCATCGTTTCACTTTAGACGAGAAGGATAACATCAAGGCACTGCGTCTATTCAAAGTAAGTTCGATCGGATTCCAATTTAGATGAAGCCAAACTCCACCTTCAGGATGAGCCGAAATGGATTCCATACAACAGGAGCGATAAAACAGATGTGAATCCTTACAGGATTGATTACTTGAAGAAGGTGGAAGTCAAAGCTTGATAATCTCGACGCTCGCAAAGTGAATGATGGATTGATTATTTGCTCTGCAATACGTAGATAACAGAGTTCAGTACACACATGTCAGAAGATTGTAACATATGCTGGTTATGAAGGAAAGAGATAAACTGAAACGTCCCAGTGCCAGATGAAAGTGTTCATAAAACAGATTTTAACATCAGATGGCTAAACGTATACAACTGCGCACTATTGTTTGATGAATTTCGGAGAGATGTTTGAAGTAGGTGGTTGTAACACATGCAATAGAGGGATGAATGTCTATGCGAGAATATATCTGCAGCGAAGTTGAACATGGTGCATGAGCGAGGATCGCCGAGGTTTCCGTGAGCCGGACAGAAAACTAGAATGGCATTCGACCAGGACCATATGTTTCTGCTCTTGCGAGTGGGGCGCGCCCCAATTTCTTCCCTCTGAAGGTAGCGGTTCTTGTAGGGGGTGGACACGGGCTATCACCGATATCTGTGTCCGTGTCGTCGGTATCACATGTATTATTGGCATCCTCAGCCAGAGGCGTAAGGGTAGTTCCCCCGCTACCTCCACTTCGACGAGTTCTTGCCGCATTAGTCCCAGCAAACAAGCTGTTGGGTCCGTTGCTTGGAGCCACATTCCTCTTGGATGGCTGTGAAGTCTTGCCACCCAAATCGCCGAAAGCATATGATTTGTGGCGCCCAAATTTAGCTTTCCGGAATTGGTCTAGATCTTCTCTTCTTGAAGCAAGATGTTTGGGGTCATCCATCTTCACGTATGCTCGGGGTTCACACCGGTGTGGTGAATTCCTAAAATACTGACAATATCCCCCTTCTAATATATAAACCTCGGGATAGTATATCCTCGGATAAAAATGGTTGTTCATCGCTCGGTCTTTAGCACGTAGATGCTTGGCGCTAACGTCCGATGACAAAAGATCGGTCAAAGATTAATGGTGGATGGCTAGACCTAACGTACAAGGTAGGGGCGCGCTTAGCGCTGAATTCGCAATGAAAAATCAAAACTGTCTTCCTGACAGGGTCACCGCTGATTGATGGTTTGGGCTTCTGGACGTTTAACCCGAGTAAAAGTTCCTCAACTGCTGCTGTAGTGTTGATATTGATAGCGCCTGGGATATGCCCACCGTTGTACTCGTAATCAAATCGACAATCGATCACCAAAAATTTGTCAATTCTTGAATCATACTTGCCATCTAACAGATTGTCTAGCTGCAAAGATAACAATTGGTTAGACGTGGGTGACAATAAAAGTCAGTCTAATTACCGTCCTGCAATTAATTCTTA
>WNGO01003078.1_pt1 | contig 10710 bp, 9 predicted proteins | sample 5400511 | NCBI WGS metagenome assembly WNGO01 (sample SAMN13153380, study PRJNA577476) | soil metagenome | isolation source: 20 cm soil or saprolite under Garry oak tree replicate 2 | place: USA:California | collected 2016-06-15
AAAATGAGTTGGCCGGCCGGCCGGTAGCCTTGACCATTCCCTCGATGTCGAGATAGCCGAGACTATCGACATTGAGATACTCGCAGATTTTTTCCATCGACATCTGGTTAGCAATTAGCTTTTCCGGATCGGGAAAATCGATCCCGTAGTGACAGGCGAAACGATGCGGCGGACAACTCACCCGCAAATGCACCTCTTTTGCGCCCGCTTCTCGCAAGTTAACGATGCGCGCGCGCGCGGTGGTGCCACGCACAATCGAATCGTCCACCACTACGACTCGTTTCCCTTCCACCATTTCCTTGATCAGGTTTAATTTCACCCGCACATCGAAGTCGCGAATGAGTTGGCTCGGCTGCAAAAACGTCCGGCCAATATAGTGATTCCGGACAAAGGCGTGCTGATACGGGATCTTTAATTCCTCGGCAAAACCGAGCGCGGCGTAATTTCCCGAGTCCGGTACCGGCACTACGATATCCGCGTCCACCGGAAACCTTCGCGCCAGCTCGCGTCCCATCTCGGTGCGGACCTTGCCCACATTCATCCCGCCGATAATGCTGTCGGGTCGCGCAAAATAAACGTATTCGAACATGCAGAAAGCCGGTTGTTCGTCTCGGAACGGCCGTTCCGAGCGCAAGCCGTTCTCGTTTATGATTAGCACTTCGCCGGGCTCGATCTCGCGAACAAATTCAGCGTGGATGAGATCGAGCGCGCACGTTTCTGAAGCGAGAATGTAAGCGCCATCGAGTTTTCCGAGAACGAGCGGGCGCCAGCCAAAAGGATCGCGCACCGCGATCAACTCCTGTTCGCTCATGATCAGAAGCGAGAACGCGCCTTCGATCCGGCGTAAGGCACTCAGAACGCTGCTGCCGTTATCGGCGGGACGCGCCAGCAAATGCAGAATAATTTCGCTATCGGCGGTGGTTTGAAAAATGGAACCTTTGCTTTCGAGTTCGTCGCGCAGCAGATCGGCATTGATTAAATTTCCATTGTGCGCAATCGCCATTTGCCCGCGCACGCAATCGACCACGAAAGGTTGCGCGTTTTTTAGCGTGCTCGTCCCGGTGGTGGAATATCGGGTATGACCGACCGCACGCGTCCCTTTGAGTTTTTCCAGCTCTTCCTGTCCGAAAACTTGCGAGACCAGTCCCATGCCCTTGTGCTGGAGGAAGGTCTGGCCGGCGCCGTTGCTGGTCACAATCCCGGCACTTTCCTGCCCGCGATGCTGCAGAGCGAACAGCCCATAATAGGTCAGCACCGCCGCATTCGAATGACCGAACACGCCGAAGAGTCCGCACTCGTGTTGCGGGAACACTTCGCGATCCGACGGCTCTCCGGGGATTTCAGGGGGCATCGTGAAGAAACATCGTCGATTTCGCGATCCTGTTCAATATTTCACAAATGCCCGTCATCCTGGGCCGCGCAGACGGCGAAGTATCCCTCCAATGCTCGCACATCGACGAGCAAGCGAGAGGTTCGTCGCCGTTGGCGCGGCTTGGAATGACCGCGGGAGCACATCACAAGCTCGGGATCGGCTCGGAATCGCTTTCCACCGACCGCCGGATCGCATTCCACCAAAGATCGTGCAACTCCGCGACCGGCCATCTGAGATTCTCGCCGTTCACGGTAATATGGAGGTCATCTGCAATTACGCTGCCGATCTGCGCGTGCGGAATATTTTTCGATCTTAATTCTGACAAAACCAGCTCCGTATTTTTTGGATCGCAGGAAATGATGATGCGCGATTGCGTTTCATTGAAGAGCACTGTGGCCACGTTTGTAGAAGCAGGCGCGTCGCCGGCGTGGCTGCCACCACAGTTTTCCAAATCAATCTCCGCGCCAAGCAACCTATCAAGATTGAAACAGCATTCCACCATCGCAACCGCGAGTCCGCCCTCGCTGCAATCGTGCACGCTCCTAACGAGACCTAGCCGAATCAAATCGCGCACTCCGTTTTGCACCGCGGTCTCTAGCTTGAGATCGAGCTTCGGCACCGGCCCGATCTTCTTTCCGTAACAAACCTTAAGAAAGCGCGACCCGCCAAGATTGTAGCCGGGGTCGTTGGCCGCGGCCGCACTGGAAGAATCGGGGTCGGCGACGCCGGCTCCAGGTCCAACCAAAATAATCGCGTCGCCTTTATTCTTGAACCATTGCGTGGTGATTTGTTTCTCGTCATCGATCAATCCAACCATCGCCACCGTCGGCGTCGGATCGACCACTCCGGCCGGACTCTCATTATATAGAGAGACGTTGCCTCCAATCACCGGCGTCCCGAACGCGCGACAGGCCTCAGCGATTCCCTCCACTGCCTCGCGCAACTGCCAGAAATTTTCCGGCTTGTAGGGATTACCGAAGTTCAAATTGTCCGTCACCGCCAGCGGTCGCGCGCCAGAGCAGGTAAGATTTCGGGCTGCTTCCGCCACTGCAATGCGTCCGCCCTCGCGCGGATCAAGCGCGCAATACAACGAGTTACAATCGGTTGTCGCCGCCAGGATCTTGTTCGCCTCTCTAATATAGAAGACGGCGGCATCCGATCCCGGCTTTACCACCGTGCCGGTTCGAACAGTATGATCGTATTGGCGATAAACCCAATTCTTCGACGCGATTGTGGGGTCACAAAGTAATCGGCGAAGCGCCTCGTGAGTATCGATCCTCGGCAAATCGCTGTAGCTGGGATCGTTGATCCCGGCCGCGGCAGAAGGCGGTTTCGCATCTCGGGAATACAGCGGCGCCTCTTCCGCCAACGGCTTCGCCGGAATTTCCGCCGACACACTGCCGTTGTTGCGCACACGCATCATGCCGTCGTCGGTCACACGCCCGATTTCGGCGCAGGGCACGTCCCATTTCGCGAAAATTTCGCGCACAATATTTTCCTTGCCGCGTTTCCCGATGATCAGCATTCGTTCTTGCGATTCGCTCAGCAGAATTTCGTACGGCGTCATTCCCGGCTCGCGCTTCGGAACTTTCGCGAGATCGATTTCCACACCGCTGCCACCGCGGCTCGCCGTTTCGCAGGTCGAGCAGGTCAATCCCGCCGCGCCCATGTCCTGAATTCCGGCGACGGCATCGGTCGCGAGCAATTCCAAACATGCTTCCAGCAAAAGTTTTTCCTTGAACGGATCGCCCACCTGCACCGCCGGCCGGTCTTCGCGCGACTCTTCCGTCAATTCACGCGAGGCAAACGACGCGCCCGCCAAACCATCGCGCCCTGTCTCCGCGCCGACGTAAAACACAGGGTTACCGACTCCGCGAGCAGCGCCACGAGCCAACTGTTCGTGTCGCAAAACGCCGAGGCAAAAAACGTTCACCAGCGGATTCCCTTCAAAGCTTTCGTCGAAATAAATTTCGCCGCCGATCGTCGGGACGCCGATGCAATTGCCATAGTGCGCAATGCCCGAGACAACACCGGTAAAGAGCCGCCGGTTGGCGGCGATTCTGGATCGTCGATCTTCTGTGGTGGCAGGCGCGTTACCTGCCTCGCGGCCGCTACAGTTTTCTGTGATCGGTCCGAAGCGCAGCGAGTTCAGGCAAAATTCCGGGCGCGCGCCCATCGTGAAAATATCGCGAATGATTCCACCAACTCCGGTGGCCGCTCCTTGGAACGGCTCGATCGCGCTCGGATGATTGTGTGATTCGATCTTAAACGCGACCGCCCAACCATCGCCGATATCAACCACGCCGGCATTTTCTTCGCCTGCCTTAACCAGAATGTTTGGGCCGGTCGTGGGGAATTTCTTTAATTCACGGCGCGAGTTTTTGTACGAACAATGTTCACTCCACATCACTGAAAAAATTCCCAGCTCGGTGAAATTGGGTTCGCGTCCGAGAATTTTTTTGATGCGGATAAATTCCTCCGGCGTCAGGCCATGACTAGCCACAACTTCCGGCGTGACCTCGAGATCGAGAGCGGCGTTCGGCATCGAACCACGAAGATTAGCGAAACTGCACGCGCACTCAAATCAGGGGTGCGCAATGCTTGGTTTATTGTAGGCGTCTGTGCGAGATGTCATTTCTTTGCGGTCGGCGTTTGACACAAATCCCGCTACAACAGTTTTGGTGCAGGGCAGGCGTGTCGCCCGCAAAATCTCCAATGGCAGCCGATCTTTTGTGGCCGACAGGGCCGTCTTTATGGCTGCAGCTGCAATCGCGGATTGCATTTTGTAGCTGCGGCTGCTGCCGCTGCGGCTGCTTACAGTCGGCGTTTAAGACAAACGCCGCTACAACTACAAGATGTTGGGTGCGCTCATTTTGTATCGCCCAGATAGAGCGGCTGAGTCGATCGTCCCGTGAATAAATCTAATTTAGATCGAATACCGGCGTCCCCGGTCTGGTCTAATAATGAAAGGCCGATCTCCGCAGCACCGGCTATGCCTGGGCCGTTGGGGTCGAGGCAAAATCCAACAACAAATCAGGGAAGGGATTATGAATAAAAGCATTATCACAGTCGCTTGTGCGCTGATCGCCCCCGTGGCGTTCGCGCAAACAAGCACAACTACAACTGAACAAACAACGACAGCCGCTCCGGCCACGACGACAACGACCGAGTCGACCACCACATATGAAACCGGCACGGTGACCACTTACACACCCGGCAAAACCATTGTGGTGAAGAGTGAGCGTGAAGGTCCGGTGAGCTTCGCTCTCGGGACGGCCGCGCGCATCGTCAATGGCGCGGGCCAAATCGTAACCGCTCCGCTCCGGCCCGGCCAGAAGGTGCGCGTCTATTACACCGGCCCCCGCGAGAAGCGCGTGGTTGAGCGTGTCCAGGTCGAAGACTAACATCGATATAGTCGATTAATTCGAAGCCGCAGGGTTGCACGAGAATCCTGCGGCTTTTTTGTAGCCAGGATCGCTGATCCCGGGGTTCGGCTTTCGCCTTTCTCCTCGAAGACAGCCGATCTTTTGCTAATAAGGATCGCGAATGGATTTGTCCACCGTTGCGAATGTCGCGACCGCACTCACTGTGATCACAGGAGTCGGTTTCGGTCTGGTCGAGGCGCAGCGATCGCGACGCGCGCGGCAAGAGCGCGCGGCTTACGCTGCGGTCCAGGCGCTCTTATCGCCGGAATGGATGAAGTCGATGATCGTCGTGCACAGTATCCCGGATGGTTCTAGCGCTTTAGCGATCGAAGCCAACGCCGATGTGTTACGCGCCGCGCATTCAGTCGGGGTTATTCTGGAGGGACTTGGCTACTCCATTTATGCGCGAATCGTTCCATTACGCGTGGCAGCCGACCTGGTTGGCGGCACAGTTCGTCTCGCCTGGCGCAAATTAGAGCCCTACGTCGAGGAGGAACGCCGACGCAGCGGTTCGCAGAAGACTTTTGAATGGTTCCAATGGCTCGCCATACAACTGGAACGACATTCACCTGGAAAAACGAACCTGCAGGTCGGTGCGCAGGAGGCGTATCGAGATTGGCGTCCTTAATGGAGGGACGCGCGCTGATTGCCAACGAATTCTTTGGGGAGTCGCGTCTCAAGAAAAAGTCTTGTAGCCGGGATCGCTGATCCCGGTGCACGCACGTTTGCGTTTCACCCCTAAATCAAGGAACATCCAAAGTGGCATTTGACCTGAAGGAAATCATCGCAGCGCGGCTCGGTGAGAACTACGAGCTGCATCATCGTCACATCAATCGCACCCTGGTCGCGGCCCAGCGCGTTATTGGTTTCGACAAAACCTATGCACGGGCTGAAGGCGCCTATCTCTACGACATGGATAATAACGCCTACTTGGATTTCCTCAGCGGCTATTCCGTTTTCAACATTGGCCGCAACCATCCGGTGGTGAAGAAAGCGATCCGCGACGTTCTGGATCTCGATTTACCTAACATGGTGCAGATGGATTGCTCGCTCCTCAGCGGGCTCCTGGCCGAAGCCATCACCAAACGCACACCGCCGCATCTCGACGCCGTTTTCTTTTGCAACTCCGGCACTGAAGCGATGGAAGGCGCACTAAAATTCGCGCGCGCCGCCACCGGAAAGAAGCGCGTCGTCTCGCTCGAAAGCGCGTTTCACGGACTCAGCATCGGGTCGTTATCGTTGATGGGTTGCGAAAGTTTCACAGAAGGCTTCGGACCGCTCATGGATCAATGGGACACGCGCATCGCCCTGGATGACGCCGCATCCCTCGAGCGTGAGCTGGCTAAAGGTGATGTCGCTGCCTTCGTCATTGAACCGGTGCAGGGTAAAGGTTGTAAATCGCCAACCACAGATTTCTTCCCGCGCGCGCAGGCGCTCTGCCGGAAATATGGCACACTTCTCGTTAGCGACGAAGTTCAGTGTGGCCTGGGAAGAACCGGGAAGATGTTCGGGTTCCAGCACTGGAACCTCGAACCGGACATCATCACGCTGGCCAAAACCTTGAGCGGCGGTTACGTCCCGTGCGGGGCGATCGTCAGCCAGCGCGACATTTATCAGAAGACGTTCAGTCGAATGGATCGATGCGTAGTTCACTCGACTACGTTCGGCCGGAACAATCTGGCCATGGCCTGCGGCCTGGCCGCGCTCGAAGTGATCGATCAGGAAAATCTGGTGGAGCGCGCTGCGGAAATGGGCGCGCAATTGATGGAACGGATCGATGCCTTGCGCGCGAAGCACAGTTTCATCAAGGAAGTCCGTGGCAAAGGATTAATCATTGCGATCGAGTTCCACGAGCCGAGCGAGTTCAAACTTAAGATGGCGTGGAAACTACTGCACAAGGTGGACAAGGTCCTGTTCGCCCAAATGATCGTGACCCAAATGTTGAGTAAACATCGTATCCTTACTCAGGTAGCCGGGCACGCCATGGACGTGCTCAAGATCCTGCCACCGCTCATCATCGGCGAAAAAGAAATCGCGCTCTTCGTGACCGCACTGGACAACGTCCTGGCCGATTGTCGCAAATTCCCCGGCCCAATGTGGGAACTGGGCAACAATTTCGTCCGCGCCGCAATCAGCTCGCGGCGGTCCTCGCAGGCGCCTGTCGTCTCGGCGTAGCTGTAGAGGCGGGCGTGTCGCCCGCAATTATTCACTGATCGTTTATCGCAACGCGCGGCGCGGGTTTGCCTGATTCGAGCTGAGCAGTGATCTTTTGCAGACCGACAGTTAAAGCTTCGATTTGCTTCTGCTGTTGGGCATTGGTCGCATCCTGCTTTGCGATAATCGCTCTCAACTCTTCCACTTTGCGATGTTCTTTGAGGAACTCATTAAGTAACATTGCGTTGACTGCTTCGTAGCGGACGGTGTTCACTTTTCCGTCCTCGTCACGAACGACCAGATCAGGATTCACCTTCTCTACTTCCTCAGCGATGAGGCCGAACCGCGGCATACCATCTGGGTCGAGCTCCTCTTTGTAGTGGAAAGTAACCGGTTTAAGGGCGAGTATGGCTTCGCTCGCCTTATCCATCGGCTTGATCTCGTGCTTGAACCGGGCCGAGGAAACGGCGGTTCCCAGTTTGCCGGTCGAATCAATCATTACCGCTACCTTGGTCCCACTGGCAACCGTTTTGCCGTAAATCCCGGCGATATAGGTCGCAGTCTGTGTTCCTTGCTTGCCGATGCGGATCTTAGCGGCGTCGCCCGCTACACTCAGATTGCCGATATCGATATTGTTGCTCCCGCTGGTGAGATTGGCTCCGGCGTTACTCCCGATCCCAATATTGCTTGAGCCTTTGTTCTTGAGGAGCGCCTGAAAACCTTCCGCGGTGTTGTCGTGGCCAACGACGTTGTAAAAGAGCGCGCTCACTCCGCTGGCCACGTTGTAGTAGCCGGTGGTATTGGAATAGAGCGCGCTTACACTTGTGGCCGTATTGTAGAAGCCGGTAGTTGTGGAGCGCAGGGAGAGCGCACCGGTGGCGTACGGACGAGCTGACAGCGAGTAGCGCTCAGCAACAAAAGACTCGCAACCTTGATTTCCCAAATAACCGTTAACGGAAGAACCGATAACTCGGCGCTAGCCAGTTGACCTCTGACCGAAATTTTATGATCCTGCCATGGATGAAGCGAAGGTTTGCCGTTGTTGCTCTGTTGCCCTTGTGTTTTGCGTCGCACCTGATCATGGGGCAGGAGCAATCGCCCTTGCAGGCGGACGTCCAGGTGCGGGTTAACCATGGCGACAGGCGCCTGGTTCCATTTCGCGCTCGCCTCGAAGGCGGTGGGGCGACAGTTCGAGGCAGTGTGCAAAATCTGCCTGGTGGGGAAACGGTCCTGGTATCACTGCGTTTCGATTACAACAGCGATGCTGACATCGCTCTGGACGAGTTAATCAGTCAGATTGTTGTTTCGACCAGCGACAAAGCCGGAAACGAATTTTCCAGAGTTACGATCGATCCAAACACAGTTCCACTTAATCCCAATCGCGCGCCGCTTTATTACTCCGCGACTCTTTACCACCCGCCTCGAAACGGTCGAAGCCTGTACCTCGCCCGTATTCAGGTACTCGGAAATTACGAGTAACTCGCGAGCGCGAATGATCAGGATGCTAACGGAACTGCGGCCGTTTCCCCATAGGTTTAAGTGATCGCTACATTGTTCTGACGAAAAGTAGTTGGAGATGCAGCGGCATGTTATAAGGCAGCTCATGAAAAAGTTGTTCGCCTTGATTTTGTGGACGGCGGCGCGCGCGCCTTTTACCGCACAATCGCAACAGCAGCCAGGCACCCTCGCTGGCTTCCTTTCCGGACAAGGACTTGTCGGGGTGAAACTGGAGCGGCGATTCGGTAATCATCTTTTCGTTCCGGTTTCGATTAACAACAAACGCGCTGCACTGATGATCGACACGGGAGCGCCGGTCACCATTATCGACAAAAATAGCGCAGGGACATTTGCGCTAAAAGTCGAAAACACCACCATCAACGTAGGCAGAATTTTTGGGAAAAGATGGGAGCACTATGGAGTGAGCATGGCGAAGAGCATCGCCCTGGGCAATTGCGTGGTCACCAATGTGCCAGTCGCGCTGGCCGACACATCCGACATGAACGCAGACGCGCCCGCCCAGCCACGGGAACGCATATCTCGGTAGTCAATAGATTGCCGCATCTCAATGGTCTGCTCGGTGCCCGGGAGATGAACAAATTTGGGATGATTATCGATTGCGCTCGCCAAATGCTTTACATTAATCCAAACGGCCCCAACACCGCAGTCAGTCAAAAGCTGGTCAGTTTTCTTTCCGGCAGAGGATTCACGCGAATTCCGATGCGATTGGACTCAGGCAATCATCTCGAAGTCCCGGCCGTGCTCAATGGCCACCCGACGCGATTGATCGTGGACACCGGTGCCGCCGTAACGACCTTGGACAGAAGAATGGCGAGCCAGGCTGGGGTTAGCATTGGGGGGACTGGGTTTGTCGAGGACGCCGGAGAGGGACGAGTTGAGCCCTCGGCACGGGCGATATTAAGGATCTGACGATCGGTGATTTTACCATTCCCAGGGCGACCGTCGGCGTAGTGAACGTGTCGGGCGAGATGTTGCATTCAAAGAGCGCGGAGGAATCGAATGCAGGATTAATCGGGGCAGAATATCTCGCTTGGAACTTCGCCGTGATCGATGTCGGCGGGATGGCGCTCTATCTGCGCCACCCGGACTCCCGTTGAGTTTGATATTCGTTAGACCGATGCGGTTGCGAGCGAAATGGCTTTTGCCCGGCCGGTGAGGCGATACCGTGCCACTCATCCTCGCTTCGCAACGGGTATCATGCGCGATCATCAAGGAACTAAGATTTAGCCCAGGGCCATCTTTCAACATAAGTGACTGTATGATAGATATTTATATCAGACATTCAAGCGTATCTCTGCGGTGAACTTTTCGGGTCGGGGGTGGCTAAAAAAAGTAAAAAACTCGTAGCCAAAACCGGCCGCATTGTGATAATTTCCATGATTACCAATGTTACTAGGCAATCAAAAGTGTGCTCGAGCCGGGTTTACACTTCCAGAAATTGTCGTCGCGACAGCTCTGGTTGCGGTATTCTTTTCTTCCATCTTCGAAATCAATGCCATCTGCTTGCGATACATCTCCGCCAGCAAGGAAAACGTAGGCGCAATTGAAGCCGTTCATGACCGGCTCGAGCGGCTGCGTAACACAAACTTCAGCACCCTTACCTCCGTCAGCTCAATGAAGAGTCTGCTTGCCACCGCGGCCAATTCGTCGCCTCTGGCCAATCGAGCAGTCGAGACCGTTACTGTCAGGGATTATCCGAGCGGCCAGCCCACGATAACCTATACGCGCAGCGCCAATGGAACAGTTACCTCGGTGCCGTCTACGGCGGATTTCTCGAACTCAACCCTGGTGCAAGTGGATTTAGTAAACCAGTGGCCGGCAACTTTTGCCAATCGAACGACCACCACGCAAACCTCAACTGTTATTTCAGCAGGAACAAAAAAGTGAAGCTTATCAAAAATCAGAACCGACAAGGATTCACACTAGTCGAGCTCATGGTCTCCGTGGGCCTGGGAATGATCATCCTCGGGGTTATCACCACCGTTTCAATCGCTCTAAACCGAAGCTTCGCTGCCGTCGACAGGTTCTTCTCCACCCATGTGCAGCAGGTCCGGATCATTGATTACCTGAATCGTGACGTAAAGCGGTCCAACATCGCCGAGATTTCGGCCGACGCGCAGACGATTTATTGCTGGGTTCCCAAATATGTTATCCAGCCCGGTGATAGTGATGCGACCGCGGACAACATAAACACTCGCCGCAACCCACCATCACCAAAAAGGGCATTGGCTATCAGGTAGA
>WNGO01003079.1_pt1 | contig 10708 bp, 9 predicted proteins | sample 5400511 | NCBI WGS metagenome assembly WNGO01 (sample SAMN13153380, study PRJNA577476) | soil metagenome | isolation source: 20 cm soil or saprolite under Garry oak tree replicate 2 | place: USA:California | collected 2016-06-15
CTTGCCGCTAGTTAATTGGGTGCATTTCTGGAAGTCGTACACGTCGCGGTGCTGGCGGCGCCGAAAGGACCTACCGATTTGGCAGCGAGATTTCTGGGATCGACAACTGCGCCGAAGCGAAAGCTACGATTCGAAATGGAACTATGTCAGCGAGAATGCTGTTCGCGCCGGCCTTGTTTCGACGTCCGCGGTTTGGCCGTATCAAGGCGAAATGAATGTTCTACGCTGGTAAATTTGCGGACGACACGGAGGTCGTCCCTCCGGCGGATAGCGAGCCGGAGCAATGGATTCGGTCCCTCACTAAGACGCACCGGGACGACAGAGAGATCTTCTATGCGGTCTGAATCGCAAATCAACTTCGGAGGGACGGGCTCTGTCCGTTCTTCGTAAGATGGACAGCACGGAGGCTGTCCCTCCGCGTGTCCGAACTCAAACAGCCTCAGCCCCTGGCCGAACTTCTTCCTGGCTGCGGGCGAAGGGATTGAAATTGGTGCCGCGATCGAACACATCGACGCCCTCGGCGCGTTTCAGCGCGTTTATTACGACATAGGTAAGCGGAGTTGCTAAAACCTCATAAAGCACCTTGAACGTGTAGCCCCAAAAAATAAGGCTCAGGATCGTCGGCCAGGATGCCCGACCTACGAAGGCGATCAGAATAACGGTAATCGTGTCGACAAACTGGCCGGTGATGGTGGACCCGACGAACCGTGTCCAAAGCCAGCGGCCATCAGTCCAGAGCTTCATTTTTGCCAAGGTGTAGGAATTGGTGAACTCCCCGGCCCAAAACGCGACCAGGCTGCCAATGACAAACCGCGGCACAGTGTAGAAGACGGCTTCGAATGCTTTCTGATTTTGAAATTCGGGCGCCGCCGGAAACCAGGTCACGAATATGCCCATGAGCGTTAGAATGATATTAGAGAAAAAGGCCAGCCAGATCGCCCGGCGAGAGGCACCGTAACCATAGACCTCGGTAAATACGTCCGCGAAAATGTAAGTGAGCGGAAAAAGCAACTGCGCTCCACTGACGTGGGGCACTTGACCAAAAACGTGGATGAATGGGATGACGCAAATTTTCTGTCCGACGAGGTTGGAGATCAGCAAAATGACGACGAAGATATGGACGAGCAGATCGTAAAAGCGAAAACTGCTCAGACGCGCATTGCGAGCGGTGAGACGATGGATGATGGATCGGGCCACGGGAAAAGCGCAGAAACGTTGGCAAATTCGCCGATTTTCATCGAGGGGAATCGGAGTTACTTGGCGCTATGAGCGTGCACTCGCACATCGCTCGTGAATTCGGATTGGGAACCGAGCGGCAACAGAATTGCTTCCATTGCACCTGAATCTCGAAAAAGGATTGAATACCGAACCGCAAGCTGCCGACAAAATCGCCGGCGCTAACAGCGCCGGCCCGTTTACGCCCCTGCACGCGATCGCTGGTTATGCAGGCGAATTGCGGGCAAGTACCCGTCAGCCAAGTTCCCGATCCTCATGAGTTCAAAGCAAACACAGCCAGCGACGCAGCCGAGTGTGCCGTGGGAGAATTTCGTCAAGTTCCTGCGGCAATTAAGCCATGATCTGCGCAATCAGCTGAATGCGGCTGAGCTGCAAGGGGCTCTCATCGGTGAAATCACGACCGATCCCGAATTGAAATCTGAAGTCGCTCGGCTGCGCGAACTCGTTTCGAAGATTGGAACGAGCTTGCAACGTCTCTCAACTGCGGTGTCGGAGCCGCGACCAACCCGGTTGTCTTACCCAGTCCGCGATTTTGTCTCCGATCTGCAAAAGAAAGTCGCGCAAGATTATCCGAAGGAATCACAGCATTTAACGTGGGACCCCACTGCGAACGACGCCGTGCTCGATATTGATCCATCTTTGATCGAGTGGGCTGCGGTCCAATTATTCGACAATGCCTTCCGGCACAGCCGGACCCCGGGGCAGATTCGCGTGAGCACAGAAATGAACGGCAACCGCTTTTCGCTTCTGGTGCACGAACCCAAAGAGAAGGAAATGGAAGACCCCTCGCACTGGTCGATTCCGTTGCGTTCGATTGGGAACGGTCATTACAATCTCGGTTTACCTCGAGCGCGCGCGATTCTCGAGGCGCACGGCGGAGATTTGACCGCCGAGTTCGACCCTGACTCGTCAACTTTAACGAGCAGAATTACGCTTCCCTGTTCTGTGAAAAAAGGCTGAAAATTCGAGCGATGGTTATGAAAACCACGACTGAACCGCATCGCATTCTCGTGATCGACGACGAGCGTCCGATTTTGATGACGCTGGATGCGTTGTTAACCCGACGCGGATACCGGACCGAGACTGCGGCAACTTCTGCGCTCGGATTGCGCGCAATGCGAACGAAACCAGCCGAGCTGGTCCTGCTGGATTTGCAACTGCCGGATGCGGATGGATTGGAAACACTCGATCAGCTAAAAAAAGAATTTCCTGAAGTGCAGGTCATCATTTTGACCGCTCATGATTCATTGAACAACGCCATTGAATCGATCAAGCGCGGAGCCTTTCATTTCATCAGCAAGCCCTATTCGCCGGAGGAATTGCTAAGCCTGGCTGAGCAAGCGCTCGAAAAACAATCGCTCCTGCGCGAGACGCAGGAGCTTCGACAAAGAACCGAAGCCCTGGAGAAACGGCTCGAACTCGCCGAAACGCGACTTGCGCCTGTGTTTCAGAGCAAAGCCATGCAGCAAATGGACGAGTTGATCACAGCCATGGCTCCCTCGGACGCAAACGTGTTGATCACCGGCGAGAGCGGAGTGGGCAAGGAAATCGTAGCCAATGTGATTCACTCGCGCAGCCGCCGCGCAGTTAAACCGCTGGTAAAGCTGAACTGCGCGGCCTTTCCGCAAACCATGATCGAGTCGGAGCTATTTGGTTACGTCAAGGGCGCGTTTACGGGAGCGATGAATGATTTTCGTGGAATGATCGCGGAAGCGAGCGGCGGTACTCTATTCCTAGATGAAATTTCGGAGATGCCGACCGAATTGCAGACGCGCTTCCTGCGGGTTCTGCAGGAACGGGAGTACCGGCCACTTGGCAGCACCCGAATGTTGAAGGCGGATTTTCGAGTAATTACTGCGACCAATCGGCCGATCGCTCAGGCGTTATCAGAGAACCGATTGCGTTCTGACCTCTATTACCGAATCAACACCTTTCAAATCGAGGTGCCACCGTTGCGTGAGCGAAAGGAAGATATTCCACCGCTGGTCTCGACATTCGTCCAGCGTTTCGCCGCCCAGCTCGGGAAACCGGAACCGACGATCGCGCCCGAAGTCTACCAGAAACTGCTCGACTATTCGTGGCCGGGGAATGTGCGCGAGCTGCAGAACGCGATTGAGTACGCCGTTGTTCTCGCGCGCCAGGACGCAATTACAGTCAAGGAATTACCGGCGGAAATTCAGCTACCACCGGCGTTACAGGCGAATCCCTCGTCGGCCAACCGCCGCAACGGAGTGGCCAGCCTCGAGGACGTTGAGCGCGAAACGATTCTGCAAGCGCTGGCCCAAACGCATGGTAACAAAAAAAAGGCGGCACAACTGCTCGGGATCCAGCGGCCAACGCTTTACAATAAGATGAAGCGTTACGCGATCGAGATCTAGCCGAGCCGACTGGCACGGCGACTGAGCGCCGTGGCTACAGAGATGAGCGAACTCTATAGCGTTGTAATCGCCTCGCTCTGTCGAGGCGCGCCGAGCCGACTAGCGGCGAACTCCGGCCGCGGGTAAGTTACTGCGATGCCGCAGCATCTCGAAAAAGTTTTGGCCCATGCCGAACGCCAACTGGCCTCCGCCAATGCCCAGCGCCCAAGCGACGTCCTGCCGGTCTACCGCAAGTTTCTAAAAATCGAGGAGCACCGCCTCCGCCTGCGTCAACAAGCCGGGGACGGCGGAAGAGAGGTATGCGCCCGCCGAGTCGATCTGGTGGACGTGCTTCTGCGCCGCGTGTTTTCCACCATTTGCCAGATCGTTGGCAACGGAAATGGCACCTGCCCAATCGCACTGCTGGCTCTCGGCGGTTACGGCCGAGGCGAACTAAATCCGTTTAGCGACGTGGACGTGATGTTTCTCCACCGGGAGAAAGGACGCGGCGTTTCGGCGGCGACCAGTCAAGTCATCGAGCAGGTTTTGTATTTTCTTTGGGACATTGGATTTAAAGTTGGCCACTCGACCCGAACGATTAAAGAAGCCATCGCGGCCGCCAATGCCGACATGGTGACAAAGACGGCGATGTTGGAATCGCGCCTGGTCAGTGGTAATCGCGAACTCGCGCACACGTTTCGCGAGCAATTCCGGGCGAAGTGTGTCGATGGTCACGAGCGCGAGTACATCGCGATGCGGATGCGTGATCAACAAGTCCGCCATGCCAGGTTCGGCAATAGCGTTTATTTGCAAGAGCCGAATCTGAAGAATGGTTGCGGCGGATTGCGGGACTACCAGAACCTGCTCTGGATGACGTTTTTCAAAGAAGGCAGCTTAACTACGACCCATCTTGTCGGAAAAGATTGGTTAAGCGATCCAGATCGCCGCCGGATCGAAGCAGCTTACGATTTTTTACTGCGGGTTCGAACCGAGCTGCATTACTTGAACGAGCGCGCGACGGACACCCTGCACTTGAACATGCAGGAAACAATCGCGCAGCGGCTGCGATATCCAGAAGAACGCGGCTTGCTCCGAAGCGAGGCGTTGATGAAAGACATTTACGCTCACACCCGAAATATTTTTCGCGTGACGGAGCGAATCACCGCGCAATTCGCGAGCGGTTATTCTTCCGCAAAAACGCTGTCGCTCTTTTTCTTTCTCCCGCGAGCGAGACGAGCCCCCGAACGCGTAGCTTCCTTTCTCGTTCAGGATGGCCAAATCGATCTCAGCCGCCGCGATGTCTTCAGGAAGAATCCGACCGAGATGATGCGGATGATCGAGGTTGCCCAAGCTCGTCATCTCGAACCGACACCAGAGCTGGCCGATCTTTTCACCCGCGAGATCGGTCTCGTCGGACATCCCTTTCGTTATGCCCGGGAGCCGAGGGAGATTTTTCGCCAAATCCTATCGCGCAAAGGCGAAGTCGGCCGTGCCTTGCGGCTGATGCATCGCCTTGATTTTCTCGGTCAATATATTCCCGAGTTTGGACAGCTGACCTGCCTGGTTCAGCATGAATTCTTTCATCGCTACACCGCGGACGAGCACACCCTGGTTTGCATCGACAAACTGGACGCGCTCGCCAGCACAACCAATCCGAAGCTGATCGAATATCGGAAACTATTCGAACAAGTGTCCGATCCGTTCGTGCTCTATCTGGCCCTTTTGCTGCACGATACCGGCAAAGCGGTCGGCGCCCGGCCGCATTCGGAGGCGAGCGCCGTATTCGCTCAGCGAGTGGCGCGGCGACTCCAACTTACTCCAACCGAGCGCAAAATGTTGATCCTGCTGGTGGATCATCATGTCACTCTGTCAAATGTTGCGCAGCGTCGAAACATTGATGATCCGGCAACAATCAGCGAATTCGCCGCGGTGGTGAAGGACCAGCTGAACCTTGATGCCCTCATGTTACTGACCTTGGCCGATGGCCAAGGCACGAGCGACCAAGGCTGGTCGGATTGGAAGGAGACGTTGGTTTGGCAACTCTATCACGCCACGACACAATATTTAGCGGACCGGCAGGCCTTCTACGAGCGGGCCAAGACCGCGCGGGAAGCGCGCGAGACGGCGGTGCAAAAGCAACTCGGGCCCGATTACGAGGAAGAGATCGAGGCACACTTTGAATTCATGCCGGATCATTACTTCCGGGCCTTTGAGGTTCCGGAAATCGTCGCGCACGTGGAACTATTCCGCCGCTTTTATGACGCTTGTTGTTTTGGACCGACCCCGCTGGCGCCGGTCATGAGGTGGGAACCGTTTCCAGACCAGGGACACACGACGCTGACCCTCTGTTCCTGGGACCGTCAACAACTTCTCTTCCAAATCGCGGGATCGATCTCGCTCGTTCCGCTCAACATTTTAGGTGCCGATATTTATACGCGCGGTGACAACGTGGCATTGGACGTATTTCGAGTAAGCGATTTACGTGGTCGCGCCGTAACTAATCCGGGCGATATGGCGTTAGTGGAGGCAACGCTCGAAAAAGCCTTGGAGACTGAAGCGTTCGATTTGAGCGGGTCGCTCGAGCAGGCACGGGAAAAAGGGCGGCGACGGGTCGTAGGCGATCTTGCGTTTCCCTCTCAGGTCAGCATTGATAATCACGCTGATCCACACTTCACTTTAATTGAAATCCAAACTCCGGATCGGATTGGATTGCTGCACGATTTGTTGCAATGTTTCAGCCGCAACGAAATCGACATCGCACTCTCTCGCATCAGCACGGAAAGCGGCGCGGCCATTGACACCTTCTACGTGACTGATCGGCGGACTCGCGGCAAAATCACCAACGCCCAGCGGATTGATGCGCTCCAGACCGAGTTACATCAGGCGGGCTTGCCGCGGGCCTAACGATCGACTAGCGCCCAGGGCAGTTCAGTCTAGAGTGCGGGCTTCATGAACGTGCTCATTCTCGCGGCGGGTTACGCGACGCGGCTTTATCCGCTGACGCTAAATAAAGCCAAGCCACTCCTCGAAATCGCGGGCCGGCCGATGATCGCATGGGTCGTGGATAATCTGCGCGGAATCGAGGGAATGGAGACCGTTTACATCGTGACGAACGCGAAGTTCGCCAGCGATTTCGAGAAGTGGGCGAAGGAATATCAAGACCAGGACCCCGAGTTTCATTTCAAGATTATCAACGACGGATCGACCAGCGATGAGGACAAGCTCGGAGCCATCGGTGATATCAATCTTGTCCTGACACGAGAGCAATTAACCGACAAAGATCTGCTCGTTGTTGCCGGAGATAACTTGTTCAGTGATTCCTTGTCCGGCTTTGTAGAACAAGCGCGCGAATGCGAGGCTGCAGTCGCCGTTTACGATGTCGGCAAGTTGGAAGAGGTCCGGAAGTACAGCAATGTTCAGGTCGATTCAAAAGGTGTAATCACGCATTTTGAAGAGAAGCCGCAAAAACCCACTAACACGCTCACGGCGATCGCTCTCTACTATTTCGCCGCTCCCATTCTTTCTCTTTTCACCACTTATATCGCTGCCGGCAACAATCCTGATCAGCCCGGGCGTTTCATTCAGTGGCTTTACACTCGCAAACCGGTGAAGACCGTGCTCGTCAGAGGTAAATGGTTCGATGTCGGCAGCAAAGAAACGTTGGAGGAGGCAAATCGAGTGTTTGCCCTTTACCGCAAGTAGCGGCTAAGGCAGCCGGCCTTCTTCGAATTCGATTAGATCAAAGTAAGTCTTGATATCTTTGCGGTCCACGCCCCCTGCTTCTTTGAGGAAGTGATCGAACCGGGCGCGTTTGACCGCGGTGTCAGGATACCGCGAAATCATTTCCTGATTCCAATGTTCGATTGCGTCGGCCGAATTTTTCGCGCAGTTCTGCTCCACCCAGCGGAGAACTTCTTCGTCATCATCGAAACGATTAGCGATCTCCTCGAGTTCGTCGCCATCGAGTTTCAAAAAAGCGAGCAAATGCTTGTCGAAGCCAACGGTTTTGTAGTTGTAGCCGTTAAGGAGTCCCTTCCGATGCAGACGCGCTTTATCGATTAAGCGCGGAAGATGGACGTAGCCCCCAAGTTTCTCGTAAGGACTGCGCGGTCGCAGCTTCTGCATTAAACTACTTAGCTGGCCGGAAGCGGCTGAGCAACACCGATTGGAGCGTCGGATTTCGTCGTAGTTTGCGGAGCACTGCCCGTCGCCGCCGAAAGCAATTCCGCCTGCTGCAAATCGGCGCCACCAATCACCAGATGACCAGAAAAGACGCCTCCCTTTTCTACGTTAAGCGCTTTGGCGCGGACCGGGCCCTCGAGCGAACCATGTTTGCGGATCGTCACCATTCCGTCGGCTACAATTTCCCCCGACATCTTGCCCCGAATTTCAAGGTTACCGACACTCAGCCGGCGAAAGAACTGCACGTGGGCGCGGCGCTCGATGACGGCGTTGCCAGCCACGATGCGCCCGGGAATTTTGCCACTGACGTCGATCTTGACCAGTTCATCGCACTCCAAATTCCCGCGGACGCGTCCTTCGACCAAAGCGCAGCGACAGCGAACGTTACTGCTGCTCAAATCGCCCTTCGCCGTAATATGCACTTCACCGTGCGTGCGGATCGAACGACTGAAGCTCGTGTTTACCTTGTAATCACGCAGGTCAATATGCGCACTGCAGGAGGGACAGATCGTTGAGCTGGCCGCGCCGCTCACCTCCTGTTTGCGCTTGCACTCAAAACAGACAACGACGGTATTGCGGTTCCCTTTCCAGAAATTGTCGAAACGCCGCCGCCATGATAGAGCCGCCTCCGGGGCCGCGCTTGGTTCGGGACGAGCCCGCTGGACGACGATCGGCCGCGGACGAGGTGCAGACGGGGAAAAATGTGCCCCGCACTGACGACACATTGTCGTCTTGGCGGCGGCATAGTCCCGCTGCTTAAAGCCGCAATGTGGACATTCCACAGCGACCTTCTCGGGCGACGACGACTTTGCCACGGTGTCGCGCTTTTGAGAGCTTAAGTTATGCCCTGGCGCCGAAGGAAGCAGTCTTCACTGGCTCATCGTGCCGGATCACTTCCGGTCGTAGATGGACTGCTTTAGCGGAGTTGCCGCCGGCCGGGCCGCTCGTGACCTCGGACTTGCCAATAAAGGTGGCGCCTTCCTCGATCACCAGACGGGCTGCTTTCAAATCACCTTGCAAAGTGCAGCGCGACTTCAGTTCGCAGCGCTCTCCGACGGTGATGTTGCCCTGAACTTTGCCGTAGACAGTGATGGATTTGGTCTTGATCTCACCATGAATATCAGCGTTTTCCCCGATGGTCAGCACTCCATCTGAGTTAATCTCGCCTTCGACCTTGCCATCGATCAGAAGTTCCTTCTGGAATTTGATTGAGCCTTTAATTTCGACGTCGCTCGAAAGTACGTCTTTGCCACTATGTTCTGCCATATGTTTCGGATGATCCGTTAGTGTTGATGTTCTTGGTTCTTCGCGGTAGCCGACTCGGTTACTGCTCTCCTCGGTGCCCGCGTTTGAAGGTCCTTCGCCGATCGGCGGCATCGGTCTTTGCGGGATGAATTTTTTCAGCACCCCGTACTATTGTGACGCTCTTGCACATGTCAATTAATTCGTCGGTAAAGCGCATTTTTTCTCAGAAACCGTTCACCCGATAACTTTTAAATCGTCCGGTTTGCGAATTGAGATGCAGAAACGGCGGGGCATTGCTTGGGGTTCGATCAAGAACGTAAAGCAAGACGCGGGCCGAAATCATTGTCCCGAGAACATCGGCTGTATTTTGGGCGACCCTTTCCGAATCATAACTGACCACCCATTTCACGCCGCGCCGGGTGCAGATTGCCCGAGCGACCCCGCCCTCTTCGGCTGCAAAAAATTTTGCCGAATCGATGATCCCGCCAATACTTTCATGCGAGCTACCAGCGATTGCCGGCTGTCGCGACCAGTAAGTGAGGGCCGGGGAAAACCACCACGGCGCGATAAAGGGTCCGTCGATCGTTTGCGCGACGCGGCGCAATTCGACGAGCTCGAGCTTGTTCTCCAAACGTCGCGCACCTTCTTCAGCTGAAAAGATCCGATCCCATGCTTGAGCAATGGGAAAGAGCGCGATGGCGAAACTGATGGATGCGACGATCGGGTTGCGCAATGCGCTTAGAATTTCGGGTGCGACTAATGCGAAGAGCAGTGTGAAAAAGTAGGCCCATCTTGCCTGCCAAATTGTCAGAAAAAAGGTTGCAATCAGGAGCACCGTCACGAACCACCGCGGATTTTCGCGAATTCTCCAAAACAGAATTGGCGACAGGAGCAGCAGCCAGCCGCACCACTGAAACCAAGCTGCGCTTGCTAACGGCACATGACCGAGTTCGCCGATGGTGCCGCTCCAGTTCTTTAAGCCCATCATAATTTGACCCGTCGGCGCCCACGGAATTCGCCGTTCGACCGTAAGCGCAATCCCGATGATGGCGACGAAAGCGATCCAACCGGTCCGACGATAAGGCGCAAAAATAGTGCGCGCCCGCAAGACAATCGTAAGTGCAAACAAAATCAGAGGCTCATAAGCCGACACCCATATGGCCAGGCCCCAACTCATACCGGCCAGAAGACCCCAATTAGGGGAAGGTTCCCGCGCCAGGGCCCACTCTCCACAAAGCGCGACGGCAACGAGTGCGAGCGCAAGCGATTGATGGTCGGGGCGGCCGAAAGCAAACCCGTGCGCGAGAATCGGACTGAGTCCGTAAAGCAACAAAAGGCCCCAGCGAAATCGCAATTGCATCCGGCGGGTCCACCAGCAGAGAAATATTCCAAGCGTAATCGCGACGAGCGGCGACACCATCGCTCCCGCAAGTTCGAGCGCGTGATTGGTAAACAGTTGGAGCGCTTCCGCCGTCCCAACGATCAAATAATCGAAAGGCGCCGTCGTGTGGGGGGAAGTACCAATTGGGAAATTCTCGAAATCATGTCGCCGAACGATCGTTCCGGGATGTTCGAAGCAGATTCGTGCTCGCGTCATCCGCGCAAAGCAGTCTGCGTCCACGAAATTCATATGATCGCGGGCGAACACGTCCGAGTAACTGGCGCAACGGGTGACGCTCACGAGCGAG
>WNGO01003080.1_pt1 | contig 10707 bp, 12 predicted proteins | sample 5400511 | NCBI WGS metagenome assembly WNGO01 (sample SAMN13153380, study PRJNA577476) | soil metagenome | isolation source: 20 cm soil or saprolite under Garry oak tree replicate 2 | place: USA:California | collected 2016-06-15
CCACCCCTGGATGAAGGCGTACATGGCCGTCCTCTCCAATCCGTACTACCAAGTGACGCAGAAGGATGGCAAGTTCAACCTCAAAAACCTTCCTCCCGGCACATACACACTGGTCGCGTGGCACGAGCTCTATGGCCCCGGCGAGCAGTCCGTTACCGTTGGCCCGAAAGAGACCAAGGCCGTTACGTTTACGTTCAAGGCGACGGCGCCAGCGGGGGACTAGAGCGGGACCTTCAGGATATCTGGACCGCCGGAGGCGTGAAAGCAGCCCTCCGGCGGTTCGATGGACATGGACACTGCACCCAATCTGAATTCCGGCCTCCACAAATACGCCGTCTTCACGGCGTGCTCCACCTTTTTGCTGCTGATCGCTGGGGCACTGGTTACTTCGAACGACGCAGGGCTTTCCGTTCCTACTTGGCCGCTGGCCTGGGGGTCAGTGACTCCTCCGATGGTAGGGGGGATCGTTTATGAATGGTCGCACCGCGTAATTGCCTCTTCCGTGGGCTTCCTGACGATCATTCTGGCCGGGTGGCTATTTCGGGCCGAGAAGCGCGGATGGATGCGCTGGCTGGGCTTGGCGGCCCTTGGCGGGGTAATTGCGCAAGGAATCCTTGGTGGCTTGACCGTTCGGATGTACCAGCCCCCCGCAGTCTCCGCGGCGCATGCCACGCTGGCGCAACTGTTCTTTTCCACCGTTGTGGCGATCGCGTTTTTTACGAGTAGCTGGTGGCTAAGCAACATTCCCGAACTGGAAGACGCCGGATCACCGCGCGTCCGCTCCCTGACGATTTGGACCCTCGCAGCCGTCTTTCTCCAGTTAATCCTGGGTGCGGCCTTCCGCCACAAGGGGTTTGGAATTATTCCTCACCTGATTGGCGCCGTCATTGTTACAATCCTGGTTTTTATGACGGCGGGAGCGTTGAAGCGGCGCTATTCGAACGTCCAACCTTTGCGGAAGTGCGCGCGGTTCCTGCACATGTTGATCGGCGTGCAACTTTTGCTGGGCGCTGGGGCGTGGTGGTCCCGTGTATATGCGGCGCGCTTCCCGCAGCCAATAACGATTATGGTCACACTTACAGTCGTGCATACGGTCACGGGAGCCCTTTTGCTGGCTACCACACTAATCACGGCGCTGGTGAGCTACCGGATGCTGCGGCCGGGATCAGTCCTGGCGGATTCTTCCGCTACTTCGGAACAGGCCGCGTGATGAGAGACACTGTTGGAATGCCGGCGTCGGTGGTAGCGGAAGTCAGCCGCCCGGCGCTATTTTTGGCGCTGACCAAGCCCGATGTTTCGTTCCTGGTGGTCATGACGACCGCGGCGGGATACGCGCTCGGGACGCATGGCCCTCTGGACTGGATGCGGATGTCCCACACGGTCTTTGGGACTACTTTGATCGCAGCGGGAACGTCGGCTCTCAACCACTACATTGAACGTGACACCGACGCCTTGATGCGCCGCACGGCCTCGCGGCCTCTGCCGTCCGGGCAATTGCAGCCGCGCGAGGCGCTGTGGTTTGGCGCGAGCTTACTCGTGGCCGGAACGCTCTATCTCGGGTTGGCGACCAACGCGCTGGCCACCATTCTGGGAATCCTGACGTCGGCCGCGTACCTTTGCGTATACACACCACTCAAACGCAGGACGACCTTGGCGACGCTGGTAGGAGCGTTTCCGGGCGCCGTGCCCCCGGTGATTGGATGGGCGGCGGCGCGTGGGACGATTACAGTGGACGCGGGGATCCTGTACGCGGTGCTTTTCCTATGGCAATTTCCGCACTTCGACGCCATTTCCTGGGTGTACCGGGAAGACTACCGTCGCGCGGGAATCCAGATGTTGCCCGTGGTGGACCACGAGGGGAAGCGGACGTTCCGTGAAATCCTTTTGACGGCTGCGTTGCTGGTGCCCGTCAGCCTGCTTCCGGCGGTGACGGGCCTTGCCGGGGCACACTATTTTTTTGGGGCGCTCGTTTTAGGGATCATGCTCGTGGAAGTATGTTTGTGGGCCGCAGCGGCGAAGAGCAACGTTCGCGCGAAATGGCTCATGCACGCGACCGTGCTTCACCTGCCGTTGCTGTTGGCGCTGCTACTCTACGACAAATTTTCCCGGTAATTTTATTTTTTGGCGTGCTCCACGGCCCGGCCAGGCCGGGGCATTCATTGTAAAAGTGGAGCCCGCACCCGGCCGGGGTGACTGAGAGAGATTATGAACGGACAAGAAAATCCGGTCGAGTTGCTGGTTATCTGCGCGGTGATGCTGGTGCTCTCTATCCTCGGCATTTTGGGCGGGCTTTCGTCACGGCTGATGGGGAGTCTTGACGGCCTGCTGATGCTCGCCGTCTGTGGGATGACGGCATTGATCTTCGCTATCTTGTTATTTGTGCTGGCCAAGGGGCGAGGGTGGCTTCGCAAGGGCGGATCTGGCGGTGGTTCCGCGACGCCTGCGGGGAAATAGCGCGCGCTTTTGCCGGATGAGGATAAGAATTAACACGGAGGACACGGAGGAAAGACACTGAGGGCACAGAGAATACGTGGTGAATTTGAAATTTGCGATTCTAGATTTGTAAGGAAGGTCGTGCTGGTGGAATGACTAGCGCACAAAATCCGACCGACGCCTCTGTGATTCCCCCTAAGTCCGCGATTGCGAAGAAGTGGTTGATCGGTATCCTGGTTCTGACGTTCGCGTTCGTCCTGATGCCGTTTTTGCTGTGGTATATGACCACCTTCAGCCGTCCGCTGACCGATGCGGAGCTGGGGACCTACTTCACGGACGCAGCGCATCCCCGCCGGGCGCAGCACGCCCTTTCGCAAGTCGCTGACCGCATCATGAGCCCCAATACGGCCATACGGGAGTCGGCCAGGATCTGGTACCCGGAAGTCATCAAGTCGGCGGCGGAGGGCAGCGCCGAATTGCGTGTCACCGCTGCCTGGGTCATGGGCCAGGACAATCAATCACCCGAATTTCACACGGCGCTCCAGAAGCAATTAACGGACGCTAATCCCATGGTGCGTCGAAACGCCGCGCTTTCGCTTGTGCGATTTGCAGATCCCTCAGGCCAAGACGTCATTTCCGGCATGCTGGCACCCTATTCGATGGCCGCGCCACGTTCAGGGACGCTCGCCACAAGGCTCAAGCCCGGCGATGTCATCAACCCGGGAACTTTGGTCGCCCATGTCGCCGTTTCCGGAGAAAATGTGGAAATGCGTTCAGACGTGCCCGGAACGATCGCGCAGTGGATCGTACCGGACGGCGCGCAAGTCCAAGCCGGGCAAATAATACTGGTTGTCGATCCAAGTCCGGAAATGGTGTGGGAATCGCTGCGAGCGTTGTATTTGATTGGTCAAAAGGCCGACGCGCCCGCCGTAGATCGCTACGCCAGAGGGATCGAGGGCATGCCGCCGCAGATCCAGCAACAAGCGACCCGCACGGCAAAGGAAATCGCTGCTAGGGCAGTGACTGGTGATCGGTGACTTGTGACTGGTGAAAAATAGTCGGATCGCGGGCCAGCTAGTGGGACGTAGGTGCACAGGTCACTAGTCACCAGTGACTTTCACTAAAAGGGAAGCGCCCCGTTTTCCGCCTCAAACTCCGCAAGCGGGACCATGTCGATCGCATCCCACGGGCAGCCCTCCAGGAACGCGCCATCAGGGCCTTTGCTGGTGCAGAGTTTGCATCCGATGCACAGCAGGGGGTCAACGACAATGCGGCCGAACGGGGGATGATCCTCGTCTGGCGCCCAATACATGCAATCCGCAACGGGGCAGTACTCGACGCACGCCGGCGACCCGGCACATCCGGTGCAGCACTCATTGATGATGGCAAGAATGTGCGGCTTGCGCTTGCGCTGCGTCGTCGTGCCCGTGGACTTCGGGTCGTACTTCACTACAGACCCTGCCTTAAATTCCTCGATGCTCGGAGCGCCGTACGCCATTAAGATCCTCCACGAATGGGCCGCAATTCCCTATTCTTGCCGACGCTGAACTTGTTGTCAATCTGGGAGGATTGAAACATTTTTCAAGCGTTTCTTATTTGCCGGCGGAACATCTCTTGGTTGCCGGGCGGGGCACAGGTTGGTTAGCCGGCGGTGGCGCCTAGTTCCCTTAATTTTGCAGCGGAGCGCTTGGCTTCGTCCGTGCCGGGATATTGGCGGACTACGGTGCGCAGCTCGCGGATTGCGGCGGCTTTTTGGCCGAGTTCCGCCAGGCAGAATCCTTTTCGCATTCTGGAGGAAGCGGTTTTGAAACTTTTCGGATAGTTCTCGACCACTTTGTTGTAGGCGTCGAGAGCCCGCTGATACTCGCCCTGCATGAAGGCGATTTCGCCTAGATAGAATTGCGCGTTGGAGGCGAGATCGGTGTCGTTATAATATTTCAGGTAGTCCTGAAATTCCTGCGCGGCCAGATCATAGTGCTTTCCATTGATATCGCGAAGACCGTTGGAGTAGAGCACGTCGGCTGACGCAGGCGGTGCGGCGGAGGCCATGGGAGATGCTCCTGGTCCTCCAGAAGGTGATGGGGCTGTCGCGGCGGGATTTGCCGCAGGAGGGGGCACGGCCATTTTGGAATCGACATTCTGGAGAGTGTTCTGAATGTCGGTGAGCTTCTGATCGAGTTTGCCCAGGCGTGCTTGCAGGTCCGCGACGTTGTCGGAGAGGCCCTGGACCTGAGTGCCCATGGTGTCCAGGCGCGCGCCGGAAGCGGCGGAAAAATCCTGAGTGTTCTTCTGGATGGAAGCCATGCTGGTGCTGAGCTTGTTGACGGAGTCAAGCGACTGCTCGATCAGGGTTCGCTGCACGGCGGCATTTTGCGTGATGGCCGTCTGCATGGCCTGCTGGCCCTGGATGAGCTGGGTTACTCCTGTTTGCAATTCAATGATTTCGCGCGCGACGGCGCCGGCCGGCGCGGGTCCCAGGAGCGCGCCGCCTAGTGCCCCCGCGAGCATGGCGGCACCGAAAAATAGAATCCAACGAGTACGCAAGATGGTCCTCCTTCGTCGAGGGCAGGGGCTCTGTATGGGTGCGGGTTCCGCGCCCTGATCAGATCGGGGCGTTCAGCGCAATAGTAGAGCCCGCACCCGCCCTGATTACTTCGTCGACATTACAAAGTGTCCACGGCGATTCTGCTGCCAGCACTCTTCCGTGGAGGCGCTGCAGAACGGTTTTTCCTTGCCGTAGCTGACCGTTTCGATGCGGTCGGCCGTGATGCCGAGGGAAACCAGGAATTGCTTGGCTGCCGCGGCACGGCGGTCGCCCAAAGCCAGATTATACTCCGTGGAGCCGCGCTCGTCGCAGTGTCCTTCAAGGACGACTTTCACCTGCGAATTGGAGTTCAGGAACTTGGCCGTCGCTGAGAGGGCATCGCGGGCGTCAGTACGAATGTCCGCTTTGTCATAGTCGAAAAAGGCGTCTTTGACCTCCTTGTCGAACAATTCTTGCATCGTCGGTTGGTGAACGGCCGGTGGAGGAGGTGGAGGAGGCGCCACAGCGACGCGCGCGGTGGCATCGGCGGAGCCGCCCGGACCTGTCGCGGTAATCGTGTAGGTGGTGGAAGTTGATGGAGTGACGCGAGTGGAGCCTTCCGCCGTCACATTGCCAACTCCCGGCGAAAGACTCAGCGAGGTTGCGTTTGTCGAAGACCAAGTCAGCGTCGCCGGTTCACCGGTCTGGATTTGATTCGGAGACGCCTGCAGGGTCACAGTCGGGCGCGCAGGCGGTTCCACGGGTGGGGGTGGTGGGGGTGGTGGCGCTTGTACCACAGGCTTCTTACATGCTGCGCCGAAAAGAACCACAGCGAGCAACATGCCGAACAGGGCCCTGGCGTGAGTTCGAGTCCGCATCTTTCTTCTTCCTCCTTTAGCAATCTACCGAAGCACGGGTAGTGAGTGCAAATTCGTTGTTTGAAAAAGGTGACCGGTGACCGGGGAGCAGTGACTGGTGACTAGTGACCGGTGACTGGTGGAAATGCCGGAGCCTCGTTTCGATATTTGTTGCACCCGCACTTTTCACAAGTCACCCGTTGCTTCCCCTCAGGTCAACCTAATCGCTTGTCACAAATCTCCGATCACCAGTCACCGATCACCAGTCACTAGTCACCGCCTTACTTCGGCGACCAGTTGGGCGATTCATTTTGGCCCTGCATGGTCAATTGCCGACCGTCGGTTCCGTCGGCAAGCATAGACCATATCTGTCGCGTGCCGGTGCGGGTGGACTCGAAAACAAGATGGCGTCCATCCGGGGCCCAGCTGGGGCGCTCGTTGCGTCCCACATCGCGCGTCAGTTCCACTAATTGGCGCGAGGCGATTTCCATCACGTAGAGATCGTAATTCCCGTTGGGACGGCGCCAACTGAATGCCAGCAACTGTCCGTTGGGGGACCATGCCGGATCGATGACATATCCCTTGTCAGCAAGGTCAATTTTCGTCTGACTCGAACCGTCTGCGTTCATGACGTAGAGCTGCGGAATGCCTCCACGGTCGCTCACGAAGGCGACCTGCTGGCCGGTTTTTGGATTCCAGGTCGGGGATGTACTTGCGCCAGCGGAGAAAGTGATGCGCTTGGGACGTTGCCCCGAAGTGTCGGTCACAAACAGTTCCGGTGTGCCGTTCATGCTGGACATGAACATGAGCTGCGATCCATCTGGTGACCATGCAGGAGAGGAGTTCGTGCCCCGAAAGCGCGGCCATGAGATTAGGTGATTCGTAAGCATCGATTGGATGCAGATTTGCGCGGTCAGAACGCTGCTGCTGCCGGGCTGCGCGTAGCAGGTGAAGGCGATGCGGCTCGCGTCGGGCGACCAACGTGGCGTGAGCGCGATGGAGTGGAGCTGGGTCAACTGGTGCTGGTTCTCGCCGTCGTAATCCATCGCCCAGATTTCCTTGTTGCCGCTTCGATTGCTTACGTACGCGATCTGCGTGCTGGCGATTCCGGGCAAGCCGCCCGACAGTTTGCTGATGATTTCATCGGCGAATTGGTGCGCGAAGGTTCGAATCTGCGCGTCGGTGACTTCGCCACGATAGACTTTTCCGATGACCGGGGGCAGGGATGCGTTGCGCGCGTCATTCAGCCAGGCTTGAATCTCGAGGCTATTCTCGCTCGCGGAGAGGTTGCCGAAGGCGAGAAGTTGGGAGGATGCGGGAGCGTCGGTCCACGCCTTGAAGTCCACCTCGGCCGGAGTGCCGGGAGATTGCAGGGGATAATAACTCTTGCTCACCAGTTCCAATATTCCGCTGAAATCGAGGTCCGAGCGGACGATGTCGCTGAATTTCACACCCAGCGGCTGCTCGGACGGGGACTTGCCCACAAAATCGGCCACCGCGACGCGCGCCTTCGATACGCCGAGGCCTGTGCCGGTGCGAAACCAGTCTTGGGCGGAGGCTGGCGTGCCGAGAAGGAGAATGGAACCACAGATGAACACAGATAAACACTGATAAAATCTGCGGACGTTTTTCATTATTCCGGCGGGCTCCATTTTCACTCTTGCCTCTTGCGAACACACTCTTATCTTCGAAACTCGAACCAGAATTCGACGGTTACGATGTTGCCGGAATAGTTCGACGGGAGCGGCGATACCGGGCTTGAATTCAAGATCGCGCGTAACGCCGAATTGTCCACTGAACGGTTGCCGCTCGACGTGGTCATCTGTACGTTTGTGACGGTTCCGTCGCGCAGGATTTGAAATGTATACATCGAGCGCGGCGCCCAGCGCACGGACGGGTCCACCGTGGATTGCAGCCAGTTGCTGCTGATGCGATTGCGGACGGCGTCCACGTAAGCGGGGAAACGTCCTGTAAAATCACCGCCGCCAGGCCCGGAGAATCCCATCCCGCCCTGCGTTGCGCCACCCACGGTGAAGTTCGAGTAGGGGAGCGCGGGTGAGCCGCCCTGGCCGTATGGGACGGCGTTGGGCGGTGGAGGCGTTGGGTCCTCGAGTACCCTGGAGGGGTGGGTGATGTAATGCGGCGTTTTTTCCTTCTTAAATTCGGGGATCGCTTTAGTGTCCGGCGCGATTTCCTTGGGTTTCGGCGGTGGCTCGGATTTATAAAGGCCCTTGGTTTCATCCACGACGCGGCTTGTCGTTACGGCGTCCGGGCGGGGCAACATGATCCCGGGAAGTTTGGCGACGAGGCCGACCGTGACGGCGTTGTCGCCTCCGGCGCCGCCCCAGTTTTCGCCACGGTGCGAGAGTAGTGTCGATACGCCAAGTGAACCGAAAAGAACCATGTGGAAGCCGAGCGACCACACCAGGGGCTTCTTCAGGTTGTCCGCGCCGGGATGGGTGGGGCTATATGACATGGCGGTTTCAGTGCGGCGTATCTTCGAGTGGCTCCGTAACCACGCTGATATTTTGGATGCCGGATTGGCGCATGGTGTCTATCACAAGTGCGAACGAGCCGAAGGGAACAGTCTTGTCGCAGCGTAGATAGATCGCGTCGGATTGCGGATTGCGCATTTGCGCGTGGACTTTGGTTCCCAACTCATGGATGTTTACGGGATCGTCGCCGATGTAGATTCGCTGGGCGCGATCAATCGAGACCACGACGCGCGATTCGGAAATTTCCTTCACTGTCTTCGTTTTGGGGACGTCGACTTCGATGCCGGACTGGAGAATCGGGGCGGTGATCATGAAGATCACCAGGAGGACCAGCATGACGTCCACGAAAGGGACGATGTTGATGTCCGAAAGGGAGGTGCTTGTTTGGCGCGAGAGTTGAGGCATATTCGATTAACCCTGAAACGTATTGGACGACCTCGCCAAGCCGTCGATCTCAACCGAAAGACGTTTTAACACAGAGGGCACAGAGTACGCAGAGAAAGAAACCGCACTTCCCGAAATATTGTTTCGCTCTTCTCTGTGGTCTTTGTGACCTCTGCGGTAAAAATATTCACGAGCACGACCGACGGTCTCTTTTCGGCGGTCTCCCCTTCTGGATTCAGGGTGAACAAGTAGAGTCCGCACCCCGTTCTGTTACATCCGCTGACCAGGGTATAGTTTTTCGATCGTCGCGGCGACTTCGAGCGTAAAGCCATCCATTCGGCCACCCAGATCCTTGATGTTATGCAAAAAGTGATTGTAGGCGATCACGGCGGGAATGGCGGTGAAGAGTCCCGCGGCCGTGGTGATCAGCGCTTCCGCAATGCCGGGAGCGACCGCGCGTAAACTCGCGGCCCCGACTGCTCCCAGGCCGGTGAATGCATCCATCACTCCCCAGACGGTGCCGAACAGGCCGATAAACGGCGTGACTGATCCCGTCGTCGCTAGCCAGGGCATATATTTTTCAGCTTTGCGGACTTCCTCAGCGGCGGCGATCTGCATGCTGACGGTCACGGCGTTGAGGCTGGTGACCTTCCCATGAGGATTGCCGGCGCGAAGCTGGCTATCTACTTCGCGATATCCGGCGCTATAGACAGGTTCGAGAGGGGAACCGCCGCTGCCCATCTGTTTGGGTTCGGGAAGAAACTTATTGGACCGGAAAATGCGCAGGAACAACGCGGTTTGTTGGTTCATGCGCGAGAACATGCGCGATTTTTGAAAAATCAAGGCCCAAGAAAAGAGAGAAAAGGCCAACAACATCAAAAGAACGACGCGGGCGACCCACCCCGTTTGCTCGAGCAGCGTGCCGAGCTGGCCTGCGAACAGAAAAATCCCAAGTGCTCGAATTGGCTCCCCCTCAGAAAACCGATCGATGCTCCCATCGCAAGCTAGCACACGACCCATATGCGGTCAAACAATTACAGACTAACGGGTGCTTGAAGGTACTGTCAATGCCAAAATATCGTATTACGATGTATAGGCTGGAATCGGGTTGCAGAAGCGGCACGCACCGGGAGAGCGGAAAGGATTTCAACACAGAGTTCACAGAGAGCACCAAGGGGGAACAAGCGAGATGGGATATTCCGCGGTGTTGGCCGGAGACTGCGCTGGATTTGAAATTGGAAAGTGGAAATTGGAAACGATATGGCGGCGTTTCCGATGCGGGGGAATTGAGTGTGGTAAGATTTGAAACAGAGAGAATGCCGCCATCCTTTGATGTCCGCGTCGATGATCTGACTGGAACCCGAGCAGAGCCTCGGGGAGGTGCGGAAAATCAGAGTGTATCCCCGGGAAGCGGAACCACTTTCTATATCGAGACGTTTGGCTGCCAGATGAATGCTCACGACTCTGAGAAAGTCGCGGGAGTTTTGCTCGGGCGAGGGTACCAGCAGGTTGCGGACATCGAAGCGGCGAAGGTGGTGTTTTACAACACGTGCAGCATCCGGGAGAAGGCGGCACAGAAAGTTTTTTCGCGGTTGGGGGAATTCAGGAAACACCCGGACCACGGAAAAGTCATTGGAGTGCTGGGGTGCGTCGCGCAGCAGGAAGGTGAAGAAATCTTTGAGCGCGCGCCGTGGGTGAGCCTGGTGTGCGGCTCGGCGAGCTACAGCAAACTGCCCACGCTCCTCGCGGAGCTCGAAGCAGGGAATCGGCGGGTGACCGGACTCGATACCGACACGGACGAGACGTTTGAGACCGAAATCACGCGGCGCGACAATCCTTTCCGGGCCTACCTGACGATTATCGAAGGTTGTGACAAATCCTGCGCCTACTGTGTGGTGCCGTACACGCGAGGGCCGGAGCGCAGCCGGTCGAGCGCGTCGGTTTTAGAAGAGGTTCGGAAGCTGGCCGATGCGGGGTACTCCGAAATTCAACTTTTGGGGCAAACGGTTAATTC
>WNGO01003084.1_pt1 | contig 10703 bp, 7 predicted proteins | sample 5400511 | NCBI WGS metagenome assembly WNGO01 (sample SAMN13153380, study PRJNA577476) | soil metagenome | isolation source: 20 cm soil or saprolite under Garry oak tree replicate 2 | place: USA:California | collected 2016-06-15
GGCGTCGTCGGCCTCTACGGCGCAATCGCATACTCAGTGTCGACGCGCACGCATGAGATTGGCATCCGCGTGGCTCTCGGGGCTGAGTCGGAAGATGTTCTGAAAATGGTCGTGCGAGGTGGATTCAAACTTGCGGGATTCGGCGTCGGAATTGGTATCGTGGCCGCCCTCGTGTCAACACGCTACCTCGCCAGCCTGCTTTACGGCATCAAGCCCACCGACCCACCGACTTTTGCCACAGTAGCGTTGCTTCTTATCGGAGTGGCCCTGCTCGCCAGTTACATTCCGGCCCGGCAAGCAACCAAAGTGGATCCGATGGTGGCGATACGTTACGAGTAACAGCTTATGCCATTTCTACGAAACATTGTGACTGGGCTTCGATCACTGTTCCGAAAGAATCAGGTCGACCGGGAGTTGGATGAGGAACTAGCTGCCTACTTGGAGATGCAAGTCGCTGAAAAGATGCAGCGAGGCATGACTCGTAAAGACGCACTTCGCGCCGTGCGCCTTGAGCGCGGCAGTCTCGAACTTACGAAGGAAGTCGTCCGCTCTGGCGGCTGGGAATCCTTTGTGGAGACGTGCTGGCAGGATTTGCGCTACGCGCAACGGCGGTTGCGAATGGCCCCGACATTCACCATCGCGACAGTTCTGACGTTGGCGCTTGGCATCGGCGCGACTACTTCGATTTTCACATTGGTTCACGCTGTTTTGCTAAAGTCGCTGCCGGTGGCCAACCCCGGTGAACTGTACCGTCTGGGCAAAGAGTCTCGTTGTTGCTACCAGGGTGGGTACAGTCAAGAAAAAGAGTTCTCCCTGGTTTCCTACGACCTGTACAAATACCTTCGAGACGCTACCAAAGGTTTTTCGGAACTGGCGGCATTCCCGTCGTTGGAACTGGTCTTTGGTCTCCGACGCGCTGGCACGTCAGAAGCTGCGCAAGGCTATCCAGGCGAGTTCGTCTCCGGCAATTATTTCTCCATGTTCGGCATAAGAACGTATACAGGGCGCGCGCTAACCGATGCGGATGATCATTCCGACGCTCCGCCAGTCGTCGTGATGAGCTATCGCCTCTGGCAGCAGAAATATGGATCGGACCCGTCAATCATCGGGAGCGTTTTCGATATCGATGGAAAGCCATTTACCGTCGTGGGAATCACTCCTCCCGGCTTCTTCGGTGACAGTCTGCGCAGTAGTCCGCCCGACTTGTTTCTGCCTCTGAATAGCGAACCGTATGTCGAGAGCGATGCCGATTTGAACAAGGTCGACACGCATTGGTTAGAGTTGATTGGCCGCATCCAGCCAGGCGCGAACCCCGCATCCATAGAGGCCGAAATGCGGGTCGAGCTCAAGCAGTGGCTGCGTTCGCACTGGAGTGACATGAGCGCTAACGATCGCGCACGATTTCCCGAACAGACCCTGTACCTGACTCCTGGGGGCGCGGGCATCACGACCATGCGCGAACAATACGAGCACTGGCTTCTGATCCTTATGATGGTTTCAGGCTTCGTTTTGCTGATCGTCTGCGCCAACGTGGCCAACCTTATGCTTGTTCGCGGGATGGAGCGGCGCAGACAGACGTCCTTGAGCATGGCCCTGGGCGCCCAGACTTCACGAATTCTGAGGCAGCCTCTTACCGAAAGTATCTTACTCTCACTGTTTGGCGGAGCGGCCGGCGTGGCGATCGCATTCGCGTGTACGGGCCTGATTCTCCGTTTCGCATTTCCAGCTTTTGCCGGGTTCGCGAGCGTGCCGATCAGCGCTTCCCCTTCCATGCCTGTTATGCTGTTCGCATTCGTTGTTTCGCTATTGACGGGAGTTGCGTTCGGCGTCGGCCCCGCGTGGATGGCCACCCGAGTAGACCCAATCGAAGCGCTTCACGGGAGCAGCCGCTCGACTGCTCGCGAGGGCTCGCTCCCAAGGAAAACACTCGTCGTGTTTCAGGCGGCTCTCTCGCTTGTTTTGCTGTCGGCGGCGGCGCTGCTCACGGCCGCTTTGCAGAGGTTGGAGAATAACGACTTAGGATTCGCTCAGGACCGCCGCATGGTTGCCAACATTGATCCTCGGTTAGCCGGTTACCGATCGGATCAACTCCCCACACTTTATCGGCGCATCCACGATTCGATAGCAAGCATTCCCGGCGTCTCTTCCGTCGCACTCGGTCAATACTCGCCAGTTGGCTACGGTTGGGGTGCTGGCGTTTGGGTAGATGGCCATCCGGCTCCAGGACCGAAAGACAACAACTCTGCTGCGTGGGATCGAGTTTCGGCGGGATACCTTGATGTCATTGGGACTCCCACCGTTAGAGGGCGCGGCATTTCTGAAGAGGATACGGCGAGTTCGCGAAAAGTAGCAGTCATCAATGAAGCGTTTGCGCGAAAGTTCTTCCAGAACGAAGATCCCATTGGCAAGCACTTCGGCACGGAGGCGGATAACAGCCGTCGATATGAAGTGGTGGGTATAGCTAAAGATGCCCGGTACCTCGCGCTCGATAAGCCGGATGGCGCGTTCTTCTTCTTGCCCGAAGCGCAAGCCGACTATTCGCAAACCAATCTAGGTTCGCTTTTCCTGCACGACATTGTCATTCTGACGCGGCCGAGAGCTACCCTATCTGGTGCGCAGGTGCGCCAAGCCATGGCTTCAGTGGACCCCAGTCTGCCGATCATTTCGATTCGCACTCTAAAAGAGAAAGTTGCCACGCAGCTCACGCAGCAACAACTCATCGCACGCCTCACCTCGTTGTTCGGTGTTCTTTCTTTGGTTTTAGCCTCGATTGGGCTCTATGGAATTACTGCATACAATGTCGGACGCCGCACGGGCGAGATTGGCGTGCGCATGGCGCTGGGCGCTAGTCGGGGCCAGGTTGTACGGCTTGTGCTACGCGGCGCATTCCTTCTCATAGCGTTTGGGCTGATTTTGGGCATACCGCTGTCTCTTGCTACGAGCCGAGCCTTAAGCAGCCAGCTTTACGGACTCAACCCGTACGACCCAGTGATTTTCCTACTAGCGGTGATCGTACTCGGAGTCTTCGGCCTGGTCGCCACTCTGGTTCCCGCTTTGCGGGCGAGTTCCATCTCGCCAGCGCGCGCGCTGCGAACCGAATAAGTTCCGTCGCTTTCTGCCGCACACTGGGCTGGCTGCACGGCTAGTGCACGTATCGATTGTCGCTGAGATCCTATTCCGACCGCAGGGCTTCCATGGGCTCGACTGAAGCGGCGCGCCGCGCAGGCAGAAACGCCGCAGCCATGGCTGAAAGCAGGAACAGACCCGTCACCATCAGGATAACTGGCGGATCGACCGCCTGAGTCCCATACAGCATTGTTTGTACGGCACGGCCGGCCAGCACGCTGCCTGCCAGCCCGACGCTTACGCCCGCAAATACCGGGACGCCCGCCTCGGCGAAGGTGAGCGCATAAACCTTCGCGCGAGTGGCGCCGAGCGCCATGCGCACACCGATTTCCTGTTTGCGTGTGACCACCGAATAACTCAGGACGCCGTAGATGCCGAGCATCGCCAGCAGTAGGGCAGCGGCTCCGAAGGAGAGCAGCACCAGGGTTTCGAAGCGCTCGGTGGCCAGCGAATCCGTCAATTGGGCGCCCAGCGTTTTGACGCGGGCGATGGTGACTTCCGGATCGTACTTCCAGATCGCCTGGCGCATGGCCGAGACTATCCCGCCGGCGTTCGGGGCGCGAACCACAAAGTACGTGGGAAAAGGCGGGCGGTCTTTGTAATGGACATAGGCCATGCGGGCCGGAGGCGTCTTGAGCGATGTGTTACGGGAATCGGCCACCACTCCGATCACGGTAAAGATGCGGCCTTCGATTTTGACCTGCCCGCCTATCGCGTCGTCGTTTCCCCATAGCGCTTTGGCCTCGCCCTCGGAGAGGACCACGTTGCTGAGATTGCGGTCGCGTTCTTCGAAGAAGCGGCCGGCCACAAGCCGCTGTCGAGTGGTCTCGAAATATCCGGGGCTCAGCCAACGAAAGTTGATCAACGGGGATTCCTGCTCGGGCCTGTCCACACGTTGAACAAATTCGATCCACGACTCGCCGCCGAGCGGCATGGCGCTCACCATGCCAGCGGCTTCAACGCCGGGAATAGCGCGCAGATTGGAGAGGACAGCGTCATCGAAATCAACCCGGCTCTGGTCTGTGCCGTAACTTTGCGGCGTGAGCCGGACCTCGGCCACTGCCACCTGGCCGGTATCGAAACCTTTCTCCTCGCCGAGCAGATGGAGCAGGCTTTTAGAGAACAGGCCGGTCACCAGTAGCAGTGCGGTGCAACCCGCAACCTGCATTCCGATCAGCCATCGCCGCAGACGGTTACCATGGCGGCTTCCAAACGAGCGGCTGCTCGATTGCTGGAGCGATGCGTGTGGATCGGTCGCAAGGAGCCGGAGTGCGGGCAATAAGGCGGAAACAAGGCTTGCGCCAAAGGTGAGCAGAGTCGAGAACAGCAGCACGTTAAGATTCAGATGGATTTCCGACAGGCGCGGCAGGCCGACCGGTGTATCGCGCATGAATAAATCCAAGGCGGTCTTGGCCAGCAAAATGCCTGCCGCGCCACCGAGGGCTGCCAGCAGTAGGTTTTCTGTCAGCACAGTCAAGATCAAGCGCCACTTGGCGGCTCCCAATGCAGCACGCACAGCAGATTCGCGGCTGCGCGTCAGCGCGCGTCCGAGTTGCGCGTTGGCCAGGTTCAGGCAGGCGATCAGCATCAAACTCAAGACGGAGGCCATTAGGAGCCACAAGGCCGTCCGGGAACCACCTACGATCGCTTCTTGCATTGGCTGGACCCAGGCTCCCAGCGCGCCGGCGCGGCGATTGGCGGGCCAAGACGGGTCGCCGAGGATTTGCGCCTGGATCGTGTTGAGCTGGGCCGAAGCCTGTGCCAGTGTGACGCCCGGATTCAGCCGCCCGAGTGTGATCCAGTTGCCGTAATTTCCGTTCCATGGGAATTTCGTGATATCCAGCGCGGCGGGGATAAAGATGGCCGGATCAGGCGCGACGTTCACGCTCTGGTCGGCGCGCCGGAACGAGCGCAAGGCGCTTCCACTGGGGAAGTGGAAGTTGGCGGGCAGCACGCCCACCACTTGGCGCGAAACGTCGCCGAGGCGGATCGTTGCGCCGACAGCGCCGGGATCGCCATGAAACAGGTCCTGCCACAGCGGGTAAGTCAGAACCGCAACGTTGTCATGGCCCTGGACACCATCCTCCGGTATAAACGTCCGGCCCTGCAGCGCGTGCACTTGGAGAATCTCAAAGAGATTCGGAATGGTGACAACCGCGCTGGTGAGGCGAGGATGTTCCGCGCCCAGTGTGAGCCCCATGGCAGCGTTCTGCAAGTAAGTCAAGCCGCTGAAAGCGGTGGCGCGCTGGCGCCAGACCTCGACGTGACGGGGATTGGGGCCGGTGGCATCATCCCCAAGAAATCGGACACTTTCCCAGCAAGCGACTAGACGGCCACTCTCGTGAAAGGCCAGCGGTTTCAGAAGCACCGAATCCACGACGGTGAAGACCGCCGTGCTCGCACCGATACCCATCGCCAAAGTTAGAAATGCGGTCGCGGCGAACCCGGGACTTTTCCGCAGAGTTCGCGCGGCGTAGCGCAGTTCCCGGAAGATGATCTCCCAAAGCGTCCAGCCCCACATAACACGCACCTCCTCCTTAACCCAAGTCACGTTGCCAAAGGCCCTCCGGGCTGCGTAGTGCGCCTCCTGTGGCGAAAGGCCCTTCGCCTCCTGTTCCTGAGCTTCCAACTCGAGGTCGGAGCGGATCTCGCGCTCCAGGTCCTGCTCGCGTTCTCTATGGCGCCACCAGCGCATCAGCCCTCCTCGGCAGGCCACATAATCCGCGCAACCGCGCGCGTCAGCCTCTTCCATTTCGACTCTTCCGCCAGGAGCTGTTTCTTACCCGCCGTTGTAAGGCGGTAGTATTTGAATTCCCGCTTCAAGTCCTTTCCTGCAGCTTCCCATTTGGCCGCAATCCATCCTTTACGCTCCAACCTGTGGAGCGCGGGATATAGCGATCCGTGCTCAATTTGCAGGAGGTCATCGGTGGTGCGCTGGATGTGCTTCGCGATCTGGTGCCCGTGGGCAGGGCCAAACAACAAAGTCCGCAGGATCAACATGTCCAGCGTGCCTTGCAGCAATTGGATTCGTTGGGAGGATTCGTTCGTCATAGCGGTAGCAGACATTCTACCCAGAGTCAGATTACACTGGGTAGACGTCCTACCATTCACTTTGGTTACAGGGAGTGGGCCTCCGAGCGCCAAATGGATTGCTTGACATTTCGCTTTTTATTCGCCTATGCTCTTACCTTGTGGCGGAAGACACACCGGTATGAGCTTACCCATTTCAGCACCGAGCACGGAACAGCCAGCGGTTCAGAATCCATGGGTATTGTCCAGCCGAGCCATGACTGTCTTTTATGGGTGTCCCGAAATGCCCCTTCTCTCGCACTACTTCTTGCCACGACTACTCTTCGCAAATAAACAGATTCTTTACCTGGACGGCGCAAATCAGATCAGCCCGCTCCTCCTAGCGCGTTTTGCGAGAGAACGCGGTGTTGACCCATCGAGCGTGAATAGCCTCATTCGAGTCGCGCGCGCTTTTACCTGTTTTCAACTAACTGAACTCGTCCGACGTGTGCCCAAGACTCTGGAGAAATTTCCTGCCGACGTACTCATCGTCACAGCCCTGCCGGACTTGTATTTCGACGAGGATGTTCGAGATAGGGAAGCGCGCGCTTCATTTGAACATACGCTCGAAGGTCTGCATAACGTCGCCCCGCTCTGCCTTTCTATTGCCGTTTTTTCTGACGCCACATCGTTCAAGACCAAGCGGCGAGATTTCTTTCAGCGACTTCGCAAGCAGGCGGACCACGTCGTGAAGGTGGAATCCACTCCCGACAACAGGCTTTCCTTTACCCGCGAGAAAAATACTCCGCTGCTTCCGGCCTGAACGGAAAGATTGAGGTGCATTATGGGCAGAACCGTCCCTACTTTCGTTCAACTGATTCAACAAGCGGCGGAACGCTGGAAAAAGTTCCGGCGCGCCTTGCGGCGGGAAGACCAGCCGCATTTCGACCGGCTCTTTACGCGAGTGCGTTGTTACACCCAAGCGGCCACCTATCAGGCCCACGACAACCCAATGGAAGCAATCCTTCTTTCCATCGCTCTCGATCAGGAAAAACGTCTCGACGCCGTCGAAAAGGTTCTTCAGAACGCAGGGGTGCTTTGTGAAATTGCTGCAAGGATGGATTCTCGACCTCTATCCCAATCAACGCGGGATGACCATGTGGCTGATCGACCGGAACCAGTCGCACTACCGTTTGACCGATAGTTTCGCGCCGGCCTTCTATGTTTCGGGACCTCAGAAGGCACTCGTACAGCTACGGGATGCTGCACAGCGCAAGACCACCGAGCTTCGCACTCGATTCACGGAACGGACCGACCTCTGGCTGAACGCGACCCGCCAGGTCCTCGAAGTTTCCGTCCTCCGTCCTTCGAACTTCATCAGTTGGGGACGATGGGTGCACGAGCTCGACTCGAAATTGCAGCTCTACAATAGCGACCTAATGGTGGCTTCGCTCTACTGCTGGGAGAAGCGCCTGTTCCCGCTTGCGTTCGTCGAAGTCGAAGCGGACGACGAAGGAAAGATTCTCTCCATCGCATGCCGCGACGACGAATGGGCGCTCGACTATGAAATGCCGCCGCTCAAGACCATGCAGATTCGCTTGTCCGGACTTGCCCGGATCGACCTCACCCACGGTCACCGCGCGGCGCTCGAAATCGAAATGGACGGCACTTGCTGGGAGCTCGACGAAACGGGCGAGCCTCCGGCGATTCAATTTGCGGGGTTGCTCAAACGCCGCGACCCCGACGTGATCCTTTCCGAGTGGGGCGACTCGACCATTCTTCCGTTACTTCGCCAGCAGGCCGAACGCTTAAAGTCTTCTTTGCCGCTCAATCGTGACGAAGCAGCGGCCGTCCAGCAATCCCGCGGCCGCAGCTACACGAGTTACGGAAGGATTCTTTTCAAAGCGAGCTCCATCACCCTCTTTGGCCGCATCCACATCGACAAGGAGAACTCGTTCATTTCGGAGAAGTGCGACTTCGCCGGCCTGTGGGAACTGGCTCGGCTCACCAAGCTTCCGATTCAATACGCAGCGCGGACCACGACCGGCACCGGCATTTCCTACATGCAGATGGAACTTGCCCATCGCGATGGGGTGCTGATTCCCGAGCAGAAAGCAGAACCCGAAGATCCCAAGCGGCCCGACGAGCTATTGGCAGCGGACCGCGGCGGCCTCGTTTTCGTGCCGAGGCTGGGCTTCACCCCCAATGTCGCGGAATTGGATTTCGTCAGCCAATTCCCGAGCATCATGGCTCGCTTCAATATCTCACCCGAAACTGTCAATTGCCCGTGCTGCCCCGACGCTCCCCGGATTCCCGAACTGGGATATCGTGTTTGCCAAAAGCGGCGAGGCATCACGAGCCGAGTCGTCGAACGCCTCATCGCCAAGCGGTCCGAACTCAAGAAGCTGCTAAAGGAATCGCCGCCCGATGCTACACTCAGGTTCAAATTGCAGCGTGATTCGATGAAGTGGCTTCTCGTGTGCTGCTTCGGGTATACGGGATACAAGAATGCCCGCTTCGGAAAGATTGAAGCTCACGAAGCCATCAACGCGGTGGCCAGGGAAACGCTTCTGGTAGCAAAAGAAATCGCGGAGAGCCGCGGATATGAATTGCTGCACGCCATTGTCGACTCGCTCTATGTGTGCAAGGAAGGGGCGACCCCCGAAGATTACGAGCGACTCGCCCGAGACATCGAAGCACAAACGCGCCTCCCCTTGGCGATTGAGTCTGTCTACCGCTACGTCGTCTTCCTGCCCTCAAAGCAATATCAGGATGTCCCGGTCCCGAATCGCTTCTTCGCCGTGAGTGAAGACGGCGAACTCAAGGTCAGGGGCCTTGAATGCCGACGTCACGACACGCCTCCCCTGCTGAGTCGAATGCAGCATGACGTGCTTTCAATCCTGGCCGAAGCCCACGACTATGAGTCGTATCTCCGAAAGCTCGATATTGCGCGCACCGTCTTGGCCGGTTACCAGGAACGCCTGGCTGCCGGAGATGTGGAGATCAAGGACCTCGTTGTAAGTAAGCGGATCACAAGAGAGCCGCGTGAGTATCAGAAAGCTGGCGTCACTGCGATTGCTGCGCAGCAACTCTTCGGCAGTGGCGTGAAACTGTGTCCCGGCCAGAACATTGAGTACATTATTACGGATAGCGAATCGGCAGTGCCAAATGAGCGGGTACGAGCTTTCGGGCTTTGGGAGGGATGGTTTGGGTATGACCGAAAGAAGTATGCAGCCATGCTGCGTGAGGCGTTCCAGCCTTTCGAATTGTTCCTCGCAGAGCCTACAAAATCGGATGATTCGGGTGAAATTCGGGCTGGCCGAGACTGGGCCGAAACTCCGCTTTTCCCCTCCCTGAATTTGTCGAATCCCCCCGTTTAGTTTGTGTTTGTCCGAAGTACTTAGGGTCGCGGCAGTTCCCCGGACCCATGATCCCGGTGTATAGTAGGGGTGTTATGGGTTCGTCACCGGGCGTTTACGTCTTCAAACGAAGGGGCCGCTTAGCTTATGTGGGCCGGGGAGATTCCGATGTCCGTGAACGTGAGAATAGCTCCTTTCGCAAAGGCGACTATGACTTAACGACAACAATCTACGAAACAAGTTCCAAACGCGAAGCGTACCTTCTGGAGTGTCGCCTCTTTCATCGCCACGATCCGATTGATAACCAAATCCACCCGCGCGTGCCCGCCGGAACAAACTGGCGCTGTCCAGTGAAGGGATGTGATTGGTCCTAGCCAGCTTCGGTAGTTCGTTTGCTTATTCCAACGCTCGAACGAGAGAAACTCCTTATCTACGATTGTTCGGGTGAGACCCAGTCACCAGACCGCACGCTCCTACGGAATAGACCCGGGCAATCCCAACTTCTGGAAGAAGATCTTGTTTCTCTTTTCTGCATCGGCAACCAATTTCGAATATGAAATCACTTCGAAATAGGCGTTAAACGACCGCTTGTACCCGAAAAACCCCAGGCTATCGGGCGTATCCTGCAATTCAAAGAGACGCGCCCACTCTTTGAGAGTTGGCGTGATGTCGCAGATGATGTAGCAATAGAAAGGAAGGTTCGGGGGAATGGGCATGGGTCGGCCAGCCGTCGTCGTCGCCTTGCCTTCCCGTATCTCATCAATATATTTTGCAACTTGCGTGAACGGGTTTTCTCTCTCTGAGTAATCGTCTCGTTGTGGTTTCTTGAACTCGATGACTGTGATTGAAGAAAAAGGAACATCGCGGGCCTCCGAAAGCGCAAGCGCCTTGTCGAACACAAGGATGTCCGGTTCTTTCTTGCTCTTATTTTCGAGTACCGCCACCTGTTTGATGGGCCTGTCAGAGCTAAGGAAAACGTGAAAGACTAGTCTCTCGTCGACTAGCCAAAGGTTGTGATCTTCGAAAAGCACTTCATCCGAGGTTTTCCCACGTGGAAAGATGATGCTATGGACTCTGTCTTCCCGACGGTACTTTCCGTCGTCCCGCAGTGTGAGCTGTTTCTGCAAGAACTCTATAATCGCTTTCCGATGGCAGACATATCGAGCAAGGTCAGCCCGGTTCACTTCTGAAATTTCCTCAAAGTACCTT
>WNGO01003085.1_pt1 | contig 10703 bp, 15 predicted proteins | sample 5400511 | NCBI WGS metagenome assembly WNGO01 (sample SAMN13153380, study PRJNA577476) | soil metagenome | isolation source: 20 cm soil or saprolite under Garry oak tree replicate 2 | place: USA:California | collected 2016-06-15
TCACCTCGGTCGCGCTGACGATCGCAACTCAGGCACAGGGGACGATCCTCATGTTCGAGAAGATGTTCGAGAACCGTCTGTTCTTCACGGACAAGCTCGTGAGCATGGGAGCCCGCATCATCCTCTGCGATCCGCACCGTGCCGTTGTCACCGGGCCCGCGAAGCTGCGTGGGCAGAGGATGGAGAGCCCGGACATTCGTGCCGGGATGGCGATGCTGCTGGCGAGCCTCTGCGCGGAAGGCTCTTCGACCATCGGCGCCGTGTACCAGATCGACAAGGGCTACGAACGAATAGACGAACGCCTGCGCTCCCTCGGCGCGCACATCGATCGCGTCGACGGCTAGCTCCGGCCCGGAGAGACCCCGCGCGGGCTGTCAATAGCGATACCCTCCCTCACCATGGCTGCGACCGGACAGGGCCGCGCGAGCGCGCGCGTCAACGTGGCTGGACGCGGCGAGACGAATGTCGCCACCGGCGTCCCGGTGCTCGACCACCTGCTGTCCTCCCTTGCCGTCTATGCGTCGTTCGACCTCGCGCTCGAGGTTGCGCCGGGCGCGCCGGAGGCCGAGATCGGGATCGCCGGCCGCTCGCTCGGCGAGGCGCTCGCCGAGCCGCTGCGCGCCGAGGGCGTTCGTGGTTACGGCTCGGCCGTCATGGCGGCGGACGAGGCGCTTGCACACGTCGTACTCGAGGCGTCCGGGCGGCCGTTGGCCGTGTCCAACGTAGATCTGTCGCAGGCGCGCATCGCTGGCCTCGCCGGAGACCTGGCGGCTCGATTCCTGGACGAGTTTACCCTGGCGGCCGGCTTGACCCTGCACGTACGGCTTGTCGAGGGGCGGGACACGCAGCACGTTCTCGAGGCGATCTTCAAAGCGCTAGGCGTCGCGCTGGCACAGGCATGCCGACCGCGAAAAAGGGAGGGGGAATGAAGGAAGTCGTACGCACCGAGTCGGCGCCGGCGCCGTTCCAGGGCGCGCCGTACTCACAGGCGATCAAGGCGAACGGATTCGTGTTCGTCGCCGGTCAGGTCGGCATCAGGCCCGACGATCCGCAGCCGGTCGGAGACGGCATCCGCGAACAGACGGAACAGACCCTCACGAATCTCCGCGCGATCCTCGAAGCCGCCGGCAGCGGCATTGACAAACTCGTCAAGACGACGGTGTTCCTCACGGATCTGGGCGACTTCCAGGGAATGAACGAGGTCTATGCAAAGCACGTAGGCGATCAGCCCCCTGCCCGCTCGACCTTCGAGGTCGGGAACCTTCCGCCCGGCCTGCTCGTCGAGATCGAGGCAATCGCGCTGCTGTAGTGCCTCTACCAGCAATGGAAGACGGTCGTACCGGCAGAGCCGGCACGGCCTCTTATGGCCGGCATCGCAAGCGACGCCTTGGCGCCGGCTTCTGGCCCGCGATCACGCGGCGCCAGAGTCCACTCTCGCTCTTACCAAGGCTGCCAGCCTTGGCTGCGAACGAGCGCGGCCTCTGGCTTGGTGCTCGCGACCCAGAAACTCGACAGCATCACTGGCAGAGGCACTAGTGCACCCGAAAATCGAGGACTTCGTCCGAGGGCTCCACCTCGACGCGTACCTCGTCGGCGGCGCGGTGCGGGACGAGCTGCTCGGGCGCGATTCGAAGGACGCGGACTTCGTCGTGCCGGGAGTGGATTACGAGGGCCTGCACAACGCGCTCGAGCCCTACGGAAAGGTCGAGGAGCTCGAGGTCGCCGGGCGCCGCGTCGGCGCGCGTCTTCATCCGCGGGACCCGGAGCTCCGCCGCCTCGCGCCCGCGGGGATCGAGTTCGCGCCTCCACGTGCCGAGCGGAGCACCGGCCCCGGCCGACACGACTTCGAGATCGTCGCCGATCCGGCGCTCTCGCTCGAGACTGACATGGCCCGCCGCGACTTCACCGTCAACGCCATGGCCCGGCGGCTGGAGACGGGGGAGATCGTCGACCCGTTCGGAGGCGCGGAGGATCTGAGGAACGGCGTGCTGCGCACCGTGCGGCCTCGCAGCTTCGCCGAGGATCCGCTGCGCATCGTCCGCGGCCTGCGCCTCGTCTCGCAACTCGGGCTCGAGCCGGATGCCGACACGCTTCAGCAGATGCGCGCCGAAGCCTCGAGCGTTGCGCTCGTCTCCGGGGAGCGCGTGGGGGGTGGGCTTCACTCCGATGGAATGGGTGAGCTGTCGAAGCTGCTGCTCGGACGAGAGCCTGCCCGGGCGCTGCGACTTGCACGCGACACCGGTGTGCTCACCGCCCTTCTCCCGGAGTTCGAGCAGTCGATCGGGTTCCAGCAAGACAGCGAACGGCAGAATCTCCCACTCGACGAGCACATCTTCGCGGTGGTGCAGGCGGCAGCCGATGCGGACGCGTCGCTCGTGGTCCGGCTCGGTGGGCTCTTCCACGACCTCGGCAAGCCGAGCTCGAACGGGAGACACGCCGAACGGGGTGCCAAGCTTGCGGGTGCGGCGATGCGGAGGCTTCGTTACCCGACGCGACTTCGCACTCACGTCACGCGGCTCGTGCGCGCGCATGCCTTTTCGCTGGAGGACGTCGACGAGCTCTTCGCGCGTCGCTTTCTCCGTGAGCACGGCGACGTTCTCGCGTTCGAACTCGTTGCACACAAGGAGGCCGACCTGCGCGGGAAGATTGTCTCGCAAGACGAGCTCGCGGCCGTGGCCAGGCTGCGCGCCTTGCTCGAGCAGGAGCAGGGCCAGCCGCACCGTCTCACGGATCTCGCCGTGGACGGATCGGACCTGATCGAGCTCGGCTTCGCCGAAGGACCGGCGATCGGCCGGACGCTCGAGTCGCTGCTGGACGCCGTTGTCGACCAACCCGCTCTCAACACGCGCGACCAGCTGCTCGAACGCGCCCGCCTCGAGCTCGCATGAGAGTTCCTTTGATCCGCTGGAACGCGCCCGGGCCGTACACGGTCGCGTTCTCCACCCGGCTCGGGGGCGTCAGCCACGGGTCCTTCGAGTCGCTCAATCTCGGCCGAAAGACCCGCGACAAGCCCGAAAACGTGGACGAGAACCGGCGACGGCTCTCTGAGGCAGTGGGAGTCGAGCCAGAGCGCCTTGCGCTGAACCGGCAGGTCCATGGCACGACCGTGAATCGCGCCGAGGCAGGCGAGCGGGGCAAGGACGGGGACGGCCTCTGGACAGATGAGCCCGGTGTCCCGATGCTCGCGTTCACCGCTGACTGTCTCCCCATCGCACTGGCTCGCGTGAACGGCACCCCGGGGCTCGCCCTTCTACACGCGGGACGGCTCGGACTGCTCGACGGGATCGTGCAGGCGGGCGTCGCCGCACTTCGCGGTCCGCTGGCGGCGATCGTGGGACCCGGGATCGGCCCATGCTGCTACGAGGTCGGCGAAGACATCCTCGGCGCCTACCGCGCGCGCTTCGGGCCGGACGTCCTGCAGGGACGAAACCTCGACCTGTGGACGGCTGCCGAGCGCGTTCTCCGCGAAGCCGGTGTCGACGTCGTCGAACGCCTGGACGTGTGCACCGCGTGCGAAGCCGGCCGCTTCTTCTCGCATCGGCGCGACGGTCCGCTGACGGGGCGCCAGGGAGTGATCGGCTACGTCGCCTGAGACGGTCCGCGCGAATTACGAGCGCATACGTGCCGAGGTCGGCGACGGCGTGACCCTCGTCGCAGCGACCAAGTACGTTGCGCTCGCAGACATGGGCGTGCTCGCCGACGCAGGCATCGACGTCGTCGGCGAGAACCGCGCGCAGGAGCTCGAGCGTAAGCACGCGGAGTACGGCGACACGTTCCGCTGGCACTTCATCGGGCATCTGCAGTCGAACAAGGTCAAGGTCGTGAATCGCATCTGCGAGCTCGTGCACTCGCTCGACTCGGAGTCGGCGGCGGGCCGGCTCACCATTCCGGCCATGGTCGAGGTGAACCTGGCCGGCGAGTCTTCGAAGTCCGGGGTTGCTCCCGAAGACCTGTCGCGCTTCCTTGAGCTCTACGGAGACGTGCGCGGGCTGATGACGATGCCCCCTGAGACCGATGACCCGGAGGCGTCGCGACCCTACTTCAGACGGCTGAGGGACTTGGCCGAGCAGCACGGCCTGAAAGAGCTCTCGATGGGGACGAGCCAGGACTACAGAGTCGCCGCAGAGGAGGGAGCGACCTTCGTACGCGTGGGGTCGATCCTGTACGGGGAGTAACATTTCGCGCGAGATGGGCTTTGCAGACGTGTGGAACAAGACCCTCGTCTACTTCGGCATCGCCGAGGAGGAGGACTGGGACGAGGAGGCCTACGTCACCGACGAGGATCTCCAGCGGAGCTATGCCGAAAGACCCAACGTGCGCCGGCTGGCGCCACGCCGGCGCGAGCGGGAGTTCGACGACTGGACCGAGCCCGAGCCCGGTAACGACAGGACCACCGTCCTGCGCCCACGCGTCGCCGTGGCCGCGGTGCCCTCGCCGGCGTCCGTGCGCGTGCATCTGGTCGTGCCCCGCAGCTTCAACGACGCGCAGCAGCTTGCGGACAAGTTCAAGGAGTCGATCCCTGTCATCCTGAATCTACAGAGCTCCGACCAGGACCTCTCGAAGCGGCTGATCGACTTCGCGAGCGGGCTGACGTACGCCCTCGACGGCGGTATGCAGCGCGTGGCCGACAAGGTCTTCCTGCTGACGCCTCGTAACGTCGAGGTATCAGCCGAGGAGCGCGCGCGCCTGCTCGAGCGCGGCGGGTTCTTCAACCAGGCCTGAGCAAGGAAGACGAGCCTTTACGGCGAACTGGGTGCAATGGCCGATCGTGCCATGCTCGGCTTGCTCTACGACGCTGTCGACAACGTCGCCAGTTTCGTGCGAGTTTTTGTCACCGTCTACTCGCTGCTGATCCTCGCCTACATCATCACCTCGTGGGTGCGGCTTCCTTACTCGACGTGGCTGAACAGGATCCAGCGGTTCCTCTACGACGTCTGCGACCCGTATCTCCGGCTGTGGCGTCGCATCCTGCCGACCTTCGGGCCGCTCGACCTCTCACCCGTTGTCGGCGTCGTCTTTCTCTACATCATGCTGAGGGTCATCCTGAGCATCCTCAACCGTTTGCACTGAAAGGGGGAGACCATGACGCTCACTCCCGTTGAAATCAGACATCTCAAACCTGCGCGAAGCATCGTCGGTGGTTACAAGAGGATCGCCGTCGATGCGCTGATGGACGAGATCGTGGCGAGCTTCGAAGACGTCTGGCGCGAACGCGCAGATCTCGCCGACAAGGTCGAGCAGCTCGAGGCGGATCTCGTCCGCTACCGCGAGCTCGAGTCGCTCCTGCGGACGACTCTGGTGTCCGCCGAGAAGTCGGCGGTCACGCTCAAGGAGCAGGCCGGGAGAGAGGCCGACCTGATCGTCGAGGAGGCGCGCTCCGAGGCCCGTGCGATCACGCGGACGGCGCGCGCGGATCACGACCGTCTCGTGACCGAGGTCCGGCGAATGAGGTCCCTACTGCACTCGGCACTCGCGCTCGTCGACGAAGAGCCGCCCCGGAAGACCGCCGAGGCAGAGGCGGCCTGACCGGAGCGCGAAGCTAGACTCCCTGCATGGAAGGGCTTTCCACGCGCCTGCGCCTGCGTGTGTCCCCCGGCGCGAGGAACGCTCGCGTCGTCGGCCGGCACGGTCAGGCCTGGAAGGTCCGCGTCGCAGCTCCGCCCGAAGGAGGTCGCGCGAACGAGGCGGTCGTCCGGTTGCTCGCAGAGACACTCTCGCTTCCGCGTGGCGCGGTAACGCTCGTTTCGGGTCACGGCGCGCGGGACAAGGTCGTCCGGCTGGACGGTCTCGACCAGACTCAGATCGAGCGGCGCCTCCAATCGGCGGCCGGAAAGGAGCCCGTCGAATCGTGAGCGTCATGGACACCGATCGCTTCCGCGAGGCTCTGCTCGAGGAGCGCAGGCGCGTCGAGGCGGCGATTCAGAACCTCCACGACGAGAATCCCGGTTCGCTGGCCGAAGACGCAGGCGAAGAGACGGCGTACGACAATCATCTGGCTGACACGGCAACCGAGACGTATGACCGCGAGCTCGACTACACGCTCGAGGAGAACTCGGAGCATGTTCTCGCCGACATACATGCCGCCCTGAAACGGATCGAGGAAGGCACCTACGGGATCTGCACGAATTGCGGCAAGCCGATCGCAGTTGAGCGCCTCGAGGCGCGCCCTTGGGCGACGCTGTGCATCGACTGCAAGCGCGATGGGGAGCGTCGTTGACCGAGCGGCTGACGACACGGGCGGCGGACATCCGGGTCGGCTCGACGACGGACGGCCTGACACCGATCTCCGTCGCAGAGCGACGGCTCGGCGCCAGCTGGCCGCAATGGCTGAGTCTCGGGTCGGTCGCGCTCGCCGCCATCGCTGCCGACCAGCTGACGAAGTCGATCGTGACGGGCCGCCTCGACCTCAACGACCAGGTGCATGTCGTCGGACCGTTCACCATCCACCACGTCACGAACTCCGGGATCGCGTTCGGGCTCTTCGCCAGCGCGACGTCCATCGTCATCCTGCTGACCGGTCTTGCCGTCGCCTGGATGCTCTACTTCTTCGCCCGCTCGGGATCGCGGCATCCCGTTTTGCCGGTCGCACTCGGGCTCGTGATCGGGGGCAGCGTCTCGAACCTGACCGACCGGGTCCGGCTCGGGCACGTCACGGACTTCCTCGACTTCAAGTACTGGCCGGCTTTCAACCTCGCCGACACCTTCATCGTCGTAGGCGTAGCGGCTCTGCTGCTGGCGCTCGTGGCCTCGGACCACCACTCGTCCCGGCCCGTGCGCGAGCGTGAAGCAACGCGTCCCTGACGAGGCGGCGGGCGAGCGGCTCGACCGTTTCCTTGCCTCCCTCCCGGAGGTCGGCTCCCGCAGCGTCGCGCAGCGACTGCTCGAGTCCGGGAACGTGCTCGTCGACGGCCGGACGCTGGACAAGAGCCGGCGACTCACCGGCGGGGAGGAGCTGGAGTTCGAGCCGCCGGCGAAGGAGTCCGCGGAGCTCGAGCCTGAGCAGATGGACCTGCGCATCGTCTACGAGGACGAATACCTGCTGGTCGTGGACAAGCCCGCCGGCCTCGTGGTCCACCCGGGGTCCGGCCACGCGAGGGGCACGCTCGTCCAGGGCTTGCTCGAGCACGACGTCGCGGGAGGAGACGCGGCTCGACCCGGCATCGTCCACCGCCTCGACCGCGACACGTCCGGGCTCATGGTCGTCGCGCGCTCGAACGAGGCCCATGCCCGGCTGCAGGCTCTGGTTCGGAACCGCGCCATCGAGCGGCACTACGCCGCCCTGGTCGTAGGGAAGCCGCGCTCACGCGCCGGGCGGATCGAAGCGCCGATCGGGCGCGACCGACGCGACCCACTACGTCACTCGCTCGACACCGACAAGCCACGCGAGGCGATCACGCACTTCGAGGTGAGGGAGCTCCTGCCCCGTCACACGCTTCTCGACGTAAGACTCGAGACGGGCCGCACGCACCAGATCCGCGTGCACCTTGCTGCGGTCGACCTGCCCGTGGCGGGCGACACGGTCTACGGCCGGCCCCGCGAGCTCGATCTCGAACGCCAGTTCCTGCACGCGGGCCGCCTCGCTTTCTCACATCCGTTCACGGCGGAGCGAGTCGACGTGGAGTCGCCGCTGCCCACCGATCTCGGCGCCGCCCTCGAGCGCGCCAGACACCAGCGCTAGTCGCTAGAATGCAGCGGTTTTTCGCACCCGACCCGGCGGATCAGCCTGGGTGGCGGTGCCGGCGTTCGACGGATGCCGGTTCCAGCCAGGTCCCACCGGCAGCAATCTCATCAACCAGAAAGGGGACCTGATCCCGATGTCCGTCGTCTCTATGCGCGAGCTCTTGGAGGCTGGAGTCCACTTCGGCCACCAGACGCGACGCTGGAATCCCAAGATGCGCCGCTTCATCTTCACGGAGCGTGGTGGCATCTACATCATCGATCTGCAGCAGACGCTGCAGCTGCTCGAGGAGGCGAACGCCTTCGCCCGGAACGTCGCCGAGCGAGGCGGCTCGATTCTCTTCGTGGGGACGAAGAAGCAGAGCCAGGGCGCCGTTGAAGAGCAGGCCAAGCGCGTCAACATGCCGTACGTGAACCATCGCTGGCTCGGCGGCTTGCTGACGAACTGGCGCACGATCTCCGACCGCATCGATCGCCTGCACGAGCTGCGGCGCCTCAAGGACGAGGGCCAGCTCGATCTGCTGCCGGCGAAGGAGCGCATCTCCATGCTCAACGAGTTGGAGAAGCTCGACGAGAACCTCGGCGGTGTGGCCGACATGAAGCGCCAGCCGGATGCGGTCTTCATCGTCGACCTGAAGAAAGAGCAGCTCGCCGTGCGTGAGGCACGGCGGCTCGGCCTGCCGGTCGTCGCGCTCGTCGACACGAACTGCGACCCCGACGAGGCCGACTACGTCATTCCCGGCAACGACGACGCGATCCGCTCCTGCGACCTGGTCGTGCGCGTGATCGCAGACGGCATCGCGGCCGGACAGCAGAAGGCGACGCCGGCCGACTTCACCGGCGCGAAGAATGGAGCGCCGGCGGAGGAGCAGCAGGCTACGGAGCAGGAGTCTCCAGGGGAAGAGCCCGCGGCGGAGGCGGAGGCGGAGGCCGAGACCGCGGCGGAGCCGGCGCCGGAGGAGGTGCCCGCCGAATGACGGTCATCAGCGCTGCACTCGTCAAGGAGCTTCGGGCCCAGACACAAGCTCCGATGATGGACGTCAAGCGTGCGTTGCAGGACACGAACGGCGACATGGAAGCCGCAAAGCGCTTGCTGCGCGAGCGTGGCATGGCGAGCGCCGAGAAGCGCGCCGGCCGCGTCACGGCGGAAGGGAAGGTCGGCTACCGCGTTGCCGAAGAGGGCAAGCGCGGGACGATGGTCGCTGTCGGCTGTGAGACCGAGCCGGTCTCGAACAACGACGAGTTCCTCGCGTTCGCGAAGAAGGTCCTCGAAGCGGTCGAAGCAGAAGGCCTGGACGCGGCCGAGAGCCTCGACGAGGAGCGGAAGGAACTTTCGGGGAAGCTCGGCGAGAACATCGTCGTCGCGGGCACGGCACGCTTCGAGGCCGTGGACGGCGGGCTCATCGAAGGCTACGCGCATCCACCGGCAAACAAGCTCGGCGTGCTCGTGCAGGTTCGAGGCGGCTCCGGAGACATCGCACGCAAGATTGCGATGCACATCGCCGCCTCGGCCCCGCAGTGGGTTGGCAGGGACGATGTGCCGGAAGACGTCGTGACGTCGGAGCGCGAGATCTTCGCGAACTCGGACGAAGTCCTGTCGAAGCCCGATCAGGCCCGCGAGAAGATCGTCGAGGGAATGCTCAACAAGCGCTTCTTCGCCGATCGGGTGCTGACCGAACAAACCTGGATCCACGACACTGGGAAGACTGTGGGCCAGGCACTCTCCGAGGAAGGCGCCGAGGTGCTGGAGTTCGAGCGGTTCGCCCTGACGGGATGACCGTTCAACCAGAGGAAGCCGTCGCGGAAGCCGAGAGGACGGGAAGCCCGGTCTTCCGCCGAATTCTGCTCAAGCTCTCCGGGGAATCGCTCATGGGCGACCAGGAGTACGGCATGGACCGCGCGACCATCGACGCGATCGCCGAAGAAATCGTCGACGTTCAGGCCTCCGGGGTCGAGACGGGAATCGTGGTCGGAGCCGGCAACATCTACCGGGGCATGTCGGCTGCCGCCGAGGGCATGGACCGGGCGACCGCGGACTACTCCGGGATGCTCGCAACGGTGCTGAACTCTTTGGCGCTCCAGGACGCGCTCGAGGACCGAGGCGCCGACACGCGAGTGCTGTCCGCGCTCGAGGTGAAGGAAGTCGCCGAGCCGTACATCCGGCGCCGCGCGATTCGGCATCTCGAGAAAGGCCGCATCGTGATCTTCGCGGCCGGCACCGGCAATCCGTTCTTCACCACCGACACCGCCGCGGCTCTCCGAGCCCTCGAGATCAATGCGGACGCAATTCTCATGGCCAAGCACGGGACGGCCGGGGTCTACGGAAATGACCCCCGGGTCGATCCGGACGCCGAGTTTCTCCCCGAGCTCACGCACCGGGAGGCAATCGAGCGCGGCCTCAAGGTGATGGACACCACGGCGCTGTCGCTCTGTATGGACAACAATCTGCCGATCTACGTCTTCGCCCTTGCCGACGGAAACATTCGCCGCGTGATCACCGGCGAGCGCATCGGCACGATCATCTCGACGCCCGCGAAGGAGGAGCGCTGATGGCCACTCCCGATCAGTTGATCCAGGACGCGCAGAAGCGCATGGACGCGAGCGTGGAGCACACGAAAACCGAGTTCAACACTGTCCGTACTGGCCGTGCGTCGGCCGCGCTCCTCGACCGCGTGCAGATCGACTACTACGGGCAGCAGACACCGCTCAAGCAGCTCGCGACGATCAACGTTCCGGAGCCGAGGATGCTGACGATTCAGCCCTTCGACCCGAGCTCCATCAAGGCGATCGAGAAGGCGCTGCTCGAATCGGATCTGGGCCTGACGCCCTCGAACGACGGCAAGCTCATCAGGCTGCCGATGCCCCAGCCGACCGAGGAGCGCCGCAAGGAGCTGGTGAAGGTGGTGCGCAAAATCGCGGAGGAGGGACGGATCGCGGTCCGAAATGTTCGTCGGGACGCTGTTCAGCACCTGAAGGATCTGGCCAAGGGCGAGGTCGGACAAGACGACGAGCACCGCGCAGAGGAT
>WNGO01003087.1_pt1 | contig 10700 bp, 11 predicted proteins | sample 5400511 | NCBI WGS metagenome assembly WNGO01 (sample SAMN13153380, study PRJNA577476) | soil metagenome | isolation source: 20 cm soil or saprolite under Garry oak tree replicate 2 | place: USA:California | collected 2016-06-15
TCCACCAATTCGATTCCGTTCTCTTTGGCAAACGCTTCCGCGCCTTCGCCATCTATCATCACATGTCCAGATTTCTCCATGACCAGCCGCGCGAGGCTGATCGGATTCTTCACATGCTTCAAAACAGCGACGGCTCCGGCGGCAAGCGTTCTCCCATCCATGATGGCTGCATCCATTTCGTTTGTGCCGGCGCTTGTAAACACTGAGCCCCTGCCGGCGTTGAAACGAGGATCGTCCTCCAGCACGCGCACGGCCGCTTCCACAGCATCAAGGCTCGATCCCCCGCGCTTGAGAATTTCGTAACCGGCCGCGAGCGCACGTTCGAGCCCTGCGCGGTATTCGCGCTCTTTTTCCGGCGTCATGTTGCTGCGCTCGATGGTTCCGGCACCGCCGTGGATCACCAATCCAAATTTCTTTGTTTCCATGTCTGGCTGATTCTCAGATTGCTTTTCCGCCGCGGCTGCGAGAGGCCGGGCCGGTTCTTCGGCAGGCGTCCCGAAAGCTTTCGGGACTGCACTAAAGAGCATGAAACTAAAGAAGCAATTGGCTCCGAAAACTCCCGCGAGATGCATCGAACCAGTTTAAGGGTCTGGTCCTGATAATGTCGAAGCGTTTCAGCGGCGTGGCCGTAGCCCCCGGCATAGGCCCGCAGACACAAAGTTTGCTCTTTTCCCTGTAACCGACTAAGGCGAGCTTTGCTGCCAATGGCGACCGTTGATCCGCCCGTCTTAATTGCCCAGGGAATCGGCCACCTTACACGCAGCTTTCTGCGTGAGGTGGGCAGTCTGTTTTGGTTCATCGTGAATACGTTCGAGGAGACGTTCGAGCGTATTCAGCGCGGGCGGGTGCCGTTTCGTGCCGCCAGCTTTTTCCGGCACACCCAACGCGCCGGTGTGGACTCGGTGCCACTGGTAGGACTCGTCTCGTTCTTCCTCGGGCTAACCATGGCGCTGCTCACTGGCTACCAGTTGCAACGGTTTGGAACAGAGCGGTTGATTCCTGGATTGGTCGCAATCACTTTTACACGAGAGCTTGGGCCCCTGATGACCGGTATCATGCTGGCCGCGCGGATCGGCGCTGCTTTCACAGCCGAGCTCGGCACGATGCAAGTATCCGAGGAGGTGGAGGCGATTGAATCCATGGGCAGAGGTCCTCTGCGTTTTCTCGTTGCGCCGCGAATGCTCGCGTTGTTTCTGCTGATGCCGTGTCTCTCCATGGTTTCGAATATCGCGGCCGTATTCGCCAGCAGCCTGATCTGCAAAGCCTATTTCAGCATCGCATTCCCGTACTTTCTCGATCTTGTGAAAGATTCATTGCTCATTCGCGACATTATCACGGGCATTTTAAAGAGCCTTCTGTTCGGACTACTCATTGCCGCGATTGCCTGTTATCGGGGATTGACTGTGAAAGGCGGCGCCGCTGGCGTTGGATCATCGACAACTTCCAGTGTCGTTACCGCGATCACCGTAGTGATCGGCTTTGATACGCTCTATAACATCATTTACACGGTATTCTTCCCGACGTGAGCACACCGTCGCACATGGTCGAGCTGCGCGATGTGCACATGCAGTTCGAAGAAAAGAAAGTGCTCGAGGGTGTTTCACTGAAAGTTGAGCCACAGGAGCGTCTCGTGATCATGGGACAAAGCGGAAGCGGCAAAAGCACGATTTTGCGGATGATCCTTGGCATCCTGCGCCCTGATTCCGGTTCCATTTTTTTCCAACAATTTGAAATCAACCGGCTCTCGCGCCGAAAGCTTCAGCGCGTCCGGCAACACATCGGCATGGTCTTTCAATATTCGGCCCTGCTTAGCTCCCGCACCGTGCGCGACAATGTCGCACTGCCGCTTGAAGACCTCACCGATAAGTCGCGCGAAGAGATTGATAAGATCGTCGATGAAAAACTGGAGCTTGTCGGAATGAAAGATTCCAGGGACCTGCTGCCCGAGGAACTAAGCGGCGGCATGCGCAAGCGCGTGGCCCTGGCGCGAGCGCTCGTGCTCAATCCCGAATTGCTCCTTCTGGACGAGCCGTCGGCCGGATTAGACCCGGTCATTGCTTCCGTGATCGACGAATTAATCATTAGCCTCACCGAAAAATCGAAGGTCACGTCCGTCACCGTCACGCACGAGATGGAGAGCGCCTTTCGCATCGGCACGCGAATGGCTATGTTGTATCAGGGGAAAATTATTGAAGAAGCCGAATCTGAAGAATTCAAGCAATCCAAAAATCCGGTGGTCGCCCAGTTTTTGAGCGGCAGCACCGAAGGTCCCATCCTGGAAGGCAGCCTCGATGCAATTACAAAGAAATGAAATCATGACCGGCCTGCTCGTGATCGGCACGATCGCGGTGGTCGCATTTCTTTTGGTTTTGCTCGGCGCACCGGGATTGTTTCAGCCACTGGTCACCTACAAGATTTATTTCGATAACGCGGCCGGAATTAAGCAGGGCGCGCCGGTGATGCTGGCGGGTCGCAAGATTGGTCAGGTCCAAAAATTGTATTCGCCACTATCTCCCGAAGAAGAAAGGGAGGCGGAGCAGGCAGAGGCGGCGAATGCCAGTCCGAGCCCAAGTGCTACGCCAGACAAACCGCGATTCGAAGTGCGCGTGGAGGTGCAGGTAGATAAGAGCGCAAAGGTTTACCGGGACGCCAAGACGCGCATGATGCAGCTCGGGTTGTTAGGCGATATGGCCATTGATTTCACCCAGGGCACTGAAGCCTCCGGCCGGGCTAAAGATGGTGAGCGGTTCGCCGGCGAACGCACTCCCGACTTGGGCGACGCTGCGGCGAAAATGCTGGAAATAATCAAACCGGTCGCCACAGAAGCCACCAACACCATGAAAGACCTTCAGCAGACTGCGCAAAATCTGGGTCGTCTCACTGATGAAAATTCCGAGTTGCAGCTCGCTCTAACACAATTCAAGACGTTCGGCGAACATCTTTCCGGTCTGACCGCGCCCGACAGCGCACTCTCGCATTCGCTTACAAACATCGAAAAGATTAGCACCAGCCTTACCGAGAACGACAACATCGAGGTGACACTGCGAAACCTGCGGAGCTCGTCAGACAAACTAAAGGTCGCCATTACCGAGCTCGAGCCAGCCGGCGAAAACATCAAGCAATTCAGCGAGACGATAAAAACTCAACCGTGGCGTTTGATCTGGCCCTCGACCAAAAAGTACGCCGAAGCATCACCGACTCCCGGTCCCGGTCAGGGAAACATCACAGTGCGCAAAACCGCGAAGACAAAACCGCGTGCGCGCGCTACGCCCGCGCGCACGAGCAGCCGGTAGGTCAGCGGCCGCAAGCGAATTACAGCGCGCGTAAAGGGATCGAGCTACGGGCCGTAGCTTTTGGTGAACTTCTTTCGCGATTCTGTCTCGGACTCGGTGGGGCTGGTCGGAGCAGCCGGATCGGGTTTGGTAGCCGATTGTTGTTCAGCTTGTTGTGGTGGTTGCGGGGCTTCTGGTGCCTCGGGCTGAGCGGTGGCTTCGGGCGCGGCCTCGTCTTGGCGACCGGGCTCTGTTCGCGCGACTTCCACATACGCCATTTGCAAATTGGAAAGCGCGTTGCTCAACACTTTTGCCTCTTCACCGGTAAGGTTGCCACGCGTTTTTTCCTGAACCATGGCGAGCTGATCGATGAACATCCTGGCCAGGTCCAGGTTTACTTCGGGCTCGCCGGTTTTTGGATTTGGAATTTGGCCAAGAAACAGCGCGGCGTTTTGCGCGTGCATCACGACAAATTCGATGAAGCGTTGCGACATCTCGCCGCTTTGTGTGGTTTTCTGGACTTCAGCCATAAAAGAAAGTGATGAGTGACGAGTGGCTAGCGATGAGTTCCATCAGTATAGCACGGTTTGATCGTCACTCATCACCCGCCACTCGTCACTTCTTCTCCGGCGGTCGAACCGTTGCCAAAACATACGGTTGATCCCGAAAATATTTCGCCGCCACTTGCTTAATTTGTTCGAGCGTCACCGCGCTCACGTCGTGTTCGAGGCGCTTGTAAAAATCGAAGCCTAATCCATAAAGCTCGTCCAGCGCGCAATGATAACCGAACGCGTCATTGCTTTGATTGGCGATCTCCTGTTGTCCAATGAGTTTCTTCTTCGCTCGCTCTAATTCCACCGGCGTAAGACCGTCGTTGGCGAGCTTGTGAATTTCATCGAGTAACGCGGTTTTCACCGGCTCGATCTTCTGCGGATCGGTTCCGAGATAAAATGCAAAGAGTCCTGGCACCAGGCCCTCCATCTGGCTGGCACCGACGTAATACGCCCAACCCGGCTCGCGAATGCGAATGAAGAAACGCGAACCGAGGTCGCTGCTGGCTTCATCGATTAATTCGAGCGCGTAGCGATCAGGGCTGGAAAGACTCGCCCCGCGGAATCCGACCATCAGCACGCCCTGCGCCTTCTCTTTGCGGCTTTCTACCGTTTCCGGTTTGCCCAGCGGCGTTGAAGGTTTTGCATCCGTCAATGCAAGCGCACCAGGCTGCATCTTGCCAAGCGTTTGCTCTACAAGTTGCTTTACTTCCGATGCTTTGACGTCGCCAAAGACGTAGATAACGCCATTCCTGGCGACCACATAACGATCACGAAATTCCAGCAAATCTTTTTGCGTCAATCGCTGGATGGACTCGACCGAACCATTTGAGCGCAGCGCGTACGGATGCTGGGGGAAAAGCGCCTGTCGCATGATGTTGCGCGCGACCGAGGTCAACTGTTCTTCCTCCTGCTGGATCGCGGCGATCTGGATTTCTTTTTCGCGTGCGATCGCTTTTTCCGGGAACGTGGCATTGAGCAAGACGTCCGAAAGCAGATCCATGCCCAATTTCACGTCGGGCTTCATGACGTCGACCGACACGGTGAAGCTGTTGTTACCGGCGTCACTCGAAATGGAACCGCCGACTGCTTCGATCTCGTTGGCGATTTGCTCGGCAGTGCGCGTCTTGGTTCCCTTCAACATCGTCTTGGCCATCAAACGCGTGATGCCATTTGTCTGCGGCGTCTCGGCGAGAAGACCGCCGCGAAAAACTGCGCCCATTCCGACGAGCGGCAATCGAGGATCTTCACGCACCAGCAGTCGCAATCCGTTTGGTAAATCGAATTTTTGAATCTCGCCCGCGGCTGTCGCCTTCGCACTCTCCGTTTTGGCGGCCAGCGAACCCTTTGGATTCAACGAGATGACGGTCAGATTGTTTTCGGTCAGGTAAGTCGCGGCGACGCGTTTGATGTCGTCCAGCGTTACTTTCTGGACAGCATCGAGATAATGCCGGCTGAAATTCAAATCGCGTGTGAGCAACCAGTTCGACCCGATGTCCGAAGCTTGCCCACGCATGGTCGTAAGTGCTCCGAGATGATGACTGAGGATGATTTTTCTTGCCTTTGCCAGTTCCTCCGCTGTGACGCCAGCCTGCTTTACTTCGTCGACGATGCGCATGGCCAGTTGTTCGGCTCCATCGCGTTTCTTTGGATCGACAGTAGCGTCGATGCCAAACAGACCAGGGTCGCCCGGCGTGTAGGAAAACGCAGATATCCCAAACGCCAGACCCGCCTCTTCGCGGACGCGCCGGTACAAGCGCGAGCTGCGCCCGTCGCCGAGGATGGTCGAAAGTAGATCGAGCGCGGGAACGTCCGGGTTTGTGACCTCTGGAATGTGCCACGCGAGCGAGAGATGCGTTAGTTCGGTGGCAAATTCCTTGTGCACTTCGCGCCGGCCAAGCTGCAACGGTTCCGCCGGAATGAATACGGGCTTGAGTGATTTTTCCGGGTACGCCTTGAACAATCCTGCAATTTGTTGCCGCACCTTTTCCGCATCGACATCTCCCACCACCACAAAGGTGAGATTATTCGGGACGTAGCGCGTTTTGTAATATTGCATCACCTGCTCCTGGGTGAGCTGATTATAGATTTCGATCTCGCCGATGACCGGAAAACGATAGGGGTGCTGCTGATAAGCGGTTGCAAAAAGAAGCAACCCGGCCACGCGATCGGGATCATCCATCCCCATGGCAAACTCTCGCCGGATGACTTCCTGTTCCTTCTGGTATTCTTGCGGCGGCAAAGTGGAGTTCATCATTGCGTCGGCCAAAATGTCGAGAGCGGTAGAGACGCCATCTTTTGGCGCGTCGATCCAAAAAACCGTGCGATCGAAAGACGTGTAAGCGTTGATGTAGCCGCCTACGTCCTGGATTTTTTGCGCGATCTGATTCGCCCCCCGCGTTTTCGTTCCTTTGAACAGCATGTGTTCGAGAATGTGGGACAAACCCGCGCCAAGATGCTGGTCTTCGTCGATGCTTCCCGTGGCGCACCAAGCCTGCACACTTGCCACAGGCGCGCTGCGATCTTCCTGGACGATGATCGTCAGCCCGTTCGGCAGAATCCACTTTTGTGCCGTGCTCGGCGGAAAGGTGATGACCGACGAAGGTTCAGGCGGCGCAGCTTTGAGATTAACCATGCTGAACAATAAACCCGCGCAGAGAAACTTCGCCACTGGGATGCGATACATCAATTAATAGATTGGCCGGAGCCGACCTTCGTGATCAGTGAACGGTGATCAGTGAATGGAAAATCCGAACCCTCCAAATCCCATCCACGTATTACCTGTCAACATTCACTTGCCCGAGGTAGCGGGCTTTCGCGCCGGCAAATGCGCCGACGGTTTCGCAGTCGCGGGTTTATCCGGGGCGAAGGGTTTCACAAAAGCCTCTTCGAAACGATAAACGTTTTTGAAATCTTCGATCGAATCGTCCTCGGTTTTTCCGAATACACCTGCGCTGATCAGGTTAAAGACAATGTTCCCAACGTCCTCACACGAATGGATTCCCCAGTTATCGAACACCGTCATCACCATTGGTCCGAATTCCTTCAGCGCGTACCGGCGCACTCCATCGAGCAATTGCGGGCCGCTCACGTGACGAACGCTGACGCCTTTGATTTTCTTTTCTTGTTTGGTCGTGAAGTCAAGCGCGTCGCGTAAAAAGACATACGCGTCCCGTTGATAACGTGGATCGCTGGAAATAATCGAATCGAGAGCCTCGGCAAACCCAATTTTTTGCATCAGTAGAACTGCGCGTTCATAACGCGCTGGTTAAGATAGTCCGCAAGCTGGAGACCGGCAACTGTCCAATATCCAGGTACACTGTTAATTTTCGAACTGATTCTCCAACGCATCGACGTAAACCGACAGCGGATCGCGTCGCTTTGACTCTGAAAGATGCGATTGATCCACCGCTTTGAGATAATCTGTGAAATTACCGCTGCGGTTCTTCATTTGAGTGGCCTCGAACCAGTTCATGTAGTCGTCAATATCATTCATTCGAGCGGCAAGTTGTTTGCGAGTAGCTTCCAAATGCGACAGACGCTTCGCAATTCCTCTTCTTTTTCCGCGGGTGAGCAGCGCGGTGATCTGCTGGTATTCACGTCCGATCGGACGCAAAACCGGATTGGCCTGGGCAATAAACACGAGCAAATTACGGCTCACTTCACTCAGCGCCATCTTTTCACCTGGAGAAATCTTGCGCTGCGCAAATTCGTCAAGGGCTGCCGGTTTGGCGGGTGTGTTTGTTTGCGAGATTTTCACGCGCAGCAATTCATCAAGGCGTCGCTCGCTTTCGGCGAAGGTCAGCAACTGAGAAGTTTGGAAATCTTTCAAGCGACGTAGAGCCAACTGCCAGCTTCCCTCCGCATCGCCGGCAATGACCGGGAAGTGCGCCTTCAAATTCGCGAGCGGTTCGTTTGAGGCGTCAGAAAGATGACTGATGTACCGTGCCAGGCGTGCCGGACCCTCTCGGCCGTCGATCAGCATTTGCACGAGTGCAAACGAGTAGGCGCGATAAAGGATGCGTCCGCTCGAATCCAGAAGTTCCGGGCGTTGCCGGAGAAATGTCTCCAGCGACGCAGCTTTATTCGCCGCCGTAACGGCTTCGATCAAATATCCGTGATCACGCCCAGGTGCAAGCGCGAGCACGCCGTCAAGCAACCAATCCGGCGGCTCAACGAATGCTGTGCCGGCAGCAATATGCGATTCTTTCCGATAAATCATCTCCAGTAGGATTGCACGCAAGACTTCGCGCTCGATTAACGAAGCATTGAGGTCTTTCGCGATGATCAAGTCGAGCTGGAGCTTGAGTCCAAAACCCGTCTGACTGAATCGCAGGCCAGCTCGCGGAATTTCGGGCAAATTTGCCTGCTGCGGTTGCAGATTCACGACGATAGGTACGCGCCAGTTATCGCGCTGCTGCAACAGCACCAGAAAATCGGCCTTGGTCCGCTCTGCCAGGTTTGAAACTACCCCGCGCATGGCCGCGTCAGCGCCATAGATAACGAATTGGCGAGACGGACTCACACTGTGCTCCGTTGTCGCGGCGTAAAGCACGTGGCCTCCAAACACGGCCGATATGAAGATCGCTGCACGCGCTATGCTCATTTAGCCGGCTATGGTAATCCCGATGGCTGCGTGCTGACCAGCATGAATCAATGCGAAATTCCCAGTAGACTGCCGGTTATGATTTCACCGGGGACTCGCAGGACAGAAGCGACCAACGGCCGATTCTCATTTAATTCTTTGCGTAAAAAAAGTGAGACTTTCTGGGACGCACGGTGTCTAATGGTTAGAACTCTAACTATTATGAATAATCCAAAGCTTGTACTTTTCTTGAGTTGCCTTACTGCGGCAACACTCGCTGCTCCTGTCGTTTCAGCTGCCGGTCGCGGTGGCGGCGGCGGCCGTGGTGGCTTCAGTGGCGGACATGCTGGCTACAGTGGCGGACATGCTGGCTACAGTGGCGGACGTGCTGGCTTCAGCGGCGGTCATTTCGCTGGACGTGGCGGAATGAGCGGCCAACGGTGGAGCGGCGGTCGCAATTGGAATGGCGGTAACTGGAATGGTGGCAATCGCCATGGCGGTAATTGGAACGGCGGCAATCGCCATGCAAATAACTGGCACGGCAACAACTGGCACGGCAACAACTGGCATGGACACAACTGGCATGGCAATAATGTCGTCTTTATCGGTGACTTCGGCTTTCCATGGTGGTGGGGTTGGGGTCCGTCATGGGGCTGGGGCTATCCGTACGGATATGGATATTATGGTTCTGGTTATGGTTATCCGTACGGCTACGGTTACGGAGGCTACGGATACGGCGACTACGGCTACGGTTACGGATACGGCGACTCCGGCTACGGTAATGGATACGGCTACGGCGATAGATCCGGCTACGGCGATAGATCCGGCTACGGCGATAGATCCGGATACGGCAACAGCAGCCACTCCAGAGTGGCTGAGCTACAGCGCCGGCTGGCTCGCGCCGGTTACTATCATGGATCCATCGATGGCGTCCTCGGGCCGCAGACGCGACGAGCGATTCGGGCTTACGAACAGGAACACGAGAACACGTAGGTTGATCCATTCTCTTCTAGTGACGGCCAATAGCTAGCCGTCACAATGTTTCGGTTGATTGACCGGCGGAATTCGCAGGGGGGCATGGGCGAACCGCCGGTCTTCTATTTTTGCGGCTGTTTTCGCTCGTTACCGGGTATCTGCCCCGGCGTATCTGCTGATGGCTCAATCAATTCTGCCGGCCATTCAGATGGTTTCATCTCTAAATGGCGCTCGAGGATGTGGCAAATGAACGAGCGAAAATCGCCGCGGCGCTCTGTGCAGAGCTGGTCCATCGTGTGCGCGCCAAGCATCCGATAACTTTCAAACTGCGATTCGGAGAAGAACTGGTCCGCGGTGCTTTCGTGCGGGAATGTTTCGCTCCTCTTGAAGTACTCATAGATGTCGCGCGGTTCGTTGCCATAACACGCCGGCTTGATATAAACGATAATGCCATCGGAAGCAGTGGGACCGTCTACCGCTGAATACCGGATGCAACCAATGGCACAGTTGTGGCCCGGCTCTTTCAGCGCGTCGATTTGGCTCCGGGAATAAATGCCTATTTTGCCGAACTCAATCGGGATTCCAAAATCGACCCGAATTTTGCGCACCGCCTCCCCCAAGCCTGCGAACGAGCGTTTATAAAGCCCGCGGGAATCCGTCAAACTTACTCGCGCGAATCGCTCTGGAGGTGAAGCTATTAAACGCAGTTTGCTTGCGAAACCATTGGGCACATCATCATTCCAAACAAACACATGACTCAATCAAAGGAGAACCAATCGGCATCGCACGACGAAGAGCACATGCTCGGCCACGGCTTTTACAACAAACATTCGCATGAACAGGGGAAGCAAATACGTATGCGCTGCCGCTGATTGTCGAGGGCATCAATCGGATCGATCTCAAGCAAATCGGTAGTGAGTTCCGAATCGCTGATTACGGGTCGGCGCAGGGGCAAAATTCGCTTTTGCCAATGAAAACTGCGATCGCGCAAATCAGGACGCTTGCTGCCAAATTCGGCAGAGCGACGACTCCGATTTCCGTTACGCACACGGATTTACCGACCAACGACTGGACCACGCTCTTTCAAACGGTTCTATTTTCACCCGACAGTTATCTTGTCGGCGAGCGCGACGTTTTTTGTTTTGCCAGCGGCACCTCGGTCTACCAGCAGATTTTTCCGCCGAACCACATCGCGTTTGGCTATTCGGCCATCGTTGAACATTGGCTCAGCCGAAAGCCATGCAATATCCCCCAATGAAATTTGGTCAGTTCGCGCGACCGGAAAAGGGCGCGACATTTGGGCGGCGCAGGCGAAAG
>WNGO01003886.1_pt1 | contig 10698 bp, 7 predicted proteins | sample 5400511 | NCBI WGS metagenome assembly WNGO01 (sample SAMN13153380, study PRJNA577476) | soil metagenome | isolation source: 20 cm soil or saprolite under Garry oak tree replicate 2 | place: USA:California | collected 2016-06-15
AGGTGGCGCGGGTCGACGTGGCTGTACACCTGCGTCGTCGAGAGCGAGCTGTGGCCGAGCAACTCCTGGATCGTGCGCAGGTCGGCGCCGCCCTCCAGCAGGTGCGTTGCGAACGCATGGCGCAGGCTGTGCGGATGCGCGAACACCCGGCGCAACGTCGACGTGTCGAGGCGACGCCCGCGCGCCGACAGGAACAGCGCGTTCTCCGCACCCGCTGCCAACTGAGGCCGCGCTTCGTGCAGGTACTGCGCCACGAGGTGGCCGGCCTCTTCACCCAGCGGGACGATCCGCTCCTTGCCGCCCTTGCCGCGCACGTGCAACTGCTCGCGGTCGAAGTCCACGTCGGCGAGATCGAGCCCGACCGCCTCCGCGCTGCGCAGTCCCGCCGAATAGACGAGCTCGACGAGGGCGCGATTGCGCAGCGGCAGCGGCCCGTCGCCCACCAGCGCGTCGAGCGCAGCTTCGACCTCGGCAGTCTTCGGCGTATCGGGCAGCCGCTTCGGACGCCGCGGCGCCAGCGAGGCGTCCGGCACCTTCGTCGGCCCCAGCGTGAACCGGAGGAAGCTGCGGATCGCCGCGATCTTCCGGGCGATCGTGGCCGGGGCAAGCTTCCGCGGACGCGCGCGCCCGAGCTCGGCCACGTAGTCCGTCAACACCCTCACGTCCACGCCGTCGACGCCAAGGTTCCGTCGTTCCAGCCAGCGTCCGAACTCCTCGACATCGTGCCGATAGGAACGCCTGGTCCCTTCGCTGAGCGCCGGCGAGTTGAGGAAACGCTCGATGGCCGGCGTAGTCTTCATGCAAAGCCATTCGCGGCCCAAGTAGCATCGCCTGCCCATGGCCTCCCGAGTCGAACGCCTCGCCGACCTGATCGTCAACTTCGGCGCGAACGTGCAGAAGGGCCAGATCCTCGACGTCCTCTCTGGACTCGGGAAAGAAGAGCTCACGCGCGCCATTACGGCGAGCGCTTACAGGCGCGGCGCGAAATTCGTCGATGTCCACTACTGGGATCCGCATCTCAAGCGGGAGCGCGTGCTCTACGCGCCAGACGACGTGCTGGACTTTGTCCCGCCTTGGTACGGCGAACGGGCCTTGCAGCTCGGTCACGACCGCGGCGCGACGATCTCTCTCAGCGGTCCGATCGAGCCTCATCTCTTCGACCTCGACAAGCTCTGGGAGCAGGTCGTTCACATCTGCCGCCTGGACGAAGACGATCCCGAGGTCGCCTGGCGCGACCGAAACAGCATCCTGAAGGGGGTGGCGCAGCGGCTGAGCGACCGGCATTTCGACGCAATCCACCTCGAGGGGCCGGGAACCGACCTGACGGTTGGACTCCTGCCCACCTCCCGCTGGATCGGCGGGGGAGACACGACGGTCGACGGGATCGTCCACATGGCGAACCTTCCAACTGAGGAGGTCTTCAGCTCGCCTGATCCGGAGCGGACCGAAGGGGTCGTCCGTGCGACGAAGCCGCTGACGACACAGGGCCGGATCATCGACGGGCTGACGGTGCGTTTCGAAGGCGGCCGTGCGGTGGAAATCGAGGCGGAGTCCGCTGCCGAAACCCTGCGTGCGCTGGTTGCCCAGGACGAAGGAGGCGCGCGGCTCGGCGAACTCGCTCTCGTCGACCGGGAGGGACGCATCGGTCCTCTCGACACGGTCTTCTACGACACGCTCCTCGACGAGAACGCCGCGAGTCACATCGCCCTCGGCTCGGCTTACGACGCGGCGGTCGGCGAGGACGACGTCGAGCGGCTGAACCGGTCCAGCGTCCACATCGACTTCATGATCGGCTCACCCGAGGTGGACGTGACCGGAATCACGCGCGACGGCGAACGCGTTCCGGTGCTGCGGGACTCGAGCTGGCAGATCTAATCAACCTCGCTGGGCAGCAGCGAGAACATCACGAAATCCACCCGGCGCTGCTGCCGCGGGTTGAAGTGCACCGACCTGAGCACGCCCTCGCGCGTGAAGCCTGCTTTCTCGGCGACACGTTGAGACGCGACGTTGTCTGCGTCCGCGCGCAACTGCAGCCGCTCGCAGCCGAGCTCCTCAAAGGACCAGCGCGAGACGAGACGAACCGCGCGACGCGTCAGCCCGCGGCCTCGCGCTGCGGAGCGCAACCAGTAGCCGACCTCACCGACGCCCTCGTCGCCGATCCAAGCGAAGCCGACGCCACCGAGCACGTCGCCCGTTTCGGTGTCCGTGACCGCGAAGGGCGCAGAGGTCCCCGTGCGCCAGAAGGAAGAGGCCTGCTCGATCCACGTACGTGCTTCGGCATCCCGATATGGCTGCGGGATCGCGTCCATCCAGCGAGTCATTTCCTCGTCGCCGTCGATGCACTCGACGAGCGTGGGCACGTCGCGCTCCTCCCACTGCCGCAGGGTTACGACTCCATCGGTCAGGGGCGGATCGGGCGCAGCGATCACGCCGCCGAGGCTAGCTCAGGGAAGCGGCAGCGGCTGGGTCGCCGGCGGTTCGGGCAGCGTGACCGGCAGTTCGGGAAGAGGCACTGTCACCGGCGGCACGGGGACGACCGGTACGGGCACCACGGGTAGCGCGTCCACCACCGAGGCTGTCGTGGAACTTGCGACGCTCGGCGACTCGGATTCAGTCACGCGCGGAGACGCCTGCGCCGGGGCGGCGACCGACCCCGGCGCCGGGGCGGCGACCGGAGAGGGCGTGGAAGACGTCTGTGCCGGCGGGACCCCGGTGCGGGGTCGACGCGCTCGTGTGTGCGCGCGGTGCCGTCTCGGCTCCGGCGAAGCCTGCGGCAGCCTCGGCACGGAGCCGGAGACGGTGTCGGCATGCCCTTGAATCAGTACGGCCGACGCATTCGGATCGCGGCCGGCATCGGGAGCCGAGGGGGTGGCAGAGCCGACACCGAACAGCACGATCGCGCTGTACAGGACCGCAGACGCGACGGTCGCGGAGAGGCCAAGCCTCAACTCGCCTTTATTCCTTGCGAGTCCCATTAACCCCTTATCGGGGTAGTCCAGACGGCCTACAACCCTCGTGCGAGGGAACCGTTGCCCGGGGACAGCGCTTAGCTGACCGCAGCGACGATTTCGGCGGAGAGACTGCCGAACTTCCCGAGGAACTCCGTTCGCTCCGACTTCAGCCGTTCCACCTGCGCGCGATATTCGTCCGCGCGTCCGGTTCGCTCGTAGAGCCTGCGCGGCTGCAGCACTTCGCCGTCGTCGATGCCGGGAACGGCCGACGCCACGAGATAGCCAAAGTCGGGATCGCGCTCCCACTCGATCGTGCCTTCGGCGATGCCCTTCACGATCGCCGAGGAGTGCTTGATGCGCACCTTCTTCGAGCGCTCGTCCGCTTCGGGCCCGCCCACGCGTCCGGTGTTCATGAGATAGACCTCGAGCGGGTGCTCCCCGAGCAGTTCGAGGAAGCGGTTTCCCTGCAGGTCGTGCAGCATCGGGAAGAACGGGTTGGTCCCCGGCACGCGCAATGACTTCCCGGCTTCGTCCGCACCGCCGGCCGCAGTGCCCTTCGTCTCGCCGAGCATGAAGTAGGCCGCCGCCTGAGGTCCCTCGAGCTTCGCCACTGCCGGAATGACGTTCTCGTTGCGATTCAGGATGAGCAGGAAGTGGGCGTCGTCGATCTCGCGATCGGCCGCAGACTCGATTACGCCGAACGGGAACGTCGCGCGTCCGTTCTGCGTGTAGCTCTCGTCGTAGAAGTCGAGCTCGTCGCCCTTCTGCGAGACGTTCTCGAGGTAGGAGTTCGGCTGCGTGACCGCGCCGTAGATCGTGGGCTCGTCCTCCCGGTTGAGCCCGTAGGTCTTCGCGAAGCAGCCGTTCTCGGTCACGTAGACGCGGCCGTCCGGCATCCACGCGACGAAGTCGTCTTGTACGGGAAGCGAGCCGTTCTGCTTCGTGAACGTCGTCGTCGTCTTGCCGGTACCGGAAAGGCCGACCGTCAGGCAGACCTTGTCTCCGTCGTCCGTCGGGATGATCTTGCAGCCGGCGTGCAGGGGGAGGCCGCCCTGGTCGTAGACGAGCTTGTTCCACATCCGCAGCCCGCCCTTCTTCGACTCGCCGAAGTAATCCGAGTTGAAGACGCGCGTCACGCCCTGCTCGAGGTCGACGATGATCAGCCGGTCGTCCGGGAAGCCCTCCGCCTTCAGGTTCGGCGTGTAGATCACGGTCAGCTCGGGCTCGAAGTCCTCCTCCGGCGGGCCGAAGTAGAGCTGCTGCTGCATTCCGGCGATGTTCGCGTTCGCCGCCTCGACATACAGACGCGTCGAGGTGCGGAACTCCGGGTCGGTGCCGATGTAGCCGTCGATCACGACCATCTCCCGGCCGGCGATGTACTCATCCTGCCGCGCAGCCCACCTGGCCGCGTCGTCGGTCGAGAGCGCCTGGTTCTGACCATCCGGCTCGTCCGTGACGAGGAATGTAGAGCGCTTGGAGCGCGCAAGCACCTGCGTCTGCACGTTCAGGTTGCCGTACTTCGTCGGGCGTGCGGTCGGCATCTTCGCTGCGAGCTCCTTGACTTCCTCAGGGCTCGGGTTCTCGATCACCCGCTTCGCCTGCGGCAGTCGGAACAGCATCTTCGCCACGCTGGTCAGCTCCTTTTCGACGGCTGGGACTCGGGGATCTTATCGACGGCCTCGCTTACTTGAGGAAAGCAAGGACGGCCAGCACGCGTCGATCGTCGTCCGGAGCAGGTCCGAGACGGAGCTTGGAAAAGATGTTGTTCACGGGGATTCGATCGTGTTGGGGCTGAGCACGACCGCCTCGCACTCGCTGGCCCGGTCGATCTCCTCGCATCTCGAGCCTCCGCGCCCGCTGCTCTGAGCCGCGCTCGACGGGGCGCGACCTGAGAGAGACCGAGGCCGCGATGAACGCAGTGCCAGGCGCCCCGATGTCGGGAAGACTCCCGCGTCCTTAGCGTGGGCGTCATGAACAGAACTCATTAGTCGTCCATTGGCGACGCGGTAGGTCGCCGTGAGTGCACCCCCAGACGCTCGAGCCGAATGCGCAACGGCTCAAGCAAAGGGAGGTGACTCAAATGTCGAAGACAAAGAAGCTGATCGCCTCAGCACTGGCGATCATGGCGCTCGCGGCCATCCCGTCGACGGGCATCGCCCTCAGCGGCTCCGCGGAGAGCGTGCAGCTCGCCTGCGGTAGCGGTACCACCGGCGGATGCGCCGGCTAAAGGTAATCAACCTGCACACGAAGAGCCCCGGCGCCGGGGCTCTTCGTCATTCGATAAGAGCGGTGTCGCGCAGCAACGCCCTGGCTCGGTCAGCAGACGCCAGATTCCCCTTCAGTTCGTAGAGCTCGAGCGCGCTCCTGATCATCTCCTCAGCACCATCCTGGTTGCCTGCCAACCCGAGAATCTCGGCTAGCGCGATGAACGAGTCCGCATGGCGATTGACTGAATCGGTTCGGGCGACGAGCTCGAGCGTCTGTCGCGCCAGTCGTTCGGCTTCTTCGATCTCGCCCTGCCTGGCCAGGATCTTGGCCTGCACTGGCTGCCACGAGAGAGCCGCGTCTAGGTCGTCGCTCCCGGCTGACTCTCGTGCCACGCGCGTCCAGACCTCGGCGTCCTCATAGCGACCCTGCTCGTAGATCGACTGAGCCAGCTCACCTGCGCGCGTAGCCAGGAGGGCGATCTGGTGCACTTGCTCCAAGAACTCGCAGCCTTCTCGCAATGCCCGCTCTGCTTGAGTCGGCATCCCAGCCAGCATGTCGATTGCGGCAAACACTCGACCGCACGCGTCGACGGCGTTCCCCGCCAATCCGAACTCGTGATAGATAGTTCTTGCGCGCGATACGTAAGCGCGCGCGTCCGCGAAGTTCTTCCGCATGGCTTCGAGGCCGCCGAGCCACATGATGATGTTCGCCTCACTTGCTCGGTCACCATCGTGCTCGCGGAGCAATCTCTCGCACTGACCGATCGCGTCTGACACAGGCTTTGGCCCGTGGTACAAAGCGTTCCCCAAGGAGTCCAGCGCGCTCGACGGCGACCAGCCGGCGCGTCGGTAATACGTAGCGGCGCGGCTGGCCGACTCTTCCATTGGTCCGTAGTCGCAGTAGAAAGCGCCTCTGACATGGGCAATGCACAGCCACGCCCTTCCAAGTGCGCGGTCGTCGTGGGCCGCTTCGAGGGCGGGGATCGATGTCGAGGCCACCTCGAGCAGCTCGGCGGCAATATCTGATTCGACTACTGATCGAAGAAGGGCCAGCTCGATGCGGGCGCGCAGCTCGACCCGCCTTTCCGGCGCTTCGGTCGCCCTGACAAGGACTTCTCGGGCGCGGTCGACATCCCCGCTCACGCGCAAGGCGGCTCCAAGCTCGCACGCGAATTCGTCTGCTTCGGGCAACAGCTCGACGGATCGGGAAAGAAGATTGACTGCGGCGGGCGCGTCCGCTCGCTTCCAGGCGCGAATTCCGGCACGCCCCAATCGCTGTCCTCCTTCGACTGCGAGCTCTCGTGCGTGTTCGTCGCGTCGCGCAAGCTCGGTGACGTACTGGAACGCCTGCTCGAAGTGGTAGCCGACGAGCTCGTCCGCGCCGTCCCGCCGGTCGAGACCACGCGCCGCGTGTTCGTGCAGTTCCGCGCGTTGCGATTTGGGAATGCCGCGATACGCCACGTCGCGCACGAGGACGTGATGGAAACGGAAGAGATCCTGCTCCACGGGATGGATGAGGCCCCGCTCGGCGAGTCTCAGCAGTTGTCGAGTGGCGTCCTCTTCCTGTGTGAGGTCGCGGAGCTCGGCCTGCGAGAACCGTCGGCCTACGACCGCCGCGCGACGGAGTACCTCGAGCTCACGCAGATCCAGGCGGTCGAGGCGGCTGGCGAGCAATGCTTCCACAGTCGCCGGCGGCTGCTCCAGCGCGCCACCTTCTGCAGCGAGCGCCAGCAATTGCTCTGCGAAGAGCGGGTTTCCCCCGGAGTGTTCGACGATGTGGTCCTGAAGCTGCGGATCGACAGGTTCATCCGCGAGCTGTTCGACGAGTCTTCCGAGCGTCTCGGCTGCGAGCGGTTCGAGCTCGACGAGGAATCCGGTCGACGTCGGCCCGCCCCACCCGGAGCGCTGCTCGAGCAGGTCCCCGCGCGCGAGACACAGCACCAGGATCGGCCCCTCTGCCCATGCGCCCAGGTACTCGACAAGATCGAGAAGTGTCGGCTCGGCCCAGTGGATGTCGTCGAGCACGACAAGGACCGGTCCCGAGCGCGCGACCGACTCCAGTAGGCGGCGCACGGCCCAGAACGTCTCACCGGGAGCGGCCGGCGAATTCGCGATCCCCGTGAGCTCGGCTACACGTTGCGCGACGGCGCCCGCGTCCTCTTCTGCCTCGACCAGCTTGCGGATCCCCGCCAGCGAGTGCTCCTCGGTGGCCTGGCGCACGATCTCCGTGATCGGGAGGTACGTCGCACCTTCGCCGTATGAGACGCAGCGGCCGACGAGCACGCGTGCTTCTTGTCCGACCGAGGCAACGAGCTCACGGGCGAGTCGTGTTTTTCCGATTCCGGCTTCGCCGACGACGGTGACGACGCGACAGTGTTTGTCGGCGGACGCATTCGCGTACGCATCAAAGAGACGCGCGAGCTCGGCTTCGCGGCCGACGAGCGGAGCATCGAGTCGCCGCGAATACGCAGGTGCACCCTGCAACACGTCTTCCAGGAGCCACGTCTCTTCGATCGGTTCCGCCTTGACGGCGTCGCGCACCAGTCGATGCGTGTCGTCGCTGATCAGAATCCCCCCGGGCGGCGCGCTCTGCTCCAGCTGTGCCGCGACGCTCGCGACTGCACCCGAGACATGCAGGTCTTCGCTCGGGGCGGACAGCACGTGCACTTCGCCGGTGCTGACTCCGATCCGCGCTGTGAGCGGAACGTCCCACTCCTCGTCGCTCAGAGCCGCCTGCACTTCGACCGCGGCGCGAACTGCACGCAGCGCATCGTCTTCGTGGAGCTGTGGGATGCCGAAGACGGCCATCACGGCGTCGCCGATGAACTTCTCGGTCGTGCCCCCGTGCCGGTCGATCGGTTCGCGCACCAGCTCGAAGTAGCGCGAGATCAGCTGCCGATAGACCTCCGGATCGAGATCCGACGCGAGACGCGTCGAATCGACAAGATCGCAGAAGAGGACGGTGACCGTGCGTCGATCGGGTCCGCGCTCCGCCGCAGCCACGCCGACTGCTCCGAGCGAAGCGTGCTGTTGCAGGATCGCCTGCTGCAACGCACGCAGCTCCTCGCTTGGCTCGAGCCCGAGCCCGTCCATCAGCACGCGTCGCGCGTCCTGGTACGCCTCGAGGGCGTCCGCCTGCCGTCCCGCGCGGTACAGCGCCAGCATCAGCTGCGAACGGAAGCGTTCCCGCAAGGGCTCCTCTCCGACGAGCTGCTCCAATTCACCGACCAGCTCCCCTGCAGAGCCCAACTCCAGATCGGCCTCGATGCGCTGCTCGAGCGCGGCGAGCCGCGCCTCCTCGAGCCGGCCGACCTCGTCTCGCGCGAACGGCTCGAAGGCGAGATCCTCGAGTGCGGGCCCCCGCCAGAGCGCGAGCGCGGCGCGGAGCTTCTCGGCCCGCTCACGCGGCTCGGCGCGGCGTGCCTCGGCGGTGAGCCGCTCGAAGCGCGCCAGGTCGAATCGCTCGGGATCGACCCGCAGCACGTATCCGGCCGGCGCTGAAAGGAGCAGCTCCGGGCCGATCGCCTTTCGGAGCCGCGAGACGTAGTTCTGCAGCGAGGCGCTCGCGGTCTTTGCCGGCGTCGGCCCCCAGACCTCGTCGATCAGCCGGTCACTCGAGACGGGCTCGTTTGCATGGAGCAGCAGGAAGGCGAGCAGGGCTCGCATCCGCTGCCGGTCCAGGGCGATCGAGCGGCCGTCCTCGACGACCGCCAGCGGGCCGAGAACGCGGAATTCGACGGGAATATGCCCTTTGTAGCACTGGCCTCCCCGGAGGAACAGAGGCCGCGGTTAGAGGCGGGTTAGCGCCGGCCACCAGCTTGGGGCGGTAATCCACAGGAGGTACAGGCAATGTCCATGCAGCTCCGCCTTCCGCGCCCCGCGGTCGCCTCGCGCCTCAAGCGCGCCGGCCCGATCGCAGCGGCGCTGATGGCCGTCCTCGTCCTCGTGCCGTCCGCCTCGTCGGGGACCTACGCGGATCCCGCGGGCGACAGTGGCACGGCGGGCGACATCACATCCGTGACCGTCTTGGGAGACAAGGGAACCGGACAGCTCCTCTTCAGGATCACGGGAACGAATATCGCCTCGTCGGAGACGAATCCGCTCTTCCTCGACATCGACAGCGACGCCAATCTGTTGACCGGCAACATCGCCAACAACGGGTCGGACTACCTGTTCTATGTCGATGGCGACAGCTACTTCTTCGCTCATTGGAATGGCGGCGACTGGGTCGAGACGCCCAATCTGAGCGTTCACATCTCCGGTGGTACGAGTCAGATCTTGATCTCCGTCAACCGAAGCGAGGTGAGCAACGCGTCCGTGCTCAACTTCTTCGCCTGGACGGTCAATGTCACCGACAAGGTCTTCGACAATGCACCGAACGACGGGGCTTACAACTACTCACTCGACACAAACGGCCCTCAGATCACCTCGGTGGACGTCAAGACGACGCCGGCGGCCGGGCCGAAAGCCGGCAAGCGGTTCGTCATCCTCCCGACCGGACTGAAGCTGCCGGCTGACGGGCGGACGACGACCACCACGATCCTTCCGGAGAGCTATTCGTGCGCCGCAAAGCTCGGAGCGAAGCAGCTCAGCGGCACCGGCACGGGCGGTTGCACTTTCACCGTCCCGAAGAAGAAGGCCCGTGGCAAGAAGCTGACGGTGCGGCTGACCGTCACTTACGAGGGTGCGACGAAGGTCGTACCGCTCACGTTCAAGGTCACCTGATCCGAAGGTGGAGCGCGCCGCCTGCTCGCGGCGCGCTCTGCCATCCGGGAGAGCGCAGATGAAGAGAAAGACGAGATATCTGGTGTGCATCGTGGCCTTGGCGCTGCTAGGCGCACCGACGGCCGGTGCAATGCGCCCGCAGCTCGAGAGCCCGACGGTGCGTCTGGTGCCGGGCAGTCTCGCCGGCCTGACGACCTTGCTCTCGTCGAAGCCGAGGCACCTGTCGTCGGCGTCATGGTGGGGAGGGACCTATGCCGTGCCCGACGGCGAGAGAGTTTCGATCCACATCTCGACCAGTTATCCAGAGGCCGACGCTGTCGCGCAGCAGTGGGTCGACCTCTTCGCCCGCATCCCTCACGGGAAGGAGCTCTCTCTCGCAGAGATCTACATCGCACCGCTCGCCGAGGTTTCGGAGATCTGCTCCAGCGACGAGGTGCTCGGCTGCTACGGGGGGCAGACGTTGGTCACCGTTGGTGACTCCACCGCCGGGATTCCGCCCGTGTCGATTGCGGCGCACGAATACGGACACCACATTGCGGCCAACAGAAACAACGCACCGTGGAAGGCGCTCGACTGGGGCACGAAGCGCTGGGCGAGCACGATGGGCATCTGCTCCCGAGTTGCCGCCGGATCAGCCTTTCCCGACGACGAAGGTCTGAACTACACGTTGAACCCCGGCGAGGGATTCGCGGAGTCCTATCGCGTGCTCGTCGAGACGAACGGCACTGCGGTCGGATACGAGTGGCCGATCGTCGACCCCAGCTTTCGCCCGAGTCCGGAATCTCTCGCCGCGATTCGCGAGGATGTTCTCCAGC
>WNGO01003379.1_pt1 | contig 10697 bp, 12 predicted proteins | sample 5400511 | NCBI WGS metagenome assembly WNGO01 (sample SAMN13153380, study PRJNA577476) | soil metagenome | isolation source: 20 cm soil or saprolite under Garry oak tree replicate 2 | place: USA:California | collected 2016-06-15
GCACCAACTGGTCCAGCTATACTACCGATTGCCGCACCCGTCACGGCGCCAGCTGTTTGCTTCGGGATCGGTGGAACCTGGATATTTTCAGACGGTGTCTGGCTTTTTTTCTTTTCTGGCTTTGGATGGTTAGGCATAAGGGCGGGCTCCTCAATATCTTCGTTCGCTACAAAGATACTTCGGATGACAACGTCGACATAGCCTTAACAGATTTAAAAATGCCATGTGACACTCATCAGCGACCGACGCGTGACTTCGACTTCGAGAAACACTGTCAGCTTTTCGGAACGCTGAGGATCACCATGCGCATCAGCAACGACGGTCCTTGGTTCGCGGCAGCTACGTGCAAGGCCAGCTTTCTAAAACAGGCCGAGCAATTTGAGGACGATTACGATAACAACAATTACACCGATTATGTAGAAGATGCTTCTGTTCATGCTTTGACTGATATGATTGGGTTTGCGGTGGCCAGCATTTTTGCAAACTGACCGTCGTCGATAACATTGGAAAACGGCGGGAGTTGCCTCCCGCCGCTTATTAATCCAAGGCACAATCACCAAGCGCCTTGGCTATCCCCTTGCGAAGCTTATCGTCTGCCGCTTTCTTGGCCGGGCTCCTGGCTGCCACCTCCCTGTTGGCTACCACCGCCCTGTTTTTCGCGCTCGCGCTCCTGGCTGCCACCGCCTTGTTTGTCACGATCACTCTCTTTGTTGCGATCGCGCTCTTGGCTGCCACCGCCCTGTTGGCCGCCTTCTTGTCCGGTAGCCGTCGGTTTGATAGGTTCGTTCGGATTGCTTTGTGTTTCCATGGTGTCTTTCTTTATTTTAATTATTGAGTTTATTGATCAATGTGCGCGAGAGTCTCCTTCGATTGCTGAAAACACACAATCGGGATGCCGGATGATTGTCTAATCAGACAAAATCCTATCGAACAGCTGGCGATCTTCTCCTCGAAGCCTTCATCAGGCCGGAGGGTCTCTGCGGGCTTTAGCGGCTCCCGTCTGGCTACCCTGACCTTAGTGACTGTTTGCAACCACTTGTCGGGTTGCGTGCGAAGTCAAGGCGATGGTAATGAAAACCCAAACCAAAAAGTTAAAGACAAAGGAAAAGGAGCGGAATTTTTTTTGCGGGGTGAGCGATGCATTTCGGATCTTTGCCCGTCGTTCCTCGATCGCTCTCGGAAGTGCCTGGGCTTTTGCCGGAGCCGTGCTTGTCATCCTTGTCTGGGTTCTTACCGGACCAATGTTTCATTTTTCCGATACCTGGCAATTGGTGATCAACACTGCGACCACGATCGTGACCTTCCTCATGGTGTTTCTTATCCAGAACACGCAAAACCGCGATGCTAAAGCGGTGCATCTCAAGTTGGATGAGCTGATCCGTGCCCTCAAAGACGCACGTAACGAACTTGTTGATCTGGAAAATTTATCCGATGAGGAGCTGAAAAAGCTCGAAGAACAATTCAAGAGCATGCGCAAACGAGCTGAAGACGATCGAAGTCCTTCACGTCACGCCGAACCTTCCGAATTACGCTGAGAAGAGCGTTTTAACAACATGGGCTGGTTATTATTTGTTTCTGGGGCTCTAGCGACCTTTCGCCTTAGCCATTTAGTTTCCAAAGAACGCGGTCCCCTTTCCGTCTTTGAACGTATTCGAAAAGCCTTGCCACGGGGTCGGGGGTCGGCTCAGGAATGGGTCAGCTGCATTTTTTGTTTCTCTCTCACCGCGAGTGCTGTCATTTGCGCCCTGCTTTGGACCGGTGGTTTGCGTCTCACGCTGCAGGAATGGGCCGTTCATTGGCTCGGCTTCAGTGCTGTGGCCCTGATAGTTAACAAGTCGCTTCGTTTCGATAAATGATTTCGAAGCTTGGAAGATGCCGGAAATAAACGTCGACCTGCACGGCAGCGCACCGGACAAGCATAAGTTCGCGCTGCTTTTGATTGACGTTATCAACGATTTTGATTTTCCGGAGGCCGATCAGTTACTCAAATATGCACAGCCGATGGCGAGAAATCTCCTACGCTTGAAACGGCGCGCGCAAAAAGCAGGCGTACCAGTCGTTTATGTAAATGACAATTTCGGCCGATGGAAATCCGATTTCCGCCGCACCGTAGAGCACTGTGCGCGGCATGGTCGTGGTCGTGAGGTGGTGGAATCATTGCGGCCAGAAGAAAATGATTACTTTGTGCTCAAGCCGAAGCATTCCGGATTTTTCTCCACCACACTTGAGACGCTCCTCCGCTACTTGGAAACACAAACCTTGATTCTCACGGGCATTGCTGGGAATTTTTGTGTCCTTTTCACAGCAAACGATGCCTATATGCGTGATTTCGACTTGTTTGTGCCCTCGGATTGCACGGTATCGAACACAAAAAAGGAAAATGGCTCTGCACTTGCGCTCATGAGGAAATTCCTCAAGGCGGATACCCGCATGTCTTCTAGAATCGTGCTGCACGTGACACACAAGAAGAGTCGAAAACGACGACGTCGTTGATAACCAGGCTCGTCCGGTTTAGTCCTCCGCGAAACCGACCTGATTCCGGTGCCCGACAGGTGCAACCCGCAACGCTTCCGTAACTAATCGCGACGCCGATGATGCAATCAACAATCACCTATTGATTGCGACTTGCCAATCATGGGACACCTCTGCCTCGCCAGCCGAAGATAAAAAAGATTATGCACATCACCAGAAACAGAAAGAACAAAACTTTCGCGATTCCCGCTGATGCCGCGGCGATGCCGCCGAATCCAAGTACTGCTGCTACTAACGCAATTATTAAAAAAGTTACAGCCCAACCTAACATCATGTCACCTCCTTAAAAGCCTGAATCGAGTCAGCCGATTGCTTCGCGTGTATTTTGTCAAACGGCTCCTAATCTGACACTCGACGACTCGCATTGTTATAACTGCATAAGCTAGTACTATCCTAGGATTGTGCCTGAGAGCCTTGTCATTAAAAGTCCTATCGGCGTTAACGGATTGTAACTAGCGCCATGTGGGAACAGACCAATCGCTTCTAGGTTATAAAGGCAGAGTTCAAATTCTTTCCGCTAGGTCGGGCTGGCATAACAGGCGACGAAAGAACGCTTCCGCCGCCCGTTGATGCGAGGACAATCAGCCTTATCGTCCGCCTTGCTGACCGCCGCCTTGTTGGCCGCCACCGGGTTGACCACCACCGCCGCCGCCCTGCTTCTCGCGTTCGCGCTGCTGGCGTTCACGTTCCTGTTTCTCGCGATCTCCCTCTTGGCCGCCCTGCTGTCCTGGACCGCCGGACTTACCCGGTTCGTTTGGATTACGTTGTGTTTCCATGAGTACCTTTCGTTAGTTTATCAGTGAATCTAGCTCATCCTTCTTGAGAAGCGATAAGGTCGAGTTCCTTTCTTCCTTTAAGATCGCTTTGCGCAGGCCCTTTGGACCCAAGAATTTGCGATAAGCTTCTCGGTTGAAGATAACGAGGTAAAACTACTGATTCCTTGCCTCGGCCAACTCAGCCTCCACAAGAGCCTCCGGGTTCACGATCTCTTCAGCCAATTGGTTGAGCGCCTCATTCGTCTCGGATTCCTCATTGAGGGTGGTTTGGAGAAGCTCCGCGGATCTCTCCTTTCCGAGCAGCTCAGCAAAGGTACGAACGCTGCCGTAACCGGCGATCTCATAATGTTCGACTTTTTGTGCCGCGACGATGATACCAGCGTCAATGACGGATTCGTCGCCTTCTTCCTGTAGAATTTCCGATCCTTCCTCGATGAGCCCTTTCATTCCATGGCACGTTTTGCCTTTAGGCTTCTCGTTGATGTCCTCGAAGACTTCTTCAAGTCGTTCAACATGAGACTTAGTCTGTTCCAGATGCTTTTCGAAAGCCTGCTTTAGCTCTGTCGATGAGGCAGCCTTCGCCATCTTTGGCAAAGCTTTTAGTAGTTGGTTCTCTGCGTTATAGAGGTCCCGTAATTCGTTAATGTAAAGTTTTTGTAGCTTATCCAACTTCATAATCCCTTTTTTTCCTTTCTGATTCTACGTTTTGACTTTCTTAGTTTTACTCGGTGCTAGTGCGCTTCAGCACCAGCCTCAAGAAATAAACGCCGCCAAAGATGTTAGTGGGCGTCCTTAATTTCAGAATTGTTCAGAGCTTATCCTAACCTCAGAACCGCATCGACTGATAGAGGAAGTTCAATCAATTACGCCGGGTTTCACGTTTGTCTGGCGTCTGGGTTTTATCGCGTGCGTTTCACTGACAGCACGCAAAGACGACTCCATACTACGATCTAGATTCCTCATCCGGGGATCAATAACACGCATATATACTTTCAAATAGTCGTTTGCCATCCTGGTGACAGTGAAGCGCTCCTCAAAAATGTCCCGGGAACGTGTGCGACTCAGATCGGGAACCCGTCGAACCGCCTCTATCGCGTCTTCCAGTTCTGTTACGATGAAGCCCGTTCGCCCTTCTTCTATCACTTCGGCAACCGCGCCACCCTCGTACGCGATCACTGGAGTCCCGCAGGCCATGGCTTCGATCATGACGAGTCCGAAAGGCTCCGGCCAGTCAATCGGAAATAGCAACGCGTACGCACTGCCGAGGAATTCGTCTTTCTGTCGGTCACTGATTTCACCGACCCATTCCGCAGTCGAACAGTCACGTAGCAGCGGTTCGACCACCCGTTTGAAATAGCGCTTGTCTACCGGATCAATCTTGGCGGCAATCTTCAATGGTATCCCCGTTCGTTTCGCGATTTCGATCGCGCGGTCGACCCGTTTTTCGGGACAGATTCGTCCTAGAAAGGCGAGATATCTTCCTGTTTCCGACCTAAACCGAAGCAGGTCTTTCGGAAGCCCATGATAAACCGTGGCCTGCCAGTTCGCCCAGGGCAAAGGGTCACGTTGGGAGGTAGAAATCGACACGACCGGCATATCTCGAAAGTGGTCGTAAAGCGGAGCAAGATCCGGTAGATCGAGCCGGCCGTGAAGGGTTGTGACATGCGGAATTCGCAAGAGTCGGGAGACTGGAAAATGCAGGTAATCAATGTGAAAATGGATGACATCAAATTCGTGCGCGCGCTGAGATACCTGGTCCAACAGCAGGACGTGATGTGCCAGCTGATCCATGCAGCGTTCATCCAGTCGAAGTGAGCGATGGCATGCGGGAATAAGCCGAGCGGCGGTCTCCGAATCCCCGCTCGCGAAAAGGGTCACATCGTGTCCCTGGCGGATCAATTCTTCAGTAAGATAAGAAACGATTCGTTCGGTCCCTCCATACTGTTTTGGAGGCACGCTCTCGTATAGTGGCGCTACCTGGGCGATACGCATATTCCTCCCTTCTTCCCTTTTGCGATACATGCTTTGCTACTCTCAGCAGCAGCAAAATACGCTTTTGTTCCGAAAAATTACGCTCGCACCACAGTGCCCCAGAGATCTGCATAAATCAAAAATCATAATCGTCCTCTAAATCGAATACCCGCGTCGCTTTGGTTTTTAGAAATTGACGCGAAAGATTCGTCTTCCACTAACCGTTCTCGATTTCCTTCATTTCGACCCGCACTGCGTATTCGGTCGGTTTCAATTCTCGACCGGCTCGCGACGCATACACTTGGGTGAATTCAGCCCCAAAAAGGAGAATTTGCGATGAATAGTAAACCCACAACAATAACGTAACGAGTGAACTGGCTGCGCCGTAAGCTGAAGCGGCAGCGCCGCTGCCCAGGTAGAATCCCAACAGCCATTTGCCGAGGCCAAACAGAACCGCAGTCATGACCGCGCCGATCCAAACATCTCGCCATTGAATTGTGACATCAGGCAGGAACTTAAAGATCATGGCGAAGAGTAAGACGACAACTGCGAAATCAAAAACGAGGTAAACCGCTAACGCCACGACAAGTCCGCCCGGCAAAGCAGATTGCACGTAATGACTAAAGCCTTTAAGCAGGGCTTCGATCGCCAGCGATACAAGCAGCAGAAAACAGATGCCGCCAACCATTGCAAATGAAAGAAAGCGGCTCCGTAGAAAACCCGAAAGACCGCGACCGGGCGTGGCTTTTACGCCCCAGATTGTGTTCAAGGCATCCTGGAGCTGACCGAAGACGCCGCTTGCGCCGAAGAGTGCCAGCGCAATCCCGATGGTTGTGGCAATTGTGCTTTTCCCCGGTTGCGACGCCGTCTCGGCAATCTTTTGTACAGTCTGTACCGCACTTTGATCGAGAAAGTAGCTCATCTGCAACGTGAGTTTGCTCCAAGCGCCTGCTGGATCGTCGCGAAAAACCACGCCGACAATCGCGAGCAGCACTAGGACCAGCGGTGCGAGCGAGAAAACGACGTAATAGGCAAGCGCCGCGGCTAGTTGCGGCGCTTTGTCCTGCAGCCATTCTTGAAAGGTTTGCTTTAACAGACTCAATGCGGTGCCCAAAAAGGATAAGTTTGATGCCGCCGAGTTGCTCTGTCTTGCCATGAGGAAACCTCCAAGAAAGTTCGCTCTTAGGGGTGTGTCTGGTTTTGGCAAAGAAACGTTGCTATTCAATTACGCTTTGGATCGACGCATCCACCACTCATTTCGCTGCGAACTACCTCACAGAATGCTGTTGAATCCACCATTGGCGCCGATGGAGGCGCGTTCAGTCGATGAAATTCCGACTGGAGAGGGCTGGCAGTACGAGCCGAAGTGGGATGGCTTTCGCTGTATTGCATTTCGTGATGGTGAACAGATAAACTTACAATCGAAGGCCGGTCAGCCGTTGGCGCGTTATTTTCCCGACATTGTTCATGCGATCGCTCGGTTGCCCGCGCCGCAGTTTGTTTTGGACGGCGAGCTTGTTGTACCCGTGAGCGGCGCGCTTTCATTCGATGAATTGCAACTGCGTCTGCATCCCGCCGCGAGTCGGGTTCAGAGACTGGCCAAAGCCCATCCAGCAATGTACGTCGTCTTCGATCTCCTAGGTGAGAGTGAACGATCGTACTTGAAACAGTCTCTGCGGGAACGCCGGCAACTTCTCGAAAAGTTCGCACGTTTGAATTTCAGGTCGGCCAAAGCTTTGCGCCTTTCTCCGGCAACGACTGATCAGCGAACCGCCAGTGAGTGGTTCAAAAAGGCCGGCGGCGACCTTGATGGGATCGTTGTGAAACGTCTGGACGCTGCGTATGCTTCAGGCGAACGCACAGCAGCGGTTAAGGTAAAGCAAATCCGCACCGCCGACTGCGTCGTCGGTGGATTTCGGTACGGGCGCGGCACGCGCCTGGTTGGTTCTCTTCTTCTCGGCCTTTACGGTGACGATGGCTTGCTCCACCACGTTGGATTCACTTCCTCTTTCACCAAATCAGAGCGTCGCGAGTTAACAAAAAAGTTTGAAGCGCTAAAGAAAGCACCTGGATTCACTGGCAACGCGCCTGGAGGACCTAGCCGCTGGAGTACGGACCGCACCGGCGAGTGGGAACCTGTCGCTCCTAAAATAGTCGTTGAGATTGCCTACGACCATTTCACCGGTGGGCGCTTTCGACACGGCACAAGATTTCTTCGCTGGCGTCCCGACAAAGCCCCTCGCCAGTGCGCCATGGATCAAGTGGAGCAGCGTGAAGGTAAATTGGTCGCACTTTTGCACCGATAACAACGTCCAATAGTTCCCAGACTGGAAGGTCAGAATGGAGGACATCAATCGATAAGTGGATTCCATGTGAAGGGCTCGTGGGCCCAGAGAAGTCGTCTGAGCGCCATCCACTTAAAAGAGCTTTCGCTACTCATGCGTTGTGAACCTTTAGACAACCAAACGTTCTGCGGCACTCGAACTGAAACTCAGAACCTATGAAAAAATACCTATTGTGTTTAATCAGCGCCGTAATCGGAATCGCATTCGTCGCTTCTTGCACCCAACAGCAGGGAACGACTGCGACTTCGACGGCACCGGCAGTCACCAACCCGTCACCCACCCCGTCGCGGACGCGGCACAAGGCCGCAAGAAGAAATCCGCCGAAGACGGAGGGTTCAGTTGAGGCGCCCTCGCCCTCGCCAGGGGAGTCGCCCGCGCCGACGCCGTAAGATAAGACAGCGGTGGCTTACGGCCATTGTTGGATACAGTTTGCGACGAGCTAGTCACACGCCTGTCGAACAGGAGGATTGCATCCTTTTTGGTGCTTCGATTCTTGTAGCCGCTGTTAACCACACTTAACTCGTTGCTAGTCTCGGACTGTCGCGCGAAGAGACTTCAGAACAGCTCTCTCGACGGCATGCAGATTGATCTTAGCAGAGTTTTTGATGGCTTGTCCAAGGCCGGCAATTTGCGTTCCGCTTAAGTAAGCTTCGATGATGGCTGGATGTACGTAACATTTACGGCAAATCGCCGGAGTGTTCCCGAGAAGTTGTGCCACGGCAGAAATCGCCGTCTTTACATTCGCCTTCCCCTCTTTGTTCGTTTTAAATCCGCCCTGTGCGTTGAGGGCTAACGCTGACAGAAGCGTACCAGCCCAGGTTCGGAAATCTTTCGCCGTAAAATTTTCATTCGTGATACCGCGCAGGTAATCGTTTACGTCCTGCGATCTTACGTCGTGTACCTTGCCATCATCATCGATATATTGAAACAGCTCCTGGCCAGGCAAGTCCTGTAGCCTGGAAATGACCTTCGCGACTTGCCTGTCTCTTATATCTACTTCGTGTTGTCGTCCGCTCTTTCCACGAAAACGAAAACGTAAATGTGCGCCCTTCAACGTCACGTGCCGATCTTTGATCGTGGTTAGGCCAAATGATTTGTTCTCGCGCGCGTATTCGTCGTTGCCGATGCGTATGAAAGTTCGCTCCAACAGTCGTACCACTGTTGCGAGCACCTTCTCTCGCGGCAGACCGGGCAATTTGATGTCATGATCGACTCGTTTTCGAATCTGTGGCAGCGCTTTGGCAAAATCAGCGAGGCGGCCGAATTTATTTTCGTCGCGTATCTCGCGCCAACGCTCGTGATAGCGGTATTGCTTCCGCTGGCGTGCGTCACGACCGGTAGCTTGAATATGGCCAGTAGGCGATGGACAAATCCAAACGTCAGTCCATGCCGGCGGAATGGCCAGCCGTTTGATTCGAAGAACCCGTTGCTCGTCGCGGATTCTCTTGCCTTCTGTATCTAAATACTTGAAGTCTTTACCGTTCAGCCTGCGTCTGTAACCTGGCCTCTCGTCGCTTACGTACTGCAGCCCGGCTTCTTCTGCCGCAGCCACGGCTTCATCAGAGGCGACTTCGGTTCCGTTCCAGTTACCAACTTTTGTTACTGCGGTGCGCATCAGAAGCCATTATCCTTAGTCAGTCGCGCATTTGTAAGAGTCAGTTCTTTCATGGGATCGAATCCAGTGCCTGCGGACTAAACCGAACTTAACCTTTCTTCAGCGGGCCCAGCCATAACCTCGCCAGTCGCTTTGAAGCGTGAGCCATGACAAGGACAATCCCAAGTTGACTCAGCCGAGTTCCACCTGACAAGGCAGCCAAGGTGCGTGCAAACAGGCGAGAGCTTGTATATCTTCCCCTTGCGGTCGCGGAAAGCGGCGCATTTCTTCCCGCGCGAGCCGATTATCATACCCTCGCCACGTTTTAGCTGTCTGACAGAATCGGCTTCGGGACGAGCGATCCGATCTTTGATCATGTAGTACGGGTAGTCCTTGTTTTCCCGGAGATAATTCCAAGTGGCGCCTTTGATTTTTTTTCGGTCTACGGCGAATAGATCGGTCCACGGATTTGTTCTTTCCGTAGCCCAGTCGCGCGCCATGATTGCGGCTATCGTTCCAAACGTGATGCCATTTCCGCAATACCCTGTCGCGATGAACTGGCGTTCGGCATTCTCACCGATATAAGGCAAACCGTCAGGAGTACAGATAACCTGTCCCGACCAGCGATAATCAACGCGCGCGTTGGGAATGATTTTTTTTAATCGCGCCCGCAACCGAGCATAGGCTTTTTCGGTCTGGTTCTTTTGTCCCGTTTTATGATCCTCACCGCCGTAGATGAGATAATCGAAGCCGCGACGTCGATCTACCCGCAGATAATCGTAAGGATCTCTTGTATCCCAAAAAAGCGCTTCGGGAACCGTTCCCGATGGAACGCGGGCGCCAAACGCGTAGCTGGTATAGAGCGACAGCTTCGTTTGCAGAAGTGTTGCTGCGGTAACATGGGCCAGACCTACGAGGGGATTGTTTGTTGCCATAATCACACGATCGAAATTGATCCAACTGCGATTGACCTTGACGCGGCGTTTTTTCGCATCGAATTCGCTCGCCGCGCTTTTTTCGAAAACGTGGGAGCCGTTGCCAGGAACTTTTCCAGCAACCGATTCCAGATAAGTTGCATCGAATCGGAGTTTCGCAGCAAGGCTGCCCTCTTTCTTTAGCCGAGACATTTCCTTTTGTGAAAAACTGTGGCCGCAAACATGCACATAAGCAGGTACGCGCGTAAACTCGCACTCTATCTGCTCATCCTGGACAAGCCTCTGGATCTCATCGATAGCGGCCGCGCCAGCATCCCATGCGGCCTGAGCATGATCGTCACCAAAAGTTCGTGCTAATTCCTGGAGTTCGACATCCGTGATACAGGTCAGGTGAGCAGTGGTATGGCCAGTATCGATTGAGGCCACACGCTCACGCTCGATCAGAGCCACCGTTAAACCGGTCTCCTTCAAGAGATGGGCTGTCGTGATACCTGTGATACCTGCGCCGACGACAACAACATCGACGTTCACGTTCCTTTCCAAA
>WNGO01003792.1_pt1 | contig 10696 bp, 10 predicted proteins | sample 5400511 | NCBI WGS metagenome assembly WNGO01 (sample SAMN13153380, study PRJNA577476) | soil metagenome | isolation source: 20 cm soil or saprolite under Garry oak tree replicate 2 | place: USA:California | collected 2016-06-15
GAGGTCGCCGGGCAGACGCCCGACAGCGTCCTGGAGGCAGTCGCCAGCCGAGTCGTCCCGCCCCGGTAAGAGCCGATGCGAGGATTCGCTCCGCAGCCGCGCCTGATTTGGGCCGTCGGCATTGGCGCTGTGCTGATCGCGCTGGCGGTGGTCTCGCCTCTACTCGTGCTCGTGGCGGTCGTCTACCACATCGGTCTCGCGGCCCTGGTCGCCCGCGACCTGGCCCTGCTTCCAGGGGCTCGCGGCTACGTCGTACGCCGCGCGATGCCCGAGCCGTTCTCGCTTGGCGAGCACGAAGAGGTGCGGATCGTCGTCACGAATCGGGCGGCCGCCGGCCTGACGGCGCGTGTGGCCGACCACGCACCGACCGGCCTGCTGCCGCGACCGCGCGAGGTCCAGGGCGTATTCGACCGGAACGGCAGCCTCGCCGTCGCCTACAACACCTCGTCTCCGCGCCGCGGCGCGTATCACTTCGGGCAGGTCGATCTGCAGGTGTGGAGGCGTGACGGCTGGTGGCGCAGGCAGCTGAGGCTGAACCTGCCCCACAACGTCGCCGTCTTTCCCAACGTCGTGGCGATCAAGCGCGTCCAGCTGTCGCTGCGGCGAGGGCTCCGGTCGCTCGTCGGCCAGCGGCGCGCGCGGCCACCAGGCGCGTCGACCTCGTTTGCCGGGCTGCGCGATTACGTGCGCGGAGACGACGTGCGCCGCATCAGCTGGACCGCCACCGCGCGCCGCGACCGGCCGGTGATGACGGAGGTGGAGGCCGAGCGCGGACAGCAGGTGATGATCGCGATCGACTGCGGCCGTCTGATGACCGCGCCCGCGGGCGCCCTGGAGAAGCTCGACCACGCGATCAACGCCGCGCTGATGCTGGCGTGGGTCGCCCAGGCGTACGGCGATCGCGTGGGCCTGATGACATTCGACGATCGGGTGACCAACTTCCTCAAGCCCGAGCGGGGCAGCGTGCAGCTGCACCTCATCACAGAAGCGCTTTATTCGCTACGTCCTTCCTATGTGGAGCCCGATTTCGGCCACGCACTCACCCATATGGCCCTGCGCGTCGGCCGGCGCTCGATGGTCGTGATCCTCACCGACGTGCAGGATCCAAACCAGTCGCGCGAGCTGGTTGCGCACTGCCTGCGCCTCGCTGCCCGCCACCTCGTGCTGGTCGTCGCGATGAGCGACCCCGAGGTGATCCGCGCGCGCGACGCGCCCATCACCACGTCGTCGCGGGCGTATCAGTGGGCCGCGGCCGAGGAGTTCGTCGCGAGCCGCCGGCAGAGCTTCGAGCTGCTGCGCCGCGGCGGCGTGCTGGGCCTTGACGTCGTCGCCGGGAACCTCAGCCCGGCGCTCGTCGAACGTTATCTGGAGCTGAAGGAGCGGGCTCTCCTGTAGCAGCGGCGCCTGCGACGCGGCGCCGAGAGTTCGAGCGGCCCGTCAGCAGCAGGTATGCGTAGAGGGCGGAACCTGTCGCCAGACCGATGGAGAGCTTGGCCGCGAATGGGACGTCGGAAGGGGAGATGTTGCCCTCGATGGTGCCCGCGATCACCAGCAGCGGCGCGAGGCCGAGGAGCAGCACAAACGCGCGGCGCGTCGCGATCACGAGCGCGTCGGAGCGCTTGCGGTTGCCGGGCGAGATGAGAGCCCAGCCCATCATCAGGCCGCCCGCGCCCTGCGCGACCACGATCGACAGCTCGACCACGCCGTGCCCGATGACGAAGTCGAACAACCCGCCCGCCAGGCCGTAAGCCTGCGTCAGCCCGAACAGGCCGCCGAGGCTGATGCCGTTGCTGACCATCACCCAGATCACAGGGAGACCAAAGAAAACGCCGAAGGCGAACGCGATCATCGACACGTAGATGTTGTTGGTCATGATCAACCCGGCCGCCTGCACGCGCTCGCTGGGCGGGATGTGGGTCCACAGCTGGTGGTGGTGGACACGGTCGATCAGGTCTGGTGGCGCAATCGCGTAGGCGGCGTCGGGGTTGGCAAGGACCACGAAGAAGGCGATGATCGCCGGAACGAACATCAGCGCCGCGGCCGCGACCAGATAGGGCCACGACTGACGGTAGGTGGTGGGCAGGGTCACGAGGTAGAAGTCGCGGATGCGGCGCCACACGTCACCGCCTCGGCGGTAGACGACCCCGTGGCCCCGCGCGACGAGCCCGTTGAGGTAGCGGTGGACAGGCTCGCCCGGCCAGTCGCGCTGCGCGCGAGCGAGGTCGGCGGTCGCGCGCCGGTACAGGGCCGCCAGCGCCAGCACCTCCCCCGGGCGAAGGGGGTTCAGGCGGCCAGAGCTGCCCCTCGCGATCAGGTTCTCGAGGTTGTTCCAGTCCTCCCGGCGGCTCGCTACGAACTCATCCGCTCGCATCTACTTGCAAAATTAGCTCAATGGAGCAGCCGCTCCCCGATTCAGAGCTGATCGTCTCCACGCCGGAGCGGGTTTCGTTCGACTACCAGGTGGCGGGCCTGGGCACGAGGGCGATCGCCCAGGTGCTCGACCTGCTCATCGTCACTGCGCTCCTGACCGCCCTGTTCTTCGGCGGCCTCGCCATTGGCATCTTCTTCAACAATTCAACCGTCTACAACCTGCTCGAGATCCTGGGCAGCTTCGTCGTCATATTCGGCTACTTCTGGACGAGCGAAGCCTTGTGGTCGGGTCAGACGATCGGCAAGAAGGCGTTCCGGCTGCGGGCCGTCGGCGATCGCGGTGAACCCCTGACCTTCATGCAGGCGGGGATCCGCAACATCGTGCGGATCGTCGACTTCCTTCCGTACGGCTACGGCGTCGGCCTGGTCGTCATGTTCATCAACGGCAAAGGCAAGCGCCTCGGCGACCTGGCGGCCGGCACGCTCGTGGTGAAGGATTCCGACCACGTGTGGTTGTGGCAGCTGCCAGGTGCGCGGCCTTCGGACGTTCAGCCGAACATGCCGCCGGCGTCGCCTCCGGGATACCCGCCCTACCCGCCGCCTCCGCCACCGCTGGTCCCGCAGCCGCAGGCGGCGGCAGCCACGTCGCCGGCGTATGCGCCCGCGTCCAACGCGGAGCACATCCTGCGGAGGATCGACCCCGAGCTGCGGCGGTTCGTCAGCTCGTACGCGCGGCGCCGCCCCCAGCTGCCGCTCGATGTTCGGGTGCAGCTTGCGGCGAACATGCAGCAGAGCCTGCAGCGCGCGGTGCCCGACACGTTCGCCCAGTACGGACCGCTGGCGGTGCTCGACTACCTCGCGAATCTGGAGATCAGCTAGCCCGCGATCCCTGCGATTGTGCCCAATTACACGTTATGGCCGCGGTATTCCGTGTATTTGTGCACAAATGCGTGAACCGGGCTAGCTGATCAATCGCTGAAACGCATCGGTGGTGATGTTGCCGCCCGTGATGATCACGGCGACGCGCTTGCCTGCTAGCTCACTTCTCAGCTTCCTCACCGCTGCGATCCCCGCGGCGCCCGCGGGCTCGACAACCAGGCCCGCATCGCTGAACAGCGCGCGCATTCCTTCGATCATCTCGATGTCGCTCACGTGCATCACGTCGTCGACAGCGTTGCGCACGTCTTCGACCGCGCTCGCCACTGGCACACGCACGGCGATGCCGTCGGCGATGGTGGCGATGGATTCGGTCGCGACCAATTTCGCCGCGTGCCATGACAGCTCCATCGCGGGTGCGCCCTCGGCGACCACGCCGATTATTCGCGTGCTTGGTGAGGCTCGGCGCATCCATGCCCCGATGCCTGTCACGAGCGCGCCATCGCCGAGCGGGACGAGGATCGCGTCGATGGGATCGTCCATCGTCGACAGCTCCACCGCCATGGTGCCTGCACCCTCCGCGATGGGGGCGAGGGCGCCGTCCTCGACAAACAGCGCACCCGTCTTCTCAGCGTGAGCGCGCGCGGCTTCTTTGGCCGCGTCGAAGTCTTCGCCTTCCAGCACGACCTCCGCGCCGAGAGCGCGCATGCGGTCGACCTTGATCGGGCTGGCGTTGACGGCCGCGAAAACGATGACGCGGTGGCCTCGTTTTCGCGCCGCGTACGCCATGCCCTGGCCGAAGTTTCCTGCGCTGGCGCAAACGAGGCCGAGCTCAGGAACCTCGATCCGGTGCATGAGGTAGTCGGTGCCCCGTCCTTTGAAGGAGCGGATGGGATTGAGGCATTCGACCTTGAGAACGGCGGCGACCCCGAGGTGAGCGCTGAGCGGCTCGCACTCGTACTGCGGCGAATGGAGGAAGACCGGGTCGATGGTCTCGGCGGCCTCCGCGATCCGCTCGATGGAGACCGGTTCCTCTTCCATGGCGAGAACGTAGCCTTTTGCCGGCTCGCGCGTTCCCACTATGAGGGACACCGGTGTGTACCCGGGTCCTCCCAGGCTTACGGCGCCACCCTGACTACCCCCGGGGTGGCGCTTATGTTTACAGGGCTCAACTTGTAATTGGAGCCTGCGCGCCCCAAAGTGGGGTCATGCCACGCTCCTCGGTGACTTTCGTCTGCGGCCAATGTGGAGGCGAGACCCTGCGCTGGGCGGGACAGTGCCCGTACTGCCAGGCGTGGAACACGCTCCAGGAGTTCGCGGTCAAAAAAGAGCCAGGCCGCCGTAAGACCGAATCCCGTAGCAGCCGTGGGGCCACCTCGGGGAGTTCGTCCGCAGCGCCCGTGCCGGTCACCCAGATCTCGGCGGATTCGGCGCCCCGCCTGCGCCTGGCGTGGGGCGAGCTGAACCGCGTGCTGGGCGGCGGGATCGTGCCCGGCAGCCTGGTCCTGGTCGGCGGAGAGCCGGGCGTCGGCAAGTCGACCCTTCTCATGCACGCCGCCCACCAGGTGGTGTCGGCGGGCGGAACGAAGGTGCTCTACGTCTCGGGCGAGGAGTCGAACCAGCAGGTGCAGATGCGAGCGGCGCGCCTGGGGGCGCTCGACGGCGGCATCCTGCTGATGGCCGAGAACGATCTGGACACGATCTGCGACACGATCGCCTCAGAGGCGCCGCAGCTCGCGATCGTCGACTCCATCCAGACGGTGGCCGACGGGGCGGTCACGGGAAGCGCAGGAAGCGTCAGCCAGGTCAGGGAATCGGCCGCCCGGCTGATGCGCCTCGCCAAGGAGACCGGGGTGCCCATCTTCCTGGTCGGACACGTGACCAAGGAGGGAGCGATAGCCGGACCGAGGGTCCTGGAGCATATCGTTGACACGGTGCTGTACCTCGAAGGCGACCGCCGGCAGGAGCTACGGCTGCTGCGGGCGATGAAGAACCGGTTCGGATCGGCCGAGGAGATCGGCGTCTTCGCCATGGCCGAGCACGGGTTGGAGGAGGTGCCCGACCCGTCGGCGGCGATGCTCAGCCAGGCCGGCACGGCCTCCGCGGGGACGGCCGTGGTCGTGGTGATGGAGGGCACGCGCCCGCTTCTCATCGAGATCCAGAGCCTGGTCAACAAAGCGAACACCAACTTCCCGCCGCGCCGGGTCGCGAACGGGTTCGACCTCAACCGCGTTCACATGCTCCTGGCTGTGCTCGACCGGCGGGGCAAGACGCCCCTTGGCCAGCACGACGTCTTCGTCAACGTGGCGGGCGGCATCCGGATCACGGAGCCCGCCGCCGATCTAGGTCTTGCCCTGTCGATCGCAGGCAATCAGAGGAACCAGCCTTTGCCGGAAGGCCTGGTCGTCCTCGGGGAGCTTGGGTTGGCGGGCGAGGTGCGCCGCGTCGGCCAGACCGAGCGCCGCCTGCAGGAGGCGGCACGGCACGGCTTCACGCGCGCTTTGATTCCGTCCGGTTCACGGACCGGGCGGCCGGCCGGCCTCGAGATCATCGAGGTCCGGACCCTGGCGGAGGCCATTTCCGCCCTGTTTCCTAATCACATCCATTCCGGCGCATTCATAGAGGAGGCCGGGGTAACGGTCTCCTGAGGAGGTTCCCTTGAAACGTTCCGATGCCCTCGCCCTGCGAGCGGGGTTGGGGATCGGAGTCGTCGGCGGTTTCGTCCTGGGCTACATCCTGGTACGCCTGGCGCCGATCACCCATCAGGGCTGGGTCCTGATCACGTTGACGACTCTCGAAGGTCTGGTCTTCGCGTACCTCGGCACGCCTTACGTCCTCGGCGGGTGGCGCGGCTTCAACCGCCGCCTGCTCAACACGCCGCTGCCCGACCTGCTGAGCGGACTGCTCGGCATGGTGGTCGGACTCGTCATCGCCGTCCTCATAGGTTTCTTCGTCCGCGACGTGCCGCTCGGTTACTGGCTGTCATCGATCCTCGCGTTGCTTCTCGGCGCGCTCGGTGCATCGGTCGGCGTGAGCCGTCGCGCGGAGCTTGCGGCCCTGTTCTTCGGCGGCCCGGCCCAGCAGCCTTCGCACCGCATCGCCGCGGTGCTTCTCGACACCTCGGTCATCATCGACGGGCGCATCCTCGACATCTCCAAGACGGGCTTCGTCGACATGACGCTGGTCGTCCTCAGCTCGGTGCTGCGCGAGCTGCAGCTCGTCGCCGACTCGGCCGACGCGATGCGACGCCGGCGCGGGCGGCGAGGACTCGACGTGCTCACCGAGATGCAGAAGATCTCGACGATCTCGCTCGAGGTCGTGGACGACGATGCGACGCCGAGCACCGAGATCGACACGCACCTCGTGCGCACGGCCAAGCGCCGCGGATGGGGCATCATGACGAACGACTTCAACCTGAACCGCATCGCGCGCCTCGAGGGCGTGACGGTGCTCAACCTCAACGAGCTCGCGCAGGCGATGCGTCCCGTGGCGATTCCCGGCGAGGAGATCATGGTCACCGTGGCGCGCGAGGGCAAGGAGCCCGGTCAGGGTGTGGGCAGCCTCGACGACGGCACCATGGTCGTCATCCAGAACGGCCGCCGGCTCATCAATCAGACCATCACAGCGGTCGTCACGTCGGTGATCCAGACCTCGGCCGGCCGCATGATCTTCGCCGAGCCGCTCGGCCAGGACGGGCGCCGCGGAGCGAGAAGCCGCGGCCACGATGAGGCGAGCAAGTGAAACCGTCGGTAGGTGTGATCGTGGCCGCTGCCGGGTCCGGCTCACGACTCGGCCGCGGCAGCAAAGCGCTGGTGCGCCTGCACGGGAGGACCACCCTGTCGCGCGTGGTCGAGCTGTTCCTGGGCATGGACGAGATCGACCGGATCGTGGTCGTCGGGCCGCCGAGCCGGCTCGAGACCGCGGAACAGGAGGTGGCGTCGCTCCATCCGACCAAGCCCGTGACCGTGCGTGCCGGCGGTGAGAGCCGGCAGGCCTCGGTGCGCGCGGGCATCGCCGCATTGGGTGAGTGCGACTACGTGCTGGTGCACGACGCCGCCCGTCCGCTCGCATCCCCGTCGCTCGTGCGACGCGTGCTCGCGGCGGCGATGGAATCGGACGCGGCGTTCCCCGCGATCGCGCCGCGCGATGCGGTCAAGCGGATCGAAGGCAACCTGCTCGTGGAGAGCCTCGACCGTTCGCGATTCGTGCTGGCCCAGACCCCGCAGGGCTTCTCGTACAGCCTGCTGGCGCGCGCCCATCGCGAGGCGGCCGACGCTGGGCTGGTCGGCGACGATGACGCCCAGCTGGTGGCTGCGACCGGGCACGCCGTGACGGTGGTGGAGGGCGAGCCCTCGAACGTGAAGCTCACGACGCCCGAGGACTTTGGCGTGGTCGAGGCGCTGATCAAAGAGCAGGAAACAGCCGCTCCGTGAGGGTCGGCGTGGGCTACGACGTGCACCCGCTCCGCGAGGGGCGGGCGCTGATCATCGGTGGGGTGCGCATCCAGCACCCGACAGGGCTCGACGGCCAGTCCGACGCCGACGTGCTCACGCACGCTGTCATCGATTCGGTGCTCGGGGCCGCTGGGCTGGGCGACATCGGCGCGCACTTTCCACCTGACGACGCGCGCTACCGCGGCGCCTCGAGCCTCGACCTGCTCGCCGAAGCGACACGTGTCGTGGCCACGGCAGGATACCGAGTCGTGAACGTCGACAGCACGGTCGTCGCGCAGGCCCCGAGGCTCGGTCCGCACCTGGGCGAGATGACGCGCAACATCGCGCGCGGCCTCGGACTCGACTTCGGCGCCGTCAGCGTCAAGGCCACGTCGCCTGAAGGCATCGGCGCCCTCGGGGCCGGGGAAGGAATCGCCGCGCACGCCGTCGCCCTCATCGACGAAGCGTGAAGGGGTCCCCACGAAATCTCGGGGCGCGGCTCAGCAACCCGCTCCGCAGCTTGCGTCGCCGGTCCTCCGATTTCGTGGGGATAAAGACGTGACGCTGCGCCTGCACAACTCGCTGACCGGGACGAAGGACGTCTTCGAACCGCTCGAGGACTCCCACGTGCGCATGTACACATGTGGCCCGACCGTGTGGAACTTCGCCCACATCGGCAACCTGCGCGCATTTCTTTTCTATGACCTGCTGCGGCGGCACCTGCAGGTCGCCGGCTACCGCGTCACCCACGTCATGAACATCACGGACATCGACGACCGCATCCTCGACCAGGCAATGCACGCGGGCACGACCATCGCCGAGTACACAAAGCCTTATGCCGAAGCTTTCTTCGAAGACATGAAGATGCTGCGGGTGCGGCCGGCCGAGCACTACCCGCGCGCGACCGAACACATCCAGGAGATGATCCGGATGATCTCGACGCTGCTGGAGCGCGGGAACGCGTACGTCGCGGACGGCGACGTGTATTTCCGCATCGCCAGCTTTCCGCATTACGGTGAGCTGTCGCACCTCGATCGGGAAGGGCTTCGGGCCGGAGCGCGGGTCGCGGCAGACAAATATGACAAGGAGTCGGTCAGCGACTTCGCGTTGTGGAAGAAGGCGCAGCCGGGTGATGAGAAGATCGGGGCCGCCTGGGATGCGCCGTTCGGAAAGGGCCGCCCCGGCTGGCACATCGAATGCTCGGCCATGAGCAAGCGCTACCTCGGCGACACGCTCGACATCCACGCGGGTGGCGTCGACCTGATGTTCCCTCATCACGAGAACGAGATCGCGCAGTCGGAGGCCGCAAACCAGCGCCAGCTCTCCAGGTTCTGGCTCCACTCCGAGCACCTGGCCGATGCGACGGGGGAGAAGATGTCGAAAAGCGCCGGCGGCTTCACGACCCTGCGCGACCTTATCGCGGCCGGCCATGACCCGCTCGCGATCCGGTTGTTTCTCATCGCCAACGCGCATTACCGGTCGCGCTTGAGGCTCAGCGAAGAGTCGCTGCACGCAGCCGGCGAGCAGGTGCGCCGCCTGCAGGATTTCGCGCGACGGCTGAAGCTGCCTGTGGCGCCGAAGGACGGCGGAAGGCTGGCCGAGCGCGTGGCCGAGGTGCGGCACGCGTATCGCGAAGCGCTCGATGACGACCTGAACCTGCCGCAGGGACTGGGTCACGTATTCGAGCTGCTCCGCGAGGCCAACGCGGCGCTTGACTCGGGCGAGGTCGGCGAGGCCGCCGCGCGGGAGCTCCTGCTGCTCATGGCCGACGTCGATGCCCACGCCGATGTTTCGGCGGCCCAGGACACGACGCTGGCGGCCGAGGTCGAGCAGCTCATCGCGCAGCGCGAGGCTGCACGCAAGGCGCGCGACTTCGCGGCGGCAGATCGCATCCGCGACGAGCTGCGCGATCGCGGCATCGCGCTCGAAGACTCGAAGGAGGGTGTTCGTTGGCGCCGCGTCGCAAAGGTCTAGGCGAGCAGCCGGCCGTGATCTATGGCCGCAACGCGGTGCTGGAGGCGGCGCGCGCCGGGCGAGTTTTGAGGGTCATGCAGGCCACCGGCCTCGGACACGACCCGCGCTGAAGCCGCGGCGTGAATGGACGCTGAGGGACCTCCTCGCAACCGAGCCGAGCCTGCTGGTCGCGCTCGACTCGATCATGGATCCCCAGAATCTCGGCGCCGTCATCCGGAGCGCCGAGGTCGCGGGAGCGGATGGCGCGATCATCCCCCAGCACCGGAGCGCGCCACTTTCGCCGGCAGCCGTCAAAGCCAGCTCAGGGGCCAGCGAGCTCATGCCCATCGCGCTCGTCTCGGGCATGCCCTCGGCAATCGCCGAGGTCAAGCGCTCAGGCATCTGGTGCGCCGCGCTCGATGTACGCGGTGACACCTGGCCATGGGACTTTGACCTCACTCAGCGCGTCTGCGTCGTCGTGGGCGCCGAGGGTCAGGGGGTGCACCGGCTCGTGCTGGAACGATGCGATGTGCGCCTGCGCCTTCCCGTCAAAGGACGAATCGGCAGCTTCAACGCATCGGCTGCTGCTGCGGCGCTGCTTTACGAGGTCACGCGGCAGCGCTCCCTACACTGAGTCGATGCCGAACGCCACCCTCGCGCTCGATCGAGCATCCGCGGACATACAGCTCTCGAAGGCCGCGCGTGAGGATCTCGAGCGCGCTGCGAGCGAAGCCTCGCGGCGCGACGCTGAGGAATCGAACCCGGTCGACGTCCTCCGCGCGGTGCTGTCCAACCGCTCCTCGCTTGCGGTGAGCACGCTGCGCAGCCTCGGTGCGGATCCGGCCGCGGTGGCTGCCGCCCTTCCAGCCGACGGCGTGGCGACTCCCCTTCCGCTGAGGCAGCTGCTCGTTAACGCCAACCGCGAGGCGCTGGTGCTCGGCCACTACACGGTCGACTCGATCCACCTGCTGCTGGCGCTTCTCTACTCGGATTCGCCCGCCACCGCGGCTGTGCTGCAGAAGGCCGGCCTGACCATGTACGACCTCCGCCGCCACCTGCAGACG
>WNGO01003091.1_pt1 | contig 10694 bp, 6 predicted proteins | sample 5400511 | NCBI WGS metagenome assembly WNGO01 (sample SAMN13153380, study PRJNA577476) | soil metagenome | isolation source: 20 cm soil or saprolite under Garry oak tree replicate 2 | place: USA:California | collected 2016-06-15
TAAGGGGCGCGCTTGTTCCGGAACGTTGCCTGATCGCGCTCCCACTCGCGCAGCAGCTCGGGGAGCGTCCCTGCCTCGATCGCCCGCCGCAGTCGCGCGCTGCCGCCGTGCCGCTCGATCGTCAGCATGTTCGGCTCGCGCGTATTGGCACCCGCCCACTGAAATTGATCGGGCTGGAGGCGGCGGATGAGGTCGATCATCAGCAAGGACGTCGCCAGCGGCCGGTACGATGCGCGGTCCGTCAGTGTGAAGCGGACGCCCTTCAGCACCTGGCCGGGATACTTCCGCGCGCTCTCCGTCGTCGGGAACTCGACCGCTTCGAACCGGATGCCCGGCAGGTTCATCGCATTCATGGCCGCGACGACCTCGCTGTTCCTGAGCCAGGGCGCGCCGATCTGCTCGAACGGCAGGTCCGTGCCACGCCCCTCCGAGACGTTGGTCGCCTCGAAGAACACGGTGCCGGGGTAGTGGATGGCGGCCTCGAGCCGCCGGATATTCGGCGACGGGTTCACCCAGGGCAGTCCCGTCTCGTCCCACCACATGTCGCGCCGCCAGCCATCGACCGGCACGACGGTCAGGTCGGCGCCGATCCGCTGCTCCGCGTTGTACATCTTCGCCAGCTCGCCCAGCGTCATGCCGTGGCGCGAGAGGACCGGATAGATACCGACGAACGACTGGTAGGCGGGCTCGAGGATGTTCCCCTCGAGAATGGTTCCGGTGACCGGGTTGGGCCGATCGAGCACCACGATGGGAATTCCCTTCTCGGCCGCGGCCTGCATCGCGAGCGCGAGCGTGGACTCGAACGTGTACTGCCGCACGCCCAGGTCCTGGATGTCGTAGACCAGTACGTCGATTCCCTCGAGCATCTGCGGCGTGGGTTTGTCGGTGTCGCCGTAGAGCGAATGGATTGGCAGCCCGGTTTTCTCGTCCACCGTCGAGGCGACGCGCGTCTCGGCGACGCCGCGGATGCCGTGCTCAGGCGAGTACAGCGCGACCAAGGTCAGTTCGCGCATGGCGCGGAGCAGGTCGATCGTGCTGCGGCGTTGCCGATCGATGCCGGACTGATTCGTAATGAGGCCCACGCGTTTGCCGAGCACGCGCGCCGGCGGGTGCTCGGCGAAGACCTCGACGCCGGGACGAACGGCGGGCGCAGATGCGCACGCCAAGGTGGCTGCGACGAGCAAGGCGGCGGTGCGTGTCATGAATTCCGTGACATGCTACGCGCTGCGGCCTAGATTGCAACCTCATGCCGGCAGCCGTTTGGGCTCTCCTTCTCATCCCGAGCGTGCAGGCTCCGCTCGCGCGTTGGACGCCGGAACTGGCATTCTCGGCCAAGCGCGTCGGGGGTGTGGTGATCTCTCCGGACGGGCGCTGGGCAGCGGTGGAGATGTCCGAGCCGGTGATGGAGCCAGAGGTAAGTGAATGGCGCTCGTCCATCCGCGTCTATCCCGTCGCCCGGATGGGTCTGGGCACCGCGCGGGTCGAGCCAGCGGCGAGCGCCCCCGCCTGGTCGCCAAACGGGCACTGGCTGGCGTTCGTCTCGACCCGGTCGGGGACGCGGAGCCTGTGGCGTGCGGCGTTAGGCGGCGGACCGGCCGAGCAGCTCACGCGTGTGACCGGCGAGCTGGGCGAGTTCCGCTGGTCGCCGGACGGCCGGCGCATAGCCTACGTCCTCAAGGACGCACCCGACGAGAGGGAGCTTCGCGCCGTCCGCGAGAAACGCGACGCGCGTGTCGTCGGCGAGGCGCACAGGTTCGCGCGGCTCTACGTCCTCGACGTGGAAGGTGGGCACGACAGGGCCGCACAGGTGATCACAGCGCCCGACATGCACGTGGGTGGGCACGTGGGCGCGGGGCTGAGCGGCCCCGCGTTCGCCTGGTCGCCGGACGGCTCCGCCATCGCTTTTTCCCACTCGCCGTCCCCGCTGGCGGACGACTGGGTGCGGGCCGACGTGTCCGTGGTGGATGTGGCAACGCGGAGCGTTCGTCCGCTGGCCGCCACCCCGGCAGCTGAAGGAGGGGTCGCGTGGTCCCCCGACGGCCGCTGGGTCGCGGTGACGGTCTCGGATGTCCCCGCCACGTACGCGCTGACCTTTCGCGTCGTACTCGTTTCGCCTGCCGATGGGGCGACGCGTCCCCTGGCGGACAGCTTCGACCAGCGGCCGACGATCGTCGGGTGGACCGGGGATTCCCGTGGCGTGGTCGTAAGCGAAGCCCGTGGGACGGTGTCGCGGCTCAGCGTACTTCCGGCCGATGGTGGTGCGCCCGTGGACCTCTCGCCGGACACCCTGATGGTGTCCGCGCCCGCGCTGAATAGCACCGGCACGTACGTGGGCTTCGTCTCCGAGGCACCCGACCGCGCGCCGGAGCCGTACTTCAGTGGCCTGACGCCGTTCGCGCCATCGCGCGTCGCAGAGGTACAATCGCTTCCGCTCATCCCGTTTGGACCGACGGAGGTGATCCGGTGGAGGTCCTTCGACGGCCACGAGGTCGAGGGCCTCCTGACCTACCCCGTGGGCTACCGGTCCGGAGCGCGAGTGCCCCTGCTGACGATCCTGCATGGCGGTCCGCCCTCGAGCTTCACGCGAACATTCACCGGGGGCGTGACCTCGTACCCGATCGCCTGTTTCGCTGCCGACGGCTACGCCGTGCTCCGCCCGAACGTCCGCGGGAGCAGCGGCTACGGCCGCGAGTTCCGTTACGCGAACCTGCGGGACTGGGGTGGCGGCGACTTCCGGGACGCGATGGCCGGGATCGACGATCTGGTACAGCGAGGGGTCGCGGACCCGGCGCGGCTCGGCGTGATGGGCTGGAGCTACGGCGGGTACCTGACGGCATTCACCATCACCCAGACCACCCGGTTTCGGGCGGCGTCCGTGGGCGCCGGCATCACGGACCTGGTCTCCTATGTGGGGGTGGCCGACATCCCCGGGTTCATTGCGTCCTACTTCGGTGGCGAGTTTTGGGACGCGCCGGATCTGTGGCGCACTCGTTCCCCCGTGCTCAACGTCAACGCTGTGACCACCCCGACGCTCATCCAGCATGGTGAGAACGACGTCCGCGTCCCCGTCTCGCAGGGCTACGAGCTCTACACGGCGCTCAAACGGCGCAACGTGCCCGTCACGATGGTCGTGTACCCTCGCCAAGGACACAGCGTCGAGGAGCCGAAGCTTCAACTCGACGTGATGCGTCGGAACCTGGAGTGGTTCCGGCGCTGGGTGCGCGACGCGCGCGACTGACGGCCCGTCCTACACGAGTTCCGCCGCCAGCTTCAGCGCGCCGAGCGCCGGATCGACGCGATCGGGCACCAGGCGCGCTCGTTTGAAGGCGACGGCCAGCCGATCGCGGAACGCGGCGGTGAGCGGCGACTGCGGCAAGAGCAGGCCGCCCGTGATCGCGACCGGGACAGGGCCCGTGTCGGGAAAATGGCGCCCCAGCATCATGACCAGCTCGACCAACTCGCGCGCCGCGTCGTCGACCGCCCGCTGCGCCACCACCTCGCCCTCCCGCGCCGCGTTGAGCACGTGCGGCGCGAGCGCCGCCACCTGCGCCGGTGTGGCCGTCGCCGTCCAGCGCACCAGATCGTCGAACTGCTGCAGGCCGAGGGCACCGAGCAGCCGGGCCAGTAGGGTCGAGCCCTCGGCCCGGCCATCCTGCGCGCGCCCCGCCAGATCGAGCGCGCGGCGACCGAGCCAGTAGCCCCCGCCTTCATCCCCCAGCTGCCACCCGTATCCGCCCGCGCGGTGGATCTCGCCTCCCGGCCCCCGCGCGTACGCGATCGAGCCGGTGCCGGCGTTCAGCAGTACGCCCGCCCCGCGCTCGAAGGCCGTGCTCAATGCGACCTCACCGTCCGCGAGCACCCGCGCGCGGCGCGTGACGCCGGCCTCGACCAGCGCAGCTTCGAGCTCGGCTTGCTCCTGCCGCCGCCCGGCGCCCGCCGCCCCCACGACCGCAGCCGCCACGGGCAGCTCGATGCCGCCTTGGGTCGCCGCACGCCGCGCGGTCTCAGCCAGCACGGCGGCCGCCCGGGCCGCTCCAGCCGGCCGCATCGCCGCGCCGGGTCCGTCAGCGCGGCCGAGGACGGTGAGATCCGGCCCGCCGATCACGACGGTGGAATGGGAGCCACCGGCGTCGGCGCCGAGGTACACGGCGGTCGGGCGGGCGGACGGCCGGGCAGAAGGTGAAGTCATGTTACCTGGGCGTTCTGTCCGGCCGTCCGGCTGTCCGGCCGTCCAACCAGGGACGACAGCATCCCCGCCGCCACGGTCACCGCCGTCCCCAGCGGCACGTACCACGGCCAGGCGAGACCCGGGAGCCAGTGCCAGCGCTCGGGGAATCTCGGAATGACCGCCGGGAGCACGATCGGCGTCATGATCGCCACTCCTGCCACCATGGCGATGATCACGTCGCGCTGACGAGCGCGCCGCCACAGGCCGCCCAACACGTAAGTCCCGAGGAGACTCCCCCAGGTCACCGACGTGATGCTGAGCGCGAGTTGAACAACGGGCGTGTTCTGGTCCCGGAAAGCCATCGCTCCCGCGACCAAGACCGCGGTCCAGAGCAACGTGAGCCAGCGCCCTACCCACAAGAGGTGCGTCGGGTCGTGACGCCCGGTGAGCGGCGCGTAGAAATCATGGGTCGATGCCGAGGCGAGCGAATTGACCGCGGACGCGTGACTACTCATGGCGGCTGCGAGAATCCCAGCGACCACGAGGCCCGCGAGCCCCGAAGGGAGTTGGGTGATCACGAACGTGGGATAGATCGCGTCGCCGCGCATCTTGAGATCGTCCGCCCCTGCAAGCCACAGGCTCGTGCCCACCAGCAGGAACAGCCCGATTTGGAAGATGATGAATATTCCAGACCCAATGAGCGCGCGCTGCGCGTCCCTCAGGCCGCGGGCGGCGAGCAACCGTTGAACGATCAGGTGATCCGTGCCATGTGATGCCCCCGCGATCAGCGCGCCGCCTACGAGGCCTCCCCAGAACGTGTAGAGGACCTTGAACGAGGGGCGGAAGTCGAGCACCACGAGCTTCCCCTGCTCCCAGGCGCGTGCGAAGGCGCCCACGCCCCCCGCGAGGTGCGTTGCGACCACGAGGGTCGCGATCCCGCCCAGGAGATAGACCCCGAGCTGGATCACGTCCACCCACACGACCGCACGCAACCCGCCTACCCACGTGTAGATCACGGTGACGATCCCGATTGCGAGGATGCCAACGGCGAGGCTCCCGGGATTGGGGGTGCCATAGAGAATGATGGCGAGCGGTATCGCGGTCGCGAAGATGCGCACGCAGTCGGCGAGGGCGCGGGTGAGGAGGAACAGCCCGGAGGCCGCGCGCCGCGCTTGAGGGCCGAAGCGGCGCTCGAGCCGCTGGTAGGCAGTGTCCTGGGTGCCTTCGAAATAGCCCGGCAGCAAGTACGCGGCGACCCCGATCCGCCCGACCAGATAGCCAAACGTGACCTGTAGCCACACCAGGTTCGTGCGGGCCGCGATGCCGGGAAACGAGATCACCGTCAGGGCGGACGTTTCGGTCGCGACGATGGACAACATGATCGCCCACCACGGCAGCCCGCGGTGGCCCAGGAAATAGTCTCTGGCGTCGCGCTGGCGTCCCGACCGCACGAGCCCGAACACGATCACGGCGATGCAGTACGCCGCGATGACGGCAACGTCGAGTGGGCGCACCTAGCAAAAGAGCCCGCGACGGGCGCGGGCTCGACTTGCCGAAAGCGGGAAGGCCAACGGCCTCACACCGTGAACGATGATCCGCAGCCGCAGCCGCCGGTGGCGTTCGGGTTTTCGAAGGCGAACCCCGACTCCTGGAAGTTGCTCCTGTAGTCCAGGGTGACGCCGTTCAGGTGCTGGGCGCTGAATCCGTCCACGAAGCAGCGCACGCCGGCGCTCTCGATCACGATGTCGTCGTCGGCGGGCTTGTCTTCGATGCTGAGGCTGTATTTGAAGCCCGAACACCCGCCCGGCAGCACGCCGATGCGCAGGCCGGCGGTCTCGGGGGACACCTTCTCCTCCGCCATGAATTTCCGCACCTCGACCGCCGCCTTCTCGGTCAGGGTGAGGGTCATGGGGGTGGTGTTCTGCGTCGTGGCCATTGCGATCCTCCAGTCAAATGCCAACTTAGACGGTCCCTTCGAGCAAGTCAACTATGCGCCTCACACTCGCCGATTGGTTGGTCGTTGCCCTGTACTTCCTGTTCAACGTCGGCGTCGGCCTCTACTACAAGCGCCGCGCCGGCCGCGACACGGCCGAGTACTTCCTCTCGGGACGAAACGTCCCCTGGTGGCTCGCGGGGACCTCCATGGTGGCGACCACGTTCGCCGCGGACACGCCGCTGGTGGTCACCGGGCTCGTGGCACGCAACGGCGTGGCCGGAAACTGGCTGTGGTGGAACCTGCTCGCGAGCGGCATGCTCACCGTGTTCTTCTATGCCCGGCTGTGGCGGCGCTCGGGGGTCATGACCGACATCGAGTTCACGGAGATCCGCTATTCGGGTCCCCCCGCTGCCTTCCTGCGCGGCTTTCGCGCGCTGTACCTGGGCCTCCTCATCAACTGCATCATCCTCGGGTGGGTGAACCTCGCCATGGCGAAGATCCTGCAGCTGGTGTTCACGATCTCGAAGGGCGAGGCCTTGTGGATCGTCGTCGGGCTCATCGTTCTGACGTCCACGATCTCGACGCTCTCCGGGCTGTGGGGCGTGCTGGTGACCGATCTGTTTCAGTTCGTGATCAAGATGGGTATGGTGATCGTGCTCGCCGTGGTCGCCGTGCAAGCCGTGGGCGGGATCGAGGCCATGAAGGTCAAGCTCGCGGCGATCGACCAGTTGCGCGGGGCCACGACCGGCGGTCAGGGATCCGTCCTCAGCTTCGTGCCCGACATCGGCTCGCCGTGGATGCCGATGATCACCTTCTTCGTGTACATCGCCGTGAACTGGTGGGCCACCTGGTACCCGGGGGCGGAGCCCGGCGGGGGCGGGTACGTGGCGCAGCGCATGCTGAGCGCGAAGGACGAGAAGCACTCGCTCTTGGCCACGTTGTGGTTCAACATCGCCCATTATGCTCTGCGACCGTGGCCCTGGATCCTGGTCGCGCTCACCTCGTTGATCCTGTTTCCCAACCTCCAGGACCCGGAGACCGGATATATCCGGGTCATGATCGACTATCTCCCCTCGTCGCTCCGCGGGCTGATGGTGGCGGCGTTCGCCGCGGCGTTCATGTCGACGATCGCGACGCAGCTCAACTGGGGCGCCAGCTATCTCGTCAACGACTTCTATCGGCGCTTCGTGCGCCGCCAGGGCAGCGAGTCGCACTACGTCCTGATCTCGCGCGTCGCCACGGGCCTCTTGACCGTGCTCTCGGCCGCGGTTGCCTTCCAGATCGAGTCGATCGGCGGCGCCTGGAAGCTGCTGATCATCACCGGCGCCGGCACCGGCGCCGTCCTGCTGCTGCGCTGGTACTGGTGGCGCATCAATGCCTGGAGCGAAGTGTCCGCGATGATCACGGCATTCGTCGTGTCGGTGTTGTTACAGACGGTCTGGGGGCTCGACAGCGACCGACCGGTGGACTTCGCCAAGATCGTGCTGATCACCGTTGCCATCACGACCGTCGTGTGGCTCGCCGTCACGTACCTGACGCGCCCCGAGGCGGAGTCGACGTTGGACGCGTTCTACCGCCGGACCCGCCCCTCCCGCGCGGGCTGGGGTCCCGTGGCGGCCCGCGCCCCGGACATCCGCCCGTCGGCCGACGGCCTCGCGAACCTGCTCGACTGGGTCGCCGGGTGCGTCCTGGTGTACGGCGCGCTCTTCGGCATCGGGAAGCTGCTGCTGCACGAGGTGCCCAGCGGTCTCGCGCTGCTGGCGGTGGGCGCGATCGCCGGGTGGGTCATTTATCGCGACCTGTCCCGGCGCGGCTGGCACACCGTCGTCGAGTGAGGGCGACCGCTACAGCTCGGGGTGGGTAACGGCCTCGGCCACCAGGTCAGCGACGCGCGCCCGTACCCGCAGGATGGCGGTGTTGGCCCGGGTGGGATTGACGCGGTTCGTGAGCAGGATGATGAACAGATCGCGGTCCGGGTCCATCCAGATCGACGTACCGGTGAAGCCCGTATGGCCGAATGAACGGCGCGACAGCTTCGTGCCCGCGCTCGAATACCCGGAGTCCGCAGGCGTGTCCCACCCCAGCGCCCGGCTCGAGCCCGGGGGCATGTTCTGGCGCTCGGTGAATTCCGCGACGGTCTCCGCGCGAATCAGCTGCAGGGTGTCCCACGCTCCGCCGTTCAACAGCATCGCGGCGAAACGCGAGAGATCGAGCGCGTTCGAGAACAGGCCGGCGTTCCCCGACACGCCACCCAGCCGCGCCGCGCTCTCGTCGTGGACCTCGCCGCGGAGCCAGCGGTGGCGGAAGACGGTGTCGTGCTCGGTGGGAGCGATGCGATCGCGCCACGACGCTGGCGGCAGGAAGCGCGTCGCCGGCATTCCCAGCGGGCCGAAGACCCGCGTCTCGACCCAGCGGTCGAACGGCTCCCCGGTCACGCGCTCGACCACCTGCATCAGGACGATGGCGCTCAGATCGGAGTAGCGGTAGCTGGTGCCGGGCGGGGCGAGCAGCGTCGTCGTGTCGACCGCCGCGAGCGCGGGCCGCCGCGACGCGGTCTCGGTATACAGGGGCAGATCCGCCGCGAGGCCGGCCGAATGCGTGAGCAGATGCCGCACGGTCACACGATCCTTCATCGGCCCGCGAAACTCCGGGACGTATAGCGCGATCGGCGCGTCGAGCGCCAGCCGGCCCTCATCTACGAGGATCATGCAGGCGGTGGTCAGCGCGACGACCTTCGTGAGCGACGCGAGATCGTACAGCGTGCCCGCCTCGACGGGACGCCGGTCGTCGACGCCGTAGTGCCCGACGGGCGCGAGCGCCGCGAGCCGGCCGTGCCGCCCCACGGCGAGCACCGCTCCGGGAAATGCGCCGCTATCGCTCTCGGCCGCGAGGTAGCTCACGACTGCGGTCAGCCGGGCGCTGTCGAGGCCCAATGACCTCGCCGATGCCAAGGGGATCCCGGCACTCTTGGGCGGGGTCGGGCCGCCCGATGAGCACGCCACGACCAGTCCGATGAGCGCGCAGCGAAGGGGCCTCATGGTCCCGCGACGGGGACGGTCACGCCCCAGCCGACAGGGTAGTCGGGCGGGATGCGGGTCGGCAGGTGGCCGGCGATGGGCACGCGACCCAGGAGGGCGAGTGCCACGGCGCGCTCCGACGCTCGCACGCCGCTCCAGGCGACGAGGTAGGAGCGTACGCCGGGCGTCTGATTCAGCAGGTACGGGCTGCCCAGCGAGACGAGCACCGTCGGCCGGGCCGCGTCGGTGGCCGTGATGAGCTGCGCGAGTGAATCGGGAAGCGCGATGTTCCCGCGCGACGAGATCGGGCGAACGTTGGCGAGGAATACGGTCGCGGGCGCCCGGGCGATCACGGCCCGAGCAGAGTCGTACGACAGCGTGCCCGACATCGGCCAGAGCCTGTAATAGTCGACCGTATCGCCGCCCTGACGCAGCAGCTCACCCAGATATTGACCCACGCTGGAGTTGAATTCGTCGGCATACGCGATCACGGCGAGCCGCCCGGGGCGTCCCCGCAGCGCGTGCAGGCGCCCACCGACGTCGCGCACGAGCGTGAGCGCGCGGACGGCGAGGTCGTTCGCCGCGTCCTGAAAGCGACGCGTGCCGACGGTGTAGGGGATCGAGTCGAGCGGCACGGTCCGCCGCTGGAACAGGGCGAGCCGCTGCTTGATGGCGAGCAGCCGGCGCACCGACTGTGCCAGTCGCTCCGGCGTGATGCGACCCGCGGCCACCGCCGCCGTCATCGCCACCATCGCTGAGTCCGGATCCGCGGGCATCAGGAGGAGGTCGGAGCCCGCGAGGAAGGCACGCACCGTCGCCTCGCCGGCCCCGTACTTCGCCACGATGGCGCCCATCGTCAGCGCGTCGGTCACCACCAGACCGGTAAAACGGAGGGAGTCGCGCAGCAGACCCGTCAGCACGGCCCGGGACAAGGTGCCGGGGTCGTCCGACCCGGTGAGCGCGGGGAACGCGATGTGTGCGCTCATCACCACGTCGGCCCCAGCGGCGATTCCGGCGCGGAACGGGACCAGTTCGAGCGAGTCGAGACGCGCGTACCCCGCCGTGATCACCGGGAGACCGATGTGGGAATCGGTTTGCGTGTCGCCGTGACCCGGGAAATGCTTGAGCGTCGAGAGCATGCCGTGCTCGTGCAGCCCGCGCACGTACTCCGATACCAGACGAGACACGGTGTGCGGGTCCTCGCCGAACGACCGGATGTTGATGATCGGATTTGCCGGGTTGTTGTTGACGTCGGCATCGGGGGCGAAATTGACGTGGATGCCGACGGCCCGGCCCTCGACGCCCGCGGCCGCGCCGATCGTATAGGCATCGTGCGGATCGCCGGTGGCGCCGACCGCCATGATCTGCGGAAAGGCGGTCGCCCCCACCACGCGCATGCCGGCGCCCCACTCGAGGTCGGCCGACACGAGGAGCGGCAATCGGGATCGTTGCTGCAGCGCGTTGAGCTTGGTGGCGATGTCGAGGGGCGAGCCGACCGAAATAATCAGCCCCCCGATCTCCAGGGAGTCCACCCAGCGGGCCGCCACCTGGAAAAGCGAATCGTCGAATGCGG
>WNGO01003288.1_pt1 | contig 10694 bp, 14 predicted proteins | sample 5400511 | NCBI WGS metagenome assembly WNGO01 (sample SAMN13153380, study PRJNA577476) | soil metagenome | isolation source: 20 cm soil or saprolite under Garry oak tree replicate 2 | place: USA:California | collected 2016-06-15
AGTGCCCAAATGGTTCTTGCGCCTGCTGTTTCCCGTTCAAGCGGTCTCCATGTACCTGGCCATGGTCACCATAATCGTCGGTGACATCCTTTTGGTCGTGCACGTCTGCAGGGCGAATGGTGCACGCCACACCTAACTAGGCGATGCAGCTAACGCCTTCCCGTACTGCGTTCACATTTTGTTATGATTAAATTATCTTGGTTCCAGCTCAGCCTCGCCGTCCGGAAGGCGTAGCTGATCTCTTTCTCGTTAGATGACAGTGCGTGTCGGATCAGCAACACGGCAGGGGACTTTCGGCGTCGCTGCTTTTGCGCTGACGTTGGCGGGCTGGGCGTGGTTTGTGGTCTGCTTCAGTGCTCGCGCCGCAGGGTGGTGGAACTCACTCTCCATATTTATCGCCTTGTATACTATCGCAGTTCTTCTTGCGCTGCGCGGTATCCGTTCCTGGATTGGCATCGCTGCGCTCATTCTTGCTGGGCTCTCACTCGGCCTCGTGCTTCTCCTTTCCGTATGAGTCGGTATGATATCTTCTCTTCGTCGGCCCCATCGCAAAGCAACTTCAACGTGTTTGCCACGACACCCTCGACTTCGTCTCGGTTCCCGGCTTCCGTAGTGCGATTGAAACTCGTTCGTATCCCACCCTCACTCGCTCCTACCCTCGTCGTTTTACCTTCTATGTCGCTTGCCCCGCAGCTCCATTCACTAGGTTCACGCACTGCCGCCGTATTGTTTTTCAACGATTGCCGTGGCTTGTTTCTTTCTCGTTAGGCTTTGAAAGAAAAGCAATCTGAGCTAAGCACTGGGAGTCGCCATGAAAAAAATCATCCTACCTATCGCAATCGCTGCTTGTGCGCTCGCCGCGCAATTCGCTTCGGCCGCTGCACCTGCCGACGTAAAAGAAATCATGTCCAAACCCTTGACGGACATTCCCGGAAAAGAAGGTCTCGTCCTTTTGGTGACCTACCCGCCTGGCGGCGGTGACGAAATCCATCGACACGATGCGCACGCCTTCGTCTACGTGCTCGAGGGTTCGATCGTGATGCAGTTGCGAGGCGCGGAGCCCGTCACGGTCAAAGCCGGCGAAGGATTCTATGAAGGCCCAAATGACGTTCACATCGTCGGCCGCAGCGCGAGCGACAGTAAACCGGCGAAGTTCGTCGTGTTCCTAGTGAAAAACCAGGGTGTTCCGGCAGTGCTTCCGGCCAAGTAACGCAAGTAGCCTTTTAGCTTTGAGTTCGATCTTTTGTCCTGCTGCCAGGCCGCCCTCGCTCGCGACAGCTCATCTTGGTCTCGTTAGATCGGTGCGATGAAAGCACCGACATCGGTAAAAGGTGTCTTGCTGGTCGGCGACCGCGTCCTCCTGGTGAAGAACCCACGCGATGAATGGGAGTTGCCTGGAGGTCGATCAAACGAAGGAGAAAACCACGCGCAGACGCTGGCACGCGAGTTCGCTGAGGAGCTTGCGCTCGATGTTCGCATCAGCAGGCATATCGATTCATATTTGTTCGAGGTTATTCCGGGCCGACACGTCTTTATCGTTACCTATGGCTGCACACTCGCCGGTCAGTTTGACCCCAGGTTGAGCGATGAGCACACGGACCATTGTCTTTGGCCCGTGGAACATTTGTCAGAGCTCAACCTGCCAATCGGCTATAGACGCTCAATCGAGGTGTGGAGCGAATGCGATCTAATCAGACGATGGAGCTGACCGCGAGGCGCTGTTATACTTAGCCTTGAGTTCCATTCCTGATCCTGCTGCCAGGCCCGCCCTCGCTCGCGGCAGCTCATCTTGGTCTCGTTAGGTCTCGTGTGGCGCGTCCATCCCCAAAGAAGCGAATCGCTAACTCAGAAGAATCCCATGGCTGGCTCGAAATTTGTTTACGTTACCTACATCCGCATAACACCCGAGAAGCTGTGGCATGCACTAACAACGCCCGAAATCATAAAGCAGTATCGGTTCGGAATGAGCGTCGAAAGCGAATGGAAGGTCGGCTCCACGTGGAGAATGTATGCGGACGGAAGCCTCATGGATTCGGGCGAGATTCTCGAGAGCGTTTCGCAGAAGCGGCTGGTGATGAGTTGGCTAAATGAATGGAAGCCCGAGTTCAAGGCAGAGGGCCACTCCCGTTGCGTCTACGAGATTGAGCCCACGGGGGCGTCCACGAAGCTCTCACTCACTCATTCGATTGAACGGCCGGACTCCAAGTTCATCGGAGCCGTGTCGGAGGGCTGGCCGATGGTCATATCGAATCTCAAGTCGCTGCTTGAAACGGGGCGTGTTGCTCTCGTCTATCATCGCCGGCACAAAGATTAACCAGACCAGATGACTATGTCAGATAGGTCGCCTAACCAACGCGCTGCAGCGAACCTCCGCACCGCCGGGCAGTCGGACGGTTCGAACAATTTGTCAGCGCCTCTTGCAGCCGCCCGGGCGTTTTCGGCGACGGTCGTTGAGCTTGATCGTTAATCGGACGCTGGTAAAGAAATCGTCGATGGTCGTTAATACCGCTTTCCGCGCCTTCATAATCAGTGCTTGCCTGGCTAACTGCGGCTGCCATTCAGACCTTGGCCGCGACCGATCAGCGCCTTTCAGAATCATTGCGACTGACGCAGGTTTTGAAGCTCCCGATGTCGTACCCGCGGGTATGCGTCACATAGTGTTTGAAAATCGTGGTTCGGAAATTCATGAGGCGATGCTTGTGAAGCTCCCTGATGGGATGAGCACAAAGGATTACGTCGCGGCGGTAAAGGGCGGTTCACTCTTTCCAAAAGGCGCTCAGGATTATTCCGGCCCTGGACTGACATCGCCCGGCGAAACCGTGGAGGTGTGGGCGAAAGTCGATCCGGGAAATTATCTCATCATTTGCTGGAATAATGGTCATGCGAAGTCGACCCCGGTCCATCCTTTTACTGTGCAATACGCGATCTCGGACGATGAGCCGCCGAAGGAAGACGTGGTGTTGAAGCTGGTTGATTACCGGTTCGAGCTCCAGGGCAGCCTGCGTAAAGGCCGGCAAGTCATTCGAGTGGAAACGCCGGGGCCGTCCATGCACGAGGTGGATTTCTTTCGACTGCACGACGGCAAGAGCGTAGTTGACGTAAATCGCTGGCGAAAAGCTAACGGTCGCGGCGAAGCCCCGATCGACGCATTAGGCGGCGCGCTGGACAGTCACGACATCAAACGAGTGGTGTGGTTGCGAAGAGACTTCAGCCCAGGGCGCTACGTCCTTCACTGTGAGATGCCGGTTACGACCGATCCTCAGACGACCAATCAGGAGATTACGCACGCGGATGTGGGGATGGTCCGTGAGATAAGAATCGAGGAATAGGTTCGGACATCTAACCGGTGAAGTTGGCTGACCAAAGAAGCGCTATCTAACCGGCCGGCGATTGTTTCGACAAAAAAAGCTTATTTTGGGTTAATGGTTGGAAAAACCACCAACTGGAAGTGGCCAACTTTGGCCACATCACTGAACAGAAACTTATGACTTCGTTTACTTCACATACGCGTGATCGCGTCCCAGTGCTATCGGCATGCGGAAACCTAATCTTGATCATAATTGGGATGTCGTTGGGGATCGCGACGAATGTCGTGAATGCCTCTCCAGAAGAAGACGTGAAGACTGTGGCTGCCCTGGATACGAAATATCAAACGGCAGTTAAAGCCAATGATGCCGCTACAATGAACCAGATTCTAGCAGACGACTTCGTCCTGGTGACCGGGCGCGGCAAAGTCTCCACTAAAGCCGATCTGATTGAATCAGCTCGAAAGAAGGAAGTCACCTATGAACGGCAGGACGAGGAACCGGGAACCCAGAAAGTCAGAGTGTGGGGCGACACGGCAGTAGTGACTGCCCTTCTTTGGATCAAGGCGCTGCAGGGAGGCAAACCAATCGATTACAAACTATGGTTTAGCGACACTTATGTCCGCACTCCAGCGGGCTGGCGTTACGTGTTCGGCCAAGCTTCCCTTCCATTGCCTCAAGCGGAACCGAAGTAAGCCGGGGAAGTGCACGCCGTGTCGCGTGGGTTGCGATCGCAGCCTCGCGGTGACCAACTTTGTGTTCCAGCACAGGTTCGAACGCAAAGAAAATGCCTCAAAAAATTTTTGCAAAAAACTGCTTGCATGTGCGCTAGTGTTATAGTTATCTATAACACTATATGAGGATTGATCATCGATCGCAGGGAGTTCCCGAACTTCGCTACGATGGGGATGTGACTACGGATGAACCGTGAATGGAACGACAGCCAGCCAATTTACCGCCAACTTCGCGATCGTGGCGCGCATATGATTCTCGACGGCGTGCTCGAGGAAGGCGATCCGCTGCCGTCGGTGCGCAATGTGGCGGCCGAATATCGGGTCAATCCGCTCACGGTGCTGAAAGCTTATCAGCAATTGGTCGATGAGGAGCTGGTCGAGATGAAGCGCGGTCTCGGCATGTTCGTGAAAGCCGGTGCGCGCGATCTTTTGCTGAAGGGCGAACGCCAAAAATTTCTCAACGAAGAATGGCCCCGTGTCGCGGAAAAGATTCAGCGGCTCGGTCTGACACAAAAAGAACTCGACACGGCTGCAGCGCGCCGGTTGTCACCTAAGAGGCGTTGACGTTATGGCAACAATCGAAGCACGCGGTCTTCGCAAAGTTTTCGGCACAACCGTCGCGCTGGACAATGTTGATCTTCGCGTCGACGAGGGCCGCATCCTTGGACTCATCGGTCCGAACGGCGCAGGCAAGACGACCGCGCTCAATGCCATTCTAGGTCTTACGTCATATGAAGGACAGTTAAATGTTCTTGGACGCGATCCGTGGAACGCGCGCGAGCAACTGATGCGCGATGTCTCCTTTATCGCCGACGTCGCGGTGCTCCCGCGTTGGATCCGGGTGTCGCAGTTGCTCGATTACGTCGCCGGCGTACATCCGCGATTCGATCGCGCAAAGGCAGAGAGTTTTCTGGCCAAGACCGAGATCAAACGTCGCAGCAAGGTCAGGCAGTTATCGAAAGGCATGGTAGCGCAATTGCATCTCGCGCTGGTCATGGCGATCGACGCAAAGTTGTTGGTGCTGGATGAGCCCACGCTTGGCCTGGACATCCTGTATCGCAAACAGTTTTACGATTCGCTGCTGAACGATTACTTCGATCGCAGCCGTACCATCGTGGTGACGACGCATCAGGTGGAAGAGGTCCAGGACGTCCTCACCGATCTCATGTTCATCAATCACGGACGCATCGTGCTCGAGTGCAGCATGGAGGAATTTGAGTCGCGCTACGCGGAAGTGATGGTGCATCCCGATCATGTCGGTGGAGCGCGCTCGCTCAAGCCGATCTATGAGCGCCAGGTATTCGGGCGCGGCGTCATGCTGTTCGAGAATGTCGATCGTGGCCAACTCGCGGCCCTTGGTGAGGTCCGCACGCCCAGCATCGCCGACTTGTTCGTCGCGATGATGAGCCCGCCTTCGCGCGGTGCAGCGCGGCAGGTAGATCAAGTAGGAGCACCCAGATGAACAAAGCAAGTGTTGCTATCTCGACTTGGCTGGAACAATTCATGTGCCGGGCAGTTCAGCGTGGCTGCGACGCCTCGTCGCGTCGAGGTGCGCGCGACGCCCTTGTCGCGCAAAGCAAATCGCATCGTTTGGTCCGCGCAAGGCACGCTCGGCGATGGGCCATCACCTCCACTCTTCTGCGACGAGGGCGTCGCAGCTACCTACAGCTTGGCCGTGTTTTGCAATAGCTACACTAAATGAATACTACACCCACTGTACCCGAATCTGCCGGGGTCAGCGCCCCCGGCTACAGAGTTGCAACGCGGCCGTTCTATTGGTCGATATGCCGAGAAGTTTGGGAGAACCACTCGATCTACATCGCGCCGCTCATTGTCTCCGGCATCATCTTGTTTGGCTCGTTTGTTGGCGCATTTCATTTGGCGGGGCGCAGGCATAATGCATTGCTGCTCGACCCGGCGGCCCGGCGCGCCGCCATTGCCGCGCCGTACGACATGGCGGCGATAATGATCATCCTGACGGCGTTTATTGTCGGCTTGTTCTACTGTCTGGACGCGTTGTACGGGGAACGCCGCGATCGCAGCGTTTTATTCTGGAAATCCCTGCCGGTTTCAGACCTAACGACGGTGCTTTCAAAGGCGACCATTCCGTTGGCGATAATACCGTTGGTTAGCTTCGCGATCATCGTTGTCACGCAGTTCATCATGCTGCTCATCAGCACGGCAGCGCTAATGCCGAGCGGTCTTGCAGGAACAACATGGGCTAACTTCAACTTGTTTCAGCAGTCGCTGATTCTGCTATACGGTCTGGTCGCGATCGCGCTCTGGCACGCGCCGATCTACGGCTGGGCATTGCTGATTTCATGCGTGGCGCGGCGCGCGACATTTCTTTGGGCGATGTTGCCGTTGCTCGCGATCGCCTTTTTCGAGAAGATCACGTTTGGCACCTGGCACTTCGCCTTCATGCTGAAAGACCGGTTGCTCGGATTCGCCCCCGAAGCGTTTGCCTTCAGCATGCGCAGGATTGGCTCCGTGTCGCTCACGCCGGGAAAATATCTCAGCGCACCTGAGCTCTGGATCGGCTTGGCGTTCGCTGTCGCATTCATCGCTACAGCAGTCCGGCTGCGGCGTTATCGCGGACCGCTCTGATTCGACGGATTTCCAGAAAGAAAAAGGAGAAGCTCGCATGCATCCAACCAAGAAAGCCGCCCGCATCGCCGGCGCCGTGTATTTGTCAATGGTATTCACCGCGCCGTTTACTCTGCTGTATATTCCCAACAAGCTTATTGTGCGCGGAGATGCCACCGCGACGGCGAACAATATCCTGGCCCACCAGACAATGTTTCGTCTGGCGATCCTCGGCGATCTGATTACAGCCGTAATTTTCATTTGTCTGGGCATTGCGCTCTACCGGTTGCTGAGCGGAGTAAACAAGACCTGGGCGATGATGATGCTTGCATTCGTCGTGGTCTCGGCGGGGGTTGGATTTCTCGATACGCTAAACAATATCGCTGCCTTCATTCTCTTTCGCGGTGCCGACTTCCTCACCGTGTTCGAAAAACCACAACTCAACGCGCTCGGTTATCTGTTCATCCGCCTGCACAATCAGGGAATTTTCATCAACGAACTTTTTTGGGGCCTTTGGCTCTTTCCGTTTGGGCTGCTGGTCTTTCGTTCCGGGTTTCTGCCGCGATTCATTGGAGTTTGGTTAATGATCAACTGTTTCGGCTACGTGGCCCTGAGCATCATCGCATTGTTCGCCTCGGATTATTACGCCACCGCGTTTAAGTGGGCGCAACCCGTCTTGTTCGGCGAACTGGTCGTCATGCTGTGGCTTCTAATTAAAGGCGCAAAGGTGCCGGCTGAATCCATGGTCACCGCATCAGCATGAGCCGGAATCGGTTTCGTTTGGCCGATGAAACTCAAACCTATTCTAAAGTGGAGTGTCCGGGTGATTTTGGTCGCTTTGCTCTTGTCGATCTTAGCGGGGTTCATCGCCTACTGGAGATCGACCAACGACTGCGGACGCAGCATTCCTCCCGGGGTTGAGCGGATGAACGCGATCGAATATTGCGAATACGGACCGCCCGATGTCCTCAAGATCGACGAAATCGAAAAGCCGGTGCCTAAAGACAACGAGGTCCTGGTCAGGGTTCGCGCGGCTTCGCTGAATTCACTGGAGGCAGTTATAATACGCGATCTGTGGATCATTCGGTTAATGTCCGGCCTGCGCAAACCGAAGATCACGCGCTTCGGTCGCGATTTTGCCGGCGTCGTAGAAGCAGTGGGCACAAGCGTCACTGAGTTCAAAGCCGGCGACGAGGTCTTTGGCGTGAAATGGGGTGCCGTCGCCCAGTATGTCTGCGTTCTGGAGCAGCGCGCTGTCGTGTCGAAACCAGCAAACATCAGCTTTGAACAAGCCGGCGCGGTTGGCGTAGCGGGTCTGACTGCCCTGCAAGGCCTGCGCAATGCAGGGAAGATTCATGCTGGCCAGAAGGTTCTAATCAACGGGGCATCAGGAGGTGTCGGGACTTTCGCGCTGCAGATCGCCAAGGCTTTCGGCACTGAGGTCACGGCGGTATGCAGCACGCGCAACGTAGAGATGGCGCGATCACTCGGCGCCGATCACGTGATCGACTACACCAAAGAGGACTTCACCAAGAGTGATCAGCGTTATGACTTGTTATTCGATAACGTAGGCAACCGCTCCTTTTCAGAACGTCGCCAGATCCTGAAGCCTGACGGCGTCTGTGTTCTGGCGGGGTTAGGCAGCATGGGAGCGATTGACGACTCGCTGAGCCGCATCGCGGGAATATTCGCTGCGTCGCTGCAGTCGCGCTTCGTCAACCAGAGGTTCGAGAGGTATACAACCACGTTCAACAAGGCCGATCTGACTTTTCTGCGCGACCTCATGGCGGAAGGCAAGGTCACTCCGGTAGTGGAGAAGACCTATCCAGTTGGTGAAACGGCAGAAGCGGTTCGCTACCTCCAGCAGGGCCACGTGCGCGGAAAGATCGTAATCAATTTGGATTGATGCACACGTGACAGAAGCGGAAAAATAACATGACAAACGATAAGATCGACAATTCCCAACGCACCGCCGCGAAAGTAGCGGGATGGAGCGGTCTGCTCACATTCGCGGTCGTGGTCGTCGGCAACTACGTGCTGCTTAATCCTCTGTTTGTTCCGGCCGACGCAGCGCGGACTGCTCAGAACATTCTCGCGCACCAAACTCAATTCCGGATGGCCGCTGTTTGCTTTTTAATCTACGTCATCGGCGTTGTTGTTCTGTTGAGCGCGCTTTATGTGATTCTTAAGCCGGTCAACCCCGGACTCGCGTTGGTCGGAGCGCTGTTTCGCTTGGTGTTTGCTTTGTTGTGGCTGCTTTCGCCACTCAATCTGCTCGGCGCGCTGCGGCTCCTGGGTAATGCGCGGTACCTGCAAGTCTTCGAGCCAGATCGTTTGCAGGCGTTGGCGAGATTTCATCTCGGTTCAGGCTTCGATGATTATTACCTAGGTCTACCGTTCTTCGGATTGGCCGCCACTGTTTGCGCCTGGTTGTGGCTCAAGTCGAAATACATCCCGAAAGGATTCGCCATCTTTGGCGTAATCGCGTCCGCCTGGTGTGTGCTCTGCGCCTTGATCTACCTCATTTTTCCTACCTTCAACCAGATCGTGAATGACTACATCTTTGATTCGCCGATGGCCCTGTTCGAATTAGCCGTCAGTTTTTGGCTGCTGTTTAAGGGACTCAAGCCCCGGCCCGACCAATGAAAATCAAATCAATCTTCAAATGGACACTGCGCTTTGTGTTGATCGCATTGTTGTTCGCAGCGATTGCGATCTTCATCGCGTATTGGCGATCCACTAACGACTGTCAACGCTACAGCGCCGCTCCGGCGAATTCGATGAAAGCCGTCATTCACTGCGAGTACGGCAAGCCCGACATGCTTGAGGTTAAAGACTTGGAAAAGCCGACGCCGGATGACAATCAGTTGCTCGTCCGCGTTCGCGCCGCGTCGCTCAACCCGCTCGATGGACATTTTGTTCGGGGAATGTTGCTCGCGCGCGCGATGGGCGGGGGACTGCGCAAACCGAAGGACACGCGCATCGGCGTCGATTACGCAGGAGTGGTCGAAGCGGTCGGCAAAAACGTGACGCAATTCAAAGTAGGGGATGAAGTCTTCGGCGCGCGCACTGGCTCGCTCGCGCAATACATTTGCGCGAAGGCGGATCGCGCCGCCTGCCTGAAACCGGCGACAGTTACGTTCGAAGAAGGCGCAACCATCGGCGTAGCGGCTAGCACTGCGTTGCAGGGGTTGCGTGATCACGGCCATCTGCAAGCCGGGCAAAAAGTTTTGATCAACGGCGCGTCCGGCGGGGTGGGCACATTCGCGGTGCAAATCGCTAAGGCGATGGGCGCAGAGGTCACCGGCGTGTGCAGCACGCGAAATGTCGATCTTGTGAAATCAATAGGCGCCGATCATGTCATCGATTACACGAAGGAAGACTTCACAAAAGGCGACCAGCATTACGACGTGTTATTCGACAACGTCCAGAACCATACGTTCTCGGAACGCCGACGCGCGCTCACGCCGAACGGCATTTGTTTGAACGTCGGCCTCGGCGGCGCCGGATGGCACGAAGACACCGCGCTGCATTTAGTCCGCTCATTCACTACTCCGCTCATGTCGAAGTTCACCAGCCAGAAATTCAAATTCTTCATCGCGGAATTGAATCACAACGACCTCGCCTATCTCGCCGATCTCATGCAAACCGGAAAAATGAAGCCAGTCATTGATCGCACCTACAAATCATTGAGCGAAACTCCGCAGGCGCTCGTCTATCTCGAGGAGGGCCATGCGCGTGGGAAAGTCGTAATTAACGTGGAATAACTCGTGTGTCCTAGTGCTACTCGCATTTCTTTTCGTGTTTGTCGCCTATTGGCGGTCGACGAACGATTGCGGCAAGACCGCCGCCCCAACTAATCCGATGAAAGCCATCGTTTATTGCGATTATGGTGTAACCAACCTCAAGTTGGAGGAGATTGAAAAGCCTGTCCCGAATGATGACCAGATCCTGGTAAGAGTTCACGCCGCTTCGGTCAATCCATACGATTGGCACTTTGTTGAAGGAACGCCATATGTGATGCGCGCGATGGGCGTCGGTTTACGCAAACCGAAAGATACGCGGCTAG
>WNGO01004283.1_pt1 | contig 10687 bp, 14 predicted proteins | sample 5400511 | NCBI WGS metagenome assembly WNGO01 (sample SAMN13153380, study PRJNA577476) | soil metagenome | isolation source: 20 cm soil or saprolite under Garry oak tree replicate 2 | place: USA:California | collected 2016-06-15
ACTCGACGGCTCAAGGTGAGGCAAGCTCGAGTTCGGTCCCGACTGGATCAACGTCGGGAAGGACAGCGTTCCGCCCAGGTCGCCGATCGCCGAGGCGATCAGCAGAGCGATATCGACCTCGGTCTGACCGGCTCGCATCCTGGAGATCACGAGCTCGTATGCCTGATCGGTGATCGCAGCGGCGCGTTGCAGCTTTGCGATCTCGTCGTCGTTCTTGATCAATCGCAGACGCCTGATCGCTGGTCCCACGTCGACGAGTTCGCTCACGCCGGCCCGAGACGTGATCACCTCCGCGGCGTGCAGGCTCAAGTGGTCTTTCTCGACGCCGACCTCGGTGAGCCCACCGAGGGCATGAGTCACCAAGTCGTAGGCGTCTTCGCCGTCGCGCCACGCGACGACGTCGGCGCTCGTCGCCCGCGCGTTCGCCTTCTCCTGTTCGAGCGCGGGCACGATAAGTGTCGCTCCATCGGCGCGAACCGCCAGCGCCATGAGGCGCTCGTGGGGATTGGCTTCGAAGCCTGTCAGGTAAGCGATCGAAACCGGGCGTGTGATGTAGAGCGCCTCGAGGTGCCGATTCGCCATCCACCGCCGCAGCTCGGCGAGCGGCGTTGTCGTCGCGGCAGTCTTACTCAATGCCCGTGATGCGCACGCTGTAGCGGCCGCCGGGCGTATTGATGTCGACCTCGTCCCCGACGCGGTGACCGATCAAGGCCTTGCCCAACGCAGATTCGTAGCTGACACGACCCGCCTTGGGATCGGCTTCGGCCGGACCGACGATCCGGTACGCCTCCTCATCGGCGCCGTCCTCGGCGAAGCGGACCGTGTTGCCCATGCCCACCACGCCTTTTTCGGTGCGGGCCTCGATCAGCACGTGGTTCTTGATGATCGATTCGAGCTCCTTGACCCGAGCCTCCATCATCCCTTGCTCGTTCTTCGCCGCGTGGTACTCGAAGTTCTCCGAGAGGTCCCCGAGCTCGCGCGCGGCCTTGATCTTGGCCACGATTGAAGGCCGCTTCTGGGAGGTCAGCTCGTCCAGCTCTTTCTCGACGGCTGCGAGCCCTTCCGGGGTGATGTGAACGTCAGCCATGAATCGAGTCTAAACCGTGACTAAGCGGGTATCCGGCATATAGAGTCGCGGGCGTGAGGCCGCTGATCCTCCGGATCGGGATGCTGCTGATGGGCATCGGCCTGCTCGGCGGAGCGGTGGGCACGGTCCTGGTCGCGTCGTTCAAGTCGATCGACGAGCAGGTCGGCACCAATGGGTCGGCCGCTGCCGCCGTGCTCGGCATCGGGCTGATCATCGCGGCGTTCAACCCGGCGGGATCGGTCGCCTGGGTGCGGGGCGGCATCCTTTACGGCCTGATCGTGCTCGTGTTCGAGATCGTCTCGGCGATACACGGCAAGGGCTTTCACCTTGGGCCGGTGATCTTCGGCCTCGCGTTCAGCTTGCTCCTGATCGCGGCTTATCCGGAGCGCAAGCGCCTGATCGGCGACAACGCCTCAGCCGTCAAGCCCTCGCCGTTGCCGGACGCGGCGCCAGTCCAGGAGGACAAGACCGAGGTCGAAGCCGAGAAGCCGGAGTCCGAAAGAGCTTCCTAGACGGGCCCCCTACGTGCGTGGGACCAGCGCCTGAACCTCTTCCATCATCCGTCGCTGCAGCAAGTACGAGATTCCATAGACTGCCGCCGCGAGCACAGCTCCGGCCAGCACCGCCAGGCCCGCGTGCAGGGCGGGAGGCGAGATCGGGGCCAGGGCGACGGAGTCGTCGCCGATCACCGCGGCGAGTGCCAGCGCAAGCGGCGTGAGCAAAGGCAGCAGCTGGAGGCGCCGCATCACGGTCGGGACGGGAGGCTCGACGCGGCCCACCATGCGCTGTCCCATCACCCCGACTGACTTCACGTGCTTGAGGTGCGGCGTGACCGTGAGCACGACGTTGACCTGGTTGCCCGGCACCTGCTTCAGGCGCGCCGGCGGAACGAGGTACTGCTCCACGCCGCCGCGGGTCTGCACCATCAGCATGCCGAGACCCATCGAGGTGCTCACCGAGCTTGCGCCGACCAGTTGACCCTGGACCAGCCTCGGCTCCGCGCGCTTGTCTTTCAACGCAAGCCGAAAACCTGGCCCGACGAAGGTGGCCAGAAGCGCGATGGGCAGCAGCCAAGCGATCGACGCCGCCGCGGCGTCGGGCCACCCGTAGATGGGTGGCAGGAAGATGAGCAGCGCCGCGACGATGAGGAGGCACACCACCGCCACGGCGACGGAAATGTATCCGATCCGGACCACGTAGTCGGGTGCGTAACCCTGCAGCATGCCTCCGGACTGGACGTATCGCTCGCGCTGCTTGCGGGTTGCGCCCTGCGCGTTGGAGGCAGCCTGCTTGGGCTGGACTTTGCGCATCTGCTGGCGCACCTGGCGCACCTGTTTCTTGCCCATTCCCCCTCTAGATGGCGAGTGTATCCGGCGGTGGGTAGGTGATGCGCCCGCCCTGAACCTGCGCGAACGGTGTCAGGGCGTGTCGCGCGGGCTTGGCCCCAGTGGTGACGTGCCTCACCTCGACGCCTCGGAGAGTGAGGGCGTCGGAGACCAGCGAGCGATGGCAGCGCCACGGCAAAGCCTCAGCGCACATGATCGCTAACTCCTCCCCATTCATGGGGAGGTCGCCCGAAGGGCGGGAGGGGCTGAGCGCAAGAAGCCGTACGATCGCGGACCAGAACTCGTCCGTCTGCATGTAATCGGCATAACCGCGAAAGCTAACGTTGCGCCAGCCTGTGTTGATCGAATCGGCTTGCGGCTTGCGCAGGCCTCCGAGCTCCGGCATGTGCAGGTAGCGAATCCCACTTTGGGGGAGCGAGCGCTCCAGCGCCAGCTTCGAAAAATGCGGCATGCGCCGCGAGGCCGGCACCGTACGCACGTCGACGAGCAGTCCCACGCCATGGTGGATCAGCAGCTCGGTGAAATCGTCGAGCGACCGGGTCGAATGGCCGATCGTGAGGACTACGGCGTTCGCTGCGAAGGATCCACCGCCGGTATCAGCACGTGCCTGGTCATCGTCACACCGTTGACCTGGACGGTACCCGAGAAGAGAAACGCAGGTTCGTAAAAGCTGTGGTCGCCCGCGGTGGCGAGCACATAAACAAGCTCTGCCTGCTTCAGCTGGACGATGGGCACCGAACTCCCGGTCGAGTTGGTGCTTGGCGCCGTCGCCAGCCGGATCGCCTGGTCGCCCGAGATGATCCTGTATGGCGCGCTGTCGAGGCTCACCGGCAACAGGCCCTGCACGAACACCGGACGGCGTCCGTTGAGGTCGACCTCGAGCCCGTAACGAATTCCATTGCTGTCGACGAGGTGAGCCCCGGCGTACCCCGGCACGTCGAACTGCCTCTCGAAGATCACCTTGACGGGGTTGCCCCGACTGTCCACCGACACCGTGTAGGTCCACTGCGGAAGCAGGCTGTGCTGCGCGAGAAAGATCGCCGCGAGGTCCTGTGGTCCCGCGCCGGCCGCGTCGATCTCAGGCATCGACACGTTGGCGAGGATGAAGTAGGCCGGGCTGAGAGGCGGCGACTGGACCGTTCCTCGCACCTTCAGCGTGTATGTGGTGGCCGAGTAGGAACCAAGAAGGCCCTGCGGCCGGCCCTGCAGCGCCGCCCCGAGCGCCGTCGCGAATTGATCCGAAGCGTTGGTCGACGGCTCCCGGTACCGATAGACCGGGGCGGTCGACAGTGCGAGGTCGAGCTGGCCGCTCCACACAAAGGTGGCGGGGCCCGCGTACTCTCCGGGTGCCTGACCGTACAGCGGCGGGGCTTGCTCAACGCCCTTCGGCGTCGCGCTCATGCCGGGTGCAGGGACGGGACCGAACGCTCCGGCGGACAGGTTCGTGTTGCCGCGAGCGTCGTTGCCCGGCGCGCTGGCTCCCATCGTCGTGCCGCCCCCGCCGCCGCGGCCAATCCCGCTGTACGCGAAGATGCCGACTCCGATGACAACGACCAGCAGGCCAGCCACGGCGGCCATCGGCACGGCAGGCACCTCGCGGATGCCCTGGAACATGCCCGCGAACGCATCTCGGATGCGAGTCGACAACGGTCGCCTCGCCTGCATGCGAAGCCAGAGCTCGTCGTCGAACCCAACGCGCGGCCGCGTCGTCGCGAAAGCGTCGTCCAGCTCGCGCTGGAGTGCCCGCAGCTCGAGGTCCTCGTCTTGCTCGCTCACACGCCTTCTCTCTGCACAGCGTCCTTCAACGCCTTCAGGGCACGGTGGTAGAGCATCTTGGCGGCGTCCTCGCTGCACCCCATCAACTTGCCGACCTCGTCGAAGCTGAGACCGGAATGACGGAGGGAAATCGCGTCGCGCTGCCGCTCGGGCAGCTGAGCTACCTGGCCCAGCAGCGCCCGGTAGCGGATCCGGTCTTCGGCCTGGCCGGCCGGGTCTTCCTCCTCCATGGGCTGGTGCTCGACGGTGCGTCGCAACCGCTCCCTCCGTCCGTGCGCCCGGAAGTGGTCGAGGGTTGCGTTGCGCGCGATCCTGAACAGCCACGCCGCGGGCGTGGTGTTGCGAGGCTCGAAGCGCGCGTAGGCCTGGTACGCGTTCATGAAGACCTGCGCGGTGACGTCCTCGGCGTCGGCGGCCGCGCCGACCTGGGCGCGGATGTACGCGTATATGCGACCGAGATATTCCCGGTAGAGGTCTTCGAATGGGGGCCGGTCGGCCTGCACGGCCGGTTCATGGTATGTGCGCGCAACGTATTTGAGCCAACGCCGCGCCGGGGGGCCCTGTAACGGGTCTAAACGACCGCCCAGTTGCGCAGCGCGGCGCCGATCTCTTTGGGCCGGTTGGTGAAGATCGAGTCGGGCTTGCACCACTTGCACCAGGCGACGGCGGTGTCGTCGTCAACCGGCCATACGCCAACCGCGCCGCCGGCGGCGTGCACCTCCTGGACGACCTGCGGATCCGCGGCGCCCCAGTGCGGCGAGTAGACGTCCGCGCCGGCTTCGCGCAGCATCCTCCCAGGGTGCATCGGGCGGGCGCCCTCGAGGATGCCCAGCTGCAGCGCGGGCTCCATCTTGCGCAGCTCGTGGATGGCGGCGTGGTTGAAGGAGACGACCGCGCATTCGGACACCGCACCCAGCTGGCGCAGCATGTTGAGCAGCTTCTCCTCGAGCCCCGGGTAGAGGGCGGGCACCTGCTTGATCTCGATCACAAGCCCGACCTTGCCGAGTGCCAGCTCGACGACCTCCTGGAGCAGTGGGATCTTCTCGCCTTCGCCGGCGTCGAGCTTGCGCAGCTCGGCGGCCGTGTGATCGCGGACCAGCCCCTTGCCGTTGGTGGTCCGTTCCAGTGCGTGGTCGTGGATGACCACGAGTCGCCCGTCGGACGACAGATGGACATCACACTCGATCAGGTCGCAACCGGTGGCGATGGCGGAGCGAAACGAGCGCATCGTGTTCTCCGGATGCTCCGCGGGGTTGCCGCGGTGTCCGCCCAGCAGCGGCCGCCCGTCGTCGTGTGCCCCCTCGTAGCGCGCGCGAATCGATTGAGTCAAGACGCCCGGTCAGTCTAACTGCGTTGGAAAGTGAAACCTGTGAGCCAGAGGACAGGAGATGCTGATCCCTTGTCTATAGTGCAAGAGTGGTGACCGCCGCCCGACCCCAGACGATCGCGGAGCTGCGTGCAAGCGGGCACAAGCGCGAGACGGTCAAAGAGGAGATGCGCCGCAACCTCCTCACCCGGCTGCGAGCGGGAGAGCCGCTCCTTGCGGGCATCGTCGGTTACGACGATACGGTGCTGCCGCAACTCGCCAACGCGGTGATATCCGGACACGACGTGATCCTGCTCGGTGAGCGGGGTCAGGCCAAGAGCCGCATCATGCGATCCCTGGTCAGCCTTCTCGACGAGGTTGTGCCAGTCATCGCCGGCTGCGAGATCAATGACCACCCGTACGACCCGATCTGCCGGCGCTGCCTCGACCTGGTCGAACAGGAAGGGGATGAGGTCACGATCGCGTGGGTCGGCCGGGATCGGCGCTACGGCGAGAAGCTTGCGACGCCCGACATCTCGATCGCGGACCTGATCGGCGAGGTCGACCCGATCAAGGTGGCGGAGGGCCGCTATCTCGCCGACGAGCTGACCATCCACTACGGACTGCTGCCGCGCACGAACCGCGGCATCTTCGGCCTCAACGAGCTGCCCGACCTCGCTGAGCGCATCCAGGTCGGCCTGCTCAACATCATGGAAGAGAAAGACGTCCAGATCCGCGGATATCGCGTGCGGCTGCCACTCGATCTGTTCGTCATTGCCAGCGCGAACCCGGAGGACTACACGTCGCGCGGCCGCATCATCACGCCGCTCAAGGATCGCTTCGGCTCACAGGTACGCACGCACTATCCGCTCAGCATCAGCGAAGAGATGCAGATCATGGAGGCCGAGCGCCATGCGGTGCCGGAGGATTTCGAGCTCATCTTTCCTTCCTTTATGAAGGAGGTCGTCGCCGAGCTCACTCACCTCGCTCGCCGAAGTCCGCACATCTCGCAGTCGTCGGGTGTCTCGGTGCGCATGTCCATCGCGAACGTCGAGAACCTCGCAAGCAACGCGGTGCGCCGCGCCGCCCGTCTCGGCGAGACGCTGGCGGTGCCTCGCATCACCGACCTTGCATTTCTCGCGTCATCGACCGCGGGTCGCGTCGAGATCGAGGCCCTCGATGAGGGCAAGGAAGAGCAGGTGCTCAGCCGCCTGGAGCGTGGCGCCATCAGCTCCGTGTTCAGCCGTCATTTCTCGGCCTCTCAGTTCGAAGGCGTCGTGTCGCGCTTTGAGGAAGGCGCGATGCTCGAGGTCGGCGAGAACATTCCGGCACGCGCCTACACGCGCGCGATCGGAGAGGTGCCCGAGCTGGCGGCGGCGCTCAAGAGGCTCAGCCTCCCCGACCGCCCCGAGGTGCGCGCGTCGGTCATCGAGTTCGTGCTCGAGGGCCTGCACCTCAACAAGCGGCTGAACAAGGACGAGGTCGAGGGCCGGGCGATCTACCGGAGATAGCCTTGCCTTCCCCGCCCGCCGGGGAAGGTGGCCTGCCGCGAAGCGGCCGGCCGGATGGGGACATTCAGCCGCCGCGAAGCTGCCGGCCGGATGGGGACGTTCAGACGCCGCCTATTTCTGGAAGGCGTAGACCCAGACGAAGGCCGCGACCATCGCGACCACCGCCAGGAAGAAGACGAGCTCGACTCGGATCGCCAGCCTCACCAGCCGCTTGGCCCGGCGCGTCCGCGCGCCGCATCTCTCGCAGTAGGCGGCGCCGAGGATCAGCTCCTTGCCACAGTTGTCACACACGACCTGGAGGTTGTCCACCGCATCGAGTATGCGACTTCACCGTTTTGCGGCTCGGGATTCATGGCCTGGCACGTTGAACCGCGGGCGGGGCCTTGATGCCCGTCTAACCTTTAGTCGATGGAACTGCAAGAGGAGATGTCCAGCGCGGACGTCGTGCTTCTCCTGAGCTCGGTGCCCGAGCGGACCAGCGACCTCGTCTACTGGCTTGACGAAGCCCGCCTTCGCTATCGGCACGGCCCCGCCTTCCCAACCCTCGGCGGCCTGATCGCTCACCTGGTCGACTCGGCGCCCCGAATCGACGGCCTGCTCCGGCACGCGCACCTGGATGGCCAAAGGATCGCCGACGTGCGTGCGGCGATCGACCCTGGGCAGGATCAGGAGTTGGACCGTCCACTCCAGGAGACTCTCGAGGACTTCGCCCGGGTGCGGCGCCGCACCGTCGACCTACTGCACGGTTGGGGCAAATCGGAGTGGGACCGCACGATCACCGATCCGCGCGGCGGGGAGATGACGCTGCTAGAGGTGTGCCGGCTGGTGGCTCGGCACGAGATGGGCCACATCGGCCAGATCCGGAACCTGAGCGCGCTGCTCCCGGAACCTGAGGACTTGGGCCCGCTGCACCCGGCCGGCGCGAACGGCAAGTAATCTTCCGTCGGTGACGGACACTCCAGAGACCCCCCAGCCCGATCAGCAAGCTCCGGCCAAGTCCGGGCGCTCGCGGCGGAAGCGCAAGTCGGGTGGAGGCCGGACCGCCCAGTACTGGATGGTCGTCAGCTCGCCGGACAACTTTCGCAAGACGCGAGAACACGGGTTCTCGATCCAGGGACTGAAGAGCCGGCACCGCAGGCGCGTAGAAACCATGCGCGTGGGCGACCGTCTCCTCTATTACGTCACGGGCCGCATGGGCTTTGCCGCGACGGTCACCGTCGCTTCGCCGATGTATGAGGACCACACCCCTATCTGGCGGAGCGCGAGGCGCGACGAGGACTACCCCTGGCGGGTCCACATCCGCGCCGACGTCGTGCTGGAGGACACGGATTGGGTCCCGGCCAAGGAGCTCGCCTACCGGCTCGACTACGTGCGAAAGTGGCCGCCCGAGCACTGGACGCTGGCGTTCCAGGGCCACATCCACGCGCTGCCGCGAGCCGACTTCGGCATCATCGAGGCCGAGATCTCACGCAGCTCCCGCCGCCGCAAGTCACTCGCCGGCTGAACGCCACATTTGGGACATCGGCGGTGCTTGATGTGTAGTGGGCATGAACCTCGGTGCGCGCCGCATGACCGCCGTTCGCACTGACGACGAAGCGTTCGAAGCCCTTTTCACAGCCGAATACGGGCGCGTCGTCGGGATCGCCAACCGCGTTCTCGCCGATCCACACGAGGCCGAGGACGTGGCCCAGGAGGTGTTCATCGATTTCCACCGCCTGCACGCCGCGTCGGCCGACTACGCACCCGCATGGCTGCACCGGGCTGCCGCCCACTCGTCGCTGAACCGCCTGCGCGGGGCTCGCCGCCGGCAGAAGCGCGAGTTTGCGCAGGCCATGGAGGAGGGCGAGCGGACGCTCGATCCCCAAAAGCAGCTGGAGATGGGTGAGGACCGGCGCCGGGTACGCGAAGCGCTCGGCCGCATGGCGCCCAAGCCCGCCGCGGTGCTTGTATTGCGCGCGAGCGGACTCAGCTATGCCGAGGTCGCGCAGGCGCTCGGCGTCGGCATCAGTCAGATCGGAACTTTGTTGAGACGCGCGGAAGACACGCTGCGCAAGGAGGTCACTCGTGGCACATCTAACTGACGGAACACTGCGCCGGATGGTCGACGACCCTGACGCGAAAGCGGGCACCGACGCGGATCATCTCGACGGCTGCGCGGAATGCCAGGCGCGGTTCAAGACCATCTCGGATGACGCCAGCTCGATCGCAACCCTTCTCGCCGTGCCCGAGGCGCGGGGCGGCTTCCCTTCCTCCGGCCCCGCACGCGTCCGCTGACATTGATGTTCGTGGCGGCCGTCGCCGCGGCGGCGCTCGTTGTCGTTGCCTTCGCCGCCGGCGGATTCTTCTTCCAGCCGACGACGGTGAAGGCCGTCCCGATCACGGTCGCCGACATCCAGGCGCTGTCCCAGCTCGCCGACTACGGCACTGTGACCTGGACGAAGGAGCCACAGCTCCAGGCGACCACCAGCGCGGCCGACGCGGCGGCGATCGCCGGCGGCATGCAGCCGCCGGTCGTGGCGCAGCTTCCGGCTGGAGTGTCGACGACGGTCACGTATGGCGGGATGTCGGAGGCTCAGGCGACCTTCACGTTCAGCGCGGCCAAGGCGGCCGCCGCTGCCGCCGCCAAGGGCAAGACGCTGCCGAAGCTGCCGGCCGAGATTGACGGCGCGACTCTGACGATCACGGTCGGTCCGGCGGTCGGAGAGATCTACGGCGAGATGAACAAGCCCACGACCGGCTCGTCCACCGACCAGATCAACCTGCCGCAGCTGATCATCGCGAAGTCAGCATCACCGAAGGTGACGTCGACGCAGGTCACTGCGCAGCAGCTCGAGGCCTACATCCTGGCTCAGCCCGGGATCTCGGACCAATTGACGAACGCGATCAAGGCGATCGGCGACCCAAGCACAACGCTCCTGATCCCGGTCCCTATCGAGTACGCCACCTCCACCCCGGTCAACGTCCAGGGCGTGGAGGGAGTCGCGCTGGGCGACAACACCGGAGTCGGCTCCGGCGTGGTCTGGGTCAAGAACGGTTCGGTCTACGTGGTCGCCGGCAGCATCAAGCAGTCGGACGCCATCGGCATCGCGAATAACCTCAAGTAGCCAGGCGCCGTTAGCCTGAGCGGAGTGGCTGAGGTAGCGGAGAAAACAGAGGCGGCCGCCTCCGATGAGGTGGCCGCCGGCACCCCCGCGGTCAAGACAGTCGAGCTGACGAAGCGCTTTGGCCGCACCGTTGCACTCGCCGGACTTTCCATGACAGTGCCGCGCGGCGAGGTATTCGGATTTCTCGGCCCCAACGGCGCCGGTAAGACGACGGCCGTGAAACTGCTCCTCGGACTTCTCACTCCGTCGTCGGGCGAGGGGTGGCTTCTCGGCAGGCGGCTGGGCGACCTAGGGGCGCGCCGGCGCATCGGATACCTGCCGGAGCTGTTCCGCTACCAGGCCTGGCTTTCGGCCACCGAGGTCCTGGCGCTGCACTGCGAGCTGGCGCCCCTGCCACGCTCCAGCTGGAAGGACGAGATCCGCACCGTGCTGGACACCGTCGGTCTCACCGATCGAGCGAACGACAAGATCGGCACTTTCTCCAAGGGCATGCAGCAGCGCCTTGGACTCGGAGCCGCGCTGCTCGGAGAGCCCGAGCTCGTTTTCCTGGATGAGCC
>WNGO01008246.1_pt1 | contig 10687 bp, 11 predicted proteins | sample 5400511 | NCBI WGS metagenome assembly WNGO01 (sample SAMN13153380, study PRJNA577476) | soil metagenome | isolation source: 20 cm soil or saprolite under Garry oak tree replicate 2 | place: USA:California | collected 2016-06-15
GGCCGTCAGGGTGAGCGTGCCGCCATAGAACACCGTCGCCGCTGTCCGATCCGCGGGGGACGACAGGTAACGCGCCAGCACCGCGGTGGGGAACGGCAGGAACGCCGTGCACATGAGCAGCGCGATGTTGAGCATCACGAATGTGTGGTCGGCCCGGGCGATGTAGCGGCAGATGTTGCGGTGATTCGCCCACATGATGCCGATGATCGCGAAGCTGAGCACGTACGCGCCGTACGACGGCCACTGGCGGCCGAGCGCGTGCCACAGCCCGCCGGCGCGCACGACGTCTTCTCCCGGCACCCGAATCTCGAGCACGAGCAACGTGATGGCGATGGCATACACCCCGTCACAGAACGCCTCGACGCGCGCAAGACCGTTCATGCCTCGACCCCCCTTCCCTCGCTGTTACGGAGTATAGCTTTCCCCCATGCTCGCTCTCCATTCCGTCGCGCGCTACGTCGTCTTTGCGGTGTTCTGCGTAGCGCTGGTGGTCGCGCTTGCGGGCTGGCTGGTGCGCACCCGGCGCGTCTCGCCGTTCGGTGCGCTCGGCCGGAGCCTGCGCTCGTTGAGTGAGCCGTTCACCGGGCCGATCGAGCGACGCCTGGTGCGCGCCGGCGGCAATCCCGTGCACGCGGGGTGGTGGCTCGTGATCGGGGTCGCCGTGGTCGGGGTGCTGCTGCTGTCGTTGCTCGAGTGGCTGGCGCGCCTCGGCCTCGAGTTCTCGGGCGCGGCGAGTCTCGGGCCCCGGGCCATCGCCGCCCTCACCATCGTCCTCGCCTACGACGTTCTGTTCATCGCCCTGCTCGCGCGGGTGATCGGCTCCTGGCTCGGGATGTTCCGCTACTCCCGCTGGATGCGCCCGGCGTACGCCCTCACCGATTGGCTCGTGGGCCCGATCAGCCGCGTGCTGCCCCCGATGGGCATGCTCGACTGGAGCCCCCTCGCCGCCTGGCTGGTGCTGTGGCTGCTCAGGCAATTCCTGCTGTCCGTCATCTGAGCGTGGGCACGGTGGCGCTCCACATCGTCCCGCGCGCGCGCGCGACCGCCGTCGCCGGCATGCACGGGGACGCGGTGAAGATCCGCGTCGCGGCGCCCCCCGTGGACGGCGCGGCGAACGCGGAGCTGGTGCGCTTCGTGGCCACGCGCCTCGGCGTTCCCGCCTCGGCTGTCACGATCGCCGCCGGAGCGCGTGGACGGCGCAAGACGATCGCCGTTCGAGGCGTCGCGTCGGAAGAGATCAGGCCCTCATCAACCTGATCGTGGCCACGCTGGTCGGCGCCGCGGGCGACAAAGTGCTGGGCGCGTGGGGGATGGTGTTGGGGTTCATCGCGGGGGGGCTCGCTGCCTGGTGGATCGCGCGGCGGGTGTTCGACGCGTAGACCATCTGAGCACGCATCCCCGCCTTCGGCCGAGCCGGCGTTTCAACGCACGGATCGAAACGCACAAGATCCCCTCAAGCGCCAACCTTCATAGAAGGCGCCTTCTTGAACACCCGGAACAAGTACCACAGCGACGGAAACAAGACGACCGCCCCGAGCGCGATGGCGCCGAGCGCGAGGCGTAGCGTCGCGTCCGGAGCGGCGACGTCCGCGATCGTGTAATCGGGCGGGAGGATGTCGGGGTACTGGCTGAGCGGCCACCCCCAAAAAATGAGCGACACCTGACCCGCGGCGGCGATGCGGGCGATCCGATAGCGGCGTCGCCATAGCGCCCACAAGGCGGTGACCGCCGCAGCAGCCGTGACGAGATGCAGCGGGAGCGCCCACGGGGCGAAGACCAACCCTTCGGCCACTCGGGGCGCACCCCGGCGCGCGAGCAGCAGCGCGGCGAGCGCCGCGAAACCCAGGGCGACACCCGCTCCGAGCCCGCGGCGCCGGAACTCCTCACGCCGGTCTCCTTCCTCGGCTTCGAGCGTCAGATAGACCGCGGCGAGAAATGCGAACGCCACGAGCGCGAAGACCCCTACCGAGAGCGCGAACGGCGTGAGCCAGGGCGCGACATAGACTCGGTAGAACCCGTCCCCCGTCCCTCGTCCCTCGTCCCCGATCGCTCCTGACGCTATCGCCCCCACGGCGGTGCCCAGGAGGAGCGGTGTGATGAGGCTCGCGATCGCGAACAGCCGTCCCCAGCGGCGTTGCACCTCGTCGCGCTGGCCGCCGTAGCTCCGGAACGCGAACGCCGACCCCCGCAGCACGATGCCGATCAGCGCCAGCGCGAACGGGATGTGCAGCCGGATGCCGAGCTGTGCGAACACCGGCGGGAAGCAAGTAAAGAGCAATACCACGGCGAGGATCAGCCACACGTGATTCGCCTCCCACACCGGCCCGATCGCCTCGGCAACCAGGGCGCGCTGCTCCCGTTTGCGGGCGGCGGGGCCGGAGGCGAGCAGGTCCCACACGCCGCCTCCAAAGTCCGCGCCACCGAACAGCACGTACGCGTTGAGGGAAACGACCACGATTCCCGCGAGCAGGTCCGCGAGCGTCACGCTTCCTCCTTCCCCCGTCCCTCGTCCCTCGTCGGCGTCATGTGCGCCCACACCGTCTCCGACACGTTCGGACTGCGCACGATCTGCCGGTACAGGAGGCGCAGGACGATCACGCCGAGGAAGCAGTACAGCAGCGTGAACACGACGAGCGGCACCACGAGCCCGGGCATCGGCGTCACCGCGTCCCGCGTACGCAGGACGCCGTAGATCACCCACGGTTGGCGTCCCAGCTCGGTCGCCATCCAGCCCGCTTCGGTGGCGATGAACCCCATCGGCGTGGCGAGCGCGATCGCTCGCATGAGCCATCGGTGGTCCGCAAGCACGCGTCCCCCGTCCCTCTTCCCCCTTCCCCAGACCACCCATCCCGCCCACACTGCCACGACCGCCATGTACGTCCCCAGCGCGACCATGAGCTGAAACGACCAATGCACCGCCGGCACGTTCGGCCAATCGTCGCGGGGGACGCGGTCGAGCCCCTGGACCGTGGCACGGGGATCGTGAAAGGCGAGGAGCGACAGCCCATAGGGGATGCGGATCGCGTACCGCGTGGTGCGAGCGTCCACATCGGGCCAACCGCCCAGGACGAGCGGCGCGCGGGCCTCGGTCTGAAACACTGCTTCCATCGCGGCGAGCTTGGCGGGCTGGTGGCGGGCCACCTGCCGGGCCGCGAGGTCGCCCGAGATGGGCTGTAGCACCGCGGCCGGGCCGCCGACGAGCAGTGCGATCGCGAGCGCGCGGCGGTGAAACACGTTCGCTGGATTCTTGAGGAGCAGGAACGCATGGATCCCGGCGACGGCGAGCCCCGTGGCGGCATACGCCGCCAGCGTCATGTGCAGCGCCTGTGCGGGTGCCGCCGGGTTCGCCATCGCGGCGAGCGGGTCGACGTGCACGACCGCGTGGTGCACCAGCACGAACCCGGTGGGGGTGTTCATCCATGCGTTGGCGATGACGACGAAGATGCCCGACGCCGCGCCGCTCACCGCCACGAGTACCCCGGCCGCGAGGTGGGCCCGGGCCGAGATGCGCTCCCAGCCGTAGAGATAGATCCCGAGGAAGATCGCCTCCGTGAAGAACGCGAATCCCTCGAGCGAGAACGGCATGCCGATGATCGCGCCCGCGAAGCGCATGAACCCCGGCCACAGGAGCCCCAGCTCGAACGACAGGACCGTTCCCGAGACGGCGCCCACGGCGAACAGGATCGCGGTCCCCTTGGCCCAGCGCTGCGCCAGCTCGTGGTAGACCTCATCCCGCGTGGCGAGCCAGCGCCGCTCCGCCACCACCATCAGCACCGGCATCCCGATCCCGACCAGCGCGAAGATGATATGAAACGCGAGGGATATCCACATCTGCGTGCGGGCGGCGAGGAGATCGGACATGGGCTACAACCTAAAGCCGGGATGCGTGGTACGTGGTTCGTGGTTGCCGACGGTGCGCCACGTCCTTTGAGGTCGCGCCGTCAACAACCACACACCACGCCTTCTGCTTCTGCCCACCGCAAGCTACATTTTACCCCGACAATCGGTCTCGTGGTGATTTGCGGCGTATTGCGGCCACGTAAAACAATCCGCTAAAAAGCCGGAGTCAACGCTGCCCACTCTCAAAGATGTGCACGAAGCGTACGTCCGGGCGGGCGCCGAGATCCTCGAGACCAATACCTTCGGTGCGAATCCCGCCAAGCTCGCGACCTTCGGGCTCGCCGAGGAGACGGAGCGGATCAACCAGGCGGCGGCGGAGCTGGCGCGCAAGGCTGCGGCGGGGCACGCCAGCGTCGTGGGCGCCATCGGGCCGTTGGGCCTGCGCATCGAGCCGTTCGGCCCCACGTCGCGCGAGGAGGCGTTGGCGCTGTTCCAGCGCCAGGTGAAGGGGCTGCTCGCGGGCGGCGTGGACGGCTTCATCCTCGAGACGTTCAGCGACGTCGCCGAAATCCACGAGGCGTTGCGCGCCGTGCGGAGCCTCTCCGACCTCCCCGTCATCGCCCAGATGACGATCGGCGACGACGGCCTCACGCTGTACGGCACCGATCCCGCGACGTTCACGAAGCAGCTCACCCAGTGGGGCGCGGACGTAATCGGGGTGAACTGCTCCGTCGGACCCGCCGGCGTGCTCGAGGCGGTCGAGAAGATGGTCAAGGCGACCGACCGCCCCATCTCGGCCGTCCCGAACGCCGGGCTGCCGAAGGATGTGGGCGACCGCAAGATCTACCTCGCTTCGCCTGAGTACATGGCGAGCTACGCGCGCCGCATGATCGAGACCGGGGCGCGCATCGTGGGGGGATGCTGCGGCACCACGCCCGAGCACATCAAGAAGATCCGCGACTACGTGGCGAGCGTCGTGCCGCGCCATCAGCCGGCGGTCGTGTCGCGCGAGACGGTCACCGCGCCCGCGGGCGTCGCGGCGGCGGCGCTCGCCCAGCGCTCGCGCTTCGGGGCGAAACTGGCGCGGCGCGAGCTCGTGACCTCGGTCGAGATCGTGCCGCCCAAAGGAGTCGATCCCGCTCCGATGTTCGCGCAGTGCCGCGCGCTCAAGGCGGCGGGCGTGGATGCCGTGAACGTCCCCGACGGCCCACGGGCGCAGAGCCGCATGGGAGCCCTGCTCTCGTCGGTGATCATCGAGCGCGAGGTGGGGATCGAGACGGTCACCCACTACTCTTGCCGCGACCGCAATCTGCTCGGCATGCTGTCGGACGTGCTGGGCGCGTCGGCGGCCGGCCTGCGCAACATCCTGATCGTCACGGGTGATCCGCCCAAGATGGGCCCGTATCCGGACGCGACCGCCGTGTTCGACATCGACTCGATCGGGCTCACGAACCTGGTGTATCGCCTGAACCACGGCCTCGACCCGGGAGGCAATCCCATTGGCACGCCGACGCGCTTCGCAATCGGCGTGGGCGTGAACCCCACGGCGCCGGATCTCGAGCGCGAGCTGTCACGCTTCGCGTGGAAGGTGGACGCCGGGGCGGACTTTGCCGTCACGCAGCCGGTGTTCGACGTGGCGCAGCTCGAGGCCTTCTTGAAGCGCGTCGAGCAGTTCCGCATCCCGATCGTGGCGGGGATCTGGCCGCTGCTGAGCTTGCGCAACGCGGAGTTCCTGGCGAACGAGGTACCGGGGGTGTCGGTGCCGGAGTCGGTGCTGGTGCGGATGCGGAAGGCGACGGAGAAGGGGAAGGAATCGGCGCTCGCCGAGGGCGTGAAGATCGCCCGCGAGATGTTCGCCCTCGTGAAGCGGGACGTGCAGGGGATTCAGGTGAGTGCACCGTTCGGGCGGGTAGAGGTGGCGCTGGAGGTGTTCGGGTAGCGAAGAACCCACGGAGGGAGACAAAACGATGAAGATCGGCATCCTCGGCTCAGGAGTGGTCGGCCAGGCGCTCGGCAAGGGCTTCGCCGCCCTGGGCCACGACGTGAAGATCGGCACCCGCAAGCCCGAAGACGACAAGCTCAAGCTCTGGATCAGTGAAACCGCCGGAAGGGGCTCCGTCGCAAGCCCGGGCGAGGCAGCCAGGTTCGCCGAGATCGCCGTGCTCGCCACGGCCTGGTCCGGCACGGAGCACGCGATCCAGCTCGCCGATCCGAAGCATCTCGCCGGCAAAGTCGTCATCGATGTGACCAACCCGCTCCAGCCCACGCCCAACGGTCCGCCTACGCTCGGCGTCGGCTTCACCGACTCGGCGGGCGAGCAGGTGCAACGCCTGCTTCCCCAGTCCAAGGTCGTCAAGGCGTTCAACACCGTCGGCAACGCGCACATGTTCAAGCCTCAGTTCCCGGGAGGCCCGCCCGACATGTTCATCGCCGGCAACGACGCCGGCGCGAAGGACAAGGTCAGCGACATCGTGAAAGCCTTCGGGTGGGGCGTCATCGACATCGGCGGCATCGAAGGCGCACGCTACCTCGAGCCCTTGGGAATGATGTGGATCGCCTACGGGTTCAAGACGCACGGCTGGAACCACGCCTTCAAGCTGCTCCGCAAACCTTGACACCCGGGAGGCCCTCATGCCCATGACCCACGTCAACGCCCTTGCCGCCGTCGTCGCCGCCATCCTCACCATGGTGTTGGGCGCGGTGTGGTACTCGCCGGTGCTGTTCGCGAAACAGTGGGTGGCGGCGCAAGGCCACACGCCGGAAGCGCTCGCGCAGATGAAGGGGAAGGGGATGGTGCGCGTCTACACGGTCTCCTTCATCTGCTACCTGGTGATGGCGCACGTCGTCGCGCTGCTTGCGTCTTACACGCAGGCCGCAACCTTCGCGCAGGGATTGTGGCTGGGCTTCCTCCTGTGGCTCGGCTTCGCCGCCACGATCGGCTTGACCGGCCACATGTTTTCCCAGAAGCCGATCGCCGCCTGGGTGATCGATGCAGGGTACCAGCTCGCCTATCTGCTGATAATGGGCGTCGTCCTGGCCCTGTGGCGCTGAGGCTACCTTTCGCGCCGACGGCCCGCGATCTTCCCTCCACCCACAGGAGGTGCGTATGCGCGCTCTCGTCCTGTTAGCTACGTTGCTCGGCCTCGCCACCAGCCTCGAAGCGCAGGGGCGGCACCCCAACGCCCGCCACGGGTTCTGGGTCGGATTCGGACTCGGGAGCGGCTCGGTGGGGCTCTCCTGTGATAGCTGCAGCACCGACCGGATCGCCTCGTTCTCCGGCTACCTTCGCGCCGGCGGCACGTTGTCCTCCAACGTGCTCCTGGGCGGGGAGACCAACGGGTGGACGCATTCAAAGGGGGGTGTGGACGAATCGGTCGGATACGGATCGTTCGTGGTCCTCTGGTACCCGAGCAGCGCGGGCGCGTTTTACCTCAAGGCCGGCTTCGGCGGCATGAGCTACCGCGGCGACGACGGCGTGGACGTCCTGACCGCCACCGCACCGGCCGCGTCGTTGGGCCTCGGATACGAGATCAGAGTCGGCCGCAACTACTCGATCGTCCCCTACCTCAACAGTCTGGCCAGCGCCGCAGTGAAGCTCAAACTGAACGGACAGGCCTTCAGCTCGGGCCAGGACGTCAGTATCACGCTCGTGCAGTTCGGGCTGGGCGTCACCTGGCATTAGGGAACAGCGACCCGGACTGAGCCTCGCGATGCCAACGCGCTGCGTCGTGCTGTGCGCGCTCGCCTGGGCGGGACCGCTTGCGACCCGCGTGGCGGCGCAGCGCAAGGTGATCGAGCTGCCGTTCCGCTACTTGAGCACCGACAGCGCAGCCGCGGCCACGCTGTACCTTCGCCCCGCGGTCGAGATCGAGCCGCTCGCCTACGCGGGCGCCGCGCGCGAGTTCCGCGGCGCCCTGCACGTGGGGCTCGAGGACTCGCTCGACCCATCGGAATCGCACCGCCTCGCGAGCCCTATCCGGTTCCTCTTGAACGGCGATCGGGTCAGCGTGACGCCGAGCGCCCTCGCCCTCATGCACACCAACCTCCCGTTCGAGCGCGTGAGCCTGGCCGCCGCGTCACCCGGTGAATCGGTGCGCGTGCACATCCGGCCCGCCTTCAACCCGCGGGGCGTGGACGTGTGGGTGCCGGTCCAGCGCCCCGCCATCACGCTCGAGCCCGTGACCCCGGCCGTGTCGGGCCTCGGGCTCGCGGTGGCGATCGTGCACGTCACCCTGCCCGCCGAGGCGGGGACCACAGCGCGCGTCGTGCGACTCAGCGCCAAACGCGCAATCCCGGAGCCGAGCGAGCTCACCCTCGCCGGCGGGGAGACGCGCGACGCGAAGGTGCGCTCCGTCGGGATCGGCCCCGACACCCTCTACGCCCGGAGCGATCCGTTCCACTCCGACCGCGTCGTGATCGTGTATACGTGGCCCATCCGCTTCTTTGGGGCGGCGCTGCTGGGCGGCCTGTTGGGAAGCGTGGTGGCGGGGTACGGAGCCCGCCGCCGCGGTAAGGGCACGTCGCGGGGAGGATACGCCGTCGGCGGCCTCGCGACGGGGCTACTGGTCGCGATCGCCTTCGCCGTGGGCCTGAATCTCACGGGCCTCGAGCTGGTCACGCAGTACGGCGAGGCGGTGGTCTTCGTGGTGGCGGCGCTGGGCGCGCTGCTCGGCCTCCCCGGCATCGGCAAGGCCGTGCCGACGCTGGGGCGGGCGCTCGAAGGGCGGGCGCGCTAGGGCCAGGCGCCGTAGATTCTCCGCATGAAGGCGACGGAGCGCGCGCAGCGCGTGAGCGGCCGCACCGGCCGCGCCAACCCCGGCCTCCCCTTCGACCTCGAGGCGGTGCTGGCGCTGCGCGTCAATCGCAGCGCGGTCGAGCGCCGCGCAGTCACGCTGCCCGCGCGCCGCACCGTGAAGCAGCAGTGGCAGGCCGCCTGGCTGCTGCGCGCCATCACCTGCCTCGATCTCACCACACTGCAAGCCGACGACACGCCCGGCACCGTCGAGCGCCTCGCAGCGAAGGCGCGTCGCCCGGCGCGCGAGGATCTGCTCCGGACCCTGGGCGTCGCCGGCCTCGACCTGCGGGTCGGCGCACTGTGCGTGTACCACGCGTTCGTTCCAGTGGCGGTGCGCGCGCTCGAAGGCTCAGGTATCCCCGTCGCGGCGGTTTCCACGGGATTCCCCGCGGGCCTGAACCCCTACCCTGAGCGGCTGCGGGAGATTCAGGCGTCCCTCGCCGCGGGCGCGCGCGAGATCGACGTCGTCATCACGCGGGCCCATGTCCTCACCGGCGCCTGGGAGGCGTTGTACGACGAGGTGCGCGCGTTCCGCGAGGCCTGCGGCGACGCCCTATTGAAGGTGATCCTCGCGACCGGCGAGCTCGGCACCCTCACGAACGTCGCGCGCGCCAGCCGCGTGGCGATGATGGCCGGCGCCGACTTCATCAAGACTTCGACCGGGAAGGAGGCGGTGAACGCCACGCTCCCGGTGGGTGTGGTGATGACGCGCGCGATCCGGGCCTACCAGGAGGAAACGGGCTGGGCGGTCGGCTTCAAGCCGGCGGGGGGCATCCGCACGGCGCGCGCCGCGCTCGACTGGTTGATCCTGATGAAGGAAGAGTTGGGCGACCGCTGGCTCCGCTCCTCCCTGTTCCGTATCGGGGCCTCGACCCTGCTCTCGGATATCGAGCGCCAGCTGGAGCATTTCGCTACTGGCCGCTACTCGGCCGCCTACCGCCACCCGATGGTGTGAGCGTGCAGCATCTTGTCTTCGTCGTCCTCGCCTTCGCCCAGGCACCCGACACCACGGTCGCCGCCGCCCGCCGTTTCCTCGACGCCTCTGAGCGCGAGCTCGCCGTCAAGAACGTCGCGTCGAGCCGGGCCGGCTGGGTGAGCGAGAACTTCATCACGCACGATACCGAGCTGTTGTCCGCCGACGCGCAGGCCGACTTCGCCGCGGCGCTCAAGCGGCTCGTGGACCGGTCGCGGGTGTTCGACGCGACGGCGCTGCCTCCCGACGTGCAGCGCCGCCTGCTGCTGCTCAAGCTCCAGCTCGCCGCCCCGGCGCCGCCCGATTCGGCCGACGCGGCGGAGATGGCGCGGCTCGGCGCCGGCCTCGACGCGGATTACGGGCGCGCCCGGTACTGCAAACCGGGAGCCGGCGGGAAGCCTGCGTGCCGGAACCTGGACGACCTCGAGCACGTGCTCGCCCGGTCTCGCAACCCCGACTCGCTGCTCGACGCGTGGGCCGGCTGGCAGGCGATCGGCGCTCCCATGCGGGACCGCTACACGCGCTTCGTCACGCTCGCGAACGCCGGAGCGCGGCAGATGGGGTTCGCCGACGCGGGCGCCATGTGGCGCGCCGGGTACGACATGCCACCCGACTCCTTCGTCGCTGTCGTGGACAAACTGTGGGAGCAGGTCCGCCCGCTCTACCTGCAGCTGCACGCCTACGTGCGCAGCCGGCTGGTGGCGCGCTACGGCGCCGCCCGCGTCTCGCCCAACGGCATGCTGCCCGTGCACCTGCTCGGCAACATGTGGGGCCAGGATTGGAGCAACATCGCGGACCTCGCCGTGCCGAGCGCCACGGGTGTCCGCGCCGGGCCCGACCTGAGTGCGATTCTCAAGGCGCGGCGCGTCACCCCCGTCCAGATGGTCCGGATGGGGGAGCGGTTCTACACCTCGCTCGGCTTCGATTCGCTCCCGGCGACGTTCTGGGAGCGCTCGCTGTTCCAGCGACCGCGGGACCGTGACGTCGTGTGCCATGCGAGTGCGTGGTACATCGACGACCTCACCGACCTGCGCGTCAAGATGTGCATCGAGCCGACGGAGGACGCGTTCCGCGTCATC
>WNGO01006041.1_pt1 | contig 10685 bp, 12 predicted proteins | sample 5400511 | NCBI WGS metagenome assembly WNGO01 (sample SAMN13153380, study PRJNA577476) | soil metagenome | isolation source: 20 cm soil or saprolite under Garry oak tree replicate 2 | place: USA:California | collected 2016-06-15
TCGGCATCGGCCAAATGAGCAAGGATTTCCGCGATAGACCACTTATCCGGCTCCGGCCTACGCTTCAGCTGCTTCTTGCTCAGCGGCTTGATTAGCTTCTGCAGCTTCTTCGAGGTGCTCTTCTGGATTTTGAGCGGATCCTTTCCATCGATGTAGCCCAGGATGCGTTTGGTGTATTGCTGCGGAGTTTCCTTCATTGCCATACCTTTCACAGTTGAAAACGCGGGATTCCCCTGTGCTGTGGAAGAAAAACTTTGACGAAATTATACATGGCTACAAATCGGTATGGTCCGAGCACGGAACTGGGCCGAATGCGCCGAGCGCGTCAGTGCATGTGTGCACTTATGGTCGCCGGCTTTTAACCATTTATTCACACATCATCGGTACAGTATAAGATTAGCATTCGCGTGACTCGCGCCGGTCGCCCGGATCTTATGCAGCGAAGAACCTCTCGTCCCCAAAAAGCTGAGTCCGTTGCCATACCGGAGGCAAGACCCGTCGCAAAATCTGCTAAGGGACCTGGCAAACAAAAACCCGACGCCACGCAAGGGGAGTTGATGCGGATGGCGCTGCGCGCGTGCCTGATTGCGCGCGACGCGGCCTTCAATATCCAGGACCTTTTAACCAATTCGTCACGCATGGCTTTTCTCGCCATTCGCGATTGCGAGAAGGAACTGGACCAGATCGAGCGTCAGATCGACGAACAACTCCCGGGGGCAATCACGCGCGTCAACGAGAGAACAGCTCGTCAGTTGCTGGCCTGCCTGAAGTGCATCACCGACCTGGAGCGCATTGGCGACCTGATCATGGGAGTCGCGCAGCGCGTACAAACGCGCGGTGGCCATTTGCCAGGAAGCGACGTCCGGCACCTGGTTCAAATGTCAGCCATCATTCACGATATGTTGGAAGACATCCATCGCGGATTCGTCTCTCTCGACATCGAGAATGCCCGCAAGGTTCTGCGTACAGATGCAGAACTGGACCGCATCTGTCACGCCCTGTTCCAGCGCCATCTCGACACTACCCGACAGAAGGATTCGCTGAGCTTCGACGTGCTGCTGATGGCGCAAGCGCTGGAGCGCTGCGGAGACCATACGAAGAATCTTGCGGAGGAACTCTACAGCTTGATCGAGGGACACACCCTGCGACATTTGCCCAAACGAACCGCGACGCAATAACCTCTCCACCCCGAAATTCATCATTCGTTCACACACAGGAAACAATCTCGAAACATTTCACATTTAGAGTCCGAACCAGGCACAGCACCGCGCTGAGGCGAGTCCCTCTTTATCGGGCAGCACGCTCGAGGCGCGGCGATCACCCGATGCAGCCATCGATCGACGTTTCCGACTCACCGGCGAGACCAGGTGCGGCCCGACACCGCATCTTTGTCGTGGAAGACGACACGGACATCGCGCGGCTGATCGGTCATAACCTGCAAGCTGCGGGATACGACGTGCAGTCTTTCACCAGCGGCTCCTCGGTCCTGGGGCAGGCGCTGCGGGAAATGCCTTCTCTCTTCTTACTGGACGTCATGTTGCCCGGCACGGACGGTTTCGATCTGTGCCGCCAGATTCGCCAGACACAAATGCTGGCCAAAGTACCCATCATATTTTTAACGGCGAAGGGTGATGAGTCGGACCGCGTCAAGGGATTGGAACTGGGTGGAGACGACTACATCACGAAACCCTTCAGCCCGCGGGAACTGGTGGCGCGAGTACGAACCGTATTGCGCACGGCGCGCGAGACTCCTCCGCCGGAGACGCTGAAGCTGGGTGATCTGGAAATCGATGGATCGTCGATGACCGTACGAATTGAGGGCCGCACCGTCCTCACCACGGTACGGGAGCTCCGCTTGCTGGAATATTTAGCTGCGCACCGCGGGCGGGTATTCACCCGCGACCAGTTACTGGACGCGGTATGGAAGGAAACGGCATTCGTCACCCCACGGTCAGTAGACGTTTATGTAAGAAGGCTGCGCGAAAAAATCGAAAGTGATCCGCGCCATCCGCGATACTTGAAGACGCTGCGCGGGATTGGCTACCGACTCGAGACCCCAAAATAAAGGCGACTAGGCGTAGCGCGGGAGCCTCAGTGGGGAAATGGAACTGCCGGTACAAAGCGACGGCCCCCGTCGCGGCTTGCTATAATTTACCCTCACCCGGCGGCGCTATCGTCTAGGGGTTAGGACGGAAGATTCTCAATCTTCAAACCCGGGTTCGATTCCCGGTAGCGCTACCAAACTCTCTTTCAATCACTCAAGAAACGTTTGACGGGAAGGAACCGCATGCACTTGCAGTATTGCCTCCGCTGCTGTATGGGGAACAATTCCTGGAGGCCGCCCTACAACCAACGGCGTACGGAACGTTTGTAGTCCAAGTAGTCGGCACCGAACTTCTTTTGTAGGTATCGCTCCTCTCTTGGGATCACGACGAAGGCCATGAGGGCAACTGCCGCTATCAGTGTCGCGATCAGCCATACGCTATTGACCAAGCTCGCGATACCCGCCTGGAACATGGTGAACGCCAGGTAGATCGGGTTCCGGCTGAAGCGATATGGGCCGGTGCGGACGATTACGGTGGCCGGCTTGTTGCCGGGCACGGGGGTGCCCGCCGCACGGAAATTGCGTATGGAGTATGAGAAGACCACGACAGCGACAACCACGAGAAAGCTGCCGACCGGAGCGGCGAGAATACGAGGAAGGAATGATCGAGGCCACCCGAACTGGATTAGCAGCCCCAGGAAGATTGCGGCCGCATACACAATTGGCGGTCGAACCAAGCCTAGATTGGCGGCCTGTTGGGTCGCATCGGAGCCGCTTTGGTCTTGAGGAATGTCCATGCGAATTTCCAGACTGCAAATGTGAACTAGCCCGACACGCGCGGAACACGTTTCGACATCGCTTAGGCCACGGACCGGGCACTCGACTGGGTGACGTCTTTCGAATTCAGTCCCCAGCTGATGATCCGACTCGGTCGGATACGGAACATCTCAGGATCAAAGCCGGGGCCTAGCTCCGTACCACCAGTTGTGAGCACTTGTGCTTGACCGCGGATTTCAATCCCACGTACCGTCCATGGATTCACTGACGGTACGTCGTCGATTACGAAAGCCACACGAGGGTTGTGGGCGACGTCCCGGTATTTCTTGCGTTTCGCAAAGCCACCGAGGCCGCCAATTTCGATTGCATCTTCTTTTGGGTTGTAACGAAATCCGACAGGAACGACGTGAGGCTGACCGCCCCCACCCACTGTCGCCAATCTTCCTAAACGCTGAGTTTTCAGATAACTGATTTCAGCTTCGGTAAATGCGCTCATTGCTTCCTCCTGCGATCCTATTTCGATGCAGGCTATCGAAGAATGGAGCGGCAATTTCCAATTGGGATTGTCGTGCATAGTCGTGCGAGTAATGGCGCTGCAAGTCGCTGGAGATGCGCAATCCGACCCACAAAGGTCAATCTCTCAGTCACTCACGAACGATCCCGTCTTTTTACTGCGACCAATTGTTTCTAAGAGTTCACAATCATGTCAAAGTGTGTCAATAGAGTGATCCTCGTTGGGAACGTGCTGGCCTGAGCCGCCGTACAGACGACCTGCGCGATAAGGATCGAGGACGTTCCATGCGAGAAGTGGGTCAAGCGCAAACTATTCCTCCAAAAAGCAAGGACCAGTGTATGGGCGCTTGAAAAATCTAAAGTACAAGGGCGACGCGAGCGCGCGCCTCATTCTGCGCTGCCCTGATAAGTGAAAGTCATCGGCCGCGGTCCGGGAAGATAGAACGTCTTCAGATCTGCAATCCGAAAGCCGGCGGTGGCTAGCAGATCGTCGATTTTGCGATTAAGGTGACACCCTCCTCCGATCCGCTTCCAGATGGGAGTCAGCCGGTTCTGCCACGCGGCCACTTGATCATCGGGAGCTCGACCATGTTCCACGAACAGGAGGCGTCCACCAGGCCTGAGAACCCTCCTCATCTCTTCAAGCGCTCTTGCAACGTTCGGAATCGAGCACAGCGTCCAGGTGATGACGACGGTATCGATGGACGCATCGTCAAGGGGCAAACGCTCTTCGGCGGATTGGGACAAGAATTCCACCTTGACGGGAGCGCCGGGCGATCGTCTTCGTGCCATTCGCTGCAGCTCCAAAGAAGGGTCAACGCCATAGACGCGCGAAACCTCCGTTGAATAGAATGGCAAATTCAAGCCCGAACCGATACCCACCTCCAGCACTTCACCTTGCGCACGCGGAATCCACTCAGCCCGGAGACGAGTTGTTTCCTTGTTCCTCATCGCAAGGTCGATGATCCGTGGCAGAAAGTATCTGGAATAAAGACCCATCCAACCATCCCCTCGCATCAGGATCGTGCATCTGCGGTTGCGATGCAAGAGGCGGAGGCCATGGGCGCGACCCGCCTGCGGAACCACTTTCCGCAATTGCAATCATTCACGACAATGTGCCGCCAACGTACAAACCGTGCCTGGGCCGGGGCCATAGGGTTTAACCCGTAAAGTGGGTGTGAGTCGTGTTGAGAGATCGGGGCATCGAAGTGAACTGTTCGCGACGCACTGCTGGATGAGGGTCTTGCGGAAGAGCAGCCCCTGGGTGTCCAATTCGGGCTGGATTACGTATCGCGCTCGCAGCGAAGATGATTTGGACCAATGCGCTCTGGGTGATGCGGTTGTCCTATGTGAGGTATACCCTCAAGCGAGTGACGGATGCGAATATGTTGCTGGAGAGAGAGTGAACACCTGCGTTTGAGCTCTCGCTTCAAGTGGTTGCTGCAATCCTTCATCGGAAAATTTCCGAGAGAAAGTATCTGAGTTCGCATTTAATCAAATGGAAGCACTGGCAATTCCGGGAGCGGAGATCTATTACGCGCAGAATTTCCTTTCTCCAGAGGAGGCGACAACCCTGTTCAACACGTTGCTAGCGGGCTGCGCCTGGGAACGGAGGAAGACATCGTTCAAATCTGCTGTGCCTCGCGATGAAGCCTACTATGGCGATCCGGGCACGAACTACACCTATTCGCGGCGCGAATACAAACCGCTTTCATGGATTCCGGAGTTGCTCTCGCTTAAGGCCCGTGTCGAACTGGCCACGCCATCGGTGGCTTATGCAAATTTGAATCTGCCGAACCTCGGGTACAACGCCGCTCTGTGCAACCTCTATCGCAATGGAAATGACAGCGTCGGCCTGCACTCGGATGCGGAACCGGAAATGGGACCGGTGATCGCGTCAGTCAGTTTGGGTGCGGGAAGGCTGTTTAGGCTCAAGGGTCCAGATGGAACTATTGTATTTGCGGAGCAATTACCGCACGGCAGCCTTCTGATCATGGCGGGGACGACACAGAGAGATTTCAAGCACGAGGTCCCAAAGGAACCCGACATATGTCACGCGCGCATTAACCTCACTTTTCGGCGAATCAACCATCGTGCTCCGTTGTCGCCTTCTCTTGGTCATCTCGCTTAGCCTTGCGATCCTCATCCTGGTAATCTGAATTCTTTGCTTCCCGCGTGTCAGCCCGCTGTTGTTCTGGGGCCGTGGATTCGCTATTTGGACGCTTTTCTTGTGGCGTCGTAGGCCGTTCTTGTTGTTCTGCGGCCGTGGAGAAGATCCGTTCCAGTCTCAAGCGAGCGGCGCGCCAGCGGACGTTACTGGCATTGCTGGCCTGGTTCAGATAAGGAGCCAGTTGTTCGTCGGTGATGAGGCCTTTGTCTTTCAAAAACTGCAAAAGGGCGCTCTGCTGGGCTTCCAGATTCTCAAGCGATGAGCCCAGCTCATTCAGCAGCTCCTGTGCCAGATGAACATCCATGTAACACCCCCGGACAAGTTCGATGCCAAAAACGACGAACTTGCCGTTTTGCTCGAATCTGGAAAATACGACGCAACCTCGACTTTCCAGTACTTCATCTACAAATCCAAGGCTAATGAACGGCGTTCTTGGGGAACACTTTCTTGCGGACCAGGCCAATTCCGCTTCAACCCGGTGAGTCCCCGAAAATAAGAATTCTGATACACGTATTCGGCCAAGCAGTCTTTGGGATGGGGCGATTTTGCAGGCCTGATGCAGTGCGCGGCCTTCGGCGAGTCTTCGAGTCACGCTCGTGGGTCGAAAGATTTAGCGAGCTAAAATATGCGAAACTTGAAGGTCCACATCGAGGTTCACTCCATGCGTGGTCTGCCCGCGATCAGTAAAATCTCGGGATCGAGTGTGCGACGAGTACAGGAGAGCGTTCCACATTGATACTTCACCCCAACCCGAGGCACAGAGTCTTTCTTCTCTCCCCCGCGAATCTCGCTGGCATCCGTGCCGGGTACGTTCTAAACGCCAACGCTGAATTCGAACTAGCGTGCCGACTCAGGAGAGAGGGCGTGAAACTGGGAGAATTGTTCAGTTTCATCAGCGGACTGTATTTTCGCGGCAAGCTGGAATACGCGCGCGTTTTCCGTACACCGCCAGTCGACGTATCTGGGTCGATGGTAATCACTGCGTCGGCGGGATTGCTTTCGCCGGAAACGATTGTCACGGCTGATCAGCTGAGAGAGTGGGCGGCAAATAATATTGATGCCCGCGAGCCGCGATATCGCTCTGCTGTCGATCGTGATTGCCGAAGCTTCGCGGAGAAACTGACAGATTCCTGCGAAGTGATCCTTCTCGGCAGCATCGCCACTCCGAAATACGTGGAACCCTTGCTCGAAGTTTTTGGCGAGCGGTTGCTCTTTCCCGCCGATTTTGTTGGACGCGGCGATATGAGTCGTGGAGGGCTGATGCTGCGTTCTGCCGAAGCCGGCAAGGAACTGGCGTACGTGCCCGTTCTGAATGCGGTGCGCCATGGCCCCAAGCCTCCAAAGCTCGCGCCCTTGACTGTTCGGCGAAGCAAGCCGGCGGCTCTGGTGGGCAGTGCGAAAAACCTAGGTCTTCGGGCACCGGAATAGGTTTTTACAGCTGGCGGAGAATCATCAGTCACCATAACGCCGAGCTATGTTCTGGATGACCATTGCGAGCCTGGTTGCAGGCTCTAAAGTTGCTCTGAGAGCGTTCCGATCAGTCTTGTATGGCCAAGCTACAAATTCGAACAGCATGTACTGGGATCCTGTAATTACGCCTTACGGGGTCCGAACATCCGATTGCCTCCTAAGAAAATGCAAGTAGTAGTAGGTACCAGGGATTTGCTGCCAGCTGGGATCGAGAAACGCGGTGGGAGGGCTCCGCGTAATCACAGCTAACGCACCGCTTTGAGCCATAGAACTGTAGACAATGTTCTTGCGTTCGCGTGACGAACTCCAGAACTCATCCGCTCCCTCGTCTTGCGGCATAATTTGCGCAACAATCTTGAACCCGCCAAGACGTGGCCAGAAATCGGTAATGCCTATCCCGATGATTGCGACGTGATCGCCTGTTCGCAGTCCGAGATACTGCAAACCCTCTGCCACTCGCATGGGTTCCTGCCGGCTCCAGGTACCTCCAAACAAGAGTCCCTGGTAGGCCATCTCCAGTAGCGGCTGCGTAACTGAAAACATCATCGTGACCACGGTCGCGATCGCCACACATTTGACGAACTGATCTCGTCCATTCAGTTCGGGCAGCCTAATTCCAGCAGCGACGCTGAGGCACTAAACCAGAAGAAACGCTGCGGCGTAACGCGGTATCGCGAAGACGAACGCATAGAGTCCGAGGGCGGCCATGGAGAAGATGATGAGTGGCCAGTTTCGCGCGATTCCTCGAATGGTTGCCGACCTCCCAATCAAAGCAAAGGTCAAGACTCCCGCAAGCCATCCTGATTGTGCCGCCAACAGTCTTAGGTAAGTGCTCAGGTTCGCAACGAGAGCACGGACCTGAGAGCGCAGATTGAAGCGCGGCCGTAAACCATCGTTCCAGTAGGACGGGTCATACCAGGGGGGAAAGCTTCCCCCGATGGGCTGGGAAGTCGGCCTTTTGCATGGGAAAGCAAAACAATCAGCGGAGACGCTATTACGAGAAACGCAACCGCAGCTGAGACTACAAGAGGTATACGGGATATGACACTATTCCCAGAAAATAGAGCGATCGTTAGCAACGCAAAGGCTAGTGGGAACATAACGCCCTTTGATAAATAAGCGGCCCCAAGGACTACACCCAGCATCAGAAACTTTGCGTAAGAATTCTCACTTCGTAACCGCACCAGCAGGCCCGCAGCGAGATATATCCAACCCGAAAGCAGTAAATCCGGAGTGACAATCCAAATTCCGATGAGGACCAGCGAACTCCACAGAAAGAGAGCATACGCAATGGCCCACAAGACCCATTGCGGAAGATGAAACACGCGCAGCACAGTTAAACGTGATTGCTCAAACTGCTGGTCCGCAAGAAGTGAACGCACAAAATACCGGAAGCAGAACAGAGCCCAAAGAAAAATGATGAAATTCACGACATGCACTAAGGAAAATTGCCACCAAAGAGAGGGCTTAACAAGTTTCATGGAGATCCCCAGCAGCCAGGGATACATCGGACTCCAGTATGCATTTGCTGCGTTGGACCAGTCAGCACGAAGATAGGAGTCGCCCAAGTCGAGGTACGAGATGCCATCGGAAATCATGGAGTATCTCCCCGCCCAGGCGCAAACAATGCCTAGCAAGACAGTCGACCAGAACCAGATTCGTTCTCCCGTTATGCTCGCGGAGTGAGATGTTCGCACAAGGCTAAAGATTGAGTCCGCTCGATCTGAGGCCAAAGTCGCACCCCTCAGGCACATTGTTTCGATTTGAAGCCCCTAAAATTAGCACACTTTGGTGATGCCCAAAGAGGCATCGGGAATGACGTGTCTGGAGACTGGGATGACACACATAGGGCGGACACTTCGGCTTGACTGTCCGCTCTATTTTTGCGGGCGGCTGATCGCGATTGATGCTAGGGCTGCTGCCAACGCCGAATCGGCAAGCGGGTTGAGATAGGGCTTTCCGCTAAATCGGACAATGTGGAATTGCTTGTACCGCGCCGAAAACAGAGGCCCGCGGTGCTGCAAAAACGGATTTCCCTCAGAGCCCACCCGGATGAGTGAGCTCTAGAGGGAGATCAGTTGTGGAGTCTTTACACTGCCTTTCAATGTGATGACGCCGTTCTTCGCGTCAAAGCGAATGTGCTGCTTGTCGAGGCCTTTGGACACCAGCGCCGCTTTGTAGTTATTTTCGATGCCGTCGTCCACATTTGAGGCTACATTCTTGGCCTGGGACTCTTGCCCGACGGGTTCCACCGTCACCTGGTTCACTACGATGCGTTCCCCGGCATTAGCCTTCGCGACCTCGGTCGCCTTTTGCTTGGCATCGTTGGAGTGAAGACTTCCGCCCAGCGTAATCGTATTTCGATCTTTATCTTCACTTACGCTTACATCCTTCAGGTCAGCCTGTTCAAGAGCCGTCTTTACCGAGTCTTGGTAAGACGTTTGTCGCTGACTGCTGCAGGCGATTCCGAGCAACAGCATAGGAACCGCGATAACCAGTGTGAATAGTTTTGATCTCATCTAGATGTTCCTCCCAGAAAACGAGTTTCGAGGTGCGCCAGCACGGTCCGGGCGCGCGAACCTTTCCTTTAAAAACGATCTGATGGTAGGCGGGATGTCCGGGTTTAACGATCCATCAAAGGCTGCAGATAATCATGGATGAGGCTGTAAAAGGCGCGGGCCGCGAAGAACACCTCTCCCGCAGGCTGGTTGGCGTCTGGGGGAACGGAAGCGTGACTCCGCCTGACGCCGTTCTGCTTCGGCCGAGTCCAAGCCAGGGAAACGACAAAAACCTGAGCCGCCTGCCGTTCCGCCAGAAACTTTCACAGGTTAGGGCGTCTCCGCCCTCTCTTGCATCATGTGTTTCATGTAACCCTCCATTAAATTGCCTGTAAGGATCCTCGATTTTCGCATTCAAGTAGTCCGCATTGGCAACCGCAGAATCCGCAAGAACACGCCCGGTCTTGGTAGTTCGAGACACGGTGGTTTGGACATTTTGCCCTTCAAGGAAGATGACCTGTCGGGATGTTGCGGTCATCGTGAGCGTGATCCCTGTTCGGCCCAAATCCCAACAGCGCCTCGAAACGACTCGGTTCTATAGGCTGCCAACAGCTTTCCCTTATCGCGGGATCGATAGCATAGTTCCCCAAACGACTGGGGATGTCGAGGATTTCGGCTGGACCATCCAAGGGGAGACCGACGCCGAAACGGGCAAACTGGTCGATGTATCCATAAGGCCACGACTCCAACCATTTACATAGAAAACATGGGATGCCCCGCACGGCGCACTCCGTCGCGACGGTGGACAGAATCGTGACCGCGAACCAGGCACGCTCTATTAAATCCGCTTGCAGAGGTCCGCTCACGACTCGGGTGACCGTTTGCTGTTCGGGGCTCAACACCTGCGTCACGAATCGGCGACGCTCAGAGGCACTCTCGGCCGGATGAAGCTTGACTACCAGTTCGCGCCTCTCGGACAGCGCCAAGGTAGCCAAAGGTGGCAGTACATCGAGATAGAAATCCTTCCCTCGGGCTCCTGAAACTTCGTAGGACTCGGAGAAGAAAACGATGCAGGGCTTCGGGCTGTGCCTGCGATGCTCCGTTTTAGGCATTGCTGTTTGCGGGCTCGCTGGAGCGCCGATCTCAACCCGCTCTTTCGCTACACCGCAAACACGCAGAAGGTAGTCCTCTTCCATCTTGCCTTTGGCGAGAA
>WNGO01003094.1_pt1 | contig 10684 bp, 10 predicted proteins | sample 5400511 | NCBI WGS metagenome assembly WNGO01 (sample SAMN13153380, study PRJNA577476) | soil metagenome | isolation source: 20 cm soil or saprolite under Garry oak tree replicate 2 | place: USA:California | collected 2016-06-15
TGGTGGGACTATCGATCCAACTTCGATTTTGGCATGGTAATGTGCGGCTCCCGTAAATACATCGGCTCGAGCGGCGGCAATTTGAAACTGCGATTTGAATCCTGAGCAAGGCGAGCGAGAAGCTGCGCCGATGGATAGCGGATCACCGCACGCGGAAATTGCGGCAGTGATTCGGAAGAAAAAATCGGCATGTCGGGCTCAAATGTTTCGAGTTTGTTCTTTAAGCCTTCTTCAGTGAACAAACTCGGCCCTTCAATCAATTCATGCATGCGGACGTGCGCGAAGAAAAACGATTGCCGGCGAGCATCGCCGATGACGCAGTAGTCTGCACTCCCGATTGCGCAGATCGAAGGAAGCCCGATGAGTCGAGCTTTCGAGGCGGCTTGTAACCCAATTGCAGCAGCAATCGCAATCCGCATTCCGGCATATGAACCCGGTCCAAGCCCAACCACAATTGCTTCTGAAGAACCAAATTTTTTCGTGATTTCGTCGAGGTTTTCGAAGAAAGCCGCCGAATTTTTCCGATCACTTGGCCATTCGCGCGCAAGATCAATATGGCCGTTCAGCCACGCTAGGCTGCCGCGCGCTGTGGAAAGTTCGAGCGCGAGAATTTTCATTTCGTGCTGATCCCTCGCGCGCTTTCTGATTTTATCTCGAACAAAATCCAGCGTGCTTGCTCAGGAATGAATTCCGGAAACCGATCGGCCCATTCGATCACCGAAACTCCGTCGCCAAAAAAGTAATCATCGAGTCCAAGTCGTGCGACCGATTGTCGATCTTCGAGGCGAAAAAAATCGAAATGATAGACCGGTAAACGACCGCCTGAATATTCGTGCACAATGGTGAAAGTCGGGCTGGTAACGGCGGCGCTGCTTCCCAATCCGGCAACGAGACCTTTGGTAAATTGCGTTTTGCCACTTCCAAGTTCGCCTTTGAGCGCCAGGACCGATCCCACATCGACATCCTTCGCAATTTGGCGCGCGATTGCCTCGGTTTCAGCCGCGCTGTTGGAAATGAAGGTAGCCACCTCGAAGAAGTTGAGGGTTGAGAGTCGAGAGTTGAGAGAGGCGGCCGATGCGCGTGAGAGGTAGTTTCGGAAACTGTTTGCGCCATTCTTTTTGCAATCGTTTGCTCTGACGCGGCGAGATGGCGAAGAGTAATTCGTAATCTTCGCCCTCCGAAACCGCATTGTCGATTTTAGCGCCGCGATTGAGCGGCAGATTTTCGACTTCGATCTTGAAACTCACTTTGCTCGCGCGCGCGAGGCGCGGAAGGTCTACGCCGATCCCATCGCTCAAATCCATCATGGCGTGAATTGAGAAATTCTTCGTGAGCCAGCGCGACTCCGCAATCCGCGGAACGAATTGCAAATGCTTTCCCTTGATTGCTCCGCCGAGCCGGCCGGTGACAAAAAGATCATCGCCAACTTTGCCGCCGCGGCGTGAGACCCATCGTTTTTTCTCAACAAATCCAATAACGCTAACTGAAATAACCGCCGGACCTCGTGTGCTGCTCGTTTCCCCACCCACGATACTGACTTTGAACCGTTTTGCGGCGCGGCTAAGACCGCCATAAAGGCGCTTCACCCACTCAGCCTCTGTTTCTTTTGAGGCGATGAGTGTAATCAACGCAAACTGAGGCACAGCTGATGCCGCGGCAAAATCGCTCAGGGGTCGCATCATTGCTTTCCATCCAACGTCGAGGGGATTGGTTCGGGGCAGAAAATGGATGCCCTCAACGATGCAATCAGTTTTGAGGACAAGAAAATTGCGGCCGGACGGGACGTTTACCAGAGCGCAGTCATCACCAGCGCCAAGGAAGACCGATTTTCCGAGCGGAAGAGGAGGCAAAAGTTGGTCGAGCAGCCCGTCTTCACCGAGCGCTTTCAGTTTCATTGCGAAAAGAGCTCGGGAAAGGCAAGCACCGTGAGCGACAGCGAATTGAAAAGCGCATGCATCGTCATCGAGACGAGAATCGAACCACTCCATTCGTAGGCAATAGTGAAACAACTTCCCAGAACGAAGAGCGGCGCGAAAGAGGGGAAATGCGTGTGCGCGGCAGCAAAAAGCAAGGCATTGACGGTAATCCCGAGAAAACGGCCGAAATAACGCTTGAGTACGCCGTAGAGGAAAAATCGAAAGAGAAATTCCTCGACCACCGGTGCGATCGCCACCGCGAAAACGATGATCAGCATTCGTTGCTCGATCGTGCGCGATCCACTGAAAAGCTCGACAATACTTTGCTTGCTCGAGCCGCTTCCAAACACGCGCTGTGTAATGGCGTCGGCAATCGAAATCAAAGGGTAGGCGGCCAATATCAAAACTGTTCCCGTGCTGAGGGCGCGAAGAAATGTAATTCTAAAGAAGCCGCCTAACGAACTCAGGTCCAACCCGCGAAGACGCAGGAAAACCGCGATGAACAGCACAAGCGCAACCGTAAAAAGGAGGTTTTCCAGAAGATTGCGCGCGTTAAGCTGGACCGACCGATTCGAAAGCGACGCGCTGATGTTAAGCAGGAGCAAGAAGATCAATGCGGCGGCCAGTACTGCTTCGGGCAACCCGAATGTTCTCGTCGACCCGTTGGGGAATGCCGATCTTCGCGCGCTGATCTGGCGAACCAGCGAAACGTAAATATAAACGCTGGCGAGAATGTAAAGAGGGAAAAGAACGCTAAAAACGAAGTTCGGGACGGCTCCGAGCATCGCGGAGAGGTTGTCCGGTGGCATGCGTCCCGGCGCCTATGGAGCGTAATAGCTCGGTAGAAAGTACGCGCGCCCGGTTTCCAGTTGTGGAACGAACTGCTTCGGCAGTTGGAGCTCGAGCTTGGAATCCGCTTGCCCGAATAGGCGGAAGAACCGGCTCAGGCTGAAAGGCGGGCCGTACTTCACAAATTTCGCTTCCGGCGCATTCCCCAGTTGTTTCGCTTTGGTAAAGGCGTCTTCAAATTGACCAAGCCCATCGATAAGTTTGCTGTCGAACGCCTCTTTGCCCGAGAGAATTCGGCCATCAGCGATCGTGTTGCGCAGCAGATCGGCGGGAAGATTCCTCTCCGCCGCAACGATGCCCAGAAACTTGTCGTAGGTCTTCATAATGAAACTCTGGACAAGCTCACGTTCCTCCGGCGTGATCGGTCGCGCGCCATTAAGCATGTCTTTGAACTTGCCGCTTTTGAAAATAACGGAAGCAAGTCCGACTTTGTTGAACAATTGCTCGTAGTTCAAAGTCTGGATGATGACACCGATGCTGCCGGTGATTGTCGTGTCGCTTGCCATCAAAAACTTACCGCCACATGAAACGTAGTAACCACCCGAAGCGGCGAGCGAATCCATGTAAACCACGACCGGCTTTCTCGCGCGCGCTTTGACAACCGCACTATAAATCGCATCGGAGGCCGTTACTTCTCCGCCGGGCGAATCGATTTCCAGGACGATTGCCTTAACGCGATCGTCTTCGCGGGCTTGTTGCAGTGCTGCGCGCAAGTCATCGACCATGGAATCGCCGACCGTCCCAGGGATCGAAGAGCTGATCAACCCACGCATGGTGATGAGGGCGACTTTGTCGGTAGTTCCGCGGGCGCCTCGTTGCAGGAGGATCTCGCGGAAGCGGGGAATCGGCTCAGGTTCCCGGACACCGCCAAGGCGTTGGAACGCCGCTATGACCAACACGAAATTAATGAAGAGACTGGCGCAAAGGGCAACGAACAAAAAAATACTGAGACAACCGAGCTTCCGATTCGCCATGACATCACGAAACTGCCGGAGAACCGCCGAGGGCACAAGCGCTTTTCACATCGCACACAGTGACCTCAGCTTGGGCCTAGTCCTTCGATGGGTGCTTTGACACGGCCGGCCCTAAAAAGAGAGAGGATTCAAGCTCACAAGGTCTTCAAATATTCGATCAGTTTATCCTTATCCTCATTCGGCAATTGTGTGCCGTAAGCATGTCCTTGGTTGCCGTTCCCCTGTTGTCTCGTATCAAAGAGAAAATAAGGCTGCTTCAATTCGCCGTTTGGACCGACTTGCCGCAGCGGCGGTTCTTTGAATCCGACGTTGATCGGGTCGAAAACATCGTAGCCGCGATGAAAAGTTTGCGGCCGTTCCTTAGGCGGATTGAACAAATCGCGCAATGTCGGTACCGAGCCGTTGTGCAGGTAAGGTGCGCGCAGCCAGATGCCGTCAAGCGGCGGCGAAAGATAGCCGTATGGATCGCGCTCGACCATCGGCGGCCGATCAATTCCTAATTGTTTTACGCGCCGATTGGCTTCCTCGGCCGCAACTTTTGCCCACGAATGCATTCGCTCCGGATCGGTACCGATCTCAGCGATCGGGACGACTTTATTTGTAAACTCAGCGCGCGGTTCATGGCATGAGGCACAATCGCGGGCATAAATTTTCTGGCCTTCATCCGCCATTTGCCGGTTGATCGGATTCGTCTCCGCAAATGGCCACGGCGGTGGCGGCAAGTCGCTGAGATAACGATCGAGATCTGCCATCCGTTTTAGAAACCACGGGCGGGCCGGCGCACCGAGACCAAGCGCGGAATCAATCAACACTGAGCGCACTGCCGGGGTGTCGCCAGTCCAGTTTAGCAACATCTGTTTGCCAGTCTTGTCCGTTCCGCTACGGATCCCGAGGTTCCAGATCGAAGGAAAATCGGTTGGCCCGACAGTATTGTCCTCGGGCATACTAGTCATGAAATATTTCGTAAGGTTCATGGCATCGTCGCGGCCCGGTCCCCAATGTGGCTTCGGTTTGCCGTCCGTGACATAACGCTCCATCCAAGTGAATTGCTTTTCCTGTTTGAGCAGCGCCTTCTTCGTCAGCGGAATCAGGAGATAACGATAAATCTGCCGATCCATGAAAGAGAGACCGCCATTGCCGTAGTTGTTTGCGTTCACCAGCCGGATCTCGTTCATGATGATGTCCGAATTGAAGCGCGGGTCGTGCGCGGCTTTAAACAAAAACCGCAGCATGTTTTGCAGGTTGTTCGTTTGCCCAGGTCCGCCGGCCACGACGTGCGGCACCTCGTCCTCGCTCAAACGGTACGTCGCAGTGTGACAGATGGCGCAGTTGTTCGTGATTCGCGCGAAACCGACAACTTTTTTCGAAAAGCCGACGGGAATTTCATGACCTTCTTCCCATACCACGCCGAACGATTTGTAGCCGCCCGGGCCCGGCATCAGATCAGGAAAAACGCGGGGCAAAACCAGCCAGAGATAATACGGAATACCGCGATCGCCCTCCGCCCCGAGTGAGCCATACTTGAAATGCTCTTCTTCGTTTGCAAAGACTTCTTTTTCTTCGCGGAAAAATTTCGTCCAGGTGAAGAAAGCGCCAAGCGCAATCAAAATCACGAGCACAATCGCCGAGATCCAAAGGACCCGTCGCGTTTTCGGTTGAAGGCTCATAGATTTATCACTAGGCGGATGGTCAAAAAGTTTTCAGATATTCGACGATTGCGTCCTTCTCAGCGGGCGAGAGCATCGTGCCGTAGCTCGGTCCCTCATGGCCGGCGTTTGAATTGCCTTCATTGCGCTCCCGCGGCGTCGCGCCCGCCGGTTTCGGCTGGGTCTCGAATCTGAAATACCTTCTCGGATTTCCCGGATCGTCCCTACTGTGGCCGTCATCGCCGAATCGGCTCACGTCCGAGACAAATCCGACCTTCGCTTGGTCGAAAACATCATACCCGCGATAAAAAACCGTGGGACGTTCGGCGCTGGGATTTAGCAAATCGCGCAACGTTGGCACCGAACCATTATGAAGGTATGGGGCGCGCAGCCAGATGCCATCGAGCGGCAGATTGACATAGCCAAACGTCTTTCGAAAATGGCTGAATCGCCACGGATAGCCTGCGTAAAGAGTGTTCTGTGCAGCGGCTAGTTCTTCGGTATAAGAGTCAAGCCGGTGGCGGTCAGTGCCGATCTGATTGACTGGCACGACGTTGCCGACATCCGCGCCGGTGAAATCCCGGCCATTGCGCCCATGGCAATTCGCGCAGTATTGCGCGTAAAGCTTCTCGCCTTGTGCGCTCAATTGCTCGTTAACCGAAAAGGGATACTTCGGCGGCTCTTTGTAAAGCAGCCATTGTTCGATCCGCGCCATTTGTTTCAAATCAATTGTCGGTGGAAACGTGCCGGTGCCGAAGGCGGCACTCTTGTTGCGTTCTTCCATCATGCTGTTGTTGCCGTCCCAATGGGCGTGCAGCTGCTGCGCTTTGCGCGGACCCTGCAACCAGATAGATGGAAAGTCACACAGGCCGACCAGCTCACGCGTTTCCAGCTGTTCGAGCGGAAATTCCAAAAGTGTTTTTGCCGGATTGAACGTATCGGTTCGCCCCGGTCCTTGCTCCGGCTCCCAATTGACGAAGCGAAAATGGTCGTTCAACATGATCAATCGTTCGCGCATTAGCGGAATCGCGTAGTAGCGGATGAGGAGACGATTAATCAGATCGTACTTCCCCCCGATCGCTTCCATCTCGCACATCAGTCGGGCCGCATTGAACCGTTGATCGGAAGCGCAGGCAAAGATGAATCGCTCGAAAGCTTCGAGATCCACCGTGTTCGACGGCATGCCCGTGTAAATGGCCCGCGGAGCTCGCGGTGTTTCACGCACGGAACCCGTGTGACAAATCGCGCAATTCAAGAAGACGCGATCGAGCCCCTGCGTATTGCGGCGGGAGACGCCGATCGGCAGATCTTTGCCGGGTTCATACAAAAAGCCTAACGAGGCATATTCTGTTCCCGGAGTGTAGGTTTTCCCCGGCAAATATTCCGGGAACATTTTGGGAAGAACTTTCCAAATCCAATAGGGAATGCCCGATTCACGCTCCCCGCCGGTTGAGCCGTATTTGAAGTGCTCTTCCGCGTCTGCGTAAGTGACAGGATCGTCCCGCGTAAAACGCGCGACAAAGAACAAGCAGACGATTGCGATCAACGCGACTGCTACCAGCAACACGATGCGCCATTTCCATGATGGCATTCTCGCAGGTTGTTCTGGAGCGTCGGCCATGCCCGCAGAGCGCAGTTATCCCGACGCCGGAAACTCGAGAGCGAAATCAATCAGCCGCTTTTTGCTCCAGTAAACTTTGCCGAGATAAACCCGCGACGCGACTTCGCGGATTTCATCGCGGATCCAATGGGCGAGCAACGAAGTCTCCGAATAATCGAGAACAATGCACTCCTTGTTATCCAGCCAGCTCGGGCCTTTATAGACCTTGGCAATGATCGCATTCAGACCAAATGGCAAAATTCGATTTCGCAGAACGCCTTTTGCGGGATCGAACACCTTCCCCTGCCACGCGAAGTGATTGATAAAATCGGCGACGTTTTGTGTATATGTCGTTCCGGGCGCGACAATCGCCGTTCCCTTGGCTTCGCCACTGGGAATTTCACCCGCGGGACTTTGCGTGAAAAGATCGTCCAGCTGCGCCTGCGACATCTTCAACATTTCTGCAACTGTGACCGCCATGTCTTCTCCTTTTGTTAGATGCTAATCAAAACGTTTTCAGATATTCGATCAGCGCGCGCTTGTCGTCCTCGGGCAGATCTGTGCCAAAGTAGTGACCCTTGTCCTCGACAAAATCGGGGCACTTGTTTGCCGCGATCAATTCCGGAACCGACTTGATCAATTCGACCGTAGCTTGTTTCGACGAAAGATTCATGGTGTGAATCTTCAGCAATGCTTTTGCGATCTTCGTCTGCAAAACAACTAATTGCCCGAAATCAGGCTCGAGGTTCGCGATTAAATTAACCGGCGTGCCCTTCGGGATGGGCCCGATGTTGATATAGCCCTGGCTATCCGCGAGTGCTCGAAGTGGCTTCGGCACAAATTCTTTTCGCAGGTGCAGCGAGCATTCGTTTTGCGTGCGCCAGATCGAAGCTTTGTTCGGTCGCTTTTCGGGCCAGAGTAATTTCTCCACCGCGTCGTTGAATGCTTCCATACGGCCGGCTACTGAGGGATCGCCGGTGAATTTTCCCAGCGCGTTATTGTGCAAAAACGGCGCTGAACTCCAGAGGCTGACAAGGGATGGAACGCGATAATAACCGGGCCCGGTATTTTTGTTTTTCGGTTTGAATTTGATCAGATGGGCTTCATCAAACGGATTGTAAAAATCCAGCTCGTCGACCGGCGAGATATCCTTGTAGGTCTGCGAAGAAAAGTTGTCCCACACGTGACCAGCCTTGGCATTCGTCGCCAACGCGCGCGCAGAATTCGTTTCGATTTTGGTCAGTGGATAACGGCGGTCGTTCGATAGAAAATTATTCTCCAAGAAATCGGGCGTCGTTACCGCCGCGCGGAACCAGGTTTTTCCCTCTCCGGACTGCGGATCGATATTCGGCGGCGGTTGTTTGCTCGAGTGACATGCCGCGCAGCTTTCAGCGAAAACTTGTTTTCCATGCATCATGACCGCTTCGTCCTTCGTGATATAAGCCTGCCCGCCGGGAGCGTCGGCGAGGTGAAACGGTTTCAGCCTGCGGAAGAATGCGGCGATATTTGCCAGGCGCTCCTCGGTCGCGCGCCAGAAAACGGAATGCTCGCGCGCGTATGGAATCTCAAACGGTTGTTGCCGAGAAAGTCCGATCAACCGGTTGTGGCGCGTCAACCAATACTCGGAAAACATGCCGATGTTGACATAAACTCGGATAGTTGCGCCGGCGACACCGATGGAATCGGCGCCATCCTTCAAAATGCGCGGCACCGGCATCTCCTCTTTTTCGCCGGGCAAGGCGAGCGTTCCGCCCGCCATTTTTTCCGGCGTCGCGATCCGTTCCCGTTCCGCTAGCAAAAAGATCGCGTTGATCGCGTTTGGATTGTTGATGTGATCGGTCGCGATCCGCGAAGTGTCGGAAGTTCCGCGAGGCTGCGCAGCCAGCATTTCGTAGAAGAACCCGCCCTCCTCGACGTTGCAGGCAAAAACCTTTCCTTCGTTGATGTATTGATTGCCGATTGCCGAGGCGAGATTCTCCCAGTGTGGATTTTCCGGGTCGGCTGGTGGATTACCCGGATACGGTGAAATGTGGCAGGCACCGCAAGCGACGCCGACGCGATACGGACGGATGAGCTTGTTGTCGTTGTAGTAGGTCGGATCGTTCATGAAACGTTTGCCGTCCCATTTCGTGCGCGCCTCTTCGTTAAACTCAGGATTTGGAAACAATCGGTATCCAAGAACGCCGGAGGGTTTGCCGTAAACTTTCTCATCGATTCCCGCTGGCTCAGGCTCGGTCTGCTCATCGAGCCACAATCCGAATTCGTCAGGCTTGGTCGCAGCGCGAAAACCCGGCTCGTTCACGACGCCCAAAACCTTGAATCGCTCACCCCTCGGATACTTGCGGTTATCCAGCATCTTTAAGAGATCCATCAAACCGTAGCTATCCTGCGCCGCGCGATTCCAAAAATGTTGGTTCCCCCCGCTCCAGAGATTCCAGGTGTTGCGTCCCATGATCTCCTCAGGCGAAAGATCGATGCCGCCATCCATCGGTTTAAAGATGTCGGCTGCGATCTGTGGAAAATCCGCAGTCGTTAGGCCAGCGGCCTTCGCCTCGTCGACTGGTTCGTTTTTTTTGCAACTGGCAAGCGTGAGAAACGCGCATGCAACTAGGACTCTTCCGACTCCCGCGAGACAGAGAATATCGCCTCTGGTTGGCAGCAAGGCCTTCACCGAGTCATTATTGATATCTTCTCAGTAAACTTTCTGGCAAGAGAATTCCAAAGCGTTTGCTTGTTGGCAGCCGAAGATTCGAGAAACCGTGTTCGGTGAGACACGAACGAACTTCCCTTGCGTTCAAAATCCACCCCGCACATACGCGGGAAAAAGATCGAAAATGGCCGACGTGATTACTACATGAACATCGCGATTGCCGTTCAAGATCAGCTCACTTTGACGCCATTCGCAATAATCGGCAGTTGTGAGAGGTCCCAGTTCTTTCGCGCGATTTCCGTTTTGAAACATTTCGTCCGATAGACGGTGTTTCGCAGGATTCTATTCGAGTGGTTCGCCAGCCAATTGTGCCTGGCATCGACGTACTGTTCGATCCACTTCCTCTCCTTGCCGCCTTCTACGGGTGGGGCTTCGGGAAAGGTTCGGCGCAGGAAGCCAAGAATTCCGCCGCTGTGAATGAAGGAATCGTAAATCACCAAAGCTGACAAGGCCTCGACGAATCCATGCTCCGTCGCCCAATTCATCGCTGGCTGAAAATAGGCCTTATCGAAAAACCTGTCCTGCGTCCTCCGCATGACCAAATCCTTGGCCGCTTGTTTCAGGAGCTGTTTGAATTGCTCGTCATTAACCAACGCCTTCTTGCCGATCTTGTTTACATATGGCTTTAATTGTTTGCTGAACCGGCCGCGAGCTGCGACGTACATCGACACCAGTTCGCTCAGGTGACCATATTCCGTCGTTTGCGAGCGGCCATACGTAATCTGCTTGATGCGCCCGGGACCGTCATCGTAGATAGAAATATTACCGTAATCGCCGTCCGCGCTCCCGGTCTCAAAAGCATTGAGGACGCGCTCACAAATTCGTTTCTGCCGAGGAGTCAATATCATATTTAATGTTCGGTTGGCTGAGGTTTATCTGCTTCAGCAGGCATACGACGAAGAAGTTCCGCGATTCGCTTCTCAGTGAAATCGCTGAACGCGCCGCTGTATTCCAGCGCGCCTAATGAACCACCTTTAGACTGCACCTGA
>WNGO01003432.1_pt1 | contig 10684 bp, 8 predicted proteins | sample 5400511 | NCBI WGS metagenome assembly WNGO01 (sample SAMN13153380, study PRJNA577476) | soil metagenome | isolation source: 20 cm soil or saprolite under Garry oak tree replicate 2 | place: USA:California | collected 2016-06-15
GCGGTCGAAGCGATCTGCGAGCCGCGCTTCAATCTTTACGGCGTGCAGGCGACGACGGGTTACGTCGGTCCCGCGCTGCTGCTCAACGGTCCGATCAGAACGGAGCTCAACGTCAATTGCGACTCCGGTGTGTTCGGTCCCGGGTTTCGCTCTAACGCGACCATCGGCCGCGCCATGCGATTGATTCTGATCACCGTTGGCGGTGGTTATCCGGGCGATACGGATCGATCGACGTTCGGTTGGCCGGGCAAGTACACCATGTGTTTCGGCGAAAACCAGGAGAAAAGTTCCTGGGAACCGTATCACGTCGAGTTCGGCTTTAAGCCTGAAGAAAATACCGTGACAGTTTTCGGGATTAATGGCTTCTTGCCGATACACACCGCCGGCAATCGCGGCGAGCAGGCGCTCTCATCGTTGGCCGAAGTGATCAAGATGCATCACGGCGTCAGTCACCTCGACGTCGGTAGCTTCGGCGGCGGCACGCCGCTGATCGCGCTCGGCATCGAAGATGCCGAGATCATGGCGCGCGACGGGATTACCAAGAAGCAGGTCAAAGATTACTTGTGGGAGCACGCGGCGCTCAAGTTTTCCGAGATTCCCGCGCGCCGCAAAGGGCACAAGAGCGATGACGAACTATTAAAAGACGCGCCGCACGTCACGCCGGACATGGTTGTCCATCTCTCATCGAAGCCCGAAGACATCATGGTGATTGTCGTCGGCGGTAAGCACCGGCATTCGGTCTTCCTGCCAATGTGGACGGGGCGCAATACGCTTTGTGTGATAAAGCCAATTCGAACGTAATTGGAGTACTGGAGTGATGGAGTGTTGAGGTGATGGAGTGTTGGAGTAATGGAGTGATGGGGAAGAAAATCGAGGATGGAGGATTGAGGATGGCGCGAGCTGCGGCGATTGGCATGCTTGCGGTTATCTTAGCGACGCCCTGCGCGGCGCAGGAGAGGTTTCGCTTTCCGATCGGCGAGTCGTCGAAGACTTTGAGTTACGGTCCGCTGTGGGTTGCAGCGAAGATGGGATTCTTCGAAAAGGAAGGATTGGAAGTCCCGATCGTTACCATGCGCGGATCGCCGTTGACGATTCAAGCGCTGACCGCGGATTCGATCTACGTTGCCAATGCGACGGTGGACACTCTGATCAGCGCTTATGAGCGCGGCGCGGATATCACCATGATTGGCGGTCTGATCAACGGCCTCGGTTTGAGCATGGTCGGCGGCAAGCCGTACAAGACCTACGCCGATCTGCGCGGCACGACGATCGGCACCCAGACGCTGACCTCCGGTACCGGCTTCGCGTTGCGCCTGGTGCTGAAGGTACATGGCATGGAATATCCGCGCGATTACAAGTTGCTCAACATCGGCGGAGCTGCCGATCGCTATCAGGCGTTAACCTCCGGCCAAATTTCCTCGACGCCCGTCGGCGTGCCGCTCGACCTCGTCGCCAAGCAACAGGGCTTCAATATCATCGGTTACTTCGCCGATGATCAGCCCAATTTCCAGTTCAACGGCTACATCGTCAAACGTTCCTGGGCCGAGAAAAACCGGCCGCTGGTGGTGCGCTTTATGAAAGCGATGGTCTCGACGATGCGCTGGATGACGGACAATCCCGAAGCTGCCTGCGCTTATCTATCGAAGGAGATGGTGATCAGCACGGACCACTGCCGTTACGCTTCCGACTATAATTGGAAAAGCCGCATCTGGGACCGCAATGCCGATCTGAATGTGGAAGGCGTGCGCACGCTGATCAAAATTACCGCCGAGCAAGGCATTCTTAAAGAGCCGTTGCCGCAACCCGCGAAGTACATCGATCAAAGTTATCTCAAGCAAGCCCTGGCGGAAATTGGTAAGAGGTAAGGGGTCAAGCGTCAGGGGTAAGGAGATCTGATGAATTCGCGCGCCATTATTACAGGAATCATTGTGTTGATCGGTTCGCCGTTCGTGTCGCGACCGTCGACGGCTCAAGACAAAGTCAGGATGGGGTTAAGCTCGGTAAGCGCGCTACATAGCGCCTTGTGGGTGGCCGAAGAAAGGGGTCTATTTCGTAAGCATGGCATCGATGCGGAAGTGATCGTTACCGGACAAGGCGGAACAGCCGGTATCGGCGCGCTGCTGGCCAACGACATTCAAATGGTGAGCTCGGCGGGCGACGTTCTCGTTGCGGCGGCGCTGCGCGGCGGTGATACCGTGATGGTCGCCGGCGTGGTCAACAAAGGTCTGCAAAGGATCGTGACCAAACCGGACATCAAGACACCGGCGGATTTGAAAGGGAGGCGTATTGGAGTGACGCGCATCGGCGCGGTGTCGCATTCGGTACTGCTCATGATGCTCGCGCGCTGGAAGATGACCGTAAATGATGTCCAGGTCATGCAAGTGGGCTCATCGCCAAACATGCTCGCGAGCATGGACAAAGGCGGAATCGATGCCGCGGTGCTGACGATTCCGTCGATGTTCGTCGCCGAAGACCGCGGCTACCGGGTATTGCTCGATATGGCGGATACCGACATCTATTATTTGCACACCATGATTGCGACGACGCGAAGCTACGTCAAAAACAACCGTGATAAGGTATCCAGATTTCTGCAGGGTTATCTAGAAGGGATTGCTTTCGTCAAGCAGCACAAAAAAGAAAGTATCGACGTCGTCAAGAAAAAACTCCGCATCGGCGCCGAGCAAGAACGGAACCTTGAACGATCTATAGATTTGCTCAGCGCGAAGTATTACGAAGCGACTCCGTATCCCTCGATGCGCGGCGTCGAGACGGTGCTCGGTTTCGTTGAAAAAGACAATCCTAAAGCGCGGAGCGCCGATCCCAAATCATTCGTCGATGAAAGTCTGCTTCGCGAGATCGATCAGAGCGGCTTTATAAAAAAACTCTATGATCGGTAATTACTGAACCAACAAAGCACTTACCTGCCGTAAAGCTACTGAACTGTAGGTCTTAGCACCAATTGGCCTTCAGTCTTTCTTGAATGTCCTGCCGCACAAACAATCTTCCTCTTCGCTTCAGCTAAACTACCATTTTCGTTCGTTTTGGGACTATTACGACCTGTCGCGGTCCAAGGCACATGACAGGAAAAATCGGCAGTTTTTGTTCTAGCTTTCCGTAACTTCGCAATCGCAGAATCAATTTCCACCGAAGCCTACCGTCGTCACATAATAAACCGCCATGGCACAAAAAGTGCTGGTTTGACAATCCTTGATTAAAATTGAGTGCCCGGATGGATGTCTATCGTGTTGTTCAGAGTCAAGGTTACGTCGTAGAAAGGTAAGGAAATTAAAGGAGTAAACCGTTTTGGGCGATCATTTACCCGGGCATTAAGATTAAGCCACGGCCGGATCTCGAATAGCGAGCGTGGATGTTCAATTGATGACGACAACGAAAGCCTGACTGGATGTTACCAGCCGGGCTTTCGTGGTTTTACGGGGTGAATTGGCGGTTGACCGAGTTCTTTCAAAGAAGAAAAGTTTTATGAATGGCAAACTGATTGCGGCGACGGTGATTGTTCTGTGCGCGTTCGTCGTTACAGCGCTGCCGTTCGATCCGTTGCAGGATCTTTGGGCCCATGAAAATACGCAGACATCCCCGGGTCAGACTATCGAGAACAGTGCCGATCGTGCCAGCGGCGCCACCGGGAGTGAGCCGGCCGCGGCTCCAAGCGGAATGTCGCAGCTTTTACCCCATGGAGTTTGTCTCCTATGGGATGAGTCGTTGCTGCTTTTGCACGTCGTCTCTGATTTGTTGATCGCCCTGGCATACTATTCCATCCCCGTCGCGCTTATTTTCTTCGTGCGCAAGCGAAAAGATTTGGCGTTTAGTTGGATCTTTGTGCTTTTCGCTATTTTCATTGTCGCCTGCGGCACGACTCACATCCTGGGCATATGGATGATTTGGCGTCCGGCTTATTGGTTGGACGGAATCGTAAAAGCGCTCACTGCCGCAGTTTCGATCATTACGGCGATATTGCTCTGGCCACTCATTCCCAAAGCTCTGGCGCTGCCAAGCCCCGCCCAGTTGCGCGCCGCCTATCAAGAATTGGCAGAACAAAACCGCTTGGTGGAGCACGCGAGCCGAATGAAGAGTGAGTTCCTCGCCAACATGTCGCACGAGCTGCGCACGCCGCTCAACGGCATTATCGGCTTCACCGAGCTGATGCACGATGGCAAGCTCGGAGCGGTCGCCGCCAACCACAAGGAATACCTCGGCGACGTTTTGAGCAGCGCCAAGCATTTGCTGAGCCTCATCAACGACATTCTCGATCTTTCCAAAGTCGAAAGCGGCAAAGTCGAGTTTCGGCCCGAGCCCGGAAAACTCAGCAAGATCGTCGGCGAAGTCAGAGATATCGTTAGGGCACTTGCATTCAAAAAGCAGATTTCGATCAAAGTTGAAATCGATTCGGCGGTCGAGGACTTGATTATCGACGCCGCCAGGCTGAAGCAGGTTTTATATAATTATATTTCCAACGCGCTTAAATTCACCGACGAGCACGGCCGAATCACCGTGCGCGCCGCTCCTATGCAGGATGATCAGTTTTGCATCGAAGTCGAGGATACCGGCATCGGCATTCCGGTGGAACAGACCGAACGGCTGTTCGTGGAGTTCCAACAACTCGATTCCACCAGCGCAAAGAAATATCCCGGCACCGGTTTGGGCTTAGCGCTGGTGAAACGGATCGTGGAAGCGCAGGGCGGCCGAGTCGGCATGCGCAGCGTCTCCGGCGAAGGGAGTACTTTTTATGCGGTGCTGCCGCGGGTCTGTCACCCGGTTGGCGAGCGCGCTCAAAGCTCCGGTTCCGCCGCTGCATGGGCGACAAGCACCACGCGAGCCCTGTGAGAGTTCGATTCATGAATTACCGAGCGGCACTCTCGAATTGGCGGCACAAGCTGATCAACGACGTGTTCGTGCGCGCAAAGACCGACGGAACGGGCCGCTTCCGCGTCGAAGTCGAAGACCAAGGCATCGGCATCAGAACCGAAGATGTCGGCACACTGTTCAGAGAGTTCCAGCAATTGGACTTGAGCTTCGGCAAGAAACATCAAGGCACGGGTCTCGGCTTGGCGCTGACGAAAAAGATCGTCGAGGCGCAAGGGGGTGAAGTCGGCGTGGACAGCGTGCTGGGTCGAGGCAGCCGATTTTTTGCGCTCCTTCCGCGCCGGGCGAGCTCGACGGAAAAAACCAAGCAGACGTTTTTCGCGAGCCCGTTCAACCGGCCGCCGGTATTGGTGATCGAGGACACTGATAATGATCGAAAGAGAATTACCGAGATTCTTGTGCGTCACGGCTACGGCGTGGACATTGCCGCAACGGGCAGCGAGGCGATTGTCAAAGCTCGGGAAAAGATTTTTAGCGCTATCCTTCTCGACCTCATCCTGCCCGACATGGTCGGATGGCAAATCCTGCACGCCATTCGCAGCGAGGGCCCAAATCAGAACACGCCGATTATTGTTACCACGATCGTCACCGAAAAAGATGCCGCGAGAGGGTTTCCAATCCAGGATTTTTTATCCAAGCCGGTGGAACCAAAGAGTCTCATCAACGCGCTGGCACGGACCGGTGTCCAGGCACCGAAGACCAAAGGCAGAATCCTCGTCGTGGATGATGACCCCAACGCCTTGAAGATCGCGCGGGTCGCGCTCGAGCCGCTGGGCTACCAAACGATCTGTCACGTTAGCAGCGTGAGCGGGCTCGCGGTGGTGGAACACGAACCGGTGGACGCGGTTATCCTCGATCTGTTGACGCCCGAGATGGATGGGTTCGAGTTTCTCGAGCGGCTTCGGCAATCTTCGGCCGGCAGGGGTATGCCCGTGATCGTTTGGACGAATCAAGATTTATCAGCGGCCGAGATGCCGCAGCTGGCGTCGTCGGCACAGTCCGTCGCATTAAAAAGCCGGGGAGGCATCGATGCGGTGGTTAAGGAATTGCAGTTTCATTTATCGACGCGAGAATAAATTGTGGCCGATGCCGCGCCAGGACTGCGCGACGCGGACGTTGAAGTGTTTGAGCGCGCTTTACGAGAAGAAAGAGGACAAATATGGCGAAAAATTCAATTTTGATCGTCGATGACAATCCAGTAAACTTGAAGCTCATTCGCGTCCTGCTCACCGGCGAGGGATACGACGTTCGTACCGCGGCGGATGCTGAAGAGGCGATGCAGGTGCTCAAAGAGGCAAGTCCGCATTTGATTCTGATGGATGTGCAACTGCCGGGCATTGACGGCCTTGAACTGACCCGCAGACTTAAGACCGATCCAGCGACCCGAGATATCAAGATTCTTGGTCTCACCGCCTACGCGATGAAAGGGGACGAAGAGAAGATATTGGCGGCGGGCTGCGATGGCTACATTGCCAAACCGATCGACACGCGCACGTTGCCCCGAGTGATCGGGCATTACCTAGAACGATAAAGAAAGGTTGGCGTAAGAGCCTATTGCCACTCGATTTGCGATGGCGAACTCCTATGGATCCAATGAAAATACTCGTTGTTGAAGATAATCCGATATCGAGGAAGCTCACCCGTCTCGCGCTCGAAATGGAAGGCTTCTCGGTATTTGAAGCCGCGGACGGTCAGTCCGCCATCGATCATGTTGCTCGTGACCGGCCGGATCTTATTCTGCAAGATATCCTGCTGCCGGACATGGATGGTTTCGAAATAGTGAAACGGCTCCGTGAGCTGCCCGGCGTGGATAAAATTCCTGTCCTGGCGCTCACTGGACTGATCTCGGCGGGCGATGAAAAAAAACTGCCGACGGCGTCTTTCTCGGATTATTTATTTAAGCCAGTGGAACCATCTTTTCTGATCAGCACCGTACGCGCTCACTTGGCAGCCAGTCAAACTTCGGATCATAGGCCCGGACATGGTCGTATCGTGCTGGCCGTCGACGATGATCCCACGCAGCTCAAGCTATTGGCCACCTATCTCGCCAACCTCGGTTTCGGTGTCGCCACGGCCAAGGACGGAGCCGAGGCTCTCGTCAAAGCCGAAACGACGATGCCGGATGCCATTATCACCGATGTCTTGATGCCGGAGGTTGACGGTTTTCAACTTTGCCGGATGATTCGGAAGCACCAGCGGCTAGCCAAGACGCCGGTCGTGTTGTTGAGTAACAACTACGACGAAGACGCCGACCGTCGCCTCGCCGCGGACAGTGGTGCCAACGCGCTCGTCGTCCGGACGCCCGATTGCAAGGACGCGGTTGAAGTTTTACTTGCCAGCCTTGATCATCCCGCGCCATCGCCGGCCGGTGATGACGGCCAGTTCGAAGCCGGGCACAAAGACAGCCTGTTGCGCCAACTCAATCGCCAGGCGAGATTGAGCGTCGATCTGGCGCGCCGCTGCGCCGCGCAGAGCGCGCAGATATCCGTGCTTGCAAGCGCCGCGCAAAACTTTTTGCGGCCCGGCCTGAGCATCGAAAATCTGCTCTCGGAAATTCTCGCTCACTATCTTGCGGTCATCGGCTTCTCGCGTGGCGCCGTGTATCTGCTCGGCAGCGACGGGCGGCTCCAGTTGTCGGGTCAAATCGGCTTTTCTCAGGTTGGCGAAGCCGCATTGGCGGAGTTTTTCGGCGATGCAGAATTGCTTCAAGAAGTGATGACGTGCGAAGAACCGATCGTCATGAGGGCGCCGGCGAGTGACGCGAAACATCAAGCTCTTTTGACCAGCGCGGGGGTGCGGTCGATTATTACCGCGTCTTTGGCGTTCGATGGACGCGCCCTCGGCGTCATCGCGCTATTTTCCGACAATCGGGAACTCTATCCGGAATGGATGCACTTCTCCAAGCTGATTCACGGTCAGATCAGCCAGGCGGTCGCGCTCTGGCAAACCATTGCTCAGTTAAAATACCTGGCCGACTACGATACGCTCACCGGCTTGCCGAATCGCGCCAGTTTGACGGAGCGCTTGCGCCAGCTCCTCGTCGAGCAAGAAAAGCCGGTCGAGACGGCACTCTTGCGCGTCAACATCGACGGCTTCGAAGAGATTAACAATGCCCTAAGCTATAGCAACGGCGATGAGTTGTTGCGCCAGTTTGGTAAGCGCTTGAAACAAGCCGTGCCTCAAGCGGACATGATCGCGCGCTTGCACGCCGACGAGTTTGGCATCCTCGTCACGCAAAGCGGCGTGTCGCGCACGAGTGGGGAGATTGCGAGCACCATCCGAGCCGCGCTTAAGGGGCCGTTTGTGATCGGCCAACTCCCGTTGGATGTTCATGCGAGCATCGGTATCGCCCTTGCTCCCGTGCATGCGACCAATGCCGAAGACTTGCTGTGCCGCGCCGATATGGCGATGCGGACGGCGAAGCGTTCGACTACGGGGTACTCCCTCTACACCACGGCGATCAATCAGTATAATCCGCAGCGCCTGACCTTGATGGGCGAATTGAGTCATGCCATCGAGCATGATGAGCTGTCGCTCCATTATCAACCCAAAGTGAGTATCAAGACGGGTCGGACCGTAGGTGTGGAAGCGCTCCTGCGCTGGCAGCATCCGCAGCGCGGCCTGATCGCGCCGGATCAATTTATTCCGCTAGCCGAGAAGACTGGAGCGATCCAGCGTTTGACCGAGTGGGTGGTGCAGCATGCGGCACGGCAAGCCGCCGCGTGGCGTCGTGCCGGGATCCACATCTTCATGTCACTTAATCTTTCCACGCGTAATCTTCTCGAACCGTCGTTTCCCGAGCGGGTGATCGCTATTCTCAAGAAGGAGAAAGTGGCAGCCGGAGTCTTAATGATGGAAATCACCGAAAGTGCCCTGATGGCCGATCCGGTGAAGGCGCGAGAGGTGCTCAACATTCTGAGCCAGCAAGGCATTCGTTTCTCGATTGATGACTTTGGCACTGGCTACTCGTCGTTTGCTTATCTCAAGCATTTGCCAGTGAGCGAGATCAAAATCGACAAAATCTTCGTTACCAAGCTGATCAGCGATCCCGACGGAGCCAGCATCGCCCGCGCCATCATCGATCTTGGTACCAACTTAGGGCTATTCGTCGTTGCCGAAGGAGTCGAAGATCAAGCGACGTGGGATAAGTTGGCTGCTTTCGGGTGCGATCAGGCGCAAGGTTATCTTATGAGTCGACCGCTGCCAGCCGATCAGCTGGAACGATGGCTGAAAGAATCAAAATGGGGCGCGAATTCCCACCAATGTGCCATTGTGCCATGAAATAATGGGCTGGCTTTGGCCCAACTCTCACCAACACACGATCCGACAGGTCCAGAAGTCGAAACGCCATACCGAGGGCGCCCTCTGCCGCGCCGCCTATGAGCGTGCTCGTTACCGAAGATAACGCCACCAACCGCAAACCGTTGAGAGTGCTGTTACAGACCGAGGGTCACCGGGTTCTCGAAGCTGACAACGGCGTTTCCGCGCAGTTCTCGGTATCCGATCGAAACTGCCAATTCACCCGGCGTGTCTGGGAAATTGTTTCTTATGTTCCCTGCGTAGAAGGCCGCTGTGGCAGATTCGCTTCATTCTTCCTGTTTACTCTCGCGCATTTCTCCTGCCGAAGAGAACCGTTTGCTTGACAATCGGTTCGCGGGTTGCATAAGCTCGGTCAAAATTATCGAGGAGGTATCAAACCGTGGCTGCAACGTTATGGAAAGAATATAAAACCGTCAAAGTCGAAAAAGAGGACGGCATCACCTGGTGCATCCTCAATCGTCCGGAAAAACGCAACGCGATGAACCCGCAGCTTCACTACGACATGCTCGAAGCACTCACTGAGCTCGAAGTCGACAAGGACACAAAGGTTTTGGTGCTGACCGGCGCCGGGCCGAGCTGGTGCGCCGGCCAGGATCTGCGCGAATATTTTCGCGGCACGGATAGTAATCCGCTGGAGCGGCGCAAGGCGAGTTGGGCCTCGCAGGAGTGGCGCTGGCGCCGTTTGTTCTGGTTCCCGAAACCGACCATCGCGATGGTCAACGGCTTTTGTTTCGGCGGTGCGTTCACGCCGCTGATCGCGTGTGACTTTGCCATCGCTGCGGAGGACGCGACCTTTGGTTTGAGTGAAGTCAATTGGGGTATTTTCCCCGGCGGACTGGTGAGCCGCGTATTGGCCGACGCGATGTGTTACCGCGACGCCATGTGGGCGATCATGACTGGCGATCCGTTCGACGGCAAGAAAGCCGCGGAGATGAAGCTGATCAATTACGCGGTGCCAAAGGAAAAACTGCGCGAGGAGACGATCAGTCTGGCGCAGAAGCTGATGAAAAAGAACTGCCGCACGATGGACTACGCTCAGGCGGAAGACTACATGGGCGCCAAAGGCACAGCGCTCCGTTTCACCGATCCGGAGAAGGGGCGCGAGACCGGCATGGAACAATTTCTCGACAAAAAGACTTACCGCCCAGGTCTCGGCGAATACAATCGCAACGCGAAGTAGATTTCTAAGTTCAAGGTTCAAAGGTTCAAGCGTTCAAAAGGACTCGCGGAGTTTGGTTTGGCGATCGTCGCTGAACCAAACTCTGAATGTCAAATACTAAATTCAAGACTGGAGTGTCGGTGGATTTCGATTTGCCGGAAGAACTTCGGCTTTTAAAAGACACCGTTCGGAAGTTCGTCGACCGCGAGCTGATCCCGCTCGAGCGCGAGTGCCGGCCCGAGGGCGAAGACATGCCGGAGCAGTACATCAAGCCGCTTCAGGAGAAAGCTAAGGCGATCGGTCTGTGGCTGCTTGACGTGCCGC
>WNGO01005755.1_pt1 | contig 10681 bp, 6 predicted proteins | sample 5400511 | NCBI WGS metagenome assembly WNGO01 (sample SAMN13153380, study PRJNA577476) | soil metagenome | isolation source: 20 cm soil or saprolite under Garry oak tree replicate 2 | place: USA:California | collected 2016-06-15
GTTTACAACGTCGATGACCGCAAGGAGACCGTGCTCGGAGACGCGAACAATTACCAGATCACGTTCGACGGCAAAAAGATGCTGCTGAAAGTCAAAAAAGACTACGCCATCATCGATGTTCCAAAAGATAAGCTCGAAACCAAGGATCACGAACACAAGATCGAAGGCCTCGACATGCAGTTAGACCGACATGCCGAGTGGCGCCAAATCTATTTCGAGTGCTGGCGGCAAATGCGCGACTTCTTCTTCTCGCCCACCATGAACGGCATCGATTGGAAGGCTGCGCGCGACAAATACGCTGCGCTCCTGCCCTTCGTGAATCATCGCAACGATCTCACCTACATGTTGGGCGAGCTCATTGGTGAATTGAATAACGGCCACGCGTACGTGGGCGGTGGTGAACGCCCGGACACGCCGCGCATCAAACTCGGCCTTCTCGGCGCCGAGTTTTCGCGCGATCCCGCCACGCGCGCCTATCGTATCGAGCGCATTTTACCCGGCGAAAATTGGGACAAGCATACGCGCTCGCCGCTGACGGACGTTGGGGTAAATGTGAAAGCCGGCGATTACATTCTGGCGATTAACAACACGCCGGTGTCGAGCCTGCCGAATTTGTACGACGCGCTCATCGGTACCGCCGGCAAACAAGTGATTCTGCGCGTGAATTCCAAACCAACAGATGCTGGCGCGCGCGACGTGACCGTTGGGCCCACTGACGATGAAGCGCCGCTGTACTACATCGATTGGGTGCAAAAGAATATCGATTACGTGAACAAAAAAACCGGAGGCGAAGTCGGGTATCTGCACATTCCGGACATGAGCCAGGCCGGCTTGAACGAGTTCACGAAGCTTTACTTTCCGCAAATCCGTAAGCACGCGCTCATTGTCGATGTTCGTGGCAACGGCGGCGGATTCGTATCCCCGTTGGTGATCGAGCGATTACGCCGCGCCCTGGTGATGGTCGGCATCGCGCGCAATGGCGCGCCACAAACAGATCCGCCGCAAACGTTTGTTGGCCCAATGGTGACGTTAACCAACGAATTCTCCGCGTCCGATGGCGATATTTTTCCGTATCGCTTTAAAGCGCTTGGGCTCGGCAAACTGATCGGCAAACGCACCTGGGGTGGCGTGATTGGCATTCGCCAGTCGCTGCCGCTCGCTGACGGGGGCCAATTTTTCAAACCGGAATTCGCGCCCTACTCAATAGACGGGAAACAATGGATCATTGAAGGCAGCGGAGTCGATCCCGACATCGTCGTCGATAATGATCCCGGGAAAGAGTTTAAAGGCGAAGATCAGCAACTCGACCGGGCACTTCAGGAAGTACAGGAAGAATTGAAGACCAAACGATACGATCTACCTCCGGTCCCGCCGTATCCGAACCGGAACCCAGTCAAGGGTAGCTAAACTCAGCGCGTCTTTGGTCCGGCGCAAAAGAGGTGGTGCTAGGTCACTGGGACGGATGCTCATGGAAACTCAGGCGTCAGTTTGTCATAGAGCAGCTCCGTGAGCGTGTCGACGAGGACCAGCTGCCTTTGGCCATAGTCGTCCTCAGACGTTACGCGATCGATTGTTTCTCGATCTGGCGGTCGGCGGTGGTGAAATGAAAAAAGTAATGCATAGTTTTCCTCGCGACTTGCACTCGCTACTGCCCGCGCTCGCTGCAGCAACAAGTTGAAGCGAGGCGGTTCGCCGCATGGAACGCGCTTTTGCAAACCGAACAGAAGCCGGCCGGCAACTGGCGGAAAAGCTGGATAAGTATGTAGGACGCGACGATGTGATTGTGCTCGGTTTGCCACGCGGTGGCGTCCCCGTTGCTTACGAGGTTGCAAAACGCCTGCGCGCACCGCTCGACGTTTTCATCGTGCGCAAACTTGGCGTTCCTGGTTTTGAAGAACTTGCTGCCGGCGCAATCGCGTCAGGCGGCGTGCGCGTTTTGAACGAAGATGTCATGCGCTCCATACCGTATGCACACGAGGCGATTGAAGCTGTGACCGCGAAGGAGACAACCGAGCTGGAACGGCGCGAACAAATTTATCGGGAAGGACGTCCACCACCTGGGCTGGGAGGCCGGATTGTGATTCTGGTGGACGACGGATTGGCCACTGGCGCAACCATGCGAGCAGCAGTGAAAGCGCTGCGACAGCGCGGTGCCGCAAAGATTGTCGTAGCGGTGCCGGTCGGTCCGCCAGACACTTGCCGCGAACTCGCAGAAGAAGCCGACGAAACAATCTGCCTGAGCGCGCCTGTATTCTTTCAGGCCGTTGGCCAGTATTACGAAGATTTCTCGCAGACCAGTGACGAAGATGTACGCGAGTTATTGAGCCAGGCCGTGCAAGGCACGGCCGAGCAAAACAAACCAGAATAACAATGACGGACGTCGAGCTTGTTCGTGAAATTGCGCAGCCACTCTCTGGCGATGCAAACGATTACGACAAGCTGCTGCAGTTGATCGGCAACGCGCGATTTGTTCTGCTGGGCGAAGCGAGCCACGGCACACACGAATTTTACTTCGAGCGCGGTGCGATTACCAAACGGCTCATCGCCGAGAAGGGGTTCTCAGTTCTAGCCATCGAAGCCGATTGGCCGGATTCAGCCCGAGTTCATCATTACGTGCGCAGCGCCAGCGCGGATAGCGACGCAAACGAAGCTCTCTCGGGGTTTCGCCGCTTTCCAACATGGATGTGGCGCAACACGGTCGTATTGGAATTCATCGAGTGGCTGCGCGATTTCAATAAGAACATTGATCCGAAACGAGCACGCGTCGGCTTCTACGGGATGGATCTCTACAGCCTGCACGCGTCGATTGACGCAGAGCCGCAGGAATATGGTTATGCGACAACCGTCGGCGCGATCGAATCTTGTGAACACGCGGTCATCGAACAACTCACCGAGTTACAACGAAAAGCGACAGAATTGTTGAGCCGTGATGGCGAAGTAGCGGCCGAGGAATTCTTTTTCGCGGAACAGAACGCGCGGCTGGTGAAGGATGCAGAGCAATATTATCGGGCGATGTTTCGCGGGCGCGCTTCCTCGTGGAATCTGCGAGACCGGCACATGGCAGAGACAGTTGAAAATCTGGTCGCGCATCTTGATGGAAGCCGCCAACCGAAAGCGATCATATGGGCGCACAATTCCCATCTTGGCGATGCGCGCGCCACGGAGATGAGTCATTATGGTGAACTGAATGTCGGCCAACTGATTCGCGAGCGATTCCGCGATGATGCTATGCTGATCGGATTCACCACTCACCATGGCACTGTGACGGCAGCATCAGACTGGGGCGCGCCCGCCCAGCGCAAAAATGTCCGCCCAGCTTTGCGAGGGAGTTATGAAGAATTGTTTCACGAGACGGGTTTACCCCGGTTTTGGATCGACCTGCGAGGCGCCGGCCAGATTGGTGTCTTGCAGCAGCGCCGGATCGAACGCGCTATCGGCGTAATTTACCGACCGGAAAGCGAACGGTTGAGCCATTATTTTCATGCGCGGTTGCCTGAACAATTTGACGCAGTCATTCACATCGATGAAACGCGCGCTGTTGAACCGCTCGAGCGGACAAGCATTTGGGACTCCAGTGAGTTACCGGAGACGTATCCGTTTAAGGTTTAGCCACCAGTCCCGGTCTTAGTCATGCTCTTGCTCTTGCTCGAACAAAAGCGACGCGAGGACGCGTGCGCGCTCCCAAAGCTTTCGCGCGCAGTGCTTTTGAAGTCCGATGCGTCCTGGCATCGCTTTCATTGTCCGATGAGCAACGTTAGGAGTGCGAAATGGACGAAGTGCGAATTCAGGCGGGGCACGCAGTTCTCTCCGGTAACTTGACCATTCCAGAGAATGCCATTGCGCTGGTGCTCTTTGCTCACGGCAGCGGGAGCAGCCGGCACAGTCCACGCAATCAATTTGTCGCCCGCACGTTAAATGGTGCCGGACTGGCCACGCTGCTTTTTGATTTGCTCACGCCAGAAGAGGAAGCAACCGACATGCGTACTCGTGAGCATCGATTTAACATCGGTTTGCTTGCGGATCGCCTTGTTCACGCCACAAGGTGGGCAAGACGGCAGGAGCAAACGCGCGATTTGCAGATCGGTTACTTCGGCTCGAGCACGGGCGGAGCCGCAGCGTTGGTGGCAGCGGCGGAAATTCCACAAGATGCCGGCGCCGTCGTTTCACGTGGCGGACGTCCCGATCTCGCCGGCGACGCGTTGCCAAACGTGCAGGCGCCGACGTTGCTGATTGTTGGCGGCAACGATGACATTGTGATTGAACTAAACGAAATGGCGCGGGATCGCATGCGCTGCGAAGTGAAGCTGGAGATCGTTCCCGGCGCGACACATCTCTTTGAGGAATCAGGTGCGCTGGAAAAAGTCGCCAAACTCGCGGCTGATTGGTTTGTTGATTACCTCGGCAGCAACGTCGCGTCGAGCGAGGAGTGACGAAGCACGAATGTCGAATGTCGAACGAAGTCCGAATGTTCAAATGACGGAAGGGTGGCGGGAAATTTTCCTGATTCGGATTTCGTCATTCCTTCGTCATTAGACATTCGTCATTCTTTGTATGTCGCCACTCGTCCCCATAAACTTTTGGTTCCCCAGATGCCGGCGCGTAAACATTCCAGTTGCACGATCTGGCTGTGATCGACAAAGAGATTCACGTCTGCGCCGTAGTTTTTGATGTACCAGGCGAACACATCCGGATCGGCGGCTTCGAACATCAGTTTTTCCATGCCGATCTCGTTGATAAATTTCGCCGGCACATCTGTGCGCCACGAATCCACATTCTCCGTGATGCCTTCGCTCTCGATCATGATGATCTCGGCACCGGCTTCGAGAAATCGCTTTGCCTGGGCAATCGCCCAAGTGGGATCGCGCGTGCCTTCCGCCTGTAATTCCGCCGCCGCTGTTGCCCCGCCCGCGCCAAATTGAATTCCAACTTCCGGTTTCGCTTTCAATCCAGCTTTGCGCACTAATTCGATCAGCCGCAGCCAATCATCGGTTGGGATGGAAACGAACCCGGCCGAGATCTCGATGATGTCGAACCCAAGCGTTTTACACTCGGCAACGTAGTCTCTAACAGCATCGGCACCCTGGATAAGCACTCGCTCCATGAAACCACCAGTGGAAACGAGCACATCATGTTTATGGCAGACTTCGATGATATCTCGCACTGCTCGCTCCGGCATGAGGGTAAAGGAGCCACCCGCGAACTTTAGTGAATCAACGTACGCGCCCATCGTTTCGAACAAATCTTCGAGATATCGCCGGCCAACCACCGAGTAATACGGTCCGCGGATTTCCGTTAAGCCGCGCTTCCGCGGTTTGGATTCGCGTTCATTAATTCGCAGAAACGGGAAACTGCGCTCAGGCTCCTTCGGTTTCATTCACTCTCTATAGGGAACGGAATGCGATGGGCAACTGGCCGCCTGGGTAGCGAACGCGTCTCGCGTGTTGGTTTCGGCGTCGCGCCGAAACAGGCTTCATTTGAGTTTCGGTCGCAGAAGATGTTTTGAGCTGGCAAGCAAAGTTCGCGAGCGCGAGGACACGCTCGCCAGCACGCGAGACGCATGCGCTACCCAATGTATTGCGTGAAATACAGCGTGCTGGATGCTCGACAGCTCCGATTGAACACGCACGTCATCGTCGATGGCTGCCGCGGAATTGAGCTGGAGCCGGGCGACATCGATCGCGCGCTCGATGAAATGAAACGTGTTGGTGCTGTTCTACTGCAAAGCGGCGACGTCCGAGAGAAATCATAATAGCCCCACGCATCGCGCCGATAAGACCGTCAGCCAGGACAGTTAAATTGAGTAAACGGGTTTGGCGCGGATGGAACGCGCCAAACCCCGAATCGCTCCTAAGACCAGTCTCTTTGGAATAGCCAGCCGCGCTTGCTACGGCACCCGTGTCGCCGTTCCCACACCTAGGCCGGTACCGTCGCCGGGACCTCCCCCAGTCTGGGTGATCCAAAGCTGCTGTGCACCCGGCCCGATGTACATGTTAAAGCTTGGACCGCCTGGGCCGCCGAATAAGAGCGTGCCCGTGCAGTCTGCTGCGACCGTATAGGTTCCTACCGCTCCGCCGGTGTCGATAACGATTGTGCCCCCAATGTTCGCCGTGCCGAAGGGGACGGTGACCGTACCGTCTCCGTTGAACTGGAGGCCTTGCAAAAGGGCTTTAGGTACCGGGTTCCCACTGAAGTTTTGATAGCCGTCGAAGGTCCAGATATATAACCCCCGGAGCTGCCCCGAATGGCAACGCCCGTCGGGTGCCGCCTGCGCGGTAGAGTGTGTGCTCAGCGTCATTGCAGCGAGCAGGCATACCAACGCACAATCGAAGGACAGGGAGCCCATTATCATCTTCGTTAACTTTGTCTTCATAGTTGTTGTTTCTGTCTGTTTGAGTTTTCTTGTTTTGGCCTTCTTTGGCTCCTCGTTATTGAGTTGTCATTTCTGGCCGTTCACTGAAGTACAGAACGGAAACCAGCGCGAGGTTATGCGGAAAGTCGGAGAGTTTTAGAACAGAAGAAAACGAAGGCAGCAAAGATTCGGTAAGTGCAGGAAAACTTCGTTGTCTTTGTTGTCTTCTGTTTCACAAGATCGTTTCGGCGAGGGCGCTGAAACCAAGACGCGTGCGACTCGTTAGACTTCGGTCAGGGCAGGCAGTGGGCTCCGTGGATATTTTGATCCAAAGAGTCGCCACGCGATGAAGCGTGGCGACTGATCTTGTCGAGGCTTTGGACTGTTACGTTAGTGACAAGGACTCATCACCAGGGCTAAGGTGTGGTCAAGGTCCTGTCGCTGCCGTACCTGGTGCCGCCGCTGTTGGTGGCTACGATTCGGAAATGGTAAGTAGTGTGTGTCGTTAAGCCGCTGATGTTGGCAGTGATATTCCGGTACGTGTTCCCCGCTTGACTCTGCATAGCGGTGGTGTGCCCGTAGCTGGTTGTCATTCCCCACTGGAAAGAGACAGTCGTGGTCAACCCATGCGGATCAAGTGAGCCATTGAGTGTCGCTGAAGAAGTGGTGAGATTGGTCGCCGGGCTGGTGCTTACGACGGGGGCACCAGTTGCGCTAAGCGTGGTGAAGGTCCTGTCGGTACCGTGAACGGTGCCGGCGCTGTTGCTGGCCACGACGCGAAAGTGATAAGTCGTGCTTGCAGTTAAGCTGCTGATGCTGGCGCTGTCATTCCGATACGTGTTTCCACTCTGACTCTGTGGGGCGGTGGTGAGTCCATAGCCCGTGGTTGGGCCGTATTGGAAGTGAACACTCGTGGCCAATCCATGCGGATCCAGTGAGTCGTTGAGCGTAGCAGAAAAACTCGCGATCAACGTTGCCGGATTAGTTGTAACGACCGGAGGCCCGGTCGGGCTAAGCGTGGTAAATGTCCTGTCGCCGCTCATTCTCGTGCCGGCGCTGTTGGTAGCCACGATTCGGAAATGATAAACGGTGCTCGCACTCAAGCTGCTGATGTTGGTACTGATATTCTGATAGCTGTTCCCACTCTTGCTCTGTGGTGCGGTGGTGAGTCCGTAGCTGGTCGTGGTGCCATACTGGAAATGGACACTGGTGGTTAACCCATGCGGATTGACAGAGCCATTGAGCCTTGCCGAAAAGGTCCCGATCAACGTGGCCGGACTAGTTGAGACGACCGGAGGCCCTGGCGTCGGTGGGGCCGGTGGGATTTGAAGCGTGAAGTTCTGGTTCGCTCCGGTTCCCCACGTCCATACGTAGGTGCCCGGTGTTACGCCCAGGGTTGCAAAAGTCTTGCCGCTGTAGGTCGCGCTGTTCGATAGAAAAGTACCGGAAACATAGCTGCTTGGAAGAAGTATCCAGCGGTCGCAACCGGATCCATCTTGATAACAATCCGCCTCTATCCCGACCATGTCGCCGCTGCCACTGCTGGCACTCGTTCTGCCACCGCTCCCGAAACTCGCGGGTCCACTGATCACTCCGACGTAACCGTCCACGCTCGAACCAGTCGGCCCCGTGTCAATAATGCCGCCAAAATATCCGCCCCACCCGTCGTCTACGAGGCCTGCGCCTATCCGGGGACTCAATAGGCCGTAGGTATTTCTATATAGCCCGGTCACGTCAATGGCTCCGCTTCCGGTCGCGACAACATCAGGCCCGGCTTGCTGCAGGGTTACAGTGTAACCAGCCTGGGCTGGCCGGGCGGTTAGGAGCCACCCGAGTACGATTGCCAGCGTGGTCGCCAGAGCGGGTTTGAAGAATTTAAGTGATTTCATCTTTTGTTCCTTTGGTTGATTTGGTTTTCTTGTTTTGGCCTTCTTTGGCTCCTCGTTATTGAGTTGTCATTTCTGGCCGTTCACTGAAGTACAGAACGGAAACCAGCGCGAGGTTATGCGGAAAGTCGGCTTCGCCGCGTTAAGTCGCCTGTTGGCGGTGATGGTGTCTACCGCTGCGACTAGAATTTTTTCGTTACCTGGAGGTACCAGAACCGGCCTTTGACATCGGCAAGAGATCCGTCGTAGCCATACCCGAAACCGCCGCCGACGAAGGGCGGATTGGAATCGAACACGTTCTGCATCCCGAGCGTGATCGTCGTGCCATTCAACCAGGCGGGCCATCCACGCGCATCGTACTCGGCGGTGGAGATGGGTAGGACGTTTTTCTCCTTGCCATCGGGCATCCGCACGTTCTTACCGCCATCCTTGGCGAAACCAGCCACTTCCTGCTGAGCCACGGGTGCCCGTAAATTAAACGTATAAGACACGATCAGGTCGAGCGTGGTCCACTCTCTTATTTTGCGAGCGCCTGGACCCCCTGCGGATGTGGCAAGATCTGCATTGTTATCTTGATACTGGCCAGTGTAGTGAACGGTCGCGCCAATATCGAAGCCGGCAAGCCAGGTGTGAGCCGGGCCGTCCCAGAACGCGCTGGCAAAAGCTCGAGTGTGCGGCAGCGAGCCGGTTAAGGTCGGTAGAAATACATACGAACCCGAGAGCCCAAATCGGTGAGTGTCGGGCCGTATCTGAAGCTCGAATCGGGACAGGTAGGTCCCGTTGAGGGTAAAAGTAAACCTGCCAAAATCGCCACGACCAAAGCTCGAAGAATCCAGGATATAGATCGCCTCGTAATCGAGACCTTCCACCACCTCGCGGCTGAGGTTTAAGGTAGGACTGATGACGCTCGTGATTGCGCCAGTTGTTGGATCACGAATTACATACCCCGGAAATAAATTTTCATGTTCGATGATGAATCCCGCACCGGCCTTCGCGGCAACTGATCGAAGGTCAATATGCCAAAAATCAGCGCTCAGGGTAAGACCTCTGATCCATTTCGGACCGTAAACCGCTCCATAAGACCAATCATAGGCAACCTCCGGCTTCAGGAGAGGGTTCCCGTCGATGAGTACCTGGACTATGTCGACGGGCTTTCCCTGTGGATCGTGAAAAGAGCCGGCGGGGAAGAAGCGTACGATGCCTGCCGGAGTAAGGTCGGGCAGTGTCGGCGCATGAAACGCTTCGCTGTAACTGCCGCGTAAGGTGAGGGCGCCAATCCACGTGGGATCAAGCGGCTGCCAGCGAATGGAGAATTTGGGCTTCTGCGCGTCATACTGGGAGTGTTCCTCAGGCAAAACGAAAGGAGCAGTAGTCCCAGATGTATTCTGGCTGTACCATTCCTCGCGCTCTGCGACGTCGAACTCGAGACTGTACGCTCCCGGCCACTTCCAGGCCGGGCTGGTCACCGGAATACGCACTTCCTGATAAGTTCCCCAAACGTCCCGGTTTACCTTTGAGGCCTGGGAATTGAGTGTACCGATCGCGTCAAAACTTGTGTTCTTCGGGTCAGGATTGTTTCTCCACCTCTCCCCATGGTACTCGAACCCAACCGCGAAGGAGACCGGGCCGGCGGGAAGATTGAATAGATCGCCATCGAGATGGAAATAAGTCAAGGGCAACTCAAACTGGCCGCTGCCGTGCAGCGTAACATAAACGCGGTTGATTGCCGCCCCAGTGTTTCTACCTCGGAATCCCAGGAAGGGATTAAACGCTGTGGCCGGGTCCGTATCCAACAGCGCGTCGCGTAAGCCCATCTCGCTTACCACGCCACCGGTGAGGGTTTCCTCGTCGTTCCGGGAATAACGGAAACCCAATTCCCAATTCCAATTCTTGAAGTAGTCGCCAAACTCTCCCATCTGACCGCGAACTCCGGCATCAAAGAGAATGTCGCGGAACGTGGTTTTGGCAGTAGCGCCGCCTGTGTCGTTAATGCCGCGGAAACCTACTCCGGTGGTGACAGGCGTGCCATTGGGCAAAGTCGCATCCGGAACAGTGAAGGGATTAAACGGATTTGCGATTGGCACACTGATCCCGGCAGAACTAAAGGGAGCACCGTTCGGTTGGAATGGATCCGGGGCAAACCCGGTAGCCGCTCCGGCTAAATCAAAAAATGAACGGGTATATTTGAAGTCGGCAAACACCGTTAAGTACTTGTCACAAATATCGCGCGTAAAAGAACCATAGAAACTTTGGCGATCCGCCGCTGGCATCGATGCGGTCACAGCCGCGAAGTTATAAAGCGCAAAGTTCCCATCGGGGTAAGGGACGTTGTTGGTGTAGTAAGGTGAAGTTGAGACGTTCTGGGCTGAATGCGGCGGCGGAGAGTTCCCACTAAAAAACAACTTCGGGGTCAATCGAAAGCCTCTTGCCTGGGGGCTGATGAATA
>WNGO01003438.1_pt1 | contig 10680 bp, 6 predicted proteins | sample 5400511 | NCBI WGS metagenome assembly WNGO01 (sample SAMN13153380, study PRJNA577476) | soil metagenome | isolation source: 20 cm soil or saprolite under Garry oak tree replicate 2 | place: USA:California | collected 2016-06-15
GATCCGAAACAGTTCGATCCGAAATCGTTCGTCGAGTTCAAGGGTGACGTCTGCATCGTGCCGCCGAACTCGTTCGCGCTCGCGAGCTCGGTCGAGTACTTCCGGATCCCGCGCAACTGTTTGACGGTCTGCGTGGGGAAAAGCACCTACGCGCGCTGCGGGATCATTGTAAACGTGACGCCATTTGAGCCGGGGTGGGAAGGCTTTGTCACGCTGGAAATCAGTAATACGACGCCCCTGCCCGCACGGATCTACGCGAATGAGGGGATTGCGCAGGTGCTGTTCTTTACGGCAGATGAGGGGGACGAGTGCGAAGTGTCGTATAAAGACAAGAAGGGCAAATACCAAGCGCAAAGAGGCATCACCCTACCCAGACTCTAAGTATCCAGAAGTCCAGAGACGCACAGACGCAGCGGACGCAGCAGTGGTTCCCAGCTGTCAGCTAATCGCTAGAGACCACTGCTGCGTCTGTGCGTCTGCGGCGTCTCTACCTAGCTGTCTGCTTCCCGACTCGCGCCTTTTGGTTGTAAGCGTACGCAACGGCCAATGTTATTAGCGCGAGCACAAAAAAGCTGCCGACCCTATACAGCGCCTGCAGCGCCGACAAGTCGTACAGCACAATCTTCAGCGCGGCGAGCGCCGCGACTCCCAGACCCGCTGACCTGACCGCCTTGCGATCCAGTCGGAATCCCACGCTGACCAGCGCACCGGCGTACAACAGCCAGAAGGTGCTGATCGCCAGATCCCCGGCCAGCCCACTCGTAAAGGCGCGATGGAGCTCGAGCGAGCCACCGAGCAGGAGACAGCCGCCAGCCATCCACCAGAGCGCGGCGCGCCCGAATCGCAGGTTCGCCTGCACGAGAGTGTCGGCGGGCCACCAGCGCGCGGCGATCACACCGGCCGCGCAGCACGCGTACCACCCCAGAGACCACAGTCCGGTGAAGGCCGGATCAGCGACGTTGCGGTTGTCCCACGCCCCGCTGAACAGCGTCAGGTAGCCGCCCGCGAGGAGCAGCAACCCCGTCGCCAGTGCCAGACCGCGCAGCGCCGGCCGCCACAACGGCGCGCCCCGCACGAGCGCGGCAGCGAACAGGATCCAGTACAACACGAGCGCGATCGCCGCAGCGAGCGGCGAGGTGTGCAGCCCGCGCTGGAGCTCGAAGGAGACGCCGACCAGGAGCGTGGCGGCGGTGAGCGACCAGAGCGCGACGCCGACGCTGTCTTCGGCGCCGATCGTCTTGCGCGTATCCCACCAGCGCGCGGTCACCGCAAACGCGATCAGACTGACGTACCAGGCAAGTGCCCAGCCCCCCGTGAACGCCGGATCGGTTTCCGACCGGAGGTAGAGTGCGACCGTGAACAGCTGCAGGAATGCGACCGGCGCGAGCACCGCGCTGACCTCGGAGGCCCCAGGGCGCCCAGCCCACCGGCCGCTCGCGCTGGCCGCCACGGCCAACAGGCTCCAGCCGGCGGCGACGGCGGCGCCGTCCCACTGGCCGGAAACCGCGAGCGCCAGCAACACGAACCCCATCACGACGAGATGCAACGTTCGTGGCAGCCACCCGCTGCCGAGGTACAGGATGGCCAGGGCAACCGGAATCGCCCCGCCCCACCCCACCAGCGCACTCGGCGGGGCGACGACCGCGAGCGTTACCAGCGCGAGGGGCGTGAGATAGACGATGAACTCAGCGCCGACGCTATTGTTTTGCATGCCGGCGAGCGGCGTCGTCTGGCGCTGCTGCCACCAGGCGATCGCGGTGATCAAAGCGCCGGCGCCGAGGGCCGACCAGCGCAACGTGTCGTCACCGCTGAGGGCGAACAGCACCGTCCACACCATGACGAGCGCGCCCACCCGCGCCTCGGGCCACTCCGTCGCCGCGGCGCGCGTGGGATTGGTGGCGAGCAACGCCACGACGGCGCCGAGTGCGGCGTAGTTCAGGCCGGCGGTCGAATTCAGATCACGGGGAATGAGCGCGGCGGGAATGAGGAAAAACCCGAACAACGCGCAATTGAATGTGGCGCGCCAGTTCACCCGCTGGGCCAGGATCATAAAAATGGTGCCGCCAACGGCCGTGTACGCCAGGAACTTCTCCGGCTCGGGCACCGGGCCGGCCAGGAAGATCGGTGCGAGGTACGCGCCGGCGAGGGCCCAGATGGCGAGCGCCTCCACGTTGTGGCGAATAGCGAGCGCCACGACGACGCCGCTCGTCGCGGCCAGCAGCACCACCCCGACCTGCCGGTTCACGAGCCCATACAGGCCCGCGGCGGCCCACACGCCGAGGTAGACGAGCCCGCCGCCACCACCGATGATGGCGGCGCCGTAGCGCAGCAGGCCGCTCCCATCCCCATCCCCGCCCCCCCCGCCCCCACGTCGCACCAGGCGATCGCCCCAAACGACGAGCGCGGCGCCGGCCACAACCGCTCCGCTCGCGCGCACAAGCGGCGCGATCCAGCCATGCTGGATCGCGTAGTTCAGGAAGAACCCGCCCGTCGCGAGCAGCGCGAGCACGCCGACGATCAACAAGCCGCGCTGGCCGACCCACTGTTCCCAGTCGATCCCTGGCTGCTGCGACTCGCTGGGCAGTATCTCGATCTTCCGTGGGAAAATGGCTCGCGGGGAGAGAGGGGCGGGAGCGGGAACGGGAGCGGGCGATGTGATTCGGGCGGGCGGCCCACGTGGGTCTCGGGCGGCGGGCGCGGCGATCGAGCGGACGATCAACTGCCGGACGATGCCTTCCAGCTCGGCGAGGCGGCGCTCCAGCCGCTCGATCGCCTCTTTCTGGTCGTCGCTCACACGGCGGCTGCGGGGCGCCTAGCTCCGAGCGCTGTGATAACAACCGTCGCCACCGCCAGAACGATCAAGTCCCACCGCCAGCCTGGTTCGAGGGCAGGCACGATCAACTGCACGAGGTTCATCAGCAGATCGAACACACCAATCACCAGACCGAGGAGGACGGTCCCATGGAGCGTGAACCCCCGCTGAACGAGGAGGCCGCCGGTAGCCAGGATTACGGCGGCCTGACCTGCGGCTATCGCACTTGTCGCCGCGATGCCGCCGAGCAGCGTTTGCATTAACGCGACGCGGGATGGGACATAACTGAAGAACAGAGTGTGAATGATCGCCATTGCAACGCCGGCCAGTACCGCACAGATGCAAGCCCAAATCGCGTAGTAGATCACGATGCGCGTACGGTCGCCGGTTTCCATGGGGTCCAATCTAGCGCAGAGCGGCTGCCGCTTCCACGAGCGCCGCGCGCGCCTGATCCACGCGATTCACGAGATCGACCAGCTCCTTGTTGGCGGTCTGGGCGTCGGCATAGCGAATGGCTTCGTTGACGCTGGGGAATGCCATCGTGGCATAGCCGTTATCGAGATCGGCCGCGAACTGCAGACTCTTGAACCACGGCCGGCTCACGAGCCCGTCCGGCCGCGTGAGGCGGCGTTCGACTGCCATCAGCGCCTGATTGATGCGCTGCGCCCGCGCGGAGTCGACGGTCCCCGCCCGCGTCGCGTTGTCGCGCGCCGTCCCAAACGCGCGGGCCACGGCCGTGAGGCGATCGAGCGCGTCCTTCAGCGCCTGCGTGCTGACGGTCTGGGTCCATTGTTTCTTCGCGATCCCGGAGTCGAGCTGCGACACCAGCCCATTCATCTCGGCGCCGAACGCGGCGTAATCGAGCGGCAGGAGGTCGCTGTTGGCGAGCCGGCCGAGAATGACGGCGACGAGCTGCGCGCCGGCCCGGTGGGCCTTGTAGCTGGGATCGCCGAAGCGGCTCATCCAGTCGTAGGAGTCGTACATCGAGTGGTAGATGCCGTCCGGCCCGTCGAATCCGATGCCGCCCGAGGGAATGCCGAGGTGATGATAGAAACCGGCGAAGTCGGAGCCTCCGCCCAGGTTCCCCATGGTCAGGGCGGTCGTATCGCCGTTGTGCGCCTTGAGCCAGACATCGTAGACCGTCCCCGGGCCTGTGGGATCGGGCACCACGTGCGCCGCGGCGCGGAACAGCGGCTTGAGTGAGGGCGAGCCGGCGCCGCTGAAATTGGGACCCGAGAACGTGCCGTCTTCATTGATGTAGGCGACGACGTGGGCACGCAGCGTATCCTCGAGCTCCTCGACCCACTCGGTGGAGCCGATCAGGCCCCACTCTTCCGCATCCCAGGTGGCGAAGACGACGGTCCGCGCGGGCTGCTGTCCGTCGCGCGCCAACGTCGCGAAGGCGCGCGCGGCTTCGAGCACGGACACGCTCCCGCTCACGTTGTCGCGTGCCCCCGGGCCCCAGGCATCACGGTGACCACCGACCACGACCCACTCGTCGGGCCAGCGCGATCCGCGGATCATGCCGACCGTGTTCCAGATCTTGTGGAACGCGCGCGCGCCGCGCTCGGTCTTGACCTTCAGCCGCGCGCGGGCGGGGCCCGGACCCGCGTGATAATGGAAGGGCAACCCGCCCTGCCAGCTCTGCGGTACGGCGGGCCCCGTCATCGGCTCGAGAAAGCGGCGCGCATTGCCGTAGCTCATCGGGATGATCGGGATCTTCGGGATGTCGAGCGAATCCTCGGGGATCCGGCGCGCGCCCTCGACCGATGCCCAGCTCGGCGTCGTAGGATCGCCGTTGCTGTTCATCATGCTGCCGCGCTGGATGCCGTCGGCGTTGCGCATCGGCCCCTTGGGGTACACGTCGCCGCGGAAATAGCCGTCGTCCTGCGGATCGGAATACACGATGAGGCCGACGGCGCCGCGCTTCTGCGCCTCGCGGGCCTTGATGCCGCGGAAGGAGCGGCCATACCGCACGAGCGCGATCTTGCCGCTGACGCTGATGCCCAGCGAGTCGAGCGTCTTGTAGTCTTCGATCAGCCCGTAGTTCACGTAGACGACGTCGGCCGTCGCGTCACCATCTCCGGTATAGCCGTTGAAGGGCGGGATCTGCGGACCTTTCCCGGGCTCGGTAAGCGAAAGCCGAGCAGGCTTGGCGCGCGGGCCCATGAGGATCCAGGCGGACACGGTGTCGGGCTGGGGAATGTAGACCGAGTACTCCTTGCTCCAGGCGTCGATGCCCCACGATTTCAGGTGCGCCAGGACGTAGTCGCGCGTCGCCGCCTGGGCCGGCGTCCCCGCCATGTGGGGGACCGCGGAGAGGTCGCGCGACATCTGGCGCATGCTCGCCGTGTCGGGGACGGCAAGGAGCCGCTGTTCGAAGCTCTGCGCGTGCAGACGTGCCGACGTGCCGACGTGTAGGACGACAATCGCGACGAGCATGCAACGGGTCATGCTTTCTCCCCGGCAAGAAGCACAGGTTTTGGTTTCCGCAGCGTCCGTATAAGAGCGGTGAGGCACATGCAGAGTAACGCGCCCAGGGCGGCCAAGCCCATGTCCTTCTGGGCATCCCACACATCGCCTTGGGTGCCGAGCCACGCGTCGCCGGTTCCAGGCGCCACCATCGTGGCGATGACCATTTCCATGATCTCGTAGACGGCGCTGAAGGCGAGCGTCACATCGAGCGGAAGATAGTATGCCCAGAACCCGCGAGCGTTCGCGACCCGCAGGAACACCTCGCGGATCGGGTATGCCATCAAGAGGCCGAACGACAAGTGTACGATGCGGTCGAACGGATTGCGGGTGAAGCCAAACGTGCGTTGGATCCAGAAGCCGAACGGGACTTCGGAGTACGTGTAGTGCGCGCCGATCGCGTGGAGCGTCAAGAACACCGTGATCAAGAGGTAGGACAGGTCTGACAGCGGAAACACGCGATAGGTGCCGATGAGGACCGCCACGACGGCAAAGACGAGCAGGTTCTCCAGCCACCAGTCGTGTCGGTCCAGGGGCGAGATCGCCGTGATGATCCAGACAAGGGCGTACGTGCCCAAAAGCGCTTGGAGTAACCGATGCTCGCGGAAGCGCGTGCGGATGTGGGTCGTCGACGTCGAAAGCATCAGCGCGGGTTCAAGATCTGATTGATCCGCGCTTCCAGGTCAACGATGTGCGCCCGCGTGGTGCGGTCCCCTGCCCTCGGCACCGCGGCTCGCAGCGTGCTCTGCAAGTCGACCAGCTCGAGCCGGGCCTGCGCGCGCGCATCGGCCGGGCGCGGCGACGGCGGCGTGAAGCCCGGGAAGGGTGTGAAGCCGGGTGGCAGCGGCGTCAGCAGCGGCGTGCTGATCAGCCGTTCCATCTGATCGACGAACGCGCGCTGCAGGTTGCGCCGGTACTCGTCGACGCGGACTGCGCCGGTCCCGAACTCTGAGAAGATCCCCCGCCGCACGTCGCCGAAGAGGTCGGCGATCGCGTATGCCCCCGGCTCCGTCGCCTGCTGGTCGGCGACGCGGGATAGACGCGGATCCTGAAATAAGAGGTTGAGCAGTGCGGTCTGGCGAGCGCGCACCCGGTCCACGAAGCCCGTGGGCTCGATACGCCGCAGGACTTCGGGATCGAAGAAGAACGACGGCGTCGTGAAGACGTTGTCGTTCAGGAACTGCACCGCCTCGGCTTGCTTGGCACGCGGCACCGGCTGATAAACCCGGCCTGTTTGGCCCGCGTACTTGGTGAACTGATACACCCCGCCCACGACCACGGCGACGTGATTCATTTCGCGCGCCCACTGATTGATGAGCTCGCCGTACAGCTCTTCGAGCCGGTCGTAGTTGTCGAGCTTGTCCGTCGTCGTCGCCGGGATGAGCATGGGCACCAGGCGCTTGATGTTGCGCACGCCATACCCGCTCGCCTTCACGGGATCATCGCCCAGCGCCTCCGTGATGATGCGCGGGTCCACCGGATCGCCGTCGCCGATCCAGCGGAAGTAGGGGTTGGCATCCTGCAGCCGGGCGAGCGAGTCGAGCAGCGGGCGCTCGGCGTCCGATGAGGCCGCGCCCGGAATGCGCCGATACCCCCAGTCGATCGCGTAGAAATCGTACGGGCCGATGCCTTGCATGAGGCAGGCGCTGTCGCCCGGTTGTGCCACGTAGTTATAGCGCGCGTAGTCCATGATCGACGGGCTCGTGCCCTTCATCCGGCACGTGAACGACTTGCTGCGCAGCGAATCGACGGGATAGTAGGTCGACGCCACCATGTTGTGGCGGAGGCCGAGACTGTGTCCGACCTCATGGTTGGCGACGTAGGCCAGCATCAACCCCATCAGCGAGTCGGGGAACGGCAGGGTCCGGGCGCGTGGATCGGCGGCGCCGGCCTGTGTCCAGTACCACGCCTCCACCAGGCTCGCCACGTTGTGGTAGAACCCGATATTGGCGTTCATGATTTCGCCCGAGCGCGGATCGCTGACGCTCGGGCCGTACGCGTTTTCGATCGTCGAGGGCAGCCAGCGGATGGTGTTGAAGCGCGCGTCGTCGAGATCGAAATCGGAGTCACTGGCTGCGGGCACGCGAGCCGTGATCGCGTTGCTGAACCCGGCCGCGCGGAACACCGGCTCCCACATCTCGATGCCCTTGATCAGCCAGCTTTGCCACTTGGCCGGCGTCGCCGGATCGATGAACCAGACGATCGGCTGCACGGGGTCGGAGACGGCCGCGGTGGGATCCTTTGGCTCGAGCCGGAAGCGCTTGATGAAACAGCGCCGCGGGCCTGACACCAGATCCTGGTCGAAATCCTCAAACGACACGTTGAAGTATCCGACCCGGTCATCGCAGAGCCGGGCCATCATCGGTTTGTCCGGCAGCAGCACCATCGAGTAGTTCATCAGCATCGTGATCGAATTCAGCGACCGGTTGGGCGGGCCGCCGGCGGGCCCAGGGACCGAATCGACCTCGAAGGTCTGCAGCGCGCTCACCTCGACGTTGCGCGGGAAGGCGCGCGCCCGCTCGACCAGCGAGCGCGCCGGATCCATGCGGCGGACGCGCACATTCGACTGGCGCAGGTTGAGCTCCGCCACGTCGGTCGTGAACAACTTCGTCGCCTCGATGACGGCGCTGCTATCCGGCGTGTGCCAGGACGCCACGTCGAAGCTCATGATGATCGGCGCGATGTTGGAGAGCCGCACCGCCCGCGCGACCGGCTGTGTGCTGTCGGCCCGCATGGCGTACGAGACGATCCGCAAGAAGACCTTGTTGCCCAGCCGTTCCCAGACCACGATGCGGTTGCTGATCTCTTCGCCGGCATAGCGGACGCCGCGGATCGTGCCGCGCTGGTCCGCCACCAACAAAAACTCGCGGCCGAACATCGCCTTCGGGATCTCGTAGAAGAGTTTCTCGCCGATGCGATGCACGGTGAACACACCGGAGTTGGTGACCGCGCCGGGCGTGATGACCTGGTTGTAGGGTTTCGGCGCTGTCGCGTCCGGTGCTCCCCCCTGACGCCCCCCTCCCGAGGCGGTCCGCGACGTGTCCTGGCGAGCGGGCGTGGGCACGGCAGCCGAGTGGGCCGGAGCGGTGGCATGGGAGCACGCGCACAGGCCGAGGGCGCCGAATGTCAGGAGGATGCTCGCAGAACGCATTGATTGTACCTTGGTGCTTGTTTGGAACGGGGAGATTAGGCCGTGCCACGCAATCCGTCTAGTAGCCTCCGCGTCCTGGTTGTCGTCGTCATTGCCGCGGCTGTGGTGTATGGTGCGGCGTTGACCCTCGCGTTCACGGGGAATCTCGGCTCGACGCCGGCGGTCATCGTCGTCGTCGCCGGCGCGCTGTTGCTCCCGGTCGCGCTGTTCGTCGTGCGGCGCCGCCTCTGGAATCCGCTCGGCGCCCTCCAGCGGGGAATCCAGCAGGTCTCCGAGGGCGATCTCACGACCCAGGTGCCGCTCGCCCGCGATGACGAGCTCGGCAAAGTCACGACGCATTTCAATCAGATGACCCGGGTGCTGCGCGATCGCGCGGAAGAACAAGGCCGGTTCGCTGCGGCGGGGGAGCTGCTCGGCGGCGTGGCCCACGAAGTCAACAATCCGTTGATGGCGATCGCCAGTCACGCCGAGCTGCGGCTGGCGGACGCCAACCTGCCGGCCGAACAGCGCAACGAAATGCAGAGCATCCTGCGTCAGGCACAACGCGCGGCCAAACTGCTGCGCGGGTTGCTCCGCTTCGTCCGCGCCGGTGAGAAGCGCTCGGCGAGCGTGAACATGAACGACGTAGTGCGCAGTGCGCTCGACCTTGTGTCCTATCGCTTTGGCATCGACGAAATCTCGATCGAAGGGCGGCTCGATCCCGAGCTCCCGACGGTGATCGGCGACGCGAATCGACTGGAACAGGTGATCGTCAATCTGCTCAGCAACGCGCTCGACGCCCTCCGCAGCGTGAAGCCGCCGCGGCGCCTCACGGTCGACTCTTACACCGACGACACTGGGGGCCGCGTCTGCGTCACCGTGACCGACAACGGTCCAGGAGTGGCACCCGAGATCGCCCAGCGCCTGTTCCGGCCGTTCGCCAGCACGAAGGGGCTACGCGGTACGGGGCTGGGTCTGTACATCTCACGGCAGCTCGTGCGGGAGGCTGAAGGAGAGCTCGACCTGGTGAAGCGGGCTGAGCCCGGGGGGGGGGCCCGGTTTCTCGTGTGGCTCCCCACGATCCGCGAGGCCGTCCCGACGGCGCCGGCCGCGACGCCGCAGGCGCCTCCGTCTCGCGTCTCCCCCGCGCCGGGGAAGAGTCTCGAAGGGATTCGGATTCTCCTGGTCGATGATGAAGAGTTGATCCGGCGCCCGATGGGACGATTTCTGGGGAAGCGCGGCGCGGAAATCAAAGAAGCGGGTGATGGCGTGGCGGCCCTCGAGCGACTCAAGGAGGGGTTCGAGCCGCACGTCATTCTCGCCGACTTGCGGATGCCGCGGATGGATGGCGCCGAGTTTTACGAGCGGCTGCAGCGGGAGCGCCCCGCCCTTGCCGAGCGTATCCTGTTTCTGTCGGGGGACATCACGCACCTCGCGGGCCGCGGCTTGGCGGAGGTACCGCGCGACCGGGTGCTCGTGAAGCCCGTCGAGCTCGCCGAGCTCGAGCGGCGCATCGCCGCGTTCGTCCGGGCGGAGGCGGCCTAAGTGATCGTCGTGGTCGTGTTGTTTGCGACCGTGCTGCTGCGAGCCGCGATCGTGCTGACGTTCGTCTACCTGATGCTGCCAACGAAGCGCGTCTGTCCGCGCTGCGGCGAACCCCTCACCCTCATCCAGCATACGATCATGCGCCGGCTCCTGCCCCTGGTGGAGCACCGCTGGTGCCTGGAGTGTGGGTGGAGCGGCGTCGTGCGGCCGTTTCAGTCGCGCGTGATCAACCGCGCGGCCCGCTCGTAGAACTCGTGCGGCCGTTTCAGTCGCGCGTGATCAACCGCGCGGCCCGCTCGTAGAACTTGCCATCCCTCGGGATGGCATCACACCGCGCGGGCGAAGTGGCCCCGCGTATACTCCCGACCCGTCACCTTCCGCACTTCTCCGGGATCGGGCGCGCGACCTTCGGCCAGTGCATCGAGCGACGCGCGATACGCGGCCGTCACCCGCGCCACGGGATCGCCAGGGACGTTGAACACCAGCCGATACGTGCGAAAACCGGCCCGCCACAGCTCTGGAAGGTACGCGGAGCCGTCCACCGGGCGTGAATGCAGCAGGCGGTTGCGGCAGGCGTAATCGGTGGCCACCGGGAAGACGTAACCCGTGGGATCGGTGAGCTCGACATTGGGATGTTTCTGCACGCAGAGGTCACGGCAGGTGGCGACCTCGCGGTCGAACGCTGCCGACAAGACGCAGTGCTCGATCGTCATTCCTTCGG
>WNGO01003098.1_pt1 | contig 10679 bp, 13 predicted proteins | sample 5400511 | NCBI WGS metagenome assembly WNGO01 (sample SAMN13153380, study PRJNA577476) | soil metagenome | isolation source: 20 cm soil or saprolite under Garry oak tree replicate 2 | place: USA:California | collected 2016-06-15
ATTCGAGTTCCACTCGGGATGGGTCACCACTCGGCGCCACCTGGAAGTCATACTCCAGATGTCCCTGGTTCCCGTAAAAGACCAGATTGATGCCGGGATAGACATTCTCGTAACGCACCCGCGCGAACTGTGGAACACCAGTCCGCCACTTCGCAGGGTTGTTTCCGATGAAGTAATTGCTCTTCCCCGGCAGTTGGTCAACGGCAGTGATGCTCGCATTTGGGTTCGCCCCTGCCAGTTTCATCCGCAGGGTCTGGACCCGGCTTTCCGAATGCGATGAAGATGAGCTTGACCGGGTTTTGGAAACCAGACTGAGGATTGCCCCATCATTTCCAAGAACCATGCTGTACCCAGAACCATGGGTCACGAACCTGGCGCGCGAGTCGGCGGGATCCAGATCAGCCTGTCCCAGATTCTGCTCGAAGATAAGTGGCAGCCCCGCCAGGATGGAGTGCGCTTGAGCCTTCATCTGCACACTGGGCTCGACTCCAAAAACGGAGGCGCCAGCAGTTTTAGCGTGATTGTGAACAGCGTTGCCAAAGCGGGTCCCCCACCCGAGAACACCGCATCCGGTCCCGAGCAATACTAACCCGGCCACCAGAATGCGAACCTTTACCACGGATGTGCCCCACCAACGGCGATCTACGTTCACACGTTCCTCCGATGCAATCAGATCAGTTCTTGCGCTCAAGTCGCTTTCGTCCAGATCGTTTTGACAAACCAGTGGTGAGATGAGGGATGCACTATCTATGCAGAGCCTCGCGCCGGCATATATCCCCGAGCGAGCTTCGCCCTTAGCTGCTGATCACTGGAACTGGCGGAAAAAATTAAGTAACTACTTAAACATCTGACGGATAGGCAAGTCAAGCCGACTCCTCAGTCCGGCCCCATACGGGGCTCGGAAAGCCTTCCGTACGGCTCGCTGACATGACACACCACTCCGAACCTCGTCTCCCCCAAGATTCGTCAGATGCAGTGGCTGGGCGGGAAAGATGCCGGACGGCGAGTGCAAATAATGGACAGATACATTCCCCGCCTGAGGAAATCTGCCCTGACTTTGGCGATCTTCTGCAAGTCATTGCAATCCTCATGGTGCGTCGAGAGCTGCACTCCGCCGAAGAGGTTGAGTCCATTCGGCAAACCTGCGTATTCACAATCCAGATTTGGCAGCACGATTGCACATATAGCAAATGAACCCTGCATTTTCACCTCCTCCCCCCGGCTCACGGAGGTCTCTGTACCGACCTTCTGCCAAGATTTACCGAGTTAGTTCCGAACCGCATTTTGCTGTTGCAAATGGCTGACAATTCTATAAATTGAGGGCTGCACTCGTGCTCTCAGGTTTTCTCGGATGTTGCTGTCTGCCATGTGCTGCATCACGAACGACTCGCAGTTAGGCGGGCAATGCAAGCAAATTCACAGGAACGGCGGGCAATGCGGCGCTTTGACATGCGCCTGCCTGCGATCGTCCGCGTGGACGGCACCAATGAGTTTCACACCGAAACCCTGAACGTCAGCGCGCGCGGCGTCTTCTTTTATCTCGACCGCCCGGTAGTCGCTGGAACCAAGGCCGAGGTCACACTTACCTTTCCTCCCCACGTCACCCTGACCGATGCGGTACGCGTCCGCTTCTCTGCCCGGGTGATTCGCGTCGAAAGCCCACTTCCCTCCGCCCGCATCGGCGTCGCTGCCATGATCGAAGACTACGAATTCCTCCGCACCGCCGGCAGCACTGATTTCCTCTCAGCCCTGCAGACCGGGTTGAAGAGCGCGAACTGATCCGACTCCTGCGTCCGCCACGCCTCGGACTGTCTGTTAAAATCGCTAGCCGTTGCGCACACGTAAACGAGCGAAGGAACCTTGCTCCGGCGCAATCCTTCGTCTCCCTTCGTGTCCTTTGTGATTCAAGCCTTACACTGGCCCTCTCGCTATGAAACTCTCGGTCGTGATGCCCGTTTTTAACGAACAGGCTACTCTGCGCCGCGTGGTCGAGCGCGTCATGTCGGTCGGCCTGGAACTCGAATTACTTTGCGTCGACGACGGTTCGAGCGATGGCTCACGCGAAATCCTGGCCGAACTGGAGAAGCAGTGGCCCCAGATGCGCGTCTTTTTGCAGCCCCACAACGTGGGAAAAGGAGCGGCCCTGCGTCGTGGGATTCAGGAAGCCACTGGCGATTACGTCATCATTCAGGATGCCGACCTCGAATACGACCCCAACGACTACCGCCGCCTGCTTGAACCGCTCGAGAGCGGACAGGCCGACGTGGTCTACGGCTCGCGCTTCCTCGGAGCCGGCCCCCATCGCGTCTTGTACTTTTGGCACTCTGTCGGAAACTGGTTTCTCACCCTGCTTTCCAACATGATCACCAACCTCAACATGACCGACATGGAAACTTGCTACAAAGTCTTCCGCCGCGAGGTCATTCAGTCGATCCCGCTTGAGGAAAACCGTTTCGGATTCGAGCCGGAAGTGACCGTGAAGATTGCCAAGCGCAATCTGCGAGTCTATGAGGTCGGCATCAGCTATTGGGGACGGACCTATGCGGAAGGCAAGAAAATCGGCTGGAAGGATGGCGTCCGCGCGCTCTGGTGCCTGATGAAGTACGCCGTGAAGGAGCCGCAAAAGAAAGCCCTGTCATCCTGAGCCGCGGGTTCTGCGGCGAAGGACTTATGTATTTTTGCAGCCAGATCTACTTCCCTTTGCCCAATTCACGAAGCTGCTGCCGCAGCCGGCTGAATCTTCGTACGAGAGTACCGATATAGAAGAGATGAATCGCCCAGGTCGCAACATAGGCAGCGAATAGAAACTTGACAGCGTTCATCGGGAACTCCTGCTAAGCGGAAGGCTCGCCCTCTCCGAATCTTCGGCACCGGCCAGGGACTCCATTGCGTGTGCCTGTTCAACCTCTCGCTTCAATAACTCCAACCGGAAGCGCGACCAGCACACGAGAAATCCAAACAATAAAAACGCCAGCCAGCTAAACAGAAGCACGTGCAGCATCCGGGGATCCATCGATCCTCCGCCGCCAATCACTGGCTGCGGATGCTGTGTCCGGAAGAACCAGATCGAGAGGTAAACCAGGGGTACATCGAGCGCGCCAAATACCGCTAGCGCCGCGGCCAGCATCTGCGTCTGCGCGCTGTTCGAGAACCGCCGCAGCACCAGATAGCTCACGTAAATCAACCACAACACCAGCGTTGACGTGAGGCGAATGTCCCCGGGCGCCCACCAGATTCCCCATACTGGCCGTGCCCACAGCGGCCCGGTGATCAAAACGATGGTGCAGAAAACTACTCCTACCTCCGCGCTCGTAACCGCCAGCACATCCAGACGGTCGCCGGGAAACAACTTGCCCACCAAAAAGTACAATGCTGGAATCAACACAATCGTAGTCGCTACCGCGCTTGGCTCCATCCCGGGCGGAATCAATCGCCGCACCGGAGGAAGAAATGGCGCAACGAAACCCACTACGCCGATGCCAATCGCAACCCACTTTGCCGCATTCTCAGTAGATGCCTTTGACCGCGTCAGATATCGAATCGACGCCACGAAATTGATGAAGAACAAAAGAAACGCGGTCCATGCCGACGGCACGTGGTAGTAAATGATGCGGTAGACTTCGCCCTGCAAGGCATCTGTGGGCGCAACGACCAACGCCAGGTAGAGTGCATAGCCCAGCAGCACCACGGTCACGATCGACAGGATTGGGAAGATCTTTTTCATTCTGCGTGCAGGATCGTTCCGAACAAGGCCAGACTAGCCGTAGTAAACACCACATCGTAGGTCAGAAGCAACACGATATAGAAATGCGCGGAATTCTCCCCGGTAAGAACTGCGGTGGTTCCAGCGACCATGCCCAGTACCGCCGGAATCGAAATCGGAAACAGTAGTAACGGCAGCATGATCTCGCGGTTTCGCGTGCGCAGAGACATGGCCGCGAAAAAAGTCCCATTGACCACCAGCGCCCACGTCCCCAGCAACGCAATCGGGATGAGTTGCCACGCCGGTCCCAGCACGTGCAGGTTGTAAAACACTATGAACAGCGGAGTCATCAACGCTTCGAGCACGCTAACGAACAAAAAGTTACCGACCGACTTCGCCAGGAACAGCGCGTTCGCCGGAGCCGGTGACACTCGGTACGCATCCAGAACCTGATTCCGCAATTCGCGTGCCCACGTCTGATTCAACGCAACCACCGCCGCGAACAGAAACGCCACCCACACCAAACCACCGACGATATGCCTTGACTCCTCCGCCAGCGGATCAAAGGAGAACACAAAGATCACGACCACCAGCAGTGAAAAGAACAGCATCGAGTTCAACGCGTCTTTCGAGCGCCATTCCAGCCGGATGTCCTTCACAAGCGTCGCGGACAGCACCGCCCAGAACGACGTCATTGCGCCCGTCCGCGCTCGGCCGTGGCCGTACGATCAACAATCTGCCCCGACTGCATCCACACGAACTCATCGGCAGCGCCCTCCAGCAGCATTGCCTGGTGGGTCACCACAAAAATCGTCTTGCCCGCATCACGCATGCCCCTGAGCAAACCAACCATCTCGCGCGCGGAATGTATATCGACGTTGGAGAACGGTTCGTCGAGCAGCAGCAATCTAGGATCGTGCAAGATCGCCCGCGCCAGGGACATCCGCTGCCGCATACCTTGCGAGTACTGGCCCACTCCCCGACTCAGGTCCGGATCAAGGCCCACCGAGCGGATTACTTCTTCGCACCTGGCATTACTCACAACCCCGTACAGTCCCGCGAAGTAACGCAGATTTTCCATCCCGCTCATCTCGTCGTACAGCAGCGACGGATGCGCCATGTACCCTATCTCGCGGCAAGCATCGCGCGGGTTCTTCCCGAAGATCGAAATCGTTCCCTGCGTCGGCTGGGCAAGCCCAGCAAGGCCCCGCAGCAAAGTGGTCTTCCCAGCCCCGTTGTCGCCGAGAATGGCATGAAGGCGCCCGGGATCAAATTCGGCCGAGACGCCGCGCAAGGCGGCAAATCGCCCGAACTGCTTGATCACATTCCTGACGGTAATGGTTGATGCGACTGCTGGGACGCTCGCGGAAGCACTCACAGCCAAGAATCTATGGATTTCAGGGACTTTTTGCAAAGGAGAGAATCGTCGAAGGCAACAAAGGTATCGCGTGCACCCCTCGGACAAAGCAGCGAAACCGAAGCACTCCGCGCCCTGTCATCCTGAGCGAGGATTGTTCGTTGCGCGGCGAGCGCAACGAACAATCGCAGTCGAAGGATCCCTACACCTTCGCAATTCTCTCAGTTGCCGCGATGGGTTCTACTGATACCACGCATTCGCACCTCTGAATGAGGGCAATGGAGAGTCGTCGAGAGAATAGCTGAAAGTTCCGACTGTCGAGGTCAGGCTAGTTCGAGCGTTCCGGCGAACTGGTCTGCACCTCAGTCATGTTCTTGGCCGGTGCCGACGCCGGAGTTGCTCCCGGCTGCTGCGGAGCATACTTCGAAGCGCACTTGGCCTGCAGTTGCTTTGCATGGAACACGCCGTCACGACCGAAGCTGCCGTCGGCCAGCGCCTGCGACTCGTCCTTAAAAGTATCGGGCGGCGCCTCGGTTCCGGTGTAATCGACCGCGATTTTCTGATCTTCCTCCACCAGCACAAATTGCACGTGCGTTCCCGTGCGCTTGATCGATCCCGTCTGCACGTTGCCCGCGACCCGCAAACGCTTGGTATACGCGCTATCACCCATCTTGTGCAATTCCTTGATGGTCACGTAATAGCTCTTGCTGTCCTGCACTCCGGTGTAAGCCAGATACGCCAGCAAAAAGAGAATTGCGAAAGTTGCGCCACCGAACTTCAGGTAGGTTTTCAGTTGACTGGACATAGCTCACCCCACAGGAATCTCTACTGCTTAACTGTACCCGTCTTCTAGCTCCCAGATCAAGATTCTGAAGGGCTCCTGCCGACACTGACCTTTTGCCTGCAAAGGTTTACACTCTTTTCGCCCTCAATCAGCCAGGTTACGGAAGGGTTACCAAGGCGCCGAGTCGCTCCGGGAGGAGAGAGAATTCAATGTCTGATTCGCTGCGGAAATACCGGTTGTCACTCATTTCATCACTGATAGCTTTCCTGCTGTTCCAGCTTTCGAGCCCCAACCTCGTGGCGCAAGCCCGCCCTGACGCCAAGAATTTACTGAAGCAGATGACGATCGAAGAGAAAGTCGCGCAACTCTCGCAGCTCCCAGGCTTTCCGATTCCCGAATTCATTCAGCAGGTTGGAAATCCCGAAGCAGTCATCCGCCATTTCGGCGCCGGCTCGGTGTTATGGGTCTCCGACCCGAAGCAGATCAACCGCATACAGCACATCGCCGTGGATGAATCCCGACTTCACATCCCGATCCTGTTCGGACTCGACGTGATCCACGGATACCACACAATCTTCCCAGCGCCGATCGCTATGGCCTCTTCCTGGGACCCCAAGTTGGTCGAGTCCGCGCAAACCGTGGCGGCCCGTGAGGCACGCGCCGCCGGAATCGCCTGGACCTTCGCCCCCATGCTCGACATCGCCCGCGACGCCCGCTGGGGACGCATGGTCGAGGGCGCAGGAGAAGATCCCTACCTAGGCTCAGCCATTGCCCGCGCGCAAGTGCTGGGCTTCCAGGGCACGCAGCCCGGCGCTCTCGACCGCGTTCTAGCCTGCGCGAAACATTTCGCCGGGTACGGCGCTGCCGACGGCGGACGTGACTACGACTCTTCCTACATTCCCGAAGAACAGATGTGGAACACTTATCTAGTTCCCTTCAAGGCCGCCGCCGATGCCGGTGTCGGTAGTTTCATGAGCGCCTACATGGACCTCAACGATGTCCCCGCCAGCGGCAACCGCTGGCTGCTGCACGATGTCTTGCGCGACACGTGGAAATACAACGGCTTTGTGGTAAGCGACGCCAACGCCGTCCACAGCCTGATCACCCACGGCTATGCTCGCGACGGCCAAGACGCGGCGATGAAAGCCTTCACCGCCGGAGTGAATATGGACATGGCCAGCGGCACTTATCTGAAGTACCTCATCGCAGAAGCGAAACAGGGACACATTGCGATGAAGCAAATCGATGACATGGTTCTCCCCATCCTCGAAGCCAAGATTAAACTAGGACTCTTCGAGCATCCGTACGTCGATGAGGCTCGCATCCCCCAAGTCCTCAACGCTCCCGAGCATCAGGAACTTGCCCGGACGGCGGTCCAGCGCTCGGTCGTGTTGCTCCGCAATGAACAGAACACGCTGCCGCTCAGCAGATCTCAGATCAAATCCATCGCGGTAATCGGTCCGTTAGCCGACGCCGAAGCGGACCTCCTCGATATGTGGGGAGCGATGACAAAGCCAGGGCCGACCGTCAGTATCCTGCAGGGCATCAAGAACATAGTCGGCGATCCCGTGCAAGTGGAATTCGCTCACGGTCCCAACATCCGGCGCGACATTCCCTCATTCTTTGAGAACATCCCCTTCGTCCCGGTAAAAGAACAACCGCAGCAGTCTCCGGAAGATGCAAAAAAAGCCTTCGATGACGCGGTCGACCTCGCCAAGCGCAGCGACATTGCGATTGTCGTGCTCGGTGAGATCGCGCTCATGAGCGGCGAAGCCGCTTCGCGATCTTCCCTCAAACTCTCCGGTGGACAAGAGGAATTGCTTGAGGCAGTCGCAGCCACCGGGAAGCCTGTCGTACTCGTGCTGGTCAACGGACGCCCGCTCGACATTTCCTGGGCGGCCGAGCACGTTCCCGCGATTCTCGAAACCTGGTATTCCGGAAGCCAGGCCGGCAATGGAATCGCCGACATCCTCTTCGGCGACGCCAACCCTGCTGGACATCTTCCCGTAAGCTGGCCCCATAACTCCGCCGAACTCCCGCTTTATTACAACCACACTCTCACCCAGGCTCCTGAAGATGCGCCGGGTTTTACCTCACGCTACTGGGACGCTCTGAGCACGCCTCTCTATCCGTTTGGTTATGGACTCAGCTATACGACTTTCTCCTACGACAACCTGAAGGTCAGCCAGTCGGAAGCCAAAGTAGGCTCAACCCTCGACGTCGCGGTAGATGTGGCAAACACTGGTAATCGCGCCGGAGATGCGGTCGTTCAGCTCTACATCCATCAGCGAGCCGGAAGCGCCTCGCGCCCGGTAAGACAGCTGAAAGGATTTCAACGGCTAACGCTTCAGCCCGGCTCGAAGCAGACCATCCATTTCAAGCTCGGCCCCGACGAACTCCAGTTCTGGAGCCCGGCCCTGAAAAAGTGGGTCGTAGAGCCGGAAGCCTTCGACATCTGGGCCGGCGACAACTCCCAAGCCAAGCTCCACACCGAATTCCGCCTGACCCAATAACTCGAGAGTGCCCCACCCTTCTTTCGCGCTTTTGGCGAAAGAGTGTGGGGACTTTGACGTCCTCTGTATTCCTCAGTGCCCTCTGTGGTGAAAGGTCTTCGTTTCTACGCTCACCACAGAGGCGCACACAGGAGCGAGCCGAAAGTCCTCTCCGCTACAATGAACATTCTCGGAGCAGACTACTTCCCCCTATGATCCATCCCTGGCACGACGTAACTCCCGGCGACAAACTCCCGCAGGAATTCGACTCCGTCATCGAGATCCCATACGGCGCAAGCGTAAAGTATGAGCTCGACAAAACCAGCGGCCTGATCCGCCTCGACCGTGTTCTCTATTCCGCGGTCTACTATCCCGCGAACTACGGATTCATCCCGCAAACGCTTGCCGAAGATGACGACCCGCTGGATGTGCTCGTCCTCTGCCAGGAAACGGTCGTGCCGCTGACGATCATTCACGCCCGCACGATCGGCCTGATGACCATGGTCGACGCCGGCAAGCAGGATCACAAGGTCATCGCCGTCGCGACCGAGGATCCCGAGTTCAACTCGTACCGAAGCGCCTCAGAGATGCCTCCGCATCGCCTCGTCATGCTTCGCAGATTTTTTCAGGATTACAAACAACTGGAGGGCAAGGCAGTCGAGGTTGACGAGATCCGCCCCCCTGCAGAAGCGTACCCCATCATCCTCGACGCCTTACATCGTTACAGCGAACAGCGCCGTAAAGGCTTCAAACCGAAATCGTAGCGCCGGCACGTGTCCTAAGCGGAGTCGAAGCATCCTGCCGGCTGTGGCGGGGGCGTCTCGCCCCCGCACCTGTTCACCGTCCGATCAGCTCGACGCCGCGTCTACATCCCCTTGAACACGAAGCTGATTTCCTTCGTCTCGTTCGCCCCGATCGTCACCGTCTGCGTCGAGGTCCCCAGCTTCTCGTGCCAAGCCTTAATCGTGTATGTTCCCGGCGGCAGATTGCTCAGATCGAAACTGCCATCCTTCCCCGTCACCGCGAAGAACGGATGCTTGAACACCGCGATGTACCCGCGCATCCAAGGATGCACATTGCACTTCACCGGAATTGCAATTTCCTCGCGCGCAAACGAATCTTCCATCTTCGTCCCGGGAGGCTCCGCCTTGTTCCACTCGCGATTGTTGGTCGGCACTGGATGAATGTTGTGCGAAGTTGGATCGTCGTTCACCAATTCCAGTTTTTGATTCGCCCGCACTGCCATCACGTGCGGCTGGTACATGCAGCCCTTCTGCTCCACCACTACCGACTCGCTTGGCGGATCGAACTTCTGATCTCCCAGCCCCTCCGACACGAAGACAACCACGTTCTGCAGATTGCCTTTGGAGTCCGCCAGGATGTCCTGCGCCATCAACGGGGCGGCGTGCTGCTTGGCGCAGACTGGATCGGCGGCCATGCTGATCGGTTTCGCCGCGGGAACCTTTCCTTCGAAATGGACGATTCCACGGACGCTCGACGTGGTCGTCGGCGCAGCGCCCCCCGCCTTCACTCGATGCGGAACGGAGATACAAATCGCCAATGCAACCGCCGCGAACGACAAGACCTTCTTAACTCTCATTGGACTTCACCTCAAATTGGAGAATCTGCCGCAGGGGGGAACAACACTTTGTGAACGTTGAGTGTGGTTGCTTCCGGATTCACCTGGGTCCGGAACAATTTCGTTGGCATTACTGCCGTGAAGGCTCCTCGCCGAATCCCTCTCGGTAGCCGGCGGTGAACGAAGCTCGGTCTTTTTCTGTAGACCACCTTCCAATCGGCGGATGCGCCTGCCGCTTTGCTTCGTGCGCCAGCTTGCCCAGATACAGTCCGTCTCGATAGGCGGCATCGTTGGTGAGTCGCACATCGGCAGTCTGTTTCTGCCGAACCGTCACATCTCGCTGCACCAGCATCGCGCTGGTTCCAACGCACCCCATCGCCAGCACGTATGTCAGAAGTCTTTGCATCTTGATCCTCCTGCGACGCGAATCTTGCAGACAGGCTTCTTCTCGGCTCCCGAACGGAGGAGCCCCGAGGCATACGCACGCGTCATTTTGTGCGTACACCTTTCCCCTGGGCCCGGAAAGGCATACTGATCCGGGCGCCTCAAAATTTTTCTGTCTGTACCTGGGTCCCTGGATGCCGTCGCGGCCATCCCGTTCATCGCGTGGGGGTACTGCACAAATTCGCGATCGTCGGGTCACAACTTAGCACTCGCTGAGATTCAGACCTTGTCCTGCGACAAGAAAGTCAGGCCCAGTTGAATCTTTTTACATTCTCTTTACAGGTTCCTTGCTACGTCGAATCGATTCGGCGAATTCACTA